>Ga0302325_10012355_pt1 | contig 18321 bp, 18 predicted proteins | sample Palsa_T0_2_FD_201948 | JGI IMG/M metagenome (GOLD analysis project Ga0302325, IMG submission 201948) | Peat permafrost microbial communities from Stordalen Mire near Abisko, Sweden - Palsa_T0_2 | ecosystem: Environmental > Terrestrial > Soil > Palsa > Peat permafrost | place: Sweden: Abisko...
GCGATCTCCGCGGTGTCGGCGGCGATCGTCCCGACCGCCTCCTCGGAGCCGCCTTCGAACTCCAAGAACAACGTCGGCGCGACCGCGAACGACGTGTCCCGATAGCGGTTGATCGCCTCGATCTGGAGCTCGTCGGCGAGCTCGACCCGCACCACCGGAATCGCGAACTGCTGGATCCGGACGACGCACTGAACGGCGTCGGCAAGGGTCGGGAACGTGCATTGGGCGGCCACCGTGGCCTCGGGGATCGGGTGGAGCCTCAAGCGTGCGCCGCAGACCAGGCCGAGCGTCCCCTCTGAGCCGATCACGAGCCGGGTCAGGTCGTAGCCGGCCGATGACTTGCGTGCCCGCGAGTGGGTTCGGACGACCCGCCCGCGGGCGTCGATCATCGTCACCGACAGGACGTTCTCACGCATCGCGCCGTAGCGGACGGTTGTGGTGCCCGAGGCGCCGGTTGCGATCATCCCGCCGAGCGTCGCGTCGGCGCCGGGGTCGACCGAGAAGAACACGCCCTCGGGCCGCAGCCTGGCGTCCAGCTGACGGCGGGTGACCCCCGCCTCGACCAGCACATCGAGGTTCTCCAGCGACAGGTCCGAGATCCGGTTCATCTCCCGCATGTCGACCGAGATCCCGCCGGCGAGCGCGGCGACGTGGCCCTCCAGCGAGGTGCCGGCGCCGAACGGGACGATCGGGAGCCGGTGCGCGGCGGCGACGCGGACGATCGCGGCCGCCTCGTCGACCGAGCGTGGCCAGACGACCGCGTCAGGCCGCGCCTCGGGATGAAACGACTCGTCGTGACCATGCTGAGCGAGGACGTCGGCGCCGGTCAGCAGGCGGTCGACACCGAGCACGTCACGCAACGCCTCCAGCGCCGCCTCGACCCCTGCCTGCGGCAGCCGCTGTAGGTCCGTTACCGCCATCGGTCGAGCCTAGCGGGAGGCCCGCTGGCTTGACAGAGATCGTCCCGGCCACGCACGGCCGCGGCGGTCGCTGTCGCTACTGGCGGTGCTGGCGCAGGCCGCCGACGGAGTCGGACGGGAGGCCGACCGAGCCGACGCTGGCGCCGAGCAGCACGCAGGCGACGAGCAGCATCACCCAGCCGAGCAGTTGCGAGACGTACGCCGAGGCGAACAGCAGCTCGATCGCCGTCGTCACCCCGAAGGTCCGCAGCTTCAGCGAGCGGTGCCAGGTCGATAGCTGGCGCGAGTCAGGCGACATACCTCAGATCGTACGCCTCGATCACATCCGGCCGCGAGCACCGGTCGCCGGAATCTGCTCCAATCTGCGTCGATGGACGGTCAGCGATTCACGTTCGGGCTGTGGACGGTCGGCAATCCGGGCCGCGACCCGTTCGGCGAACCGACCCGCCCCCCGCGTGACCCGCTGGCAACCGTGCAGCGGCTGGCCGAGATCGGCGCGTGGGGGGTGAGCCTGCACGACGACGACCTGATCCCGTACGGGACGGCGGCGGCCGAGCGCGAGCGGATCACCGTGCGGTTCGAGCGGGCGCTCGCCGACGCCGGTCTGGGCGTCGGGATGGCGACGACGAACCTGTTCACGCACCCGGCGTTCAAGGACGGGGCGTTCACCTCCGGGGACCGGCGCGTGCGCCGGGCCGCGATCGGCAAGGCGATGGCCGCGATCGACCTCGGCGCGCGGCTCGGCGCCGAGGTGTACGTGTTCTGGGGCGGGCGCGAGGGGACCGAGGTCGGCGTCGCGAAGGACCCTCGCGATGCGCTCGAGCGCTATCGCGAGGCGATCGACGTCCTGACTGACTACTCGCTCGGCCAGGGGTACGGGCTCCGGTTCGCGATCGAGCCCAAGCCGAACGAGCCCCGCGGCGACCTGTGGCTGCCGACGGTCGGGCACGCGCTGCACTTCATCACGACCCTGGCGCACCCCGAGATGGTCGGGGTCAATCCTGAGGCGGCGCACGAGACGATGGCCGGCCTGTCGTTCCATCAGGGGGTCGGGCAGGCCCTGTGGGCCGGGAAGCTGTTTCACATCGACCTCAACGCGCAGCGAATCGGCCGCTACGACCAGGACTTCCGGTTCGGCGCCGAGGACCTCAAGGAGGCGTTCATGCTCGTGCGGCTGCTCGAGCGCGCCGGCTACGACGGTCCCCGCCACTTCGACGCGCACGCCTATCGCAACGAGGACGACGACGGCGTCTGGGAGTTCGCGCGGGGCTGCGTCCGCAGTTACCGGGCACTCGCCGAGAAGGCCCGACACTTCGACTCGCTGCCCGAGGTTGCCGAGGCGCTGCACGCGGCCGGGGCTGACGAGCTCGGTGTGGCGACGATCGACGCCGCCGACGATCCGGCGGCACTCAAGGCGCAGGCGACGACGCTTGACGAGCTCGCCCGGCGCGGTTATGGCAACGAGCGCCTCGACCAGCTCGTCGTCGACGTGCTGCTCGGCCTGCGCTAGACCGCCGCGCGGACCTCGGCGGCCACCGCCGCCGCGCCGGCGGCGCCGAGCGTGATCGTGTAGTGGTTGACGTCGGGCACCTGGAGCGCGCGCCGGCGTCCGGGGTCCTCGGTCGCCCAGGCACGCACGAGCGCCAGCGGTTGCATCGGGTTGGGGTCGTTGACCATCCCCCGTGGCGCGCACATGAGGACCGCCGGAAGCTCCAACTGATGGGCGTCGTCGCTGCGCAGCACATCGCCCCCGTCCGGGCGCAGCACATCGGGGTTGACCGACGAGCGCAGCGCCGGCGGATCGCCTGAGAGGTCGTGCTCGGCGTAGCGCCGCAGCACCACCGGGTCGATGTCCGAGTCGCTGATCGCCGGGTGCGCGCGCCACCACTCGGCGTATGCGTCGACGCTCTCGAAGGTCATCTCGAGGCGCGCCAGCGCCGGGCCCAGGAACGCGCGCATGAACGGCTCGGGATCGACATCGGCGCTGCCCGCGATTGTCAGTCCGCCATCGACCAGCACCAGGCTCGAGACGCGCTCGGGATGGCGCGCGCCGAGCCGCGCGGCGACGTAGCAGCCCATCGAGTGGCCGAGCACCACGGCGGGCTGCGGCGCCAGCGCGTCGAGCACCGCGATCAGGTCCTCGACATGGGCGTCGAGTCCGAACGGTCCCGGCAGCGAGCCACTCTCGCCCCGGCCGCGCAGATCGACCGCGATCAGCGAGACATCGTCGCCCAGTGCAGCGGCGACCGCCAGCCAGGCAAAGCTGGTCGCGGTGATCCCGTGCACCGCCAGCACGGTCGGCGCGTCGAGCCGCTCGGACCCGAGTCGGTAGACCGCCAGTTCGCCGCCGGCGACGGGAACGTCGATCCGGGCGCTCACGTCGGCCTCGCGTCGGTCGGCAGGGCACTCGGCACGACGCTCGGTTCGAGCTCGTCATCGCCGCCTGGGGCCGGGCCGGACAACAGCCAGCCCTCGGGCACCGAGCGCACGAGGCCGTTGCGGCTGAGCTCCGAAAGCGCGCTGGTGACGGTCGGTCGCCGCGCGGCGACGAGCTCGGCGAGGATGCTGTGGGTCAGGCGCAGCGGGACCACGATTCCATCGGAGCGGACCCTGCCCCAACGGCCGGCGAGGTGCCACAGCAGCATGTGCAGGCGGACGTCGACGCGGGCCTGGTGGACGATCGCCATGTTGACCGCCAGCTGCCTGGTCCGGACCGAGCAGCGCGCGAACAGCGCGCAGGTGAGGTTCGGGTAGTTGGCCAGCTTTCGCGTGAAGCGGGCGTCGAGCACCGCGATCCGGACCGGCTCGAGCACCAGCCAGTTGTGCGTGAGCGCCAGCTGCGAGCTCGCCCACTGCTCGTCGGGGCGGCGCAACACGTCGCCCTCGCCGACCAGCTCGGCGCTGTGGCGGCCGGCGATCCCGACACGCAGCGCCAGCACCCCCTGGAGCACGAGCATGCCAATCCCGTCCAGCCCCGCGGCGCTGCCGGGCCAGGAGCCGGGCGAGATCTCGAGCTGGCGGGCGACGAGTTGGCCGATCGCGGTCGCCCGTTGCTCAGGTTCGATCGCCTCCGCCAGCTCGAGGTCCTCCTGCAGCGGGTAGCAGATATTGGTCTCAATCGCGGCCAGCGGCCTCATCGCATGATCGTCTCAGCGTCCGCCCCTGCGGTGACGACCGTCGCGACCAGGTCGGCGATCGCGTCGGCGACCTCACCCGGGCGCTCGAGCGGGGACATGTGGCCGGTGCGTTCGAGCACGAGCAGCCGCCCCGGCGACGGCAGTGCCTCGGCGATCCTGCGCGAATGGTCCGGCGGGGTGAGCCGGTCACGGTCGCCGGCGATCACGAGCGTCGGAACCGTCAGCTTCACCAGCGCCGAACCGAGATGGAGGTCCGACAGCGCGATCCCGCTCGCCGCCCGGACGTTGGCGGGCGTTTCCATCAGCATCCGCTCATAGAACGCAACCTGGGCGGCGGTCGCGGTCGGGCCGAACGCCGTGTGGCGGATCACCGCCTGCTCGAGCGGGGTCGACAGCGGCGGCAGCGGCGCCGAGGAACCGAGCACCGCCCGACTCAGCCACTGCGGGCTCAGCCGCTTGCCGATCTCGCCGAGCACGAGCGCGCCGCCGATCAGGTCGTCGAGGCCGGTGTTGACGAGCGCGGCGCCCGCGACGCGTGCCGCCACATCGTGGTCGGCGGCCCAGGCGGCGATCGACATGCCGCCGAGCGAGTGACCGGCGACGATCAGCTCGCCGGCCGGCGCGTCGGCCGCGACGAGCACCGCTTCGACGTCCTCGCCGAAGCGCTCGATGCGGTAATCGTCACCGGCGGCGGGGCCGCTGGCGCCATGGCCGCGGAGGTCATAGGCCACGATCCGCAGGCCGCGACCGTGCAACCGCCGGATGACCGGCCCCCAGAAGCTCAGCTGCTCGGTCCAGCCATGGGCGAGCACGACGGTGGCGGTGGCGGCCGTGCCCGGCCCGGGCTCCAGCACGATCGTGTGCAGGCGGGTGCCGTCGGCCGATACGACGTGCAGCTTGGTTCCGCCGAGCGGCTCGATCAGACGTCGATACTCGGGATCGCGCGCGAGCGCGCGCGAGCGCCTGCGCTGCGCGAGGACGCCGGCTGCCAGAGCCGTGGCCAAGCCTGCGCCGGCCAGCGCTGCCGTCCTGGCCCTCCGCCCGGATCGTCGTCGATCGGGAATGTCAATCGACATCTCCCAGGCACCGTAGCGGTCCGGGCCGGATCCGGCATCTTGTCAAGTTTCCTAGCATCAGGCGCCATGCGGATCGGAATGCTCACCGGCGGCGGCGACTGCCCCGGCCTCAACGCTGTCATCCGGGCCTCGATCCGCAAGGGGATCGATGGTCACGGCGACGAGTTCATCGGCTTTCGCGACGGTTGGCGAGGCGTGCTCGACGACGTCTCAGAGGTGCTGACGATCGAGTCCACGCGCGGGATCCTGCCGCGGGGCGGAACGATCCTCGGCAGCTCGCGTACGAATCCGTCCAAGCGCGAGAACGGGGTCGAGCTCGTCCGCCAGACGCTCGCGCGGCACTCGCTCGACGGGCTGATCGTGATCGGGGGCGAGGACACGCTCGGTGCGGCCAACGCGCTGTCGCAAGCGGGGATCAACGTGATCGGCGTGCCCAAGACGATCGACAATGACCTCGGCGCCACCGATCAGACGTTCGGCTTCGACACCGCGTTGCAGATCGCGACCGAGGCGATCGACCGGCTGCACACGACCGCGGAGAGCCATCACCGGATCCTGATCGTCGAGGTGATGGGCCGCAGCGCCGGCTGGATCGCCCTGCACTCAGGACTGGCCGGCGGCGCGGACGTGATCCTGATCCCGGAGATCCCGTTCGACATCGACGAGGTCTGCGGTCTGATCGCCCGCCGCCACGAGCGCGGCCGCTACTTCTCGATCGTGGTGGTTGCCGAGGGCGCGATGCCGAAGGCGGGGACGATGACCGTCGCCACCGGCGAACTGGACGAGTTCGGTCATCCCCGGTTGGGCGGGATCGGCCATCAGCTCGAACGTGAGGTCGAGACGCGGACCGGCTTCGAGACTCGCGCCACCGTGCTCGGCCACGTTCAGCGCGGCGGCAGCCCGACGGCGTTCGATCGGGTGCTCGCGACACGTCTGGGGCTCGCCGCGGTCGACGCCGCCCACACCGGACACTGGGGCTACATGACCGCGCTGCACGCGACCGAGATCGAGCTCGTGACGCTCGCCGCTGCGGTCGCCGAGGTGCGGCGCGTGCCGGCCGAGGAATACGCCCGCTACGGCGTCCTGTTCGGCTGAGCTAGACCCCAGCGTTCTTCACAGAAAAGCACCGCTTGAGCGGGGCCGATTGCGTCTATCCTGGGCCTCAACCGGCACAACCCCTCCACACAGAGGTGTGAGCATCGATGAGCGCGACCGAAGTCACCAACATCAACCCAAATCTACGCAAGCTCGTGGAGGCGGGGACCAGCCCCTGGCTGGATCTGCTGCAGCGCTCGCTGGTGGAGGACGGGGAGCTCGCTCGCTTGGTCGCCGAGGACTCGCTGCGCGGCGTGACCTCGAACCCGTCCATCTTTGAAAAGTCGATCCTCCACTCCGACGACTACGACGAGCAGCTGCATCAGCTGTTCGACGCCGACGAAGAGATGAGCACTCAGGCGATCTACGAGGAGCTGGCGATCCACGACGTCCAGGGCGCCTGCGATGTCCTGCGTCAGACCTACGAGGACAACCACCACCAGGACGGGTTCGTCTCGCTGGAGGTCGCGGCCGATCTCGCCCACGATCCGGCGCGCACGATCGAGGCCGCCCAGGACTTCTGGAAGCGGGTCGATCGTCCGAATCTGATGATCAAGATTCCCGGCACCAAGGAGGGCCTCGGTCCGATCGAGGAAGCGATCTACTCTGGGATCAACGTCAACATCACGTTGCTGTTTTCGGTCGAGGCCTACGAGAAGGTCGCTGATGCGTATCTGAAGGGCCTCGAGCGCCGGCTGGCCGAGGGCAAGTCGCTTGACATCGCCTCGGTGGCGAGCTTCTTCGTCTCCCGGATCGATACCGCCGTCGACAAGCGCCTCGACGGCAGGGGCCACGACGAGCTGCTGGGGACCGCCGCGATCGCCAACGCGCGACACGCGTATCGCAGCTTCGAGGAGATCTTCGGGACCGGCAGTCCGCGGTGGGATGCTCTCCATCACGCGGGCGCGCATCCGCAGCGGCCGCTGTGGGCCTCCACCGGCGTCAAGAACCCGGCCTACCGGGACACGATGTACGTCGACGACCTGGTCGCGCCACACACGGTCAACACGATGCCGCTGGCGACGCTGCAGGCGGTCGCCGACCACGGCACGGTCTCCGGGCCGACCGCGACCCACAACCCCGACGAGACGCTGACGGCGCTGGCGGAGGCCGGGATCGACCTGGTCGAGGTCACCGACGAGCTGCTGGACGCCGGCGTCAAGCAGTTTGAAGACGCGATGTCACAGTTGCTGGACGGCATCGAGGAGCGCCGTAAGTCCTACAAGGGGCAGGGTTGACCACGATCGAGCCGGTCGATCTGACCGGCCTCGACAACCCACTGACAGTCGGTCTGGAGCGGCTCCCGGTTCATCCGACGTCGCTGGTGATCTTCGGCGCGACCGGAGATCTGGCGCATCGCAAGCTGCTGCCGGCGCTGTACAACCTCGCCCACGAAGGGCAGCTGCCCGAGCGGTTTGAGATGATCGGGGTCGGGCGCCGGGACAAGGAGCATTCCGAGTTCCGGGACACGCTGACCGATTCGGTCCGCCGCTACTCACGGCGCCGGCCCGACGAGCGGGTGCTCGGCGGGCTGATCGACGACACCCGCTATGTGCAGGGCTCGTTCGACGATGACAGCATCTACGAGGAGCTCGGCCGGACGCTGCAGGAGTTCGACGAGCAGGCGGGGAGGACGCTCAACCGGGTCTTCTACCTGTCGACCGCGCCCGAGTACTTTCCGCTGATCGCCACCAAACTCGGCGCTGCCGGACTCAACAAGGTGGAGGGCGCCGAAACGCGGATCGTGATCGAGAAGCCGTTCGGCTATGACCTGGCGTCGGCGCGGCGGCTGAACGCGCAGGTGCTGGAGGTCTTCGACGAGCCGCAGGTCTACCGGATCGACCACTACCTGGGCAAGGAGACCGTCCAGAACCTGATGGCGCTGCGGTTCGCCAACGCGCTGTTCGAGCCGGTCTGGAACCGCAACTACATCGACCATGTCCAGATCGTCGCGGCCGAGGACATCGGGATCGGCAGCCGCGCCGGCTACTACGACCACGCCGGCGCGCTGCGCGACCTGGTCCAGAACCACATGATGCAGCTGCTGGCGCTGCTGGCGATGGAGCCGCCGACCGCGTTCAACGCCGAGAAGCTGCGCGACGAGAAGCTCAAGGTGCTGGAGGCGATCGTGCCGCCGACCCCGGAGCAGGTCGCTCAGATGGCGGTTCGCGCCCAGTATGGGCCGGGGGTGGTCGGTGGCGAGCGCGTCCACGGCTACCTACAGGAGGAGGGGGTGCCGGCCGACTCGCGGACCGAGACCTACGCGGCGCTGCGACTGCACGTCTCCAACTGGCGCTGGGCCGGAGTCCCGTTCTACCTGCGGACCGGCAAGCGGCTGTCGCGCAAGCTGACCGAGATCGCCGTGATCCTCAAGCCCGTGCCCCACGTCGCCTTCCAGAGCCACGGCTCGGTCGGTATTCAAGCCAACCAGATCGTGTTCACATTGCAGCCCGACGAGGGCGTGGCCGTGTCGATCGGCGCCAAGCTGCCGGGCACGCGGATGCAGATCCGCCCGGTCAACCTCGAGTTCCGCTACGGCACCTCGTTTTTGTCGGAGTCGCCGGAGGCCTATGAGCGGCTGATCCTCGACGCGATGCTCGGTGACGCGACGCTGTTCACGCGCGACGACGAGATCGAGGCGCTGTGGGGGATCATCGACCCGATCCTCGAGGCCTGGGACGCCGACCGCAGCACGCCGATCCCGCAGTACGAGTCCGGCGGCCCCGGGCCCGCGGCGGCGGATGCGCTGGTCGATGGCGGACAGATCTGGCGGCGCCTGTGAGCGACGACGTCTGGGCAGAGCAGGACACCACGCCCGACGCGATCGAGGCGGCGATGCGCGAGATGCTGCGCACGCGCCACGCCGCCAACGAACGGCTGGCGCCGGCGCGGGTGCTGAACCTGGTCGTGATCGTCGATCGCGAGTGGAAGGGCGAGATCGCCAACCGGCTGGAGCGTGCCGGCCGCTATCACGGCTCACGCACGATCGTGTGCACGGTCCAGGAGGGTCGCACCACGCTCGACGCGACCGCGACCGTCTCCTACGACAACCCCGAGGACAAGCTCGGCGTGATGTGGGAGAAGATCGAGATCGACCTCGGCCCCGGGCACCTGCTCGCACTGCAGACGATCATCGACCCGATCGTCGTGTCGGGGCTGCCGACCGTGCTGTGGTCGCCGCATCGCCACGACGACGCGATCCGGGCACTGCTGCCGCTGATTGACGTGATCCTGCTGGACTCCGACGATTTCCCGTCCGCTGCCGACGCGTTCGAGCGGGTGTTCTCGGTCCGCGATCACGCGTACGTGATCGATCTCGCCTGGCTACGCACGACCCCATGGCGCGAGCGGCTGGCGGCGAGCTTCGACCTGCCGTCGCGGCTGCAGGCGCTGCGCCATGTCGACGAGCTCGACATCCGTCACCGCGACGGATCGAGCGCCTCGGCGCTGTTGCTGGCCGGGTGGCTGGCCTCCCGGCTGGGCTGGGAGGCGGCGCCGCTGGAGCTCCACGCACTTGACCGGCGCGAGGGCGAGCTCGCCAACGGCGACCGCGAGGTGAAGATCGTGATGCGCGAGTCCCACCAAGAGGCACCGGGGCTGGCCGGGGTCAAGATCTCCTGCCGCCCGGAGCTGTCGCTGTCGCTGGAGCGCGGCTGGGGTGGGCTGGATGCGACCGAGAAGCTGGGCGACGGTTCGGTCAAGCAGTGGAAGATCCTCGGCGCCTCACGCGGCGAGGGCGGAATCCTCGGTGACGGGATCCGGCAGGCGCTGCTCCGCGAGCCGACGTACTGGCCGGCGCTGAACGCGGCGCGGGAGCTGTGCAACCTATGACTGTTTCGATCGAAATAGTGGAGGATCCTGCGCGCGTCTGCGCGGATCTGATGCTCGACGCCTGTGCCTCTGACGGCTGCACCCAGATCGTGCTCGCCGGCGGCTCGACTCCCAAGGCCGCCAACGAGATCTTCGCGGCGGCGGTCCGCGAGCGCCAACTTTCGCTGGGCGACGTCAGCTTCTGGCTGGGCGACGACCGCGCGGTCGGTCCCGACGACCCCAACTCCAACTACGGGATGATCCGCGCGACGCTGCTCGAGCCGCTGGCGGACCTGACGAAGCCGCTGATTCACCGGATCAAGGGCGAGCTCGGGTACGCCGTGGCGGCCGACCAGTACGAGCAGTGCCTGCGCCACAGCGGGGTCGGACGTTTCGACCTGCTGCTGCTCGGGATCGGCCCCGACGGACACACGCTGTCGTTGTTTCCCGGCAAGCCGGCGGTGCGCGAGCGTGGGCGGCTCGTCGTCGGCGTGCCCGAGGCCGGGATGGAGCCCTTCGTGCCGCGGGTGTCGTTCACGTTGAGTGCGGTCGCGCTCGCCAAGCACGTGGTGTTCCTCGCCGAGGGCGAGGGCAAGGCCGACGCGCTCACGCGCGCATTCGGGCCCGACGCCGTACCGGACCCGGCGATCCCGTCATCGCTGATCCCGACGGTCGCCCATAACGTGACGCTGCTGGCCGACGACGCCGCTGCCGCGGGGTTGGCAGGGGCCGCGAGATCATGACCGAGGTCGTCGGCGTCGACCTCGGCGGTACGAAGATCGCGTTCGCCTGCTTCGACGGCCAGAAGCTCGCCGACTCGATGATCGTCCCGACCGACACCTCCAGCTCCGAGGCGCTGATCGAGCAGCTCGTCGCCGGCGTCTCGGAGTGCCGCGGTGCAGAGCTTGACGGGGTCGGGATCGGCGTCCCGTCGGTCGTCGAGTTCGCGACCGGACGCGTCGTCTCGTCCGCGAACATCCCGCTGCGCGACGTGCCGCTGCGCGAAGCGCTCGGTGAGCGACTCGGCGTGTCGGTGTTCGTCGACAACGACGCGACCGTGGCCGCGCTGGCCGAGGCCCACGATCACGACCTGCGGATGGTCGCGTCCGACCTCGTGATGCTGACGATCGGCACCGGCGTCGGCGGCGGGCTGGTGCTCGGCGGGCGGATCTACCGTGGCGCGACCGGCGCCGCCGGCGAGCTCGGTCATACGATGGTCGGCATGGACATGGAGGGCGCGGTGCCGCAGGCCGGCAGGTTCCCCCAGCGCGGATCATTGGAGGGCGAGGCGGCAGGCCACGCCTTCGATGGGTTGGTCGCCGAGTACGCGCGCTCCCATCCGTCCTCGTCGCTCGGTCGCCGGCTGGCGGCGGGCGAGAAGCTGACCGGCGTCGAGGCCGTGCAGGCCGCCCACGACGGCGATGCCGACGCGCGGCGGATGATCGAGCTGTGGGGCGAGCGGGTCGGGATCGGGATCGCCAACGTCATCAACACGTTTGACCCCGAAGAGGTCGTGATCGGGGGCGGCGCGGCGCGCGCCGGCGACCTGCTGCTGGAGCCCGCCCGGCGGACCGCGGCCGCCTACGTGCTGCCGGGGCTCGGCTCGGCGACGACGATCCGCGTGGCGCGTCACGGCGTCCGCGCCGGCGTGCTGGGCGCGGCGCTGTTGGCCGCCCACGAGCTGGCGGGCGCGTCGCAGGTCGAGCCGGTGCAGGTGCGGTCATGATCGTCGCCTGCGGCTTCGATCACGCCGGCTACCCGCTGCGCGACCGTCTCCTGCAGGAGATCCGCGAGCTCGGCCATGAGATTCTCGATTTCGGCACCGACCGCCCGAGCCCGCCGATCGACTACCCGGACAAAGCCCTCGAGGTTGGTCATGCGGTCGCTTCCGGCCGCGCCGAGCGGGGGATCATCGTCTGCGGCTCGGGCGCCGGCGTGTCGGTCGCCGCCGGCAAGATCCGTGGTGTCCGCGCGTGCACGATCCACGATCACTACACCGCACACCAGGGCGTCGAGCACGACGGCGTCAACGTCCTGTGCATGGGTGGGCGCGTGATCGGCGCCGAGATCATGGTCGAGATCGTCGAGGCGTTTCTGAGCGCGGTCATATCCGACGAGGAGCGCCACGTGCGCCGGCGGGCCAAGGTGCAGGAGATCGAGCGCACGATGGGGGATGTATCGTTCCCCGCCGACTTCGGTCGCTGAGCGGCCACGCGTTCGTCGTACGTCGTCTGACCACCAAGGGGAGCCCCGCCCATGGCCGACCGCCTGTTCATCGTGCGTCACGGAGAGACCGAGTGGAGTCGCTCCGGACAGCACACGAGCCATACCGACCTGCCCCTCACCAAACACGGGATCGAGCAGGGGGAGGTGGTCGGGCGCAAGCTGTCCGGCGAGGCGTTCGAGATGGTGCTGTGCAGCCCGCTGAGTCGCGCGCGGGAGACCTGCCGGCTGGCGGGCTTTGCCGATGCGGCGGAGCTCGACGACGACCTGCACGAGTGGGACTACGGCGAGTACGAGGGGCGCACGACGCCCCAGATTCGTCAGCGGAATCCCGACTGGTGGCTGTGGCGCGACGGCTGCCCGGGCGGAGAGTCGCCGGAGGAGATCGGCGCGCGGCTTGACCGGGTGCTCGAGCGCTGCGCCGCGGTCGACGGCGACGTGCTGGCGTTCGCGCACGGCCATTCGCTGCGGGTGCTGACCGCGCGCTGGCTCGGGCTCGAGGTGGCGACCGGCGCCCACTTCAAGCTCGCGGCGGCGGCCGTCAGCATCCTCGGTCACGAGCGGGGGACGCCGACGATCGACCGCTGGAGCGTCTGAACGGCCTCGTGGGCGGCCCGCAGCCAGCGCGTACGGGGTGACGACGGCGTCGGCCTTGCCGGCGCGTCGGCCGGGCGTCGCGGCTTCTGCCGCCGTCGCTCGCTGTCGCGCAGCCGGGCGTTTCGCAAGCCGCCGCTGGACCCGTCGTCCGTCGACCGGTCGTCCCTGGACCCGTCGCGCCTGCGCCCGTCGCGCCTGCGCCCGTCGCGCCTGCGCCCGTCGCCACTGCGCCCGCCACCGCTGCGCCCGTCGCCCCTCGGCCCTGCGCCCGTCGCGCCTGCGCCCGTCGCCACTGCGCCCGCCACCGCTGCGCCCGTCGCCCCTCGGCCCTGCGCCCGTCGCGCCTGCGCCCGTCGCGCCTGCGCCCGTCGCGCCTGCGCCCGTCGCGCCTGCGCCCGTCGCGCCTGCGCCCGTCGCCCCCGCCACCGCTGCGCCCGTTCGCCCGGTGATATATCACCCAAATCTCACACGCCAAACCGAGCTTTGGGCATTAAGGGCGGCTGAGCCGCTCAAAACACCCACGGTGGCGGGGACTGAGCGTGTTTTGGGTGGTTTAGGCGAACCGGATCGGTAGTTCGTTTCAGGGAGACGGCCTGCTCGGCGTGCTGGTGGCCTCGCCCTGAACACAGCATTGTCGGACAGCGGCGTTGCGGTGTGACAGTTGTCATGGCGGATTTCGGCCGCGCGCCACTTACGTGTGAGGCGGTCTCGAACGTAGCCTCGCCAGCATGAGATTCCAACCCGAAGGACCAGCAATTCACGTCCGGGGTCTGAGCCGTTCCTACGGCGAGATCGACGCCGTGCGCGAGGTCTCATTCGAGGTCGCGCGGGGCGAGGTGTTCTGCCTGCTCGGGCCAAACGGCGCGGGCAAGACGACGACGGTCGAGATCCTCGAGGGCTACCGGGAACGGTCCGGCGGCGAGGTCTCGGTGCTCGGGTTCGATCCTGCCCGCGGCGAACGGGGCATGCGAGAGCGGGTCGGGATCGTCCTGCAGCAGTGCGGCATCCAGCAGGACCTGAGCATCAGCGAGCTGCTCGAGATGTACGGCCGCTACCACCGGCATCCGCGGCCGATCGACGAGGTGCTCGAGCTGGTCGAGCTCGACGCCAAGCGCGGCGAACGCACCCGGGCGCTGTCCGGCGGCCAGCGCCGGCGACTCGATCTGGCGCTGGCGCTGATCGGCGACCCGGAGCTGATCTTCCTCGACGAGCCGACGACCGGCTTCGATCCGGCGGCGCGCCGCGCGGCGTGGTCGACGATCCGCTCGCTGTGCGAGCTGGGTAAGACGGTGTTCCTGACGACCCACTTCATGGACGAGGCACAGGAGCTCGCCGACCGCGTCGCGATCATGCGCGACGGCGAGATCATCGCGCTCGGCGCGCCCGACGAGCTCGGCGGCCGCGACGCGCGGCCCGCCGAGATCCGATTCTCGCTGCCGGCACGGATCGGGCTCGACGATCTCCCGCTGATGCCGTACGAGCGGTGCGTGCTCGACCACGGGCGCGCGCTGGTCGTGACCCACGATCCGGTCGTCGCGCTGCAGCTGATGACCGGCTGGGCGATCGATCACGAGCTCGCGCTGGCGCACTTGTCGGTCAGCCAGCCGACGCTCGAGGACATCTACCTGGAGCTAACCGCGCCCCGGCGTGATCAGCCAATCGGTGAGGAGGCGATCGCATGAGCATCGTGAGCCTGGATCGGAGCTCGACGCCGCGGCGGGACATCGGCCTGGTCGGCTGGCAGATCCGCTACGAGCAGCGCTCGTATTGGCGCAATCGCGGCCGCGGAGTGTTCACGTTCGTGTTCCCATTGATGTTCCTGGTGATCTTCGCGTCGCTGGACAAGCGTGGTCACGTAACGTCTGAGGGCGGGATCCCCTACGACGATTTTCTGGTTCCGGGGATCCTCGCCTACGGCGTGATCATGACCACGTTCACGAACCTGTCGCTGCAGACGACGATCCTGCGCGACGAGGGAATCCTCAAGCGGATGCAGGGAACGCCGCTACCGCGCTGGGCCTACACGGCGGCGCGAATCGGCTCGACCTGCCTGATCAGCGCGACGATCGCCGTCGTGACGATCGTTGCCGGGATACTTCTCTGGGGCGTCGACCTGCGCGCCGCGGCGCTGCCGGGAATGGTGGTGACACTGGTGCTCGGCACCGCCGCATTCACCTCGCTCGGGATCGGGATGGCACAGTTCATCCCCCGGGCCGAGACCGGCCCGGTGGTCATCAACCTGATCGTGCTTCCGATCTCGTTCATCTCCAGCATCTTCTATCCGACGTCGGGGATGCCGGCGGCGCTGCGGACGATCGCGGAGATCTTCCCGATCAACGCGCTGGCCCGGGCGCTGCAGTACGGGTTCGACCCCCGCTATCACGACGCGGGCTTTGACTGGACGCATCTGCGCACGCTCGCGATCTGGACCGTGATCGGGATCTTCCTGATGCTCCGCTTCCTGCGCCGCCCGCAGGGGGAGCAGGTCTGACGTGTCGCCGCGGCCCGGGATGGCGTACGACTGGCACGACGGCAGACGGCCGAGTCCGGGCCGGTACGCGGCCGGACTGGTCTGGCTCGGGTTCATCCTCGCGCCGATCGTCGACGCGCTCGGCCGCACCGGTCAGGCGGCGCCTCGCCATTGGCTGGCGGTCGCCGCGGCGGTCGCTTTCTCCGCGGTCTACATCGCGCTGGTGCTCAACTGGATCAACGATGACCGGCGGCTGCTGTCCTACTCGCTGGGTCTGCTGCAGCTCGCGCTGGCGGTGGCGCTGACGGTCGGCGACAACGTCTCGTGGGGCTATCTGTTCTGCTATTGCGGCGCGTGCGTCGCGATCATCGCACCACAATCGATCGGGTTCCTCGCGGTGCTGGCGTGCGCGGGTATCCAGATCGGCGCGACCGAGATCGCCGGCGGCGGGCTCGGGACCTCACTGGGGTTCGCGGCGAGCGTCGTCGGGGTCGGACTACTGCTGACCCTGATGCGTGACCTGCGGATCCGCAACCGTGAGCTCGCGCAGGCGCGCGCCGAGCTGGCTCGGGCCGCCGTCGCGGCCGAGCGTGAGCGGTTCGCGCGGGACCTGCACGATCTGCTCGGCCACTCACTGTCAGTGATCGCGATCAAGGCCGAGCTGGCGGGGCGGCTGCTGCCGGGATCGCCCGAGCGCGCCGCAGTCGAGCTCGGTGAGGTGGAGGGCGTCGCCCGGCAGGCGCTCAGCGAGGTGCGCCAGGCAGTGTCCGGGTATCGGCAGCCAACGCTCGCCGACGAGCTCGAGGGAGCCCGCGTCGCTCTGTCGGCCGCCGGGATCGACGCCTCGATCGACCGCGAGTCGATCGCACTCGATCCCGAGGTCGAAGCGGTGCTGGCCTGGACCGTGCGCGAGGGCGCGACGAACGTGATCCGCCACAGCCGGGCCAGCCACTGCTCGGTGACGGTACGCGCGGGGGACAGCGACGCCGGGGTGGAGGTGCTCGACGACGGGATCGGCAATGGCCGCGCGCCCGGCATCCGTGACAACGACGTCGGCGGCAACGGATTGACCGGGCTGCGCGAGCGAGCCGCGAGCCTGCGCGGGCGGATCGAGGCCGGCACGGCCCCGGGTGGCGGCTACCGGCTGGCGGTCTCGGTCCCCGTCTCGTCCGGTGTGACGGGTGGCGGCGGGCGATGACGCGGATTCTGATCGCCGAGGATCAGGAGATGATCCGCGGTGCGCTGATCTCGCTGCTGGAGCTCGAGGACGACCTGGAGGTCGTCGCCCAGGTCGGCCGCGGCGACGAGGTCCTCGAGGCCGCGCGCGCGGCCGCGCCCGACGTCGCGCTGCTGGACATCGAGATGCCCGGGATGACCGGACTCGAAGCGCTCGAGCAGCTGGCGGCCGAACTGCCGGCGGTGAAGATCCTGATCCTGACCACGTTCGGGCGACCGGGCTACCTGCGCCGCGCGATGGAGGGCGGCGCCGCCGGGTTCGTGCTCAAGGACGCGCCCGCGACCGAGCTCGCCTCCGCGATTCGGCGCGCGCTCGCCGGTGAGCGGATCGTCGACCCGGGGCTCGCCGCCGCCGCGCTGTCGCAGGGTCAGTCGCCGTTGACTCCCCGTGAACACGAGGTGCTCGCCGCCAGCCGCAATTACACCACCGTGGCGGAGCTGGCGAACGCGCTGTACCTGTCGCACGGCACGGTGCGCAATCACCTGTCGTCGGTAATGCAGAAGCTGGACGCCCGCAATCGGGGCGAGGCTGTGCGGACGGCCGAGGAGCGCGGCTGGCTCTGAGCGGCGGCGGCGGGCAACGCCGGTGGCGCTGCTTGCGATCAGTCTGACCCTCACTTATTATCCGGCACAACACGGGTCAGGGGGGCTACTTTGATAGGGCTGGTAGCGCGGATCGTCGTGGGGTGCGTATTCGTGGGCGCGGGCGTCGCCAAGCTCGTCGGCCCCGACACCACACGGGCCGGCCTGATCGAGTTCGGGGTGCCGCGACGGCTGGCCAGGCCGGGTTCGATCGTGCTGCCGGCGATCGAATTGGCGGTCGGCGGGCTGCTGATCCCGGCGTCGACCGCGCGCCCGGCGGCGGTTGCGGCGACCGTCGTGCTGCTCGTGTTCACCGCAGCAGTCGGCGTCTCGCTGGTGCGCGGCCGGCGCCCTGACTGCAACTGCTTCGGGCGCGTCGGTGCGGGCAGAGTCGGACCGGAGTCGTTGGCGCGCAACCTGCTGCTCGCCGCGGTGGCCGCCTCGATCGCGGTCGCCGGTCCCGGCGAGAGCATCGGTCGGGCGCTCGGCGGCGTCGCCGCGGCAGTGATCGTCGTCGCCGCGCTTGTCGTGGTGATCGTCGCGCAGGGATGGTTCAGCTTCCAGCTGTTCGCCCAGAACGCCCGGCTGCTGGAGCGGGTCACGCGTTTGGAGCAGGGTCAGGCGGCGGCCGCGCCGATGCCCGCCGCCCCGGCAATGGCACCGGCGCCGCTCCCGGAGGGCTCGCCGGCGCCGGACTTCGTGCTCCCCGACCTGAGCGGTCGGCGCTGGTCGCTCGCCGACCTGCTGACGCCCGGCCGCGAGCTCGCGCTCGTGTTCCTGGATCCCGACTGCCCGGCGTGCTGGCGGATCGTGCCCGGGTTGGAGCGGATCGCGGCCGCGCGCGCCGGCGAACTGGAGCTGGCGATCGTGACTCGGGGCGCGGTCGCCGACGTGCGCGCGCGCCTTGATCCGGCGTTCTCCGGTCCGGTGCTGCGGCAGCGGTCGCGTGAGATCGCCGAGCAATTCGGTGCCGTCGGCGCTCCCAGCGCGGTGCTGATCGACCACGCGGGCCGCATCTCCGCGCCGGCGGTGTTCGGCAGCGCCGAGCTCGAGCATCTGTTGATGATCGGCGCGCCGGCGGCCGGGGTCCCGCTGGAGGTGAGCCGATGAAGCCGACCAAGGATCAGCTCCACGCCGTGCACAAGGCGCTCTACAAGCGTGAGCGGCTCGACCAG
>Ga0302325_10012356_pt1 | contig 18321 bp, 15 predicted proteins | sample Palsa_T0_2_FD_201948 | JGI IMG/M metagenome (GOLD analysis project Ga0302325, IMG submission 201948) | Peat permafrost microbial communities from Stordalen Mire near Abisko, Sweden - Palsa_T0_2 | ecosystem: Environmental > Terrestrial > Soil > Palsa > Peat permafrost | place: Sweden: Abisko...
GGTCAGATTTTTGTTGATGACCTTGCGCATCCGTTCGCTGCCCGCCTCCGGCGCTACGGTCACGCTTTGATTTCCGCCGCGCGCCAACGCCGACGCGAGGGCAGGCGAGATGCAATCGGCCTTCAGCGACGAGGGCGAGAGCCGGCCGCCGCGATCGACGACGGCAGAAGCGATCTCGGCGACGCCCGGCACGCTGGCCATCTCGGCACCGACAAGGCCGATCACCTTGCGCTCGCCAAGTCCGCGCTCGGCCTCGGCTATCAGCATCTCGGGCGCACGATACCGAATCGGCCGGTACATGAAACCAGCCGCGCAGAAGCGGCATCCCCATTGGCATCCGCGGCTCGCCTCGACCAGGAACATATCGCCGAAGACGGATTCCTCGGTGAGAATCAGCGACGAGGTGGTGAAGCGGTTGAGGTCGCGAATGAGCCGGCGATTCACCTGCGCAGTTCCGGGGCCGTCGTATTTCACGGTCGCCAGGCGGCCGGCATCGTCGTAAACGGGGGTGTAGAAGTCGGGGACGTACGCGCCCTGCAGCGATGCGAGATCGCGCAGTTGGTTTGGCGAGCCGCGCGTCGCCTCCCAGCGCTCGATGAACTCGGGGACCATCTCCTCGCCCTCGCCAATCAGGAACAAGTCGATGAAGTCGGCGATCGGTTCGGGATTGAGGAAGATGGCGGAGCCGCCTGCGATGATCAGCGGGAAGTTGCGGCCTGCGCGGTCGGCGCGGCGAGCGGGAATCCCGGCCATGCGCAAAACGCTCAGGACGTTGAGATAGTCGGTCTCGAAGGAAATCGAAAACGCGAGGATGTCGAAGTCTGAGAGCGGGCGGCCGCGCTCGAACGAGACGAGGCGCTCGCCACCCTCGCGGAAGCTCTCGCGTTCGTCGGCATCGGGCATGAATGCGCGATCGGCGGCGACCGACGGATCGGATTCGAAGATGTGGAAGACGGCCTGGAAGCCGAGGTTGGCCATCCCGAGCCGGTAGGTGTTGGGATAGATGACGCAGACCGAGATGTCGCCGCCGGGCTGGCGCGCATAGAGCACTTTTTCGCGCGCGATGCGCTCGAGGGCGCGTTTGCGCGGGTAATTCGCCGACACCGACATGATCATACAGAGTATCGCCGCGCGGACGGCAGGCTCAAGACGCGGTGACGCGGTCGGGGCGGCTGTAGATGTTGAAGCTGTCGTCGCGCAGGAAGCCGACCAGCGTCGTGCCGATTTCATCGGCCAGCTCAACCGCGAGCGACGACGGCGCTGATACGGCGGCGAGAATCGGCACTCCAGCGGCCGCGGCCTTCTGCACAATCTCGAAGCTGAGCCGACCGCTCACCATCATTATTTGATGCGTGAGCGGGACCATCGCATTGGTCAGCGCGTGCCCGATGACCTTGTCGACGGCGTTGTGACGGCCGATGTCTTCACGGAGAGCGAGCATCGTGCCGTCGAGCGTGAAGATCGCTGCGCCGTGCAGTCCTCCCGTCGCCGCGAACACGCGCTGGCCTGCGCGCAGCTTTTCCGGCAGCGCCAACAACGTGGCCGGTTCGACGCGCGCGGAATCCGGGGCGGGCGCGACGCGGCGTAGAATCGAGTCGATGCTGGTCTTACCGCATACGCCGCAGCTCGAGCTAATAACGAAGTTGCGCTTGAGGCGGGCGCGCAGTCCCTCGGCGGGCACGTTCAGGATGATGTCGATAGCGTTGGGGTCGGGAGCGCCCTTGCGTCCGCGCACTCGGCGAATCTCATCAAGCTCGCTCGCGTCGTTAATGAAGCCCTCAGCGAAGAGGAATCCCGCGGCCAGATCCTCGTCGTGGCCGGGCGTGCGCATCGTGAGTGTAAAGCGGCGGCCGGCGAGCCGGATCTCGAGCGGTTCCTCTACCGCGATTTGCTCTTCAACCTCTGAAGACGTGCCGCGACGCCATCTGACAGTGCGATGCTCGCGGATCTCATCGCCGCCGGCGTCGCTCGTGTCTTCGTCGACCATCCGGTCCTCGGTGGAATCGGTTTTCATCCGTCGCCAAACGTTTTCCGAACGATCCAGGGAAGCATGTATCTCCACGGATCTTTAATTCCACAATACTTGTCGAATAGCGATCATCGTGGCATAGATCGGGGCGCCTTGGAGAGCGCAAATCTGTGCGGGAATCCGGGTTCAATCGCGCTAACGGAGAACTGATATGGCGAAAATAGTATGTGTCCTCTACGCCGATCCAGTCGACGGATTTCCGCCGGCCTATGCTCGTGACGGGCTGCCGAAGATCGATCACTATCCAGGCGGGCAAACTGTTCCATCGCCAAAGGCCATCGATTTTGAGCCGGGCCAACTGCTGGGCAGTGTCTCGGGAGAACTCGGCTTGCGAAAATATCTGGAAAGCCATGGCCATCAGCTGGTGGTCACCTCTGATAAAGATGGTCCGAATTCCAGATTTGAGCGCGAACTACCCGACGCGGAAATCGTCATATCTCAGCCCTTTTGGCCCGCATATCTCACTGCCGAACGGATCGCCAAGGCGCCGAAGTTGAAGCTTGCGGTGACCGCCGGCATCGGTTCTGACCACGTCGATCTCCAGGCTGCGATCGACCGGGGCATCACCGTCGCCGAAGTGACCTATTCCAATTCGATCAGCGTCTCCGAGCACGCGGTTATGATGATCCTCGGGCTCGTGCGCAACTACATCCCGTCTTACCAATGGGTCGTGAAGGGCGGCTGGAATATCGCCGACTGCGTGGCTCGCTCCTACGATGTCGAAGGCATGCACGTCGGGACCGTGGCCGCGGGCCGGATCGGCACCGCGATCCTGCGCCGGCTAAAGCCGTTTGACGTGCATCTGCACTATTTCGATCGCCAGCGCCTTCCGGATGCGATCGAGAAAGAGCTCAACGTTGTTTTTCATCCAACCGTCGAGGACATGGTGAAGGTGTGCGACGTGGTGACCATTAACGCACCGCTGCATCCTCAGACCGAGAACCTGTTCGACGACGCCTTGTTGTCAAAAATGAAGCGTGGCGCCTATATCGTGAACACGGCGCGCGGGAAAATCTGCAATCGCGACGCTATCGTGCGCGCGCTCGAAAGCGGTCAGATCGCGGGCTATGCCGGAGACGTCTGGTTTCCGCAGCCCCCGCCCAATGACCATCCGTGGCGCACGATGCCCCATCACGGCATGACGCCGCACGTTTCTGGCACGTCACTGTCAGCCCAGGCTCGGTACGCAGCGGGAACCCGGGAGATCCTCGAATGCTGGTTCGAAGGCCGGCCCATCCGTAACGAATATCTGATCGTGGACGGCGGCAAGCTTGCGGGCGCCGGGGCGCACTCCTATAGCGCCGGAAATGCTACGGGAGGTTCGGAGGACGCGGCACGTTTCAAGACCAAAGCTTGACGAACTCCGACACTTGCCCGGGACGCACCATGGCGGGCGCCCCAATTACCGGGCGCGCGTCAAAGCCGCGCCGCCGTTGGTGGGATTAGTCGCAGTCACGACTGATCGCGATACCACGATTGATGCTTCTGATCTTGATTCGCCGGGTTGCATATCGCAACCTGACTACTGCGCGTCGAGCCGGAGCTTCAGATGATCCGCAAATTCAGGTTCGAAGATGAGATGCATGAGAGTTTGCAGTGCGTGCCGATGGCCGTGCGGCGCAAGCTTGACCGCGTTGGTTTGAAGATTGGACTTGAACAGTGGAAGTCGCTTGACCGCGGCGAGCGGCTTGCGATTTGTCATCTGCCGGTTGATTCGGCCGACGAGTGCGATGCGCTCGCCATTTTTATTCGCGAGGCTATGACGCGCCGGTTCGGGATCGAGCCGAAAACGCTGACCGATGCGCAGAAGGCGTCGGCGGAGCCGCCGGCGTCGGCACCGGGGCGAGTCGTGGCGCATGCGCGGGCGGCGGGCTTCGATCTGGCTGCGGCGGTGTGGTCGCGGCTGGACGCCGACGAACGATTTGCGCTGCTCAAGATGGGCGATGCGGAAACACCGAGTCACAATCTCGCGGCGGCGCTGAAAGAATTCAGCGTGCCCGCGATCGCGGAGACTAATCAGCCGCGCGCGAAGTGATCGAGGATCGCCCGCCCCTTCCCTAATTTGAAGCTGTGCTTCAGCGCTGAGGTCACAAAGCGCTTCGCGCCGCGGACTGCCTCTTCCAGGCTTGCGCCGCGCGCGAGATGCGCCGCGATGGCAGCCGAGAAGGCGCATCCGGTGCCGTGCGCGCCGCCGCCGGCGATGCGCGGGGCCTTGAGCACGATGAACCGCCGTCCATCGTAAAAAAAATCTGTGGCGTAGGCGTCGTCCTTGCTGTGACCGCCCTTGATGACGACGGCGCGGGCGCCGAGCTTGACGATCTTGACGGCCGCCTCGCGGATGGCGGCGTCAGAGTCGATGCGAACGCGCGACAGCACTTCCGCTTCGGGAATGTTGGGCGTAACGATGCGTGCGATGGGGAGCAGCCGTTTACGAATCGCGCGCTCGCCTTTGGGACCAATCAGGAGCGCGCCGCTGCTGGACACGATGACGGGATCGACCACGGGCGCGGGCATTTTGAGGCGTTCGAGCGCGCGCGCGACCGCCTTGACGATCGCGGCGTTGGCTAGCGCTCCGGTTTTCACCGCGCGCGGCGCGGATTCGAGGGCGAGAGTATCGAGCTGCGCCTCGACCATCTCGGGTGACACGTTTTCGACGTCGGCGACGCGGATACTGTTCTGGGCGATGACTTCAGTGACGACGGAATAGCCGTACACGCCGAGCGCGGCGAAAGTCTTCAGGTCGGCCTGGAGGCCCGCGCCGCCACCGGGATCGCTGCCCGCGATGGTCAAGGCGACAGGATGTTTCGAGTTGGGAGAGGCCAAGAAATGGGCTCTGTTGCGTTCGAAAGATCTTATCCAACTGCGCGGCAAAGCGAAAGATCCACGGTTAGTTGATCCGCCGTGGAGGCGCGCGATACTTTGCACTGAGATGCAACTAATGCGGCGAGTGATATGGCGGTAAGAGGCGAATCGGAATTTCTCAACCTGCCGTTCCAGGAGAAGCTGGAGTTCCTGTACGGGCTGCCGGCGCGGCAGAAGCGCGACCTGATTCTGTCGGCGCCCGAAGCCGAGCGGCTGGTGCAATCGTTTTCGCCGGAGACGCTTTTCTACACGCTCAAGGAAATCGGCAGCGCCGACGCCGGCGACCTGCTGAGCCTCGCGATGCCCGAGCAGGTGAAGTCGCTGTTCGACCTCGATTGCTGGAATCGCGATCGACCGAACGTGCATCGGATGCGCGAGTGGATCGAGGCGATGGCCGACGGCGGGCGGCGCAAACTGGCCGACGCGCTGATGAGCCTCGACATGGAGATGATGTCGATTCTGCTGCGCGGGTACATCAAGGTGCATCGGATCGACGACGCGGCGTCGTCGCCGGACGCGACGGCGAACCGTTTCGCGCAGTACGATGAAAATTACCTGATCGAGTTCATCCGGCACGACGCCATTTCGCAGCACATTTCGGATTTTATCGAAGAGGCGTTCGAGCGCGACTACAACTACTTCGCCGGCCTGATGGAAGAAATCTACTGGGGCGTCGAGGCCGAGCTCGAGGAAGAGGCGTACCAGTTTCGGCGCGCACGGCTGAACGACCGCGGCTTTCCGGATTTCTTCGACGCGCAGAGCGTGTTCGCATATCTGAAGCCCGAGCAGTTTTTAAAAATTCGCGCCGAATATGAACCGCCGAGCCGCGCCGACTTGCCGGACGATAACGAAGTGATCGCGCCGGAGATGGCGCCGGCGATTGCTGACGGCGACGTGTCGCTGTTCAACACGGCGCTGACGGCGGGCTTTGCGGCACAAGGCAAACGCCAGCTGCGCAGCGAGATGGCGATGGTCAGCAACCAGGTGCTGGTGGCGCGCGCGGTGGATTTCGGCGACCTCGAGGCGGTGCGCGTCGCGGTCGAGATGACGCACCATTACCTGAACCTGGCGCTGGAGAACCTGGCGGGCGGCGACCTGCAAAGCGCGATCGAGCATCTGCGCGACACGCCGCTGAAGCTGCTGTTTCGTCTCGGCGTCAGCCTGACGATCGACCTGCGCACGAGCACCGAGTTGACGCTGAAGAAGCTCGGCCTGTCGAGCGTCAAGGTGCGCGAGATCTCGTATCTTGATTCGCCGTATCGCGAGGCGCTGGCCGGGTTCATGGCGCGGCAGCCGCGATTCTACAGCGGGCTGGACGGCAGCGGCGCGGTCGAGATGCGCGACTTCGAGAGCATGCGCGACCTGCATCTCAGCTACGCGATTCTCGATCAGATCGATTCGGCGGCGGAGTTGTTCCGCGCGCTGTTCGCGATCGATATTTCGTCGCCAAACTTCCGCGCGCAGATGGCGTCGCGCGAAATTCGCCTCAGCCAACTGGTGCTGACGGGGCTTGCGCGGCTGGCGCTTGACGACCGCCTGGCGATCGATGCGATCGAGGGCAACCGGCTGAACGCGATGCGCGCGGCGATCATGACCGGGCAGCCGGGCACTCTCAGCGAGGAATTCCGCACAAAGATAAATCACGCGCTCGAGCAGCGGATGGACGAGACTACGCGCAAGCGCACGGCCGCATTCCTGAACTCGTGCCTCAACCTGATCGAAGAGGAATTCGCGCATCTCGGCGGCGAGCGCGAAATCGATCCGCGGTTTATCGAAAGCGTGCTGGTGCGAATCGGATAGGAGAAACGCGTGGCGCTCGATTCAGCGAAGGCGGAATGCAAGCAGGACGCGGGCGTATTTGCGCCGGTGATCGATCGTGCGCGATGCGAGGGCAAGGAGGACTGCGTCGAGGCGTGTCCTTACGACGTCTTCGAGATGGGCAAGCTCAGCGACGGCGACAAGCGCGCGCTGTCGTTGGGGTCAAGGCTGAAGGCGTGGGTTCACGGCAACCGGCAGGCGTTCGCAGTTCGCGCCGACGAATGCCACGCGTGCGGGCTGTGCGTCAGCGCGTGCCCGGAGCATGCGATCAAGCTGATGCGCGTTGCGATTCCGGCCTAGCGCGCGCCGCCTGCAGCAAGCGTGACGGTGTAGTTCGCGCCGGCGCGATTCAAAGTCAACGTGACTTTCCCATTCTTGATGCTCGCGGCCTGCTGACTAAACTCGTCGAGCGCCTTGACGTCGCTGTTTCCGACCCTGGTGATGATATCGCCGCGCGCGACGCCCGCGCTGCGCGCCGACGGATCGACTTCCGATACGAGAACGCCCTGCGCCTTTGGCGTGCCGAATGCGCTTGCGAGCTCGGGAGTCAGCTGTTCGACCGTCAGCCCGAGCGCCTGCGCCGTGTCGGGAATTTTACCACTGGCGCTGAGCCCGAGCGCGGGCGCTGACTCGAAGAGTTTGTCGTTGACGTAGATTGGCGCGTTCATGCCCATCGCGAGTGCGATCGCGTCGCTCGGCCGGCTGTCGATCGAGTAGCGGCCGCCGTCCATGTATATCGTCGCGTAGTAAATCTCGTCGCGCATATCGCCGATCACGATTCGATCGACGCTGTTGCCGGTCTGGCCGATGATCGAGCGAATCAAATCGTGCGTGAACGGCCGCTCGGGCTTGACTCCATGCAGCGCCAGCAGGATTGCGGTCGCCTCGTTCTCGCCGATCATGATTGGCAGCGCGCGCGACTGGCTCGGGTCGAGCAGCAACACGTAGTTCGAGCCCGTCTGGTCATCGAAGCCGACGCGCGCAACGCGGACTTTGACGTCGTCGGGTGAAAGGTCCGCGGATGCGCTCGAACTTGCGGGCGAACGGCCGCATGAGCAGGCGGCCATCACGACTGCCAGCAGCAGCAGGCAGAAATGGCGTCCGCCTACAGCCTTCATGCTCAAAACCTTACGCGCGTCATGTGCCTGATGCCAAGGACGCGTCAGCCGCGAAAGGCGCGCGCCACGATATACAGTTCCGAGGAGCCCGGCCGGCTGGCCTTGGTGCGCGTCACCTCGACGTTTCCGAAATGGCGCTTGAACGAATCGACGATCTCCTTGAAGTCCCCGCCCATGAAGAGCTTCGCGACCATCGCGCCACCCGGCTTCAGCATCGTCGCCGCGACTGTCAGCGCGGTGTCGAGCAGCTCGCGCGAACGCGCCTCGTCGCGCGCCGCAATGCCGGTCAGCTTCGGCGCAAGGTCGCTTGTGACCAGGTCGGCGCGTCCGCCAAGCTCGGTATGCACGCGCGCGGCGACGGATTCGTCGAGAATGTCGCCGACAATCGCGATCGCACCGGCCGGCGGATTCTTCACCGGCGCGAGATCGACGCCGACGACTCGACCGCTGGCGCCCGCGGCCGCCACCAGGATTGCGAGCCATCCGCCGGGCGCGCATCCCAGGTCCACGACTCGCGCGCCGTTCGCCACCAGCCGGTTGCGCGCGATTATCTCTTCAATCTTGAACGCCGCGCGCGAGGGCAATCCCATCGCACGCGCCTTGCGGTAAAATTTGTCGTGCGGCTCGTACTTCGCCAAAATTCACCTGCTCGCTTTGCCGCGCGCGACGGAGCCGCTATCTTGATGTACTCCGCCCCGAAGTTTTGAAGCCGCGACGGTCATTGTGAATCTCGACGAATTGAATCCTGAACAGCGCGCCGCTGTCCTCGCGCCCGACGGCCCGATTCTCATCCTGGCCGGCGCCGGTTCGGGCAAGACTCGCGTGCTGACCTACCGTATCGCCCACATCCTGGCCGAGCGCAAGGCGTCGGCCGGCGAGATGCTGGCGGTGACCTTCACCAACAAGGCTGCCAACGAGATGCGCGAGCGGGTCGCGGCCCTCGTCGGTGACGGCGAGCGGCTGCCATGGGTGAGCACGTTCCATTCCGCCTGCGCGCGAATCCTGCGCCAGGAGGGTCACGCGCTCGGCTTCGACCGCAATTTTTCGATTCTTGACGAAGGCGATTCGCTGACTACCATTCGCCGCGTGCTCGAGGACGCCGCGCTGGCCGAGTCGCCGCCGCTGGAACTGGCGCGCGCGCGAATCGAGCAGGCCAAGAACGAAGCGATCTCGCCCGAGGAAATGTTGGCGAGCGCACAACCGGGCCGCGAGACTTCGATCGCGCGCATTTACCAGCTCTACCAGGAGCGGATGCGCGCGATGAACGCGATGGACTTCAGCGATTTGCAATTGCAGACCTGGCTGTCGTTCCAGCGCTTTCCCGAAGTGCTCGAGCGATGGCAGCGGCGCGCGGCACATCTGCTGGTCGACGAGTACCAGGACACCAACCGCGTGCAGTATCTGATTGTCAAGGCGCTGGCCGCGCGATCGGGCAATCTGTGCGTGGTGGGCGACGAGGATCAGTCTATCTACCGATGGCGCGGCGCCGATATCCGCAACATCCTTGATTTCGAGCACGACTATCCGGCGGCGCAGATTTTCAAGCTGGAGCAGAACTACCGCTCGACGAAGACCATCCTGGCGGCGGCCGGCGGAGTCATCCGCAACAATACCGAACGCAAAATCAAAAACCTCTGGACCGAGAACAGCGCCGGCGAGCCGGTCACCTACTTCACCGGCGTCACCGAGCGCGACGAGGCCGACTTTATCGCGCTCGAAATCGCGCGGCTGACGGGCGCCGGAGGATTTCGCGCGGCTGACGTCGTCGTGTTCTACCGCGTCAATGCGCAGTCGCGGGCGATCGAAGAGGCGCTCGTGCGGCGCCGAATCCCCTACTACATCGTGGGCGGCGTGCGCTTTTACGAACAGCGCGACGTCAAGGACCTGCTCGCCTACCTGCGCGTGCTCGCCAACCCGGCCGACGCCGTCAGCCTTGAGCGGATGGTCGGCACGCCGCCGCGCGGGATCGGCGCCAAGTCCTTCGAGGCGATTACTGAGTTGGCCGCGCGCGACCATATCACAGCGTTCGAGGCGATGGGTCGTCTTGAGACTTACTCGAAGGTCGCGCTTCGAATCGCCAAGCAGGCCGGGATGCTTTACTCGTGGATGCATGATCTGGCCGCGCGCGCGCCCGAGTTGACCGTGCGCGGAATGGTCGAGGAAGTGGTGGCGCAGAGCCGCTTCGAGCCTTACCTGGACACGCTCGACGACGCCTCGACGCGCAAGCAGAATCTCGCCGAGATGCTCACCGCGGCCAGCGCTTTCGACGCCGAAAAATCCGGCGGCGGGCTGCCCGAGTTTCTGGAGCGCGTCGCTCTCGTCAGCGACACCGAGCAGATCGATTCCAGCGGCGGACGCGCCGCGCTGATGACGTTGCACACGTCAAAGGGCCTCGAGTATCCCATCGTGTTTATTGCCGGGATGGAGGAAGGACTGTTCCCGCATAGCCGCTCCGCCGATATCGACGAAGAAATCGAAGAAGAGCGGCGCCTGTGCTACGTCGGGATGACGCGCGCGCGCCAGTTGCTCTACCTGACCAACACGTTGTCGCGTGAAATCTACGGCGTGCGGCAGGAGTCGCGCCAATCGCGTTTCATCCGCGAAATCGATTCCGCCCTGATTCGACGAATCGCGCCCGAGCGCCATTCCTCGCCGGTGCGCCCGCTGTCGCCGCGCGAATCTTACGTCGATTTATCCGAGAGCCAGTTGCCCGACGACGAGCCGGGACCCGGCGGCGACCGTTTTTCGATCGGCGCACACGTCATTCATCCGACCTTCGGCCGGGGAATCGTGCGGCGGCGCGAGGGCCGTGGTGACGGCGCGAAGGCATGGGTGAATTTCGAGCGCGGCGGAATAAAGTTGCTGGTTCTCAAGTTCGCAAACTTGAGGTTGATTGCAGACTGATCGCGCCGGTATCATTTGAGTGCATGCGAGCACGCCTCGACTATCTACAACCTGACTGGAAGCCAAGCCTGGAAGTTCATGAAGCGCTTCATTGATATCGCGATTCGATTCTTCCCCGTCGTGTTCCTCATCGCGTTGATCGCGATTCCCACCGCGTATGGCGCATGGACTGAAGACGAGTTCGAGAATCGCCCGCTGTATGCCTACCCGCTGCCGCATGGCAAGGACGACATCATCGGCAATCTGATCACCTACCAGATTCAGAAGGGCGACACGCTGCTCGACGTCGGCCGATGGTTCGGGGTGACGGCCAAGGAAATCTCGAACGCCAACGCCGGCGTCGACTGGTGGGCGCCGACGCCCGGCAGAGTAATAATTCTGCCCGACGAGCACATCCTGCCCGACACGCCGCACGTCGGCATCGTGATGAACATCCCGGAGATGCGGCTCTACTACTACTATCCGTCGCCGACCGGCCCGGTTCATATGAAGGGCAAAGTGGCGCCGGCCAAGTTCACCCCCGGCATAAAAGGCAGCGGCGCGGTCACACCGTCGGTGGTGTACACGTTCCCGGTTGGCTTGGGGCGTTTCGATTGGAAGACGCCGGTGGGTTCTTTCACGGTGCGCGGCAAGACGCGCAACCCAACCTGGAACGTCCCCGAGGACATCTACGAGGAACATCTCGAGCGTGACGGCGAGGCGGAGCACGTGGTCTCCGGCGACGATCCCGACAATCCGCTCGGCCACTACCGCATCGAACTGACGCTGCCGGAGTACGCATTTCACGGCACCAACGTGCCATGGGGCGTCGGCATGGAAGTCAGTCACGGCTGCATCCGGCTTTATCCCGAGGACATCGAGCGCCTGTTCAACAAGGTGAAAATCGGCACGCCCGGCGAGTTCGTGTATCAGCCGGTGAAGTTCGGATGGCGCGGCGACTCGCTCTACGTCGAAGTTCACGACGATCTCTACGGGATGTACGCGGGGCTGTGGGCCTACGCGCAGAAGGAAGCGGCGCGTCGAGGACTTACCGACCAGATCGATATGGAAAAGCTCGAGAAGGCGGTCGAGGAGAAATCCGGCGTCCCAACCTACGTGATGCCCGGTCCGCCCCCCGGCAGCGCCAGCTAGCGTCACGAAATCGCGGCTGACGCGTTTCGTTTTTCCGCTCGCCTATTGTGGTTTACGGGTCGTCACCGTTGAAAGACCGCGTTGCCTTCAAAATATGTCGCCAACACTTTGGTTTCGGCGATCGTTGCTGGTGGGATCTCGAAAAGATTGCGGTCGAGCACAATGAAGTCAGCCGACTTGCCTTCAGCGATCGAGCCAGTGACCGCCTCCAGGCCCATCGCGCGCGCGGGATTCAGCGTGTAAGCCTGAATCGCCAGGGGCAAATCGAGCGCCTGCTCGGGCCATAGTGCGCCGGCGAATTTGCTGTCGGGGTTCCGGCGCGTGATCAGTCCTTGCATCCCGGCCCACGGATCGGGATTTGGAATCACTGGCCAATCGGTGCCGGTCGCGATCAAAGCACCGGCTTCGATCAGACTGCGATTCGGCCAATACTGGCGGACTCGTTCGCCGACCGCCTGCTCGATGCCGTCAATGATCTGATTGGGGTACCACAGGATCGGCGACAAATCCGCGACGACGTTCAGACTTTTGAAGCGGGAGATATCGGACGAATCGACAAAGCCTGCGTGCGCGATATGATGGGTCAGCGTAGTTGGCCCGCGCAGTGAACGAATCACATCGATCGCGTCGAGCGCCATCCTCACGGCGCCGTCGCCCGCAGCATGAATCTTGACACCCAGGCCACGCTCCTCCTGCCGTGCGATCAAGCGCACCAACTCGGGCAGAGTTTTCGTGGTGTTACCGCAGAAACAGCATCCATGCGCCTCGTCCGGAAGATACGGCTTGATGAAGGCCGAGGTCCGCGACATCGGGACGCCGTCGAGAAAGATCTTCACGTAGGTGGTGCTGATGTGCGGACCGGCAAATCGATCGCGGCCTTCGATCAGCGTGTCGCCGGTGGTGCCGCTGAGAAAAGCGGTCGGCTCCGCCACCAGCGACGCGACGACCCGGGCTGAGAGCTTCGCTTGCCGATCGAGGTTGGCATAGGCTGCGAGCACGTCACCGCTGACCGCCGCATCCTGCAATCCGGTGACGCCATACGAATTGAGGATCTCGAGCGCCCGGGCCAGTGCGGCCGAATCGGTTTCAAGCGTATCCGGATGAGCCTCTCGGGCGACGCGCTCGACGCGATGGGAGGCTGCCTCGAACAGCAGACCGACCGCAGCCCCGCTTGCCGGATCGCGGACGATAACACCGTGGTCGGGATCGGGCGTGCTGGCGTCGATTCCGGCCAGTTCGAGCGCGCGGCTGTTAACCCATCGATTGTGCACGCTGTCATCGCGCAGCAGCACCGGATGGCCTTCACTCGCCTCGTCGAGAGCACGCAAAGTCTCGAGGCTGGACAACGCAGTTGTAAAATTGCTGCCCCACGACCCGCCGATAATCCATGCTCCGGGCTTCGCTTTGCGCGCCGCCGCGTGAATCACTTCCAAAACTTTCTGCAGCGACAGGGTTGGCAGAAAAGTCGTTTCGTACAGCGCGCTCCGACCGCCGAGCAGAGGATGCACGTGAACATCGTTGATTCCCGGCAATACCATCCGCCCGTGCAGATCGATCATTTCGGTCCCCGCTGACGCGAGCGCTTTGATCTCCGGCGAATTGCCGATTCGAAAGATCTTGTGGCCGCAAACGGCGAAAGCCTCAGCCCAAGGCCCCAAGGGATTAACTGTGTAGATCTTGCCGTTGAGAAAAACTTTATCCGGGGTGGTGCTGGTAGCCATGACTAATCTGGGATTTCCACTTTTGACGCTCCGCTTTCCGACTCCCGTATAGGCCCGGCGACCTCTCCCTGCAAGCGATTCAGCCGATATGGGTCGACGGTATCCCATCGGCTCGCGAAGGGCCGGAGCCAGCCTCGGCTAGTTTTTCTGCGCCGGCGGTGCGCTCGCCGCAGTCGGCGGAATGACGTTAGTGCTGCCGTTAATCGTTATCTGCTTCCTCACCAGGTAGAAGTACCGATGGCCCAGGCCGAACGGTCCCGGCCATTTCAGTCGTCGCACGACTTCCATCCCTGCCAGCGGCACGCTCGCAATCGTGTAGTCGTCTTCTTTCTGCGATGTGATCATCGGAGTTCCGCCTTCGAGCTTCGCCGTGTCGATTCCGTGCTTGGGATAGCGATAGAGATCCTCGCCGTTGAGCGCATAACCGGCGTCGATCGCCGTGCGTGGAACTCCCTGGCGCTCGAGGTCGTTGCGCGTGTCGACGATCACCGCCATCCCGCGCTGATAGGCGTAGGTACCGCCGAGCGACATCAGGCCCATCGCGAGCGTCATCGCAAATGCGGCGGATTGCACCAGCCTCTTCCGCGGTAAGGGAGCGAGCGCGAGCACGATTGCACCGGCGGGAACCATCACGAGGTAATAGCGATCGTTGTAAAACCAGAGCGGTATCGTCGCCGCCCAATAAATCAAAGCCGCTATCACGATCGCGGCGGCCCCACGGTCAAGCGTCCTCAAGATATCCGAAAAGGCCGCGACCAATCCCGCCGCGCCGAAGCTCGCCAGCAAGAGAAACACGTACTGCCATTCGCCAGCCCATGAAAATCGATTCGCCGCGCCGCGCAGTATCAACACGTTTTGCCATCCCCCGAAGCAACTGTACTCGGGCGTCACGGGCAGCCGATCGTCGATCCACATCAGGATGAGCGCGGCGACGAAAATTCCCACACCGCCGATCGCAACGCGGCGCCATCGCGGCGTCGCGAGCTGCAGGAGCGCAAGGGGCGACAGCACGGTGCCAAGATAAAGCACCGGCCCGAGAACGCCGGCGCGAAGATAGTTCGCAAGCGGCACCATGAAAATGTAGTTGAAGCGATTTTCATTGAACTGCACCTGCCACGGCTTGGGACCCAGCACCGTCAACCAGACCCACAGCCCGACGCAGATCGCCAGCGCGGCGGCAAACGGCGCTATCAGCTTGATCAGCCGCGGGTTCAGCCACTGTGCGCGATCCCGGAAATTCGCTCGCAGATCGCCGTCGTAAAGCAGCGTCGCGCCGACGCATCCGGCTATCGCCATCGCCGCGAACGGCCGAATCAAAAATCCCACCACCGCGGCCGCCGCCGACAGCCACAACCACAATTGCTCGCGCCGCCCAAGCGCCCTGGCGAACGCCAGGTGCGTCGCGATCATCGCAGTCAGGAACGGAATCTCGGTCATGAACGAAAAGCTGAGGAAGGTGAAACATGGATTGCAGATCAGCAATCCGGTCGCAGCCAGTGCCTGCCATCGAGGCGCGCCGCACCTGATCGCGAGCGCATGGAACATCAAGCCGCAGAGAATCGCCAGCACCACGACCGAAATTTCCAGCGATGCCGAGTTGCCGCCGAAGATGCGCGCCCATGCGACCCCGTACACCACCTGCGCTATCGGCATCGCCTGCGTGTAGCCGGCAAATCTGATCTCGCCGGTGCGCAAAAATCGCCGCACGGAAGATCCGTAGAGCCAGCTGTCCACCACCGGCGCGTCGGTCAACGGATGTAAAATCAAAAGCGCGAATACGTACCATCCGACCACCGCCGCGACCGCGGCCACTCCTGCGCGCCTCATCGACTTCCGCCTTGCTCCGCTTTTGCCCTATCCCTTATACTCCGAAACTAACTCGACCGACGGGACCCCGCTGATTTCAACCGAATCACACACGATGCGACAAGTGGCATTTCATCGTCCGTCTATCGGACCCGACGAGGAGCGCGAAGTTATCGACTCGCTGCGCTCCGGCTGGATCACGACCGGTCCCAAGGCCAAGCGCTTCGAGCTTGAGTTCGCCGGCTACGTCGGCGCGAAGCATGCGCTGGCTGTTTCGCATTGCACCGGCGCGCTCCATCTTTCACTGTGGGCGCTCGGCATCGGTCCGGGCGACGAAGTCATCACCACCCCGTTCACGTTTACGGCGACGGCCGAAGTTCTCGGCTACCTCGGCGCGCGCCCGGTGTTCGTCGACGTTGATCGCGGCACCTTCAACATCAATCCCGCACGAATCGAGGAAGCGCTCGAAAGCGGCGCGCACAAGAACGTCCGTGCAATCCTGCCGGTGCACTTCGCCGGCCACGCCTGCGACATGGATCGCATCCTCAACATCGCGCATCACTACAATCTGAAAGTCGTCGAGGACGCCGCGCACGCTGCCGGCTCCGCGCGCTACATGGACGGCCGCGGGATGGCGAAAATCGGCACCATCGGCGACCTCAGCTGCTTCAGTTTTTATGCGACGAAAAATTTCACCACTGCCGAAGGCGGCATGATCACCACCGCCGACGATGCGCTCGCGGAAAAAATCGCCATCGCCAGCCTGCACGGCATGAACAAGGACGCGTGGAAGCGGTACGACAAGAGCGGCTCGTGGTACTACGAAATCCACGACATGGGTTTCAAGTACAACCTGTCCGACGTGCACGCCGCCATCGGCCTCGCGCAGCTCAAGCGCGCCGACAGCTTCATGCGCCGACGCACAGAAATTGCGCGCGCCTATAATGAAGCCTTTCGCGCCGACGACGCGATGCAACCTGCGTACTCCGAGCCCGGCATCGAGCACGCCTGGCATCTGTACGTGTTGCGGCTGCATCCCGAGCGCCTCCGCATCGGCCGCAATCAATTCGTCGAGATGCTGCGCGAGCGCGGCGTCGGATGCTCGGTGCACTGCATTCCGCTGCACACGATGCACTACTACCAGCGCATGTACGGCTACCGCGACGGCGATTTCCCTGTCGCCGAGGACATCTTCAGCCGCTGCCTGTCGCTGCCGATCTACGCCTCGATGACCGACGAGGACGTGGCCTACGTGATCGAAACCGTCCGCAACATCGTGCGCGAAAACCGCCGCTGACCCGGGAGAACAACTGTGCGAGCACTCGTAACCGGCGGCGCAGGATTCCTCGGCTCTCATCTATGCGAGCGTCTGCTCAACGACGGCCATGAAGTCATCTGCCTCGACAATTTTTTCAGCGGCAAGCGCGCCAACATCATGCACCTGCTCGGCAACCGAAATTTCGAATTCATCCGCCACGACGTAGTCGAGCCAATCCTGCTCGAAGTCGATCGCATCTTCAGCCTCGCCTGCCCCGCCTCGCCGGTGCATTACCAGTACAACCCGGTAAAGACCACCAAGACCTCCGTGATGGGCACCATCAACATGCTCGGCCTCGCCAAGCGCGTGCGCGCGCGCATCCTGCTGACTTCGACTAGTGAAGTTTACGGCGACCCCGAGGAGCATCCGCAAACCGAATCGTACTGGGGCAACGTCAACCCGATCGGCGTGCGCTCATGCTACGACGAAGGCAAGCGCGTCGCCGAATGCCTCATGATGGACTATCACCGGCAGAACAACGTCGACACCCGCATCGTGCGCATCTTCAACACCTACGGCCCGCGCATGGCGATCAACGACGGCCGCGTGGTTTCCAACTTCTGCGTCGCCGCACTGCGCGGTGAAGACCTCGAAATTTACGGCGACGGCAACTCGACGCGCTCGTTCGCTTACGTCGACGACATGATCGACGCGATCGTGCGCATGATGAATCAGGAGACGCACATCGGCCCGGTGAATATCGGCAATCCCGACGAATTCACGATCACAGAACTCGCCCAGCTCGCCATCGAGCTCTGCGGCAGTTCCTCCAAGGTGGTGATCAAGCCGCCGCGTCCCGACGATCCAATTCGCCGCAAACCGAATATCGATCTCGCGAAAAAAGTTCTCGGATGGCAGCCGCACACGGCGCTGCGCCAGGGCCTCGAAAAAAGCATCGCGCACTTTCGCGAAGTTCTCGGCATCCCCGGCTAATCGTAACGCGCTGCCACGCGCAGCGCCGCTTGCGATTCCAGCGATCTGGCGACAAAATATTTAAGCGGTCCCGCCGCGCCGATCTGCGCCGCAAAATGAATCGACTCAGAGGAAAAGTTCTGAAGATCCCGCGACTGGCAATCCCGATGCTGGCGGCGCTCGCGATTGCTGCATGCGCCTCGACGCCACCGTCGCCGCCCGCTCCGGCCCCGGCGCCAATCGTCTATATGCCGCCGGATCCCAATCCGCCGCCGCCGGACGAATGGAATCTGCTGCCCGATCCGACAACCGGCCAGGTCGACGTCTACCACAAGGGCAGCTACGCCGGCTCCGTCACCGGCAACGAACCTGCCGACGAAGACCCGCCAATCCCTCATCCAGTAGCAACCCCGGACGATTGATTCCAAGGTGCAGGGGTCACCCCTGCCCAAGGAAGCGTGAAACCCGGGAGGGGTTTCACTAAGATTCTCAATCCTTCAAAAGGTTTCTCGCGATAACAACCCGCTGAATCTGCGACGTGCCCTCGTAAATCTGCAGTAACTTCGCATCCCGCATCAGCTTCTCCACCGGGTACTCCTTCATATATCCGTACCCGCCGAAAATCTGCACCGCGTCTGTCGTGATCCGCATAGTAGCGTCGGCGCTGAAGGCCTTCGCATAGGCCGAGATCGCGTTGGGGCT
>Ga0302325_10012357_pt1 | contig 18320 bp, 21 predicted proteins | sample Palsa_T0_2_FD_201948 | JGI IMG/M metagenome (GOLD analysis project Ga0302325, IMG submission 201948) | Peat permafrost microbial communities from Stordalen Mire near Abisko, Sweden - Palsa_T0_2 | ecosystem: Environmental > Terrestrial > Soil > Palsa > Peat permafrost | place: Sweden: Abisko...
CCGGAGATCGTCCGCGAGCTGACCGGCGAGATCGGACATAACATCGATCAGCTCGCCGACATCAAGCTGATGGTGATCCGCCAGATGGAGGTGCGCCCCGAACTCTGCAACCGCGTCTTCCAGGAGGTTGGCGCGAAGGAGTTCAAGATGATCATCAACTTCGGCGCCATCTTCGGCTTCATGTTCGGGATCCCGCTGATGTTCCTGACGACACTGCTGCCCGCCGATTGGTGGCTCGTGCCGATCTGCGGGATCGCGATCGGCTGGATGACCAACCTGCTTGCGATCGAGGCGATCTTCGAACCGGCCGAGCCGAAGCGGATCCTCGGGATCAAGTTCCACGGGCTGTTCATGCGCCGCCGCGAGGAGGTCGCCGTGACCTACTCCGAGATCATGGCCGAGGAGGTGATCACCGTCGCCAACCTCGGCGACGACCTGCTCCACGGCCCGAAGTCCGACCGTACGCGCAAGCTGATCGAACACTCGCTGGCGCCCGCGGTCGACCGCGCGATGGGCCCGGCCCGCGCGTTCGCTCGGGTTGCAGTCGGCACCGCGGGCTACGAGGCGATCGGCCAGTCGCTGGCCGTCGAGTCGACCGAGTTCTCGGCCACGCCGCTCCACGACCCCGGCTTCAACAAGCGCCAGGCGGTCAACATCTCGCGGTTCATCAACAACGCCCTGCGCGGGCTCACGCCGCCCGAGTTCTGCGATCTGATGCGCTCCGCGATCAAGGAGGACGAATGGCTCCTGTTCCTCCACGGCGGCGTGCTCGGGCTCGTCGCCGGCTGCATCCACCTCGCCATTTTCGGGTGAGCAGATGAGCACTGGCGCAGCACCGGACGATGGGAACTCGCCGCCGCTGGATGAGCCGCCAAACGGGCGCCGCATCGGGCTGCGACCCTTGATCGGTTCGGTTCCCTCGGTGGCCCGCGTCGGGATCTCGGCGACCGTACGCACGGCGCAGTGGTCGGTGCTCACCGGCGTCGGCGTGACCGCCTCGGTCGTTCGTGCCGCCGCCTCCGGGGAATCGCCTGCTCAGATCGTCGAGGATCTCGCCGCGGAGGCCACCGAACGCGCTCGCCGCGCGCTCGGGATCGATGGCGACGCCGGCGCAGGCGCCGGCGCGGCGCTGGACGGCTTCTCGCCGACCGTCGAGATCGAGCTGGTGGACGTCCGCAGCCGGAGCGGGCGCTCACGGGTCCGTTCCCGTGAGCCCTCGACCTTGCCCCGGATGTTCGCGGAGCTGCTGGACATCTCGGCCGATGTGCACCACCACGAGTCAGTTGGCCACCCGGCTTACATCCGTCTGCTCGGCGAGCTCGCACCCGACGAGGCGCGGATCCTTCGCCTGTTCGCTCAGGACGGGCCTCAGCCGGCGGTCGACGTGCGCACGAAACGGCCCTTCGGGGTCGGCACCAAGCTGCTGGCGCCCGGAATCACGATGATCGGCTTGTACGCGGGGTGCGCGGAACCCGAGCGGGTACCGGCGTACCTGAACAACCTCTTCCGGCTCGGATTGATCTGGTTCTCGCGCGAGGCGCTGTCGGACGTCGATGGGTATCAGGTGCTCGAAGCCCAGCCCGAGGTCGTTGCGGCGCGGGAGTCGGTCAAACGGACGACAACGGTGCTCCGGAGCATCGAGCTGACCGCCTTCGGCAAGAACCTTTGCGCCCTGTGCGGGCTGATGAGCTCCGACGCCGAAGCTGCGCGGGCGACGCTCGGCGAGACCTCCCGGCAGCTACCGCCGCCCGATGGACGTTGGGGCGCTTCGCGCCCTTAAGGGCCCGGATGGCCCCGAGTTCCGCCTGGCGGCGAACTCCTAGCTGCCGAGCGCGCGCAGCGCCGCGCCGTCCAGCCGCAGTGTCCGCCAGTCTTCGAGCGTCTCGGCGCCGAGCGCGGCGTAGAAGCTGAGCGCCGGCTCGTTCCAGCCGAGCGCGGACCATTCGAGCCTCGCGCAGCCACGCTTGACCGCGACCGCCGCGACGTGCGAGAGGAGCGCCCGTCCGATCCCGCCGCGCCGGTGCTCAGGCACGACGAACAGATCCTCGAGCCAGAGCCCGGGGCGGCAAACGAACGTCGAGAACGTGTGGAAGAAGAGAGCAAAGCCGACCGGGTCCGAGTCGAGCGTGGCGATCAAGGCCTCGGCGTGCGGGCGCGGGCCGAACAGCGCGGTCTCGAGTAGCTCGCGGGTGCCGGTGACCTTGTGCCTCAGACGCTCGTACTCGGCGAGCGCGACGATCAACTCGTACAGGGTGTCGACATCCCCTGGCGATGCCGGTCGCACGATCGGCGTTCGATCGCTGTCTGCGGGCATTGACCGCTCCTTAATCGCCGGCCCGCGGCCGCTCGATCTGACGCTTGAGAATCTTGCCGGTCGGGCCCTTCGGGAGATCGTCGACGAGCCAGACATGGCGAGGGTACTTGTATGCGGCGACCTGCGACTTGACGTGCTCGCGGAGCTCGTCCGGGCTCGCCGTCGCGCCCTCCTTGAGCGCGACGGCCGCACCGACCTCCTCGCCGAGCTCGTCGTGTGGGACCCCAACGACGGCGACCTCGCGAACGGCGGGGTGCTCGTAGAGGACCTCCTCGATCTCGCGGGGATAGACGTTGTAGCCGCCGCGGATGATCATGTCCTTCTTGCGATCGACGATGAAGAAGTAGCCGTCCTCGTCGACCTTGGCCATGTCGCCGGTGTGGAACCAGCCGTCGCGGATCGCTTCCGCCGTCGCATCTGCGCGGTTCCAGTAGCCCTTCATCAGGTTGTGGCCGCGGATCACGATCTCGCCGACCTCGCCGGCGGGCAGATCGTGCCCGTCATCGTCCACGACCTTCATCTCGACGCCTTCGATCGGCGCTCCGATCGATCCCGGCTTGCGCTCGCGGTCAGGGTGGTTGAAAGACGCAACCGGCGAGGTCTCGGAGAGACCGTAGCCCTCGAGCACCTTACATCCGAACTTCTCCTCGAAACCGCGCATCAGCTCGACGGGCATCGCCGCGCCTCCCGACGCACACACGACGAGCGTCGAGGTGTCGAAGCTCGAGGCGTCGGGGTAGTGGAGGATCGCGTTGTACATCGTCGGCACGCCTTCGAACACGGTGACGTGGTCGCGTTGGATGATCTCGAGCGCCTTGCCCGGGTCGAATCGGGGAATCAGCGTCAGCGTCCCGCCGCCGGCGATCGTCGCGTTCAGCCCGCAGGTCTGGCCGAACGAGTGAAACAGCGGCAGCGCGCCGAGAGTGACAGCCTCTGAGCCGAGACCGAACAGGTCTCGCGCGATCTCGCAGTTGCGCCTCAAGTTGGCGTGCGTCAGCTCGGCGCCCTTGGGGGTCCCCGTCGTGCCGGACGTGTACAGGATCACCGCGGTGTCGGAGTCATCGGTCTCGGCGACCTCGGGCTTCGGCTGGGCCGTAGACAGCAGCTGCTCGAATTCGCCCGGCGTGACGAGCATGCAGTCGACGCCCGCGTCGTGCGCGCCACTCTGTGCGTCCTCGGCGAACCCGTGCCAGGCGAGCAGCAGCTTTGCATCGGGGTCACGGAGGTAAAACGCCACCTCCCGCTGCTTCAGCAAGACGTTCATCGGCACGACCACGCCGCCCGCTCGCAGCACCCCGTAGTAGCACACGGCGAAGTACGGGACGTTCGGAAGCATGATCCCGACGCGGTCACCGGGCGAGATCCCCTTTTCGGCGAGCAGACCTGCCATCAGCGCGCTCGCACCGTCGAGCTGGCTGTAGGTGACGGCAGCGTCGTCGAGCTTCAGAGCGACATGGTCGCCGCCGCGGGCGGCCGATTCGGTGAGGATGGTGGCGAGGTTCAAGGGGTGAGAAGACTAACGTCTCGTCCATGCCCCGCCGCCGGGTCATCGCGCTGCTGACGGTCGCCGCGCTCGCCCTTCCCGCTTCGGCGCTCGCCCACATCCGGCTTCAGGGAGTCTTCAACATGACCGGCCGGATCACCGTCGCGCGCGACGTGCCAGGCGAGCACGTCGGCGAGCGAGTGAGCAGGCTGTGGGAGTTCCTCGCCCCGTGCCCAGCGGGGCAGTGCGCCACCGAGGATCTGGTGCGCGCGCGGACGGTCGGCGAGGACAAGGTCTCGCTGGAGCGCAAGCGTCGGGTGTTCAGCCGCTGGGTCGGGTTTGGGAGCTTCTACGCGCCGCTCCAGTGCGGTGCGCATATCTACCAGCGGGGTGAGCGCGTCTGGTTCGAGATCATCGTGCAGATCAGCGCGACCGAAACGGTCAACGGCGCACCGATCGCCACGGCCCTGCGGGCCACCTACAGCGACTACAGACGCGTCAACAGGACCAAGTGCTTTGCGGTGCTCGGGCACGACGCCGCCGTCTACACGGGGACGCTGATCACACCTGAGCCGGTGCAATCTGGACCGACCGCAGCACCTGGTTGAGTACGTCGAGCCGCGCGCGGCCACTGCTTCGCGACGGCGCCGTCGCGATCACGACATAGAGGCAGAGGGGTCGGCAGGAAGCGGTGAAGAAGTGCTGTGTCGCTGACTGTCCGGGGCGCCTGTGGGCTAGCTTGCGAACCGAGAAGCCGGCGGGGTCCAGCGGCCACGGCATCCGCCGCGACGCGAACAGCCCCCCGCCCGGTTGGAGGCCCGCTCCGGGCACGTACTCCGTCAGTGAGAGGAACGCGCCCCCGGTCGGGATCGCCGCGCAGCTGCGGTCGCCAAATGCCGAGTCGTCGAGTGCGAGCGCGAAGGTGCCGGCGTGCAGCGTCGCGCCGCCCCCGGCGAGGCGGAAGATCCTTCCGTTCCAGCCGTGAGGGAGCTCGACCGCGATGCCGTGCGCCTCGAGTCTCATGCCAGCGCGCCGATCATCGCCGCGGCCGCGATCGCGCCGAGCGCGCCGACGGCGGCGTGCCTGGCCGGCCCGCGCCACTGACCCAGCCGCGAGTGCAGCGCGATCAGCTGCGCCGGTCGGCGCACTCTGGCCGCGCTCAGCAGGCTCAGGCCACGGACGGCGCCGAAGGACCCCAGCACGACCGCACCGCGAGCTGGTTCTCCCGTCGCGACGGCTACGACCAATGCCACGTAGAGCGCCGACGAGCTGACGACGGTCGTGATCCCGAGCCCAAGCTGAGCACCGTACCCGAGTCCGTACACCCAGCCCCTGAAGGCGGTGAGCCAGTTCTCATTGACCTGCCTGCGAGGTCCCGGGGCGCGATCGGACGTGGCGTCAAGTGCCGCGGCGATCAGCCCTACCACTGCGAGCGCAGCCAGGCGCGCACCGGGATCGACCGAGCTCGGCAACACGGCCGCTCCCAGCTCGCCTGCGAGTGCGCCGAGGACGGCGCCTGCGATCGTTGTGCCGAGCACGAACGCGGTCACGGTGATCGCCCATCGGGAGTGGCGGCCTCGCTCGCCGAGCGGGGTGATGCTCGCGAGCATCGACTCGCCTCATGGTGACCAGGCCGAACGGACCGCGCCCACGACTGCCGCGACGCAGCCGAGCACGACCAGCTCCGTCACTGAGGAGGACCCGGACTTGCCGAATCCACCGAGCGCGGGTACAGACTCGGATCGCCGGGCGCGACGCCCGCCGCCACGAGCCTCGCATCGACCTGCTGGGCCCGACCGTTTCCGCCTCCCTCGCTCGCATCCCCGGTCGCGTCGGCGAGCAGCGACTCGAGCGCGGACCATGTGGTCGCGACGCCCTCGCCGCGCACACGGCCGTCCACAAGCACGAAGTACGGAGCGCCGGGCACGGCGTAGTCCTCGTACGCCTGCGAGGACATCACCACCGGGACGCCCGCCGGCGCCAGCGCCCGCAGCCGCGACGGGCTCTCGTGACTCGGATCGCGGGTGATGATCACAAGCTCAGCTCCACGCACGCCCGGCAGCTCGCTGCCGGGTGGCGCGACACGCTCGGTGAGCCCCTCCCAGAAGCGGTGGCAGGTCGTGCAACCGCTCGACAGGAACGCGAGCAGCGTCGGGACTGCGGTCGCGGCGCCCGGCGAGAGCTTGATCGCATCGCCGCCCGGTGTTGCCCCGGCGACGTCGGGTGCAGGCGCACCCGGGTCGCGGTTGACCGTGCGTGGCGGACCGATGGCCGACGCCGCGGTCCCGTCGACGGCGTCCGCACCGGGCGGGCCGAGCCGGCGAAGGATCTCGGCGTGGCTTCTCAGCAGGCCGGCGACGAGCACCACCAGCAGCACGAGCAGCACCGTCTCGCATGCGACCAGCGCCGTCATCAGGCTCCGCCGTCACCCGGCAACCCGACAGCGAGTCCGTCGAGGCAGCTCGCCTCGTGGCCGCAGACCGCGTTGTCGATCATCACCGTTCCGTTGCAGTTGAGGCCGGCCACGGTCGCTGGGTTCTGGCAGATCACGAGACGGCAGACGACCTCGGTGGTGGCAGCGACATCGGTGTTGCACTGGCCATACCGGAACAGATTGCAGTCGATCACCCGCTCGTTGCAGCTGCCGTTCGCGCACTGACAGCCACCGGGGAACCCGACGCCCGGGACCCGGTTGCAGTCGAGGTAGTAGCGGACGCCGGCGTCGTGGCAGAGGCCGCCGCCCCGGTAGTCGGTGCATTTCCACCAGCCGGCCACGTACGTGCCCGTCGGGCAGCGGTTGTGTCCGTGCTCGATCTCGCAGCAGAACGCGCTGTAACCGTCATTGCAGCGGCTATTGCCTGGGCAGTCGCCCGAGCGCAGCACCGCCCAGGCCGTTCCGGGCCGGACGAGATAGCGGAGCGGAGCCACCGCGAGCGCGGCGCCGGCGACGGCCGATCGTGCGAGCAAGCCTCGCCGTGAGGTGCGGCGCTCGATCAGGCCTCCGAGTGCTCGCGCGAGGCGCTCGCTCACCGCGGCCTCCAGGCACTCCACGCCGAGGGCAGCTCGGTGTAGGCGATCACGGTCGCGTACACGGCCCCGGCGATGCCGAACGCGAGCGGTCCGGCCACATCCGGCGAGCCCGACAGCAGCCACGCGATCCCGTGTGGTGGAGATGCGATGCCGGCCGCCGCGACCAGCGCGAGGGCGACGCTCAACCACACATGGGTCGCGGTCGCGGGTGTTTCGTCCTCACCGAAGCAGCCACATCCCGCGCCGCGGCTCGCCAGCCTGGCGGCGAGGAGGGCAAGGAGCGCGTACGCGACGGCGAGCAGCGCGGATGTGGCGCGACCCGGGGCGAGCAGCGCGAACGCTGAGAGAGCGAGCTCCCCGGATGCGATCGTCCGGACCGCGCCTCGTGGCACGGAGACATCGGCCACCGCCAGGGCTCGCGCGGCGCCCCCGGGGGAGCGGAGCTTGGCGATGCCGGCGACGGCCAGAACGATTGCGGCGACGGCGATCGGCGTGGTCAGGACGGCAGCCATCGTGCCTCTCGCCCTCGCCCAGCGTCGTGCCAGTTTCGCTGCGTTTCCACGCGTCGCGAACGGTACCACCCCGGGTCGCCGGGTCGGATCGGGCCACTGCCAGGCACTTCTGGCCGTGTGACTACGGCTGCTGCTGCTCCCCCACGTCAAGAAGGTCCTGGTAGACAGCGAGGGAGGCCCTCGCGATCCGCTGCACGATCTCGTCCTCGGGCGGCCCTACCCGCACCACCGGCAGCGAGATGACACCGTGCCGCCCGACGTTCACCACCAGCTCGTCGGCCGCGCGGTCGGCGGCCTCTCGCCACCCCGGTGGCCGCCCGGCCTTCTCGACAGCGGCGCCGTCATCGGTTACCGAGATCCGTTGGTCACGGTGCACGACGCGGACACGCACCGGATCTCCGGGCCGGTACTCGAGGCCGGTGTCAACACTGACTTCGCCGCGGCTGTGCCCACCGTCCGCGGCCGGCTCGTTGGCGTCGCGGCCCTGCGGTGTCGCTTCGCCGCCGTCACGGTCTCGGCTCAGCCACGCAATCAGCGCCGTGCGCGAGAACCTCCATTGGCCGGCGATCGAGCGGCCAGGAAGCTCGTGTCGCTCGGCTGATGCCAGCAGTTGGTCCTCGTCCACTCGAAGCAGTGCCGCGGCTTCGCCCGCCGTCAGGATCTCAGGCTCCTGCTCGCGGAGCGCGACGCGCCCGACGACGAGGCCGTCATCACCCAGGTGGTGGCGGACGGCGTCGTCGACGAGCTGACGCTTGGTCTTCCCGGACGCCGAGACGGCCTGCTCGAGGCGGCGGGCCTGAGCTGCCGCCAGGCGCACGTACAGAGGGGTCTGCGGTTCCTCCGGCATATATCGGATGATATCAAGTAATATCGTGGCATGAACCTGTTCCACCCCAGATGGGATGCCGAGGTCGCCGCGGGCGATGCGGTGCTCCGGGCGGTGCGTCTGGCTCAGCACGCCGGCGCGCGACGGCTCGCCGAGCAGGTCGAAAACGGGAAGCTGGCGGTGATCACGCCCAGCGGTCTTCAGCTCGTCACGGCCGTCGAGCCGGTGATCGGCCCGTAGTCAGCCCCTGACCGGCCGACAGGCTTGACTCGGGTCAGCGATCGAGCAGCTCCGCGGCGGCGCGGCTGAGCAGCGGCCTGATCGTCGCCCAGCGCCGCTCCACGGCCGCGCGGCCAGAGACCGGGATCGCCATCACGAGGCCGCGGATCAGCGAGATCGTGGCGTCGATCAGGCCAGGGAAATCCGGATCCCCGGCCTGATCGGGGAACAGCGTGTTCGCGGTCGCGACGAGGATCGCGCCGATCCGGTGCTCGAGTTCGTTGAGTGCGGCGGCGAGCTCCGGCTCGGCCCACGCCGCGGCCCACAGCTGCGCCGCGGCCAGCGCCGGCGGCGACGTGAACTCGCGCCAAGCCTGGTCGAGGACGGCGTCGCGGTGCGCCGGGCTGCGCAGGCCGGCGAGGTCGATCTCCTCGAGCGTCTGTTCCGCGAGTCGCATCGCGACGTGAGCGACGGCGTCGACTAGCAGTCGCTCGCGCGTCTCGAAGTGGTGCATCAGTGTGCTCTGCGCGATCCCGGCGCGCTCGGCGATGCGACGGGTCGTGAGCGACGCATATCCGTCCTCGACCAGGCACTCAGCCGTCGCATCGAGAATCGCGAGCCGGGTTGTGACCCGCTGCTGCGCGCGGGTGAGACGGCGAGGCTCGGTACTCGAAGAATCCAAGATTTGGCCGATCACGTGATCGATGATGGTATCGTCCGTTCACCGATCACCTGATCGGCGAACGAACGGCGGATTGCCGACGAAGTATGAAAGGCAGCCGAGTGGGCGAGAACGAGATCCGTGGAACTAGGCGAACCCCCAAGCTCAGCGGGCTTCGGGTCGCCCACGAGACGCTCTTGCACGGGCTGCGGACCGATGGGCCGTTGGTTCGCGGGGTGGACGGGGCCGACATCACCAAGTTCACGCTCAGCCGCCGGACGGCGTTCATCCTCAAGCACCCCGACTACGTCGACCACGTCCTGCACGAGGCGGCCGACAAGTACCACAAGACGATCGAGTACGAGCTGCTGGCGACGGTGGTCGGCCTCAGCATCTTCACCGACGAGGATGAGTCGTGGCGCCGGCACCGGATGATGCTCAATCCGGTGCTGTCCAAGCGCCACCTGACCGGGCTGTTCGACCTCATGGTCGACCCGATCGAGACGTTCATGGCAGGCATGGACGACGGACGGGATCGCATCGCGGTCGAGATGAGCGAGGCGATGACGGCACTGACGCTCGACGTCGTCGGCTCTGCCCTCTTCGGCCGTGGCATGGCGGACCTCGCGCAGCGGATCGGGCCGATGGTGACCGACGGGCTGCATGCCGCGGAGATCGCGATGCGGCTGGTGCTGCTCACCAATCCGCCCGTCTGGCTGGCGCGAGCCACCGCGGCCGCGATCACCCATGCACCCGTCCTCCCGCCCCCACTCGACCGTCTCCACACGATCATTCGAACGATCGATCGGACCGTCTGGGACGTGATCGCAGAGCGTCGAGCAAACCCGACCGAGACCGAGGACCTGCTGGGGCTGCTCCTCAGCGTCAGCGACGAGAACGGCGAGCCGCTGGATCTGTGCCGCGTCCGCGACGAGGCCGCCACGTTCATGCTCGCCGGGCACGAGACGACGGCGAATGCGCTCACCTGGATGTGGTACCTGCTGGCACTGAACCACGAGGCGCGGGAACGGATGCTCGCCGAAGTCGACGAAGTGCTCGAGGGACGCCGGCCGACGGCGGAGGACCTGAAGCGCCTGCCGTGGACGGCGGCGTGCTGCATGGAGTCGATGCGGATGTTCTCGCCACTGTGGATGTTGCCCCGGCGGTGCGTGAGGGAGGACGAGATCGACGGGCATCGCATCCCCAAGGGCTCGACTGTCCTGATGCCGATCGACGCGCTGCACCACGACGAGCGGTTCTGGCCTGAGCCCGAGGTGTTCGATCCGACGCGCTTCCTGCGCGAGAATGCTCGCGGGCATCATCGCTCGGCTTACCTGCCCTTCGGCGGCGGACGGCGGGTCTGCGCGGGTCAGAGCTTCGCGCTGATGGAGATGACGCTGGTGGCGGCGATGCTCAGCCGCCACTTCGTCTATGACCTCGTGCCCGGGCATCCGGTCGAACGGGAGGCGACGTTCACGCTGCGCCCGCGGCACGGGATGAGGATGGTCGCTCGGAGACGTGCCGGCACGGTCAGCCTGCCGGTGGCGGCATGAGTGCGCCGAGGTCAAGGCCACTCGCGTCGCGATCACGCCCTTGACAACGAATACCGACGGTATTAGCCTACCCATGGTATTCGAGCAGAAGAGGAGACCAGGGTGGCGTCGAAGCCAAAGGTGAAGCTCTACATGTTTCCGGGATCCAACTCGGTTGTGACGGGCCAGTTGATGCTCGACCACAAGGGAGTCGATTACAAGCTCGTCAAGCTCCCGCCCGGAATGCACGCATTCATCATGCTTGCACTCGGGTTCGAGTCGATGGGCGTACCGGCGATCAAGTTCGACGGACGCCGCGTTCAGGGCACCCGGTCGATGTCCCGCGCGCTCGACGAGCTCGTGCCCGCGCGGCCCTTGTTCCCGGCGGACCCTGCCGCCCGCAAAGAGGTCGAGGACGCAGAGCGCTGGGGGGAGGGGTTCCAGAACTCAACCCGGCGGATCTTCTACGCCGTCGCGCGACGCGACCACGAGGCGTTCATGAGCATCATGACGCGGGACCGCGGGCTGCCGATGCGGATCTTTCTGCGCGTCGGGTCGGGGCTGATCATCCGGCTCGCCAGCGGCGCGCATCGCGCCACCGACGACGCCGCCCGTGAGGACGTCACGCTGCTCCCGGAGCGCCTCGATCAGATCGACGCGTGGATCGCTGAGGGGCGGTTGGGCGGTGCGGACCTCAACGCAGCCGACTATCAGATCGGTGTGAATGTCTCCGCGCTTCTAATTTCAGAGGACCTCGCGCCGCTGATCGAAGGACGTCCCGCCGCAGTGCTCGCGCGCCGCGTCATTCCCGAATACGGAGGCCATGTCGGTCGGGTGCTGCCGAGCGAGTGGCTGCCCGCTCCTCCGCCCAGCGCCGCCCCGCCCGTGGCGACGGACGGCACGGCGGCGTTCCTACGCTCCGCCGGGATCAAAGAGTCGAAGATCAACGAGCTCCTTCAGCCCAATCGTTGAACCGCGCCGGCAACGGTAAGCGTAAAGCAGGATGATCAATGGCGCGGATGCGGTTGACGCGATCTGAGAGCGCTGCGCTAACGCGAAGCGAGCTGCTGGAAGCTGCCGAACGGCGGTTCTTCAGCGACGGCTACCACGGCACGACACTGGAGGCGATCGCCGAGGAGGCCGGCTTCAGCAAGGGCGCCGTCTACTCCGCATTCGACAGCAAGGCGGACCTCTTCATGGCTCTGTTCGACACGATCGTCGACCAGCGGCTCGAAGCCATCGCGACCCTGTTCGCCGACCACCCGATGGGGGGGTCGCGGATCTCCACGCTCGCCGATCGGCCGGTCGAGGACCGCGATCAGCAGTTCTTCCTGCTCGCGATGGAGTTCCTGCTGCATGCCGGACGCGACCCGAAGCTGCTGGCCCAGTTCGCCTCCCACTACCGCCGCATGAGCGCCGGTCTCGCCGAGCTCGCGACAGAGGCGACGCCGCTCGGCGCCGACAGTTGGGCGATCGTCACGCTTGCCCTCGCGAACGGCCTCGCACTCGAGCGGCTGATCGATCCCGACCGCGTCCCGACCGATCTGTTCGCGAACGCGCAGCGCCTGCTGTACCCGCCCCGCCGGGACTGAACCCGGCCAACTCCGAGCGAGTAGAGTGATGGCATGGCTGATGATTCGTGGTCAGAGCCCATCATGGATCGCGCCGCGCGCCACCGCGAAGAGCGCCGCGCCGTCGAGGAGGCCGGGGGAGGCGAATCCGAGGGCTTTGAGCTCGCAGAGCAGGAGCTGATCGAGCACGCCTCTCACGCCGACCAGCACACTCCGGCCCGGATCATGCGGGACGCCGGGGCCGAGGAGGAATCGGTCGACTCGGTGTACGGCGAAGCCGACAGCGAGCACATCGAGGACTGACCGATCGCCTAATACCCAGGTGGGTAGTAGGGCGTCGTGGGCGTGGTTGTGGTCGGTGTAGTCGTCGTGGGCGTGGTTGTGGTGGGCGTAGTGGTGGTCGCGGGAGCGCTCGTGGACGACTTGGCCACGACGACGTGCCAGATCCCACCAAAGCTGTGAAAGCCCTGACCTGCGGCCGAGCCCTTCTTCGAGCCGTCGCCGGCGAAGCGGTAGAGCGGATGCCCGCCGAGCGTCACCTGGAAGATGCCGTTGCGGTGGAGGATGCCGAGCTTGCCCGGGACTCCCGGTGCGGCCCTGAGCTTGGTCTTGGCCGACCCCACCGTCAGCGGCAGCCAGACGCGGAAGCAGCCGTTCGCACTCGTGCAGAGCAGATGATGGGCGCTCTCCGGGTGTAGCTCGTACAAGGTAAGCCCGCGAGAATCGACGACGATGGTCTTGTCGAGCGTCGCGTTCTTCGAGGTTCCGAGGGTGGCCGGCGCCTTTGCCGCAGCGAGGCCGACGAGGCCCACGGTTGCGAAGCCGGTCACGCAGCCGAGAAGGGCCATGAGCCGGCGCCTGGAACGGCGCCGCGCACGTGTGTGTGGATCTTGGACGATGCTTCTGAAGGTCATCTTTGGTCTCCGGGGTCGCGGACGGTTGACCTGTTAGACGCCTTTCAACCGCCAACCCTTCCCGTGAATTCATCCCGAGCGCGTCGTCTCGCAGCGCGTGGCACGATGCCGCCATGCCGATCGCGCTGATGCTGGCGACCTTGACCGACAGTCGGGACTTCGGCGAGGACTGGCTGCTGGAGCGAAAGCTCGATGGTGAGCGCTGCGTCGCGCGCAAGGATGGCGGAGATGTGCGGCTTGAGTCGCGCACCGGTACCGATCTCACGTCCACTTACCCCGAGGTTCGCGTCGCGGTGGCCGCACAGGCGGAGGGGCACCTCCTGCTCGACGGCGAGGTGGTGGCCTTCGACGGCGAGCAGACGTCGTTCAGCCGGCTCCAGCAGCGCCTTGGAGTCAGCAAGCCCGCTCCCGGGCGGCTGGTGGCCTACCCCGTCGCGTATTGCGTCTTTGATCTGCTCGAGGTCGGCGGCGAGGACCTCAGACCCCGGTCGCTGCTCGAGCGTCGCGCGCGGCTGTCGGCGGCGATCCGGCCAGGGGCGGCGTTGCAGCTCACCGAGGCGTGGCGTGGGGATTCGGAGCGGCGGTTCGCCGAGGCGTGCCGGTCTGGATGGGAGGGGCTGATCGCCAAGCGCGCCGAGGCGCCGTATACGCCTGGCCGCTCGAAGGACTGGCTGAAGCTGAAGTGCGTCTGGGAGCAGGAGTTCGTTATCGGCGGTTACACCGATCCTGCCGGCAGCCGGACGGACTTCGGTGCGCTGCTGGTCGGCTACTACGAGGCCGACCGCCTCCGATACGCCGGGAAGGTCGGCACCGGGTTCAGCGCGGCAACGCTCCGCGACCTCGGCGCCCGGCTGCGCGACCTTGACTCGCCCGAGTCGCCGTTCCTCGACGCGCGACCGATTCCCCGCGGCGCACACTGGACCACGCCCGACCTGGTCGCGCAGATCGGATTCGCTGAATGGACGAATGACGGCCGGCTGCGACAGCCGCGCTTCCTCGGGCTCCGGGACGACAAGCCCCCCGCCGATGTCATCAGAGAGCGTCCTCGGCCTGCGTGATGGGGCAGTGTGACTCTGAGGGCGGGGGTCAGCGCGTTGTGAGGCCGATGCGCAGCAGCTGTCCGTGTCGGTTGATCGCCCAGAGCGCGTGAGGGGTGACGGCCGTGAGCTGGGCACCCGCGGGTCCGTGGAGGATCTGGACGCCGTGCGGTGGGGTGAGGCGAAGTAGCCGCCCGTCGTTGTCGTCGCTGACGTATGCGTTGCCGTTGCCGACCACCATGGCGCTGGCCTGGGATGAGATTCGCCACTGATGCGTGATCCGGCCGGTGCGGGGGTCGAATGTCGTGACAACTCCGACGTAGGTCGGGTGGGTCAAACTGGTCAAATAGCTGGTCTGCGAGCCGAAGGCCCAGACGAGTCCTGCTCCGTACGCGACGGTGCCGACGTCGACTCCTGGTTGACCGCCCCACGAGATCAGGTGGATCGCGACATGGTTGCTGCCGGCTGCAAACGTCCCGACGCCGTCAAGCTCGTCTGCGACCCACGTCAGACCGGCCGCACTGGTCGAGCTCGTGGCCTCGCTGGAGGTGAACACGATCCGTTCCACCCTCGCGGTGCGCGGGTTGATCTCGGCAACGAAGCCGAATCCGTCAGAGGCCCAGATGCGCCCGGCGCCGAAGCTGAGCGCCGACGGCTCGAATCGCCGCCAACCGCTTGTCGTGAACGTCTTGGCGAGCTGCACGTGGGTCGTGGCGGTCGTCATCCCCGTCTGAGGGTTGATCCGTGAGACGTCGCCGGTGTCGAAGTGCGCGATCCACAGCGCACCGGCACCGCTGGTCAGAACGGTCGGATCCGCGACCGGGAAGCGCTTGATCGGCTGCCCGTTGGCGGTGAGCTCGATCAGCTGCCCGGCGCTGGCGGCTGAAAAAAAGTCTGAGCAGTGCCTCAGGCAGGTCAGCACCCAGACGTTGCCTTCAAACGTCGTGGTGTCCTGGACGACCCCGCCGAGATGCAGCTGCTCGACGGTCCCGACCGTGACGGGTGGCGGCGTGGGAGCGACACCGGACCGGGAGTCGCGGGCGATCACCCAGCCGGCGGCCGCGGCCAGCAGCAGTACCGCGGCGACCGTGAGGATCCGGCGCTGGCGTCGTCGCTGGCGACGCCGGGCGTCCTTGATGACGGCCCAGCGCGACGGTGTCCAAGATCGTTCGATCGCCCCCAAGATGACGCTAGTATCACTAGCACGATGTTGGATGTCAAGATCGACCGCGACCGACCCATCCTGTTACACGACCAGGTCGCGGGCGAGATCCGGCGCGCGATCGCCGAGGGCGAAGCAGCCCCCGGAGAGCGGCTACCACCAGCACGCGACCTCGCTGCCGTGCTCGAGGTCAACACCAACACGGTGCTGCGCGCGCTACGGCTGCTTCGAGACGAAGGACTCCTGGAGTTCCGCCGCGGCCGCGGCGTCCACGTCGCCGGCACCGCCCAGCGCGGCGCGGTGCTCGCTAAGGCAAGAGAGTTCGTGCAGTTCGGACGCCGACATGGCTATGAACCGGACGAGCTCATCGACCTGATCCGACAGCTCAGCCCATAGCACGCTCAAACAGCGCTCCGAGCGCGGGATATGCTCGGTGTCATGGCGAACGGCCCGGCCACGGCCAACCGCGATACCGTGCCCGGCACGGCGCCCCAGCCGCTGCTGACCGCGGCCGGGCTGAGCGTCAGCTTCGGTCCCGTCCCGGCGCTGACCGGCGTCGACCTGGCGGTCGGCGCCGGCGAGCTCGTCGCGGTCGCTGGAGAGCCGGGAGCCGGTAAGACGACGCTGGTGCGCTGCCTGGGCGGGGACATCGTGCCGGATGCCGGGGTGATCCGCCTCGGCGGGCGGCCGCTGCCCGCGGTCTCCGGCGCCGGCGGCCGCGCCGGGATCGCGGTCGTCTGGCAGGACCTCGAGCTGTGCGACAGCCTCGACGTCGCCGGCAACCTCTTGCTCGGGCAGGAAACGCGGCGGCTGATGCTGTCGAACGCGCGCTTCCACGCACGCGCCGCGGCGATCCTGGACCGCCTGGAGATCCCGATCCGCGACACGACGCAGCTCGTCGGCCACCTCGGAGGAGCGCAGCGGCAGCTGCTCGCGATCGCGCGGGCCGTCAACCGCGATCCCCGGATCCTCGTACTCGACGACCCGACCAGTTCGCTGCGCCTGAGCGAGACGGCCCAGATCGAAGCCCTGATTGCCGGCCTGCGGGAGCGGGGGACGACGGTTCTGATGGTCAGCTCCGACGTCGAGCAGATGCTGCGGATCGCCGACCGGATCGTCGTGCTGCGCCACGGCCGCGTCGTCGCCGAGCTCGATCCGCGCTCCACGCACCCCGATGACCTCGTCGCCCTCCAATCTGGCCAGCAGGTCGACTCATCGGCCCGGCGGCAGCTGACCCGTCTGCACGGGCTCGCCGACAGCCTCGTCTCGGCCGACCCGTCGTCGAGCCTGTCGCTGATCCTCTCCGCGCTCGGCGCCGCGCTCGGTGCCGAGCGCGCCTGCATCCACGTGACGGGCGCCGGCGCACTGGTCTGCGCCGCCTCGCTCGGCTTCACTCCCGACCAGGTCGCCGCCTGGGCGCGGCTCCCACTCGGGACGGCGGGCGGTCCAGCCGGCCGCGCCGCCGCGCTCGGCGAGCGGATCCTTGAGGACGACCTGTGGGCTGACGACGGCGGCCGAGCGCCGCTGCGCACGATCGCGGCCGGAGCGGCGATCTCGACCTCGTGGTCGATCCCGGTGTCCGGGCCGGACGGGGTCAGCGCGGTGATCACCGTGTTCCTGCCCGAGCGCGGCGGCCCGGCGCGCGACGAGCTCGATCTCCTCGCCCTCTACGCCGGCTACGCCGCGAGCGCGGTCGAGCGCGACCGGCTGCTCGACGCCGCCACCGCCCGCAACCGCGTGCTCGAGGCGAACCGCGAGATGCTCCAGACGCTCGCCGGCCCCGCCGGCGTCTCAGACGGGCTCGCCAGCGCGCTCCGATCGCTGCGGCGCGGCCTGCAGGCCGAAGAGGTCGGGCTGCTGACCCGGATCGAGGAGGGGCGGACCGAGGTGCGCGGCTACGCCGGCGACGCCAGTCCCGGGACGGCATCCGAGGCGCTCCTGCACGCCGCTGACGCTGCGCTCAGCGCCGCCTGGCGTGACGGGATCGCCCGCGAGCAAGGCAGCGAGCTCGGTCGGCGTGTGCTGGCGGTCGCGTTCAACGCGCCGGGCGGGCCGACCGTCCTGCTGGCGCTGTCGAGCGGGGAGCGGGTGAGCGACGCCGAGGCGGCGCTGATCGAGGATGCCGCGCACTCGCTCAACCTCGCGCTCGAGCGGGAGGAGGCCGGGCTCGCCCACCAGGAGGCGGCCGCGCTGCGCCGATCACATGAGCTCCAGCGCGGCTTCCTGTCGCGGCTCAGCCACGAGCTGCGTACGCCGCTGACCGCGATCCGCGGCTACGCGTCGAGCCTGATGGCGCCAGATGTCACCTGGGACGGCGATTCCCAGCACCGCTTCCTCGACCGGATCGCGGCCGAGTCCGCGCGGCTCGGCCGGCTCGTCGACGACCTCCTCGATTTCTCCGCGATCGAGTCCGGGGTGATGCGCCTGCAGCACGACTGGTGTGAGATCCGGCTCGTCGCCGAGGCCGCGGTCGCGTGCCTGCCCGCCGAGGAGCGGACGGCCGTGACGGTCCGCTGCGATTCTGCGCTGCCGGCCGTGTGGGCTGACCACGACCGGCTCGAGCAGGTGTTCGTGAACCTGCTGACGAACGCGATCCGCCACAACCCGCCGGGGACCCGCGTGACCGTCAGCGCGAGGAAGCTGGAGAGCCCGGAGGTAGAAATCACGGTCAGCGACGACGGGCGTGGCTTTCCGTCCGAGCTCGCGCCGGCGCCGTTCGACTCGGCCACCCGCCACCGCTCGCCGAGTGCCGGCGCCGGTCTCGGGCTGTCGATCGCGCGCGGGATCGTCGACGCTCATCAGGGTGGGATCGAGCTGGCTCCTGTGCCACGCGGGACGGCGTTCGTGATCCGCCTGCCGGTCGAGGCGGGCGCACCCGCCCAGGCCGGCGAGCCGCCGTTCGACGGCGATGAGCTCGTGGGTGCCGACACCGCCGGACTTGCGCCCAGACATGTCTGACGAGGCTCCGGCCACACGGGCGCTGCTGATCGAGGACGACCCGAACATCGTCGACCTGATCCGCTCCAACCTCGCCGTGCGCGGGTTCGACACGGTCGTCT
>Ga0302325_10012358_pt1 | contig 18320 bp, 16 predicted proteins | sample Palsa_T0_2_FD_201948 | JGI IMG/M metagenome (GOLD analysis project Ga0302325, IMG submission 201948) | Peat permafrost microbial communities from Stordalen Mire near Abisko, Sweden - Palsa_T0_2 | ecosystem: Environmental > Terrestrial > Soil > Palsa > Peat permafrost | place: Sweden: Abisko...
TGATTTCTCCGCCATTCTACAGTTAGTCGCGTCGCTAATAAACATACCTCGTCCAAGATGTAATGAGATCAACGCGTTGGCAAGCACAGACTGCGCGGATCGAATCATACACCCCCACCCTACGTCCGACGAGAACCCATCCCCTGCCTGTCCACTCAATAACTTGCCAGCATACTGCAGTGCAGCTGCAGGAGAGTTGAATGGCCGTCCTTTGCTTCCTGGACCTCGAGGGATCGGTGGGAAGTCCGTACGATACGTCATCCATATTCTCGACTCAAAGTCGTCCAGGAACTCAGGTGGCCAGGTACTCGACGGATCTGTGGGGGAGGAAGAAGTGGCAGGAGCACCGTTATTTGATGATTTTGGGACAACTGCGTCGTAATGCTGACCTAGACACCAGATCATGGCTGATGGATCTTCGTTTCGAGGCTCCGGGTCCCAGAAATAGCGTATTGCGCGATGTGTGATTGTGTTCATTCGCAAGTTGGAGGAAATCCCTTCGGCTCGGTGTGATAGTAAATATACAAAGAGACTGAGGAGACGCTGATACTGTAACGAACGAACAAGATTGGAAGAGTCAACCGACCCTTCTCGTTTAGCTGTCAAAGGAGGTGCACAGACCGAATGCGCTAGACTCCCAACAACGTGTGGCACTGAAACCACGCGGATCAACACACGCTGGCTTTGAAAGGAGCGTTTTACCGGCTTTGTTCGAGCAGTCGTGATCAGAATTATGAGTCAACTTTAATTACGCATGCGTATAGGCCCCTACTCTGCAGATCAAATAAAGTACAATTGCACAACCGCATCAAGCAACGTTCCTCCCGTCTAGGAACAAGCCTTTCCTTCCTTCTTCGCCAATTCTGTTTCGTGCATCGCGTTTGCTTGTTTTCACTACTCGCGTATAATGACGAAGGGGAAGAAGAAACATGGCGCGAACAAGCATGCGAACGGTCAGCTTCCCGTCGACTCGACCCCTGCAGCAGCCGGCGGATCAACCATGCATACCACGCATCATTCACCCGTAAACCGGACCCGAACAAAACTTCCCACAAAACGCAAACAACACCGCCAAGAAGCGACTAACACGCTCTCACTCGAAGACGAGTACGAAATCGTCGTTGGAATGCCGCGGAATGCGCATCGGTCTGCGGACAGAGGCGGATACAGAGGACGAGGCGGAATAGGGCACGCTAGTCGTGGACACCGGCACAGAGGTACTTTATCTGTTAATACTAACTAACAAGTAGTGAATCACGGATTTACGATGAAGGAAGAGGCGTTGAATACAAGTGATAATTATCAGACGAGAGCCTGGATGACGGATAAACGTAGTACATTGAGACATCAGGCCGTGGTGTTTGTTCAGTCAGGGGAACTGAGCAATAAGAATCCCACTCCATCTGCATCGGAAAGCGAAGAAGAAGAATCTAATTCTACTCCGCCAGGGGAAGAGCAGCCCGCCACTGTTATCGAGGAAACAGTTACAGTCACATCAATCATCACAGATGAACCCAAATCTCTTCCGTCTTCAGTGCCCATAGAGACTCTATCCAACGATGATCTCTTTGTAATAGACGACAAACCTCATCCGGTATCCGATAACTCGCAGCCATCAGTATCTGGAACCTCTCGCGGGCCACCCGACCCGGTATCTGCCGACCAAGGAACTTCCAATCCAAACATCTCATCTCCAACGGCCCCCCTCCCGGCAATCGATTTCATCCCAACGGAGGAAACCATAGTCTTCACTCCCCGCAATCAACGTCGTCAACGAAACCGTGTCGCGTCGCAACAACTCACAAACTGGGAAGTTCCCTCCACGTTCAAAGCCATGACAGACACCTCCGCACCAGATTGGACCAAGCCCAAGAAGAAGCAAAATCGACGCAAAGGGCATAAACAGTATCTTCATCTTGCAGGGCAAGGGGAGGGGGATGTGTTCATTGAAGCAGTCGGAGTGGAAATGGCTCCGATTGCGAATGATGCGCTGCAGGATTATTTGGAGAATATTCGGGAGCAGGGGGAATTGAGCGAGGTGGAGGAAGAGTATATCAATCAGACGCTTGCTATTGAGGACGGCACTGCGATGGGGGAATTGAGTCTGGAGGATAAGCCCTCTGGATCTGGGAAGACGAGACACGAAGCTCATGGCATGGCTTCAAGTCAGCCATTTCCGTCATCAAAATTGGCTACTTCCTTGACGGCACGGGATTTTGAGAAATCCGAGTCGGTGCCAGATCTCGCCCCAGATGCCGAGATCGGGGTATCTGGCGCGGAAGAGAAGGCTCCGCCAGTTACCCGTAACGGAAAGTCTGCGGAGGAAGATAATTGGTATATGGAGGCGCCCCAATCAGAGTCTGAGAGTGAAAGTTCCGAGGACGTATCAGATGCCTTTGATGAGCAGGGAGATCTTCTTGATGAAAAAGATGATGTCTGGAATACAGAATCAGATGAGCTCACAACCAAGAGTAAAGGCAAGGAAAAGGCCGTTGATTCACAAGAGGAGGATGAGGATGAGGATGATAAAGAAGAGGAGCTCGACGACGACGACGACGACGATGACGACGATATGGACCTCGATGATGATAACGAAATCATCGCCAACATGGTCGTGGATGACTTTGACCTCGATAACCTCGACCTAGCCATGTTCACTCTCCCCGGCCTGACCAAAAAATCCCACACCCGCCAACCCAACGTCCCAGCCCTCCCCTCCGCCGACGATGACATCGTATCCCATCTTCAATCCATGTGGAAACAAGACCGCGATTCCAAAAAACAGCGCAAACTCGAACGCGAACAAGCCCGCCTGCTCGGTCTGCTGGGAAGTAAAGCCAAGACCAAATCGAAGGGGAAGAAAGGGAAGCGGGCTGCGCGTAAGGAGGAATTGGAAAGGATTGATGAGTTGGAGGGGGGCGGACTTGCTGTTGATATGAGGAAGATTAATGATGAGATACGCGCGTTCTGGGAGGATGACGATGCTACTGAGTATGACCCCACTTTCCTTCCCTTCACGCTTCATGCTTCACTCTACTTCAGCCTGAATACGGTCTAATGTGTAGTTATGCTTTGCCCCCTATGGATCGATTCTCCAGGAAGATCGTCCATAGTCTCGCCAATGCCTATAATCTCTCATCTAAATCCCATGGCTCCGGCGCAGCGCGCTACACGACATTATTCAAAACCATGACCACAGAAAGCACCTCCCTCAACGAACACAAAATCAGCGCCATCCTCAGACGAACAACCTGGGTCGGTCCCACCGAAGGCGCCACCCGCGGCGGCAAACGATACACTAACGGTGATATCGGTACCTCATCCCGAGGGGTCAAAAAGCACCGAGACGGGGATATTGTCGGGGGAGATGCGAAAGAGATTTCCAGCGATAATAGAGGGAGGGTGATGTTGGAGAAACTTGGCTGGAGGAGTGGGATGGGGCTCGGTGTCGAGGGAGAGGGAATGAAACTTCCTGTGTTTGCGGTTGTGAAGGCTAGTAAAAGTGGGTTACAGTAAGGCTCATGAGGCTTCAGATTTGGAAGTTTTGTTTTGCATATAGAGTTGCGTGCGTTTCGGGAGAGCGGTCTTTGGAACTTATGCACCAATGCATTTTAGGGAAATGGGTATATGGATAGAGATTACTTCACAACACATTCTAGAAAGGATTCAAGATGGGAAATGTTCTCATTGGCGTTTCATCTCAATTGAATAATCCAATTGTGCCGTAAAAGTAAATGTCAAGATAGCCGGGCCAGTTAAGGTTGGTGGAAAGTCGGCTCATATGTACCATGGCCCATGGGATCTGCAGATTTCATTCACACTTGCGGCACAAAGAAACCCAGCGCACTGCAGTGAGAGCAACACAGAAACGGGCGGTCAGCGAACAGCATCGGCACCGCAACGTGTTTGTAAAAGATTATTTATTGCCCCATGTGGCGAGCCACTGATATACTCTCAGTTACTCTTCTCTGCAAATGCGGTCTTATCTGGGCCGGAATTATCTCATGCCTCCTATTCTAGCTAACGACAGACTGTGGCGCATTACAAAGAGATCCCAAATGCTATGAGGTGCCATTGACGAGATTCCACTTATTATACCTAGCGAGCGAGATTCGGCTAACGAAGTCTTAACTGGGGCCTCAAAAGACAAACAACGAGAGAGAAACCCAGATCCACAATTATGGCTTACAGCCCATGCCACATCCACGACTCTACTCAAAGCCACCATAATACGACTAGCTTTGGAAGTGGTTGAACGATACTATTGACTCACAACCCATCTATGCTGGAAGTGCAGTATTACAAGCAGTAAAGCAGAAAAAAACATTGGACTATTTTCTCGAGATGCGTATGATTTTATGATACACGAACTTGGTGTGTCGCAAAACCGCGACTTGCAAGCACTGAAGTCCGTGACAACTATGTACTCTCCGAGGCTGATGAGGTTTTCTTTATTGGAGGAGTGCAAAAGCTCTCATCTATGATTCCGTCAGATGGGCTTTGATTGATACTGAACAGAAATCGACATCTTTAACGACTCTCTAAAACGATTGTAACGGTTCGTGAGGGTGGTGGAACATTGAACTGTACATCTGACGAAGAATATCACGGAAACAGAACAGTCCTCTCAAGGTGTTTAGAAGGCAAAGGTTCATTCAGCCAGGCAACCTACTTCCGCCCTATTTTACATTCGAAGAATTCATTAACATCTATTTCTTGCTAGTTGATAAAGGTCTCCAAGTCAAAGATACGAAAGGAATATGTAATCAGAATGTTTATTCGCAAAACCGGCGAAATGATAGATGGTCAAGATATTGCTCCTGATGATGATCTCATGGCGTCATAGCAAGCGAACGAAATACATTCGGCGCATTCGGCACATCGTCTCGGCGGTCAGAAGCTCAACTTGCTTTCTCTCACAGAGAAAGATTTCCTTGAAGCGAGCACCTTCTGTCACTGTTCCTCATTGGGAGCTCTTCCTGCTCAACGTGTTTCAGATGAATATCTACGGACAGTTGAATATGATGTATTTACGGGCGGATCAATGAACAAGATATCTCAGCTTGTCGATTGGAGCAGAGATGTTGGGGCGAAATTACATTGTAGTGAACAGAACTACCGCCGGAGTCATTCTTGTCAGATGAGTTATTCAACTTGAGATCATATAACTTCTGGACAAAGCAATCCGTCGATATATTGCCTGGGCTTCGATAATGAAGGAGATATTCGCTACTCAACCAAGATGCATGGGAATTGCTCGTCATTCCACAGCTTGACATTTATTGCTGCGAATGTTACCGGGAAAAGCTGATTCAGCTTTGGATGCATGCAAAAAGAAGTATCAAAGATTTCTATACTGTTGTTATATTCGGCTCGACGGGACAAGTCTACAATTGCAAAAGCAACTCAGAGCTATTCGGTATCACACCGATGTCTGCAGAATCTTTGATAGAGGTATATGAGGATCCAGGACGTTCCTTTATTGTTTGGAGTTATTGCAATTTTTCTATATTCAGATGACGCCGACTCTGTTAGCATATTCTGTCATGGTGCATGTAAATTGCTCATTCTCTGAGTAACGTTAACAGATCACGGATCCCTGGGCCGAGGAAGCAGAACAATTAAGGTCGTTAATAGAGGAACAGAAGAGAATAAGGAGGAGAGTTAATCGGTAAAAGATCAGGTTCCCGAGTCAAGAAAAAGAGTATTGCAAAGTAATGGAAATGTCGGTAAAGGAATTAGAGACTATTGGGAGAGTCTCGAGAGAGAATTTGAAAGCTTCTTCAAATTGCCGACGCTGTGATTGACGGATGGATGCTGTAAGGGGAAATCAATTGGCGAGCGGTAGTTGTCAGTCCTAAGGCGTCGGGCTGAATGTCTAGCTCAAGTGAACATGTGAAGGATGAAGCTTTCAGGTATTTTGGAAGAGCTAACTCCAAGACAAGCTCTTTATTTACTGAAAGGATTAAATACATATACAATTCACAATCCCGCCACAGCCTGCTCCGCAGTCTTCTTTTTCTTCTTCCCACTTTTCTTCCCCGTCAAACTGCCACTGCTACTCCCCGTCTTAATACTACTAACACTCCCACTAACACTCTTCTTCTTCCTCTTCGCCGTCCCCTTCTCGCCCATCACCCCCGACTTCGGTCTCCCGGTCCCCGGCCGTCCACTTCCCGGTCTCGCCTCGGTAGCCGCCTGCACACTCTTCCTGCGTCCCTCCTTCTTCAGACGTTGTGCCTCCTCGCGCTGGAACTTTTCTTCCTCCTCCCAGAAATCCTCTCTGAACATTTCCCAGCCTTCAATGAAGTCGCCCTCGATTCCGCCACGTTGGTTGAGCACGACTTTGACTCCGCCTTCGCCGAGCGCGGGCTTGGGCCGGAAGACCCAGCGGAGGATGGGCAGGTTGCGGAGGGGCTGGGAGACTGGGTTGGGGACTAATTTGAGGTTGAATTGGCGGAGCGATTTGTTTGTATGGGAGAGGTATTTCTTTGGGTATATCAATGTTCTGTGCAGAAGTGAGGAGACGTAGTATAATATCAGAGTGAGGATCCCGCCGAACAGAGACAATCGATGGAATATGTAGATGTAGTAGTACTTTCATTAGCGATCGCAGTCCCAAAGAAGGTGGATGGGAATACCTGTGACGGAGCAACGATCGTGCCATACGTGAAATAAGCTAGCCATACTAGCAGACCACATACAAATACTATCATCAGAAACTCAAGCCGAGGATAATAGTACTAAGGTACTTCCGCCGCCGTTTCTGGAGATATAGGAACTGACTCCGGAGACTCTCTTCGAAGATGAGTAAATCGCGATACACCATCGGGTCCACCGGCGCCGGTGAATCCTGTGCAATCGTCTCCATCGTCACTAGCAGCCCCTGTCCAGATGCGCTTGGGTATCAAGGTCAAAGACCGCTGGGGGCGTGACCTGAGCGACAAAGGGGTCGCGTGATTGTTTGTTGGGGCGTTGATTGCGATGCCTCGGCTCTATTTGCCGGCCCCGGACCGCGAGACTGGAAATTTACGCGTACGGGCAGCTTTGTGAACGGCCTATCAGAGCGATGAGAATTGCCCGGAGTCGCTGAGGCCTCGCGCAACGATGGGAAGGACGTTGGATAGCATGGACATACATTCGCCCACTCTGTCACAGCCTGCTGTTACAGGCACGAGGCAGACACTGAATGGATTACTGGAGGAGAAGGTTATTCTTGAAGGGACGCTGGCTGAGTTGAATACTGTGCTCGAGAAGCATGGAGTGGGTTGCGTCAGCTATGAAGTGAGTCGCTGATGGGTAGATATGTCGACTCCCTTGATCGATTCAAATGGATTTCCCCGTGCTGACCTCGATATCGCTCAGAGTATTGTCACCCTTCAAGCGATGCTAATATGTAGTTCGAGTCGTCCGTACTCAGGTCATTCGTCTCAAGAATGATCACAAAGATCTCATGAATCGAATAGAAAAAGGTTAGTCCTTTACGAGATTCAAGCTGACCTAGGCCTTCATGCATTACACGCAGAAACGAGAGAAGCAGAACAAGCGTCTCAAACACAACAGACGCCTCCCCCTACAACAACCGTCGCCCCTCAACTCATCCCCTTCGCACTCGTTAATTCCGTAGCTGCATCCTCTCCCGCCGCCGAAGCCGTACCTCCTCCCATGCACAATTTATTGATCGTAGGGACTGCAACAACATGACAAGATTATGAAGTTCGGGACATGTTATGCTCACAATAATCAGAAACTTGCTCGACTGGCGGAAGTGGTGCAAAGGAGTCAGGGACGGGAAATCGATGTTATTGTCTTGAGAGCAGAGGAAAGAGTAGGCATGAGATTAACTCCTCGGAGTGGATGGGGCGGTCGCGGCATGTTGGGATGTCATTTACTTCCTATATGATTGTACTATACAAATGGATCACCCGGGCTAAGGATTTCAAACGCACACAAGAAAGGAGTGTCACAATGGGCAATCTGACAGACCATTTACAATTAGATGATATCCTATGAAAGTGAACGCCATGAATCTAAAACATTTCCTTTACTTTATCGCCCATACTGATTGAACCCAGACGGTGGAGGCGGCATCCCCGGCGGCGGTCCAAACCCCCCTCCCTGTCCCGGCGCAGCGACAGGCGCACTAAACCCCGGAGGCGGTGCAGGCGGAACATACGCCGTTCCCATCGATGGTCCCGCAGGCGGTCCACCTGGAGCAGGAACATTCGCAGCCTGATTGAACCCAGATGGAATAGGAGGCATAGTGGCCAATGCAGCCAGACCGGAGGGAGGCAAGAATCCTGTGACGAGGACGTTGTTTTTCTTGCCTAGGTCGGCCAGACGACGTTCTGCAGTGGAACCGTGTCGTTCGCCTTTTTGACCGTCTTTCTTGAAGGCGTAGGATAGGGAGATGGGGCGACCGCCTAGGTATTGTCCGTTCATGGATTCGATTGCTGCGTCTGAGGCCGTGAAGTCGGTGAATGATAGGGTTGCATAACCTTTACTCTGTCCTTTCTCATCTCGTTGAATCTATCATTAACGTCTGTTCAGAATAAAGGGATGGAAAAGTGGGGGAATTTGGTGGGGAGAAGGAACAGGAAGGGGACATACTCTAGGAGGCGCCATCAAAGGCCCGAAAGTCGAGAAGATATTCAACAGGGTCCTCTCATCGATACTAGGATCCAATCCCGAAATATGCAAGTCCGCCCCAACATTAATCACCGCGCGCTTATCCGCCGACGCCTTATTCACCCGTATGGGCCGTCCAAACAGTTTAATCTGGTTCATGATCTTGACCGCATAATCTGCATCTTCTTCTGTTTGGAATTCACAGAATCCATATCCCTGGTGAGTTTGTGATACTCTGTCTTTGGGGAGATGGACACTGACGACAGGTCCGACTTGTAGCATTAACTCCCATATTAGGGAGTCGGTGGTTTTTTCGTCAATGCCGCCGATGTAGATTGTTGCGTCTTGGTTGCGCTCGTCGTGCAGGAAACGGGCTGTCATGATTGTGTCTGTGTGGAGAAGAAGTGAAAGTTTGGAGGGAGACTTTGGAAGTGAACGGTTGCGGAAGATTGGAAGACGGGTTGGGATGACCTGCTTCGCACTGACAACACAAAGTCCGACGACAATCGAAGCGTCGAAAACGCTGGAAAGTTTTCAGGGCTGGCGGTGAGGGTTTTTCAAAACTTTCACGTGATCTCAGATCTACAAAAATTAAACGCTCATCGCTGCGTTAAACAAGAACTCGATCCCTTTTCGAAAGGAATGCATGCATGAGACTCTCAACGCCATTATGGTCCGCCTTCTTCAACCGTCGCCATCAACAATCCCTTCTCTTCCTTCGGAGCATCAAAATCCATCCACAAGCACGGTATAACAGACTTATTGCTCCGATTGGTGCTGCGGCGGCATCAACAGCAGCGACACTGGCTTCTCCGAGTTCGGTTCCGGCGATTGATGATTTGACGGGGAAGTTGGATGGACTTGCTCCTAGATTTGAGCTTCAGAAAGGAGAGGTGACGGTATTGAGTACGCCGGAGGAGTTCTACAGTACTTTGAAGGAAAAGATTTTATCGGCCAAGAAACGAGTCTTCCTGTCGTCTCTGTACATTGGCAAGGAGGAAACTGAGTTGGTACACTCACAAAGAGTATGAGTATTGATTTGTACAGGTGGAAACTATACTCATTGCATTAGAGCGCAATCCGTCTCTCCATGTGTCAATCTTAATCGATGCCCTCAGAGGAACAAGAGAAGCCCCCAAACCGTGCGCAGCTTCCCTCCTCCTCCCACTCGTCGAAAAATTCAACGAAAGGGTTGATGTAAGATTGTACCACACGCCCAACTTTCGCGGCCTCAAGAAACGTATCATACCACAGCGTTTCAATGAAGGCTGGGGATTGCAACATATCAAGCTTTACGGCATGGACGATGAACTCATTCTCTCGGGGTACGCCCTCTTCCTGCCTCTTCAGCGTTATGTGTCTATGATTAGGGATTAATGGGAAGGGCGAATTTGAGTAGAGATTATTTCACCAATCGGCAAGATCGATATCATTTATTCAAGTCGAGGGAATTGACGGAATATTATGCAACGTTTCATGAAAAGTTGAGATCGATTTCATACAAGTTGACCACGAGTACGAGGGAAGAGAGGTTTTCACTTGAGTGGCCTAAGGAAAATGTATCCCCATCCTTCTTCCCTAGACGTTAATCTGTAAATGGATGTTAATCTTAGGGATGTCCAGAACCCTATATCTCGCCTAAAGAATTCAGAGTGCATGCTACCAAAATCCTCTCTCCGCTCCTGAAACCCATAAGACAAAACCCATCCCCTTCAGCGGCAACACTCGTCTATCCTCTCTCTCAACTTGTACCCCTCTCGACCGCCGACAACACATTATCCACAGAAACAACAGGCGTAGGCTACGTCCTAGATATTCTCTCTCAACCTTCATTTCAAGGCGGTAAATGGGTCTTTACAGCAGGATACTTCAATCCCTCGGAAGGGATTAAAAGGGGTCTAATCCAGGGAACCGCAACCACCGGTACAATCATCAACGCTTCCGCGGAGGTAGCTTTCCCTCCTCCCTTTTGCAAGCAGAATGTTAAGGAACACGTGTACTAACTCGTGTAGGCGAACGGATTTTTTGGATCCCCGAATCCGAGTGGGTATCTCCCTGACGCGTACATGATCCTCGCAAGACGATTCCTCGAAAATGTACGAAAGGCAGGAATGGCGAATTCAATCAAATTGGAAGAATGGCGACATCTGCCGCGAGGACAATTCGATGGGTGGACATACCACGCTAAAGGTAACCCCCTCCCTCCCATTCCTCCCTCAAAACCAACTTCTCCACTCTTTCGTTGTAATTTCCTTGGGCCAATGTTTCTAGGAATCTGGATTACGCCTCCTGGAAAGACGAATCCGATGATAACACTAATAGGATCCTCAAATTTTACCCGCCGATCCGAACAACTGGACTTGGAATCCACGTGCGTGATAATCACCCGCGACCCACAGCTTCAGACATCATTATCGAACGAAGTGCAGAATTTAAGAAAGTATACCACCGAGACGGATATTGACAAGTTAAATGCGATACTCAAGGAGGGAGGTTGGAGAAGGGGAATGGCGGTGAGAGCTTGGGTTGCATGTGTGGGGGGGATGTTATAGTGATACCAGGTATTTGTTCCCTTTTCTGCGATTTTGTAGGTTGTGGCTCTTGGGAGACATAATCGTTTGTGATGAATAATTTTCTTAAGTGAATCTTGGGACGTAGTTCTTTGAGATGTTGTTTACTTAGCTTTTTAACCCTGATCTTGAATTCAGTTTTGTTGCGCTTGTGTCATTATAAGGGGGTGCTGATTTGATAGGTTCGGAATAGCGCGATATCTGACTTAGTCGAAGATCCTATATAGACGATATGATACCTAGCTTGTCTCTACTCTCAACAATATTATCATTATGTATTTATCTTTTCATGATACATACCACACCATGATCTGTGTCTTTCATATTCCGCTGCCCTTGATATGAACCTTAAATTAGATTCTGCCAATCAAGTTGGATTGTGGCATTCAGATACACGTGTTGAGCTTATGGTCATGCAGCTCCCCACACAACTTCGATTCCAACACTACTCCAATTCACCACTGAAACCAAATCGAAAACCGCCTATGTGCTGCTTCATCTCTCGAGTTTCCAGCACTTCCTAAGATCTCTTGCATTGCTCGATCAGTGCAAACATGGTAGCAGCAGGAGATACCTTCCTCTTCACCTCAGGTCGTTCCCCTAACGACTCGAATTAATCACAGAATCCGTTGGAGAAGGTCACCCAGACAAAATCTGTGATCAAATATCAGATGCCATAGTCTTTACCTCTTATATCTATTCTGACATCTAGCTCGATGCCTGTCTCGCTCAAGATCCCACGTCCAAAGTAGCCTGCGAAACAGTCACTAAAACTGGCATGATTCTTGTCCTGGGAGAAATCACCACAAAGGCCAAATTAGACTATCCAAATATCATCCGCTCAACTATCAAACGTATCGGATATGATAGTAGTGAGAAGGGATTCGATTATAAGACGTGTAGTGTTATTGTGGCTGTTGAACAACAATCTCCGGAAATTGCAGAAGGAGTCTATGTTGGACGGGAATTGGAGGACATGGGTGCTGGGGATCAGGTATTCTGGTAGGAAAATTATAACAACTAATAAGGTAGGGGATTATGTTTGGGTATGCTACGGATGAGACGCCAGAGTTGTTACCTATGACGGTGTTATTGGCTCATCAATTGAATATCGAATTATCCAAACGACGTCGTGACGGGAGTATGCCATGGCTGCTGCCTGATTCCAGTAACATCTTACCAGTTGGCGCTAACCATAGAAACTCAAGTCACAATGGAATATCGACAAGATCCATCTGGCCATCTAATCCCTCTGAGGGTCCACACAATAGTCATCTCAACCCAACACGCCGAAATAATCTTCACAGCCTCCCTCCGCCAACAAGTCCTCTCCGACATCATACAACAAGTCATCCCATCCCATCTCATTGACCAACATACAATATACCATATCAATCCCGCAGGCCGCTTCGTCATTGGCGGACCTCAAGGCGACGCCGGCATCACAGGTCGAAAAATCATCGTCGACACTTATGGAGGGTGGGCATCTCATGGCGGAGGCGCTTTTTCTGGAAAAGTATCTATCTCTCCTGATCTCTTCGAAACACACCGACTGTAGGACTACTCCAAAGTCGATCGTTCGGGGGCGTATGCTGCGAGGTGGGTGGCCAAGTCGCTTGTCGCCGCGGGCTTGTGTCGGCGTGTATCGATCCAACTGAGTTATGCCATTGGAATTGCTAAGCCTTGTTCTATTTTCGTCGAGACTTACGGGACTAGTAAGTATACTTCAAGTGAGTTGGTGAGGATTATTGAGAGGAATTTCGATTTGAGACCTGGTGTCATTGGTAAACCTCGGGAGGGATCGATTGATGGGTAGTAAAGGAGTTGGGCCTAGATAGACCGATTTATCTACCGACGGCTACGTATGGGCATTTTACGGATCAGGCGTATACTTGGGAGCAGGCGAAACAGCTTGTGCTGGATGACCTTCCGCTATAGGGTGTACCTCAACTTTGGTGATGGCCGATAGTATGTATATATCCCGATGAAGGAGATGACGCGTACGTTGGGGGACTTTTGTCAAGTGCGTCGTTAGGTTAGTTGGCTAGTCGAATTGGGTCAGGTATGTCTATCGGAAGCTAATCAAGCATAGGGAGCAATAGGTTATCACAATAAATGAGAAGTCAATCAATCCCCAACTGCTTCATCGTTTATGTTCTGTACGGCGGAACCTTATTCTGAATGAGTGCATTTCTCTCGATTATCACCTTGGCGACGTTGAATTGATTGGATATTTGTTGTTACTGTGGATTCGATCTTATCGAGTGTGTTTGCCACTGACTACCATTGTCACCCCAACGAATTGCGAGTGCGTTTTACTATCGACGCGGTGCCTGAATACGGTGGTCCAATCAAGCAACATGGTTAGGCCGGTGCCGTGCACGCCGGTGCGGTGTGACCTTCGGAGATTGCTGGAGCGGAACTCGGCACGGAACGCAGCAGATCTTCAGGTGCTTGTGGGGCAGACGAGGGAGTCATGCAAGCGGGGAAGTCCAACACTGAATGAAGCGGAGTTCTCCGTCGGACAGTCGGAACAGAGGCCGAAGAGCGAGCTCAAAGCCAGGGTCCCGGGAGATCGATTGTCTCCAGACTCTCGCTCGCTTCTTCGCTGGCCAATTGAATTTGGTCCGCCGTCTAGGCACGGCCGGAAGTTTACCCCCCGAAAGCATGCATAGCGCAAGCGGAGTCGGCCGACGTTGGGATTCCCGGTGGCAGCAAACGATTGGTGCGCGCCATTTTGCCCTGTGCCCCATGTAGCGGGCTCCGAGCATTCATTTGCGGGGTATTTGGAGCCGGAGCACCCCGCCTCTCGTGCGCACACCGCGAAACGTTAAATTCGGCGGCAGTGGAGACGCTGATATATATCTCTCTCGCTCTCGATCTGTCTCCCCGTCGTCCTTCACACAAGTCGTCCTTGCCATCATGTCTCCCTCCGTAGCCGAACGCTTCCAGATCGAGGAGCACCCCATCGATGAACGTCGTCCGATGCGCGCAATCATCATCGGCGCAGGGATCTCAGGGATCACCTGTGCCATCCGATTCCCTCAGCGTATCCCGAATCTCACATTCGCCATCTACGAGAAGAATGCAGACGTCGGCGGAACCTGGTTCGAGAACAGATATCCCGGCTGTGCGTGTGATATCCCTGCACATTCCTACCAACTCACCTTCGAACCCAATAGGACCTGGAGCAGATTCTATGCCCCGGCCCCCGAAATCGAGGCCTACTATCAAGGGGTGGCCAAGAAATACGATTTGTACAAACATATCAAATTGAATCACAGAGTAATCGAGGCGAAATGGGACGATGACGCTGGGAAGTGGAAGGTCAAGGCGGAGAACACTGCGACCGGCGAAGTTGTCCACGACGAGGGAGATTTCCTTGTCAGTTGTATGGGATTTCTCAACAACTGGAAGTGGCCAGATATCCCTGATCTAGAGAAATTCAAAGGATATATGGCCCACACCGCAGCTTGGAAAGATGGCTATGAATGGAAAGGAAAGAAGGTCGCATTGATTGGAAGCGGATCCAGCGCAATTCAAGTATTACCAACCCTTCAACCCATCGTCGGGCAAATCGACAACTACGTCCGTGGGCGAACATGGATCTCTCTTCCTTTTGCTGGAGACTTTGCCGTCAAACGCAATCCTCACGGTCACAACTTTGAATTCGATGATGAAATGCTCGAGCAATTCAAGAACGATCCGGAATTCCACTGGCGTTACCGAAAGGATCTTGAAATCGAGCTGAATGCAGCTCACGGCGTCACACAAATCGGTCATCCAATGCAAAAGATGGCTCGGGAGTTGTTCGAGGAGCACATGAAGACCAAGCTTGCCAAGAAGCCTGAGATCGCCGCCCAAATGATTCCACAGTTCCCCGTTGCGTGCAAGCGGTTAACGCCCGGACCCGGCTACCTCGAAGCCCTCGTGGAGGACAATGTTGATTTCGTACATGAAGGGATCAAGAGATTCACTGAGACCGGTATCGAGACCGTGGATGGTAAACACCGCGAGTACGATGCCATTATCTGTGCGACCGGCTTTGACACATCCTTCAAACCTCGTTTCCCTCTGATCGGTCTCAACGGAGTCGATCTTCGTGACAAGAACAAAGACGAGCCTGACAACTACATCTCTCTCGGTGTCGATGGATTCCCCAACTACTTTGTCCTTGGTGGACCAAACTCCGGGGTTGGCTCGGGATCTTTGACCGTCATTTTTGAACGCGTCTGCGAATACACCATCAAGGCCATCAAGAAAGCGCAGTTTGAGCGAATCAAATCCATGACACCCTCTGCTGCGGCAGTCAAGGATTTCATGGAATACACTGACGCCTACTTCCTTCGCACGGTCTTCGGACAGAAATGCAAGAGTTGGTACAAGAATGGAAAAGAGGAAGGTCGTGTTGTAGGATTATGGCCTGGAAGTTGTCTGCATGCTGTACGAACATTTGAAAATCCGAGATGGGAGGACTATGAGTACGTTTATTTGGACGAACGACGAAACAGATTTGGATATTTGGGAGATGGGTGGACGGAAGTTGAGAGGAAGGGAGGCGACACTGCTTTCTACATGGAAGAGATTGATTATCCCCCTGTTCCAGGGCAGAGTAATCACCCTGCGATGTTGGGTTAGAATGGTTGAATAAATATTGCGGCTTTGTAAAGTAGGAATCAATTCGTGAACATTACGATGAATGGATTTTGTTGCGCATCGCATCTGAGCGGTAATACAGCCCACCATGAAAGAACAGCCTCATCTAACTAGCCATAATCACTTCCAAAACTTAGTATGTTCTTTGCGAAATACGTCTCATCACTGCGATTATCGCTCTACAAGCTTCTCGCCGGCTATCGGGACGACTGAGGTCGTACGACATTGATCTACGAAATACGAGGCATTGACGTTTCGGGATCTCGCCTTGTCGAACCCAGGAAAAATAGTCGGGGTGGAATTCTACGGTAGTGATATAAATTTTGTCGTGATGAACTCCGAAGAGGTAGACCTGTTGCCGTCAATATCAGGGCGGAACATCCTAATACCTCACGATCAAGATCTTGCCAATGTCCGTTGGACTCTCTATTCCAAGCGATCGCCAACATTTCACCTGCTTCCTGAGCATTCACTAAGAGGTTGCGTGAATGCTTTACCCGCTTACACTAGCATAGGGAGTTAACTTCTCATAGTAAGTGTCTTACCTCGACGGAGGCCCGAGGGTATTGGTCACGCCTGACCCATTCAGTAGGCCGGGTTCTGGAGCGGGTTTCGATGTAATACGAGCCGTCGTTGTAACTGTTCAATAATCTTCCCTGTAACAATAACTTTGGGGGTAGCCTTTCGTTTCTAAAAGAGTCAGCGGCGATTTGAAAAGCCTGACAACCTGAAACTGAGACGCCTTTGAGACGAGGATTGAGCGATTTGTTCAAAAGTACACAAGAGGCTCAGGAACGACACCACCGCCTGATTCGCACAAGACTCAAGTTTGTCCTCGTCAATTCCGGAACCACTGCTACTTGAAGGAATCGGGATTGCATCCGGCGGGGTTGCAGGCCGACGAAGAACCACTTGTAATTGTAGATAAAACAAACTTGCGGGACCCATGCTGGCTAAACTTCTCCCGGACCGTACGTCGTCTTCTGAATCGGAGAGATGCTTGATGACGAGCTTCATCGTTTCGTCGTCATCCGGGGGAAGGTCTGAGTGAGGTACAATACGAGAAATGGGAAGATTTTCGAGTATCAAGCAGCGAAAGGCGACGATGTGTATTTCGGACCAAGACGAGGTCGACTTCAAAAAGCTTTTCGACAGCATGGCGTAGTCCAGAATAGTCGTGTTGGGTCGGTCCATGATCACATTATACGCTCCAATCTTTTTCAACTCCTCGGGATGCACATAGCGGTGATCTTGAGGGGGATGTTCAGGGACATCAGGTTCGACACCCACGTTCATCGTGAAAGGTCGCGTCACTGTCTCACAGAGACTCCGCCGTGTACCCACGTTAAAATTCCCAAATACATAAAAATGACACGTGATGATTGCCAAAGCGGCGTTTTCGGGATTATTTCGGGATTATTTATCTGTGTGTCTATCTTTTAATCCCGCACTTCACGTCATCTTTTGGACTCAACAAGGTTAGGAATATCACCATCCGCATAGCGTGTTGCATAAGGGAAAAACTGTACGCAGCCAGCTGCAAGCGGCGTGCACCTTGTGATCCAGGTCGCTCGATAACAATCTCCAGCCCACAGACAGGGCCCTCCACGACTCAGCTCCAGGCACATATAAGGTCCTCATTGTCTTGCAATAATGTCTGGAATCGCCCATTCTGTCGAGGACGAGGATAAGGCACAGTCTACCTTGGGCACTCAGTCTGCGCTTTTGTCTATGTTCAACATGGGTATGCCTCGTTCCCTGCTGTTCCGAACAGGTTGCTGACGCTCCGTGTAGCTTCCAAACTGGGACACGATCTTAGTGATATCGACGATGAGGAAAGCGACGATGAGGAAAGTGACGAGGAGGAAGGCGAGCAAGAGGAAGGGGATGAGCTTCATTCATCAAGAGGTATGCCATTCACTGCATCTTCTGATCTGTATAGCTTCTTCACTCAAATCTAAGAGAACTTCATCAGCAGATACCATTCGAGAATATATCGATGACAGTGACGGAAGCGATCAGGCACTTGATCTGGCTGCGCTAAAGAGGGCAAGGAGAGAAAATCCTGGAACAATATCTATTCTAGGATCGCTTAAGCTCACAGATGGGAACCTTGAAGACGACGAGGCCAAGTCAAATGCCGAGAAGGCCAAGCAACTTTTTGACTTGCCTTCCACAGAGAAGATCATCACAGGTACAAACTATCGCGGGCGGTCTGAATGTAGAATTTCCTGCTTGGTTGTGGAAGACTGTTATGATACAGGGATATATGCTCTTAACAGAACGGCATATATGTTTCTTTGCGCAGCTGCCAAGGACGAATGTTTGCTTCAATATAGTCTCTGCTAACAGGAAGGATACGGTCATTAAGACAGGATACTTGTATAAGAAGTCCAGACACACGCCTCGAAGACATCGACATTGGTTTATACTGAAAAACGATGTCCTTTCGTATTATGACGATCC
>Ga0302325_10012360_pt1 | contig 18319 bp, 21 predicted proteins | sample Palsa_T0_2_FD_201948 | JGI IMG/M metagenome (GOLD analysis project Ga0302325, IMG submission 201948) | Peat permafrost microbial communities from Stordalen Mire near Abisko, Sweden - Palsa_T0_2 | ecosystem: Environmental > Terrestrial > Soil > Palsa > Peat permafrost | place: Sweden: Abisko...
GGCCCGCAGCTCGGCGGGCGTGGCCCGGCGGATCGCCCGGGCCTGCGGGGTACCGTATCCGTCCTGCACCGCTGCGGTGTTGGTGAGCAGCAGCAGCAGCAGCGCGTCGGCGTCCAGCTGGCGGGCCAGCAGGCAGGCGGTCAGGTCCTTGTCCACCACCGCCTCCACGCCGTGGGTCCGCCCGCTGCCGTTGTCCGTCACGACCGGCACCCCTCCGCCGCCGGAGCAGACCACGATCGCCCCGTGGTCCAGCAGCAGCCGGATGACCGGCAGGTCCAGGAGTTCGGCGGGCTCAGGGGAAGGCACCACCCGGCGCCACAGGCCGCCGTCCGCCCGGACCTCCCAAAGGTGTGACGGTAAGAGACGTAAGTCCCTGATCATCCGGGCCAAGGACCCGCCCGCGTGCCTGCGACCAGCGGTGTCCTGCGCGTCAGGAGGCTGGATGGACGATGCCGACCGGGCAGGGCGCGTGGTGCAGCGCCGCCTGCGCGACCGAGCCGAGGGCCATGTCATCCAGGCCACCGCGACCGCGGCAGCCGATCACGAGCATCTGGGCCCCGTCCGCGGCGGTCAGCAGCGACGTCCGCGGTGGGCCCGCCACGACCTTGCGTACCACCGTGACCTCGGGGTGTTCTTCCTCCTGGCCGGCCAGGGCGCGGCGGAAGTCCGCTTCGATGAGGTACGCCTCACCGAGCCGCCCGGCCGCGTCGGCCAGGGCGCAGACCACCACCAGGGGGACGTCGCGCAGCGCCGCCTCCTCGAAGGCGAACGCCAGCGCGGCCAGCGAGGCCGGGGAACCGTCCACCCCGGCCACGACCGGGCCCGGGGCGTGATTGACCGGCCGCCACTGCCCGCGCACGACCACGACCCGTCCGGTCGCGTGCCCGGCGACCTGCCAGGCGACGGAGCCAAGCAGCAAGCCGGGAAGCTCGGTGTTCCCGCGGGAGCCGACCACGACCATCTCGGCGCTATGGCTGCGCTCGCACAGCACCCGAGCGGCAGGCCCGTCGGCCAGCGCGCTAGCCACGGTGCCTGGTCCCAGCACCGACTCGGCGTAGGGCAGCCCGCGGGCGAGGATCTCCTTGCCCTGATGCCGGGCCAGATCGTACAGAGCCGACTCGCGGCGCAGCGCGATGTGAGCCGGGGCCCAGGCGAGGCAGACGGTCAGCGTCGTGCCGCGGGCCTTGGCTTCCCTGGCCGCCCAGCGCAGCGTCTGCCCGCTGTCAGGTGACCCGTCGTAACCGGCCAGGATTCCGTAGGTGTCTCCGGTCATGGCGACCTCCCTGCCTACCGGGGATTGGCCTCCCGGCCATGTCCCTGCGGCCAATCTCGTCACCCGCCCGCCTCGCCGCCAGGGCAGAAGGTCACATACCGGACCCGCCTGGCGGCGTGAACGGCGGGAGACCGAGGGCCTCACGGCCGGGCCTTACGGCTCCTGCCCGTCCCGGCCAGGAGTAGGGGTCGCTAGAAGTACGGGCCGGGGGACGCCGGGACCGGAGGCTGCGGGTATACCAGGCGGTCGTGCACGGCCACCACGCCGTCGACGTGACGAACCCGGGCGACGACCTCGCGGCCGATCGGGATGGTCTCGGGGGTGCCTTCCAGGGTCACGATGCCGTTCTTCACGACGGCCGAGTACCAGCTCGGCTCAGAGAGCCGGGGGATCACCTGGCTGATGATCTCGCTGCGGATCTCCTCATCGGAGCGGTCGAAGACGGCCAGCACGTCGGCCCGGCTGATGATGCCGGTGGGCCGCCCGGCCGCGTCGACCACGGGGAGCCGCTTGAGCCCGCGCCGGTACATCAGCCGGGCGGCGCGGGAGATCGTGTCATCTTCGCTGACGGTCACCGCCGGGCTGGTCATCAGGTCGCCCGCCGTGGCTCCCTTGGCTTTGCTGAGCTGCCGACCGCCCCGGCGGCCTGCGATCACCTTCCGGATGCCGCCGGTTCCGCCGGCCAGGGCTTCCTTGGCCAGCAGGTCAGCCTCGGAGACGACGCCGATGACCTTCCCGTCGTCGTCGAGAACCGGAAAGCCGCTCACCCGGAACTCGCGCAGCATCGCGGCCATCTCCTTGACCGGCGAGGACCTGAGCACGGTAACCGGATGGGTGGACATGACGTCCTTGACGACGGCCTTCATCGCGATCCATCTCCGCTCGATCGCTACGTTTCCCTTCTCAGCCTCGTCGCCGACCCCGCCGGCGGGCAGGGCCGTTGGTCCGTTACCGACCGGATAAAGGTCATCGAGGACGATGGCGCCGCCGGACGGCCGCCGCGGCCAGCGAATTCGGGACCATCGCCCCTGCTCCGCCGGCCGTTCGGCTCTCCTGTTCCTGTCTGGCTCCCGGTTGGCGTAGATGGAGAGGCCGCACGGCCGGAACAGGACGAACGGAGAGTGCCATGAGCACGACCACAACGTCGGCGTCGAAGATCTACCAGGCTCCCGGGCAGGCTGGCAGCCCGGTGCAGCTCAAGCCCCGCTACGAGAATTTCATCGGGGGACACTGGGTGCCGCCGGTGCAGGGTCAGTGCATGAAGGACCTATCGCCCGCCACTGCCGAGCAGTTCACCGAGGTGCCGCGATCGACCAGGGAGGACGTTGAGCTCGCCCTCGACGCCGCCCACGCCGCCCGGGAGGACTGGGGCGAGACGTCGCTCACCCAACGCGCCCGGGTGCTCAACCGGATCGCCGACGCCATCGAGGACCACACCGAGATGCTCGCGGTCGCCGAAACCTGGGACAACGGCAAGCCGGTCCGCGAGACGCTGGCGGCCGACATCCCGCTGGCGGCCGGCTACTTCTTCGAGCCGACCGTGCTCAAGGGCCACAACAAGATGCGGGTCTTCCAGGAGGAGATCTTCGGCCCCGTGCTGGCTGTCACCGCGTTCAAGGACGAGGCGGAGGCGCTGGAGATCGCCAACGACACCCTGTACGGGCTGGGCGCCGGCGTGTGGACGCGCAACGGCAGGCTGGCTTACCGGATGGGCCGGGCCATCAAGGCGGGCCGGGTGTGGACCAACTGCTACCACCAGTACCCGGCGGGCGCGGCCTTCGGCGGATACAAGATGTCCGGCGTGGGCCGGGAGCTGTACCGCGAGACGCTGACCGAGCACTACTCGCAGACCAAGAGCCTCCTGGTCAGCTACAGCGACCAGCCTCTCGGGCTGTTCTAGTTCGCGGCCAGGCCGCGGGAAAGCAGGAGAGATGAACAGCCATCCGCACATCGACCGGGTGACGGCCACCCCGGCGGCGCTGACCGCGCTGGCCCGCCTGTGCGAGCAGCGCGGTCCGGTCGTCCTCTACCAGACCGGCGGATGCTGCGACGGCAGCTTGCCGATCTGCTTTGTCCGGGGAGACCTGATCATCGGCGATGGCGATCTGCTGCTCGGGCGGGTCGGTGACTGCCCGGTGTACATCGACGACCGCTTGTCCGCGGCCTGGCAGCACACCCAGCTCATCATCGACGTAGCCAAGGGAGAGCCGGAAGGCTTCTCCCTGCCCGCCGGCCAGGACGAGCACTTCGTCACCAGGTCCCGGGCGTTCTCACCCCGCGAGCTCGCCGCGCTGCGGCGAGCAGAAGAAGGGGAGCTGAGAGTAGCATGACCGCGGCGAATGTTCCCGCCCCGGCCGTCACGGTCAGCGTCCTGAAGGATGCCGGTCCCGGCGGGCAGGACGTGGCGGTGGTGCCGAGTCGCTGGCCACCCTCGGCACCGATGAGCGGGCTGACGGCCTGAACTCATCGAAGATAGGGCCAAAAGTCTCTACACCGGTGGACGCCGGCCCAGCAACGATGAACGATAAGGAACATCTGTCCGGCGAGCCACCATGGAGCGGCGCGTAAGGGGACACAGCGATGGCATACGGTCATGCCGAACGCACTCTGGCGACGATACGCCTGCTCGAGATGGAGACCAGGGAACTGCTCTCCCGCGAGGAGCGCCTGGATCCGGAGCAGGCGCAGTGGCTGAGCGAGGCCGCTGAGTCAGCCTCACGGCGGCTGTGCTCCGCCAGGCTTACGCCCGACCAGGCGGGTGTCCGGTGATTATCGCGGGTAGAACCACGGCCCGTTCCGGTTCAAAGGGTACGCGCGCCATAGGTTCCCGCGGGGGCGAAGGTCCTCTGCTGACGGGGCATCTGGCCTCTGCCGTAGCCGACGACCGGGTGGGATGCTGGCCAGGTGGCTACGTGTTGAGGATAGGTACAGGGTCCGACGGGCCCGGGCGGACGACATCGAGCCGACAGGAGACAGTGGCGATGACCGACGAGGGCAGGACGCTCGAGAAGCGGATGGTCGTGGAATACGGCGTCATGCTGGACCACGTCTGGCTGCCGCTGGCCATGCTGCGCCGCCTCCGGACGCACGGCCCCTGGGGGGCCCCGTTCGCCGAGGCGAACGCCGACCAGGAGCGGGTACTCCTGGCGCACGGCCTGGCCGAGCGGCACAACCAGGCCGGGCTGCACCGGGCTCTCGGCCTGACGGGGTTCCTGGACGCGATACCGTTCGAGCCCACGGTGGCGTTCCAGAAGCTGCCTGGCGACCAGGACAGCCCAGCTCCCGCGGCCACCTCGTGAACTGACGCCTGGCGTTACCGGCGCGGCGGCGGCCCGCCGAAGAACTAAGACCCTATTGCCGCGTGTGAGGCCACGTCACCGATCACCGGCAGTCCCGCCGCCAGCCAGTCGGGGCAGCGCACCGACCGTAAACCGGCAAGCCATATGAGCCGCTCAGAAGCTGACCTGCCGCCAGGTCAGTCCGCTGTCATCGGTGAGCATCAACTCGCCGGCGAAGCCCTTGCTGGCGGGGCCGTGGATGACCACTCCGTCGCTGGCGGCGGTGAACCCGAGATCGGTCCAGCCTTGGCCGCCGTCAGGCTCGGTGACGGCCGTCTGCCAGTGCGCGGCGCCGTCACCTGAATAGTAGAGCCAGCTTGCGGCGCTGGCCGTAGCGATCACCAGCTGGGCCGGGCCAGCCGCAGCGATGGTGCCACCGTCACCCGCGCTGGCGGGCACGCCGGCCTTGATCCAGGTCACGCCGAGGTTGCCGCTGGTGTAGACCGTCTTGACGGTGTGCCCGGTGTACCCCTGCCCGGTGCACAGCAGCGCCAGCCCATCCGGCGCCATCACCGCGACAGAGGATTCCTGCGCCATCGTCGTACACGGGGCGGGATGGAACGTCACGGTTATGCCGCCGTTCGTGGTGACCGCGACATCGTCGCCGTCGAGGACCGCCGCCACTCCTGCCTGAGTGGCGATCATGTCGGTGGGATCGAGGGTCCCGGAGATACGCACCTGGGTGATCTGGCTCCACGCGCCTCCGGCGATTGGCCGCCGCAGCAATGTCCCGGGCTGAGCGCAGCCGCCCTGAGCTGAGCAGGCTGCGGTCAGCGCGAGCACCTGCCCGTCGATGACAGCCAGGGACAGTACCGAACCGACCGGGGAGGCGGCCCTGGTCCAGTGCTGCCCGCCATCGGTGGTCTCCCACAGCCCGTCACCGAAGACGAACCCGTGCTGCGGCGTGGCGAAGCGGATGCCCCATACGCCCGCGCCGCCGGCTGGAGAGAGCGGCACCACCGGCGCCGGGAGCCCGCGCCAGCTGGCGCCACGGTCAAGCGTGCGGACAATCGAGGTGCACGGCGCGTGTGAGCACGGTGCCGTGCCGAGGACAAAAGCCTCCTGCGCGGACACGAACGTGACCGACGTCGCCCTGAACCCGGCCGGGACCGGGCCGCCCGGCGGCGCCGGGATCATCGGCTGCCCCGGGGTGACCGATGGTGCCGCTGACGGGGTCGCCGTTGGTGTCCTGGCGGCAGCCGGCGCGTGATTCGACCCGCAGCCGGACAGCGCCAGGCCGGTCAGCAGCACGCAGGAAAGGATCACGGGACCCACCCGTGCCCGCATGGCATAAGCCGCTCTCATCGGACCCACCTTCTTCTGGGTAAGCCTGGCTGTACCCGCAAGATCCGGTGCTAGAGTCCTCCGCCGGCGACCAAGGGGACCAAAGTCGGGGCTCGGCCCGGGTGATGGTCTGACGTGAGACACGCGTGGGCCCGATCTCCGGCATCCCGGATCAGCCCCCAGGCGGGCGCGGACCGACGCCGCAGACGGTCGGACTCCTCTTCCTGATTGACGCTAACGCGGCGTGTGGCCTGCGGGCCCGGCGGCGGCGCTCACGTGCCCGTTCCTCTTCGTTGAGGCCACCCCAGATCCCGTGCCTGATCGAGTTCTCCAGCGCGTAGTCGAGGCACTGCACGCGCACCGGACACTGCTGGCAGACCGCCTTGGCCTTTGCTTCCCGGATCTGTCGTTCTGGTCGTGCCTCGTGGTCGAGGGCGAAGAACAGCCTCCCGTCCATGCCCCTGCAGGCGGCCCTGTCTTGCCAGCTCATTTCCGCCTCCCGGCGCTGCCGGCGACCCGGTCCCGCGGCCCTGACGGCCCGCGGCGCTAGCCGGGCGCGCCGTGCTACTTCTGCGCTTCCAGAATCTGAGAATCAGGCCGCCGGTCCGCCTGCCACCAGGGGCGAAGGTCCCGCCGGCCCGTGACGTTCTCCAGCCCGGCCAGGCCCGTGACCAAGGCCCGATGGCCCCGCGGCGGGACAGCGCAGCGCGGAGGATAACCTGTGCCTGAAACTGTCACGCCAATACGTTCGGGACAAAAGCATTTCCTGCGGTCTCAGGGCCAAAGAATTTCGGAAAAAGGACCATAGTCCCTGGAATGCCGGGTGCTGAGCGCTATTGAATGAGTGCCCCTCGACCGAAGGGCGCTGAAATGCCATGACTGCCGATGGCGAGATACACGATTATCAGGTGCGGTGCCAGTCGTACATGCTGGAGTTGCTGATGCTCGCCCGCGTCGAAGCCGGCCTGGCGCCGACCGCGGTCGAGGTCAGCCATGCGACCGGCGCGATCATTGCCGAGATAGGAGCGGCCAGCCGCGCCGTGCTTTCCGGTGGGTACAGCCGGCGGCACCCGGGCGCTGGACCATTCCTTCAGGTAAGGCTGAACCGGCTCACGGCGGCGGCCGACGAGGTCATCGCCGCGACGCGAGATGGTGATTCCGCCTCACTGCGCCGCGTCCTGAACAAGTTCGAGGCGCTGACGTCGGCCATGTGGACGGTTCACGAAACCGTCCGCGAACCGGCGCTGGATCGGCCGCCGTCTGAGCGGCCTGGAACGGAGCCGGCCGCCGCGGCCCGATGATCGGGGACCAGGGCGATTGCGTCCGGCTTGCGGAAGGGGCCTTTGGGCCACTCCGTCAAGGAACTGCGGGCATTGAACGCGGACGTGATCGAGATCGAGGCGGACCATGACCTTCCGCTGGTCAAGGGCGCCGAGTACGCGCGGCTGACCAGGCTCGCCGTCGAAAGGGTATGGGCCGGGACGCCAGGGACGCCCTATCCGGCCACGCCGGTACCGGGCTGGACGGTCTGCACGGACAGGATTTGCACCGAGGTAATCGCGCAGGCCCTGGCGTTCAGGGTCAGGTACAGGGGACTGGCCTGACCCGGCGGGAAGACCCTCAGCCGGTGCGCAGTCAAGACCTGGCAGGCGGGCGACGGGTAGTTCAGGGCGTCGGTGACCCTCAGCTCCGCGTGCGCGGCCGCGCCTGGCGTCAGCGTGACCAGCTGTCGCGGGTAGGTCGGATCTTCGGTGGCCGCCGCGCCGAGCTGGCCGCCCGAGGCGGCGACGAACGAGGCACCGGGGTAGCCGTACAGCGTGCAGGGCGCGCTTGAGGTGTTGGTGAACTCGATCGGGTAGTAGGTGCTGCCCGCCGCTCCGCTGCCGGGACCAATCGACGCCGCCAGGGCCGAGGTCACGCAGCTCGTCGGACCCGTCGGCGCCGGGGAGGACGGCGCCGGGGAGGACGGAGCCGGGCTCGTGGTCGCCGAGGGCGGTGCGGTCACGGTTACCGTCGTGGTCACGGCCGGGCGGACGGGCGGGGCGGACGCCGATCCGCACCCGGTGAGGAAGCCGGCGGCGGCCAGCAGAACGACCAGGGCGCTGGCCTGCCGGAACGCGGTGCGCGCGGACTTCATTTTCAGGCTCCTTCGCCGGAGAGCCAGCTACCGGTAATCCATCCTCAGCTCCCGTCGCGCCGGGCGGCAGGGTCCTAGTTTCCCGCCGCGAGGTAGCCGTACCTTTCGCGGCAGTCCTCGGGCGTGAGCCCTGATGCCGCTGCGATCGGGCGGAGCTTCTCCGGGTCCTCGAGATCCTCGCGGTCCAGCCGGATCATGTACTCGCGCGCCACCCGGTACGAGCTCGACTCGACGTTCACCAGCCGGATCCGCACCCGCCCCGTCTCGGGGTCGGTGAACGACCCGAAGGGCAGCGCCACCATATGCCCCCCCTGGATCGTGATCATGCCGCCGGGCTCGTTGCCCTTGACTATCTGCTTCAGGTAGTCGACGGCGCTGTAGCCGAGGTCGCGGGTGTACTCGATGTCGAACGGGATGGGGGGCGCGCACCGCAGTTCGTAGCCGATGTTCTTGCCCTCGACCGTGATCTTCTGCCCGCGCTCCTTGAACCGCTCCTTGACCTCCTTGGCCAGCAGCCGGTCCAGCTCGAACTCGGCCAGCCTGACGTGGCCGTGTTCGTCCAGCTCGACCTCTGGCATGGCCTTGCGGAGTTCCTCTTGCGGGAGGCGCAGGCCGATGCCCTCGGCGAGCACCGCCACGCCGAAGGGGCGGCCGTGGGCGATTCGCTTGAGCATCGCGGTCTCGAGGATGTCCACCAGGCGCGACAGCCGGACGGGCTCGTCGGGCGGGAACTCCTCGGCGATCATCGTGAGGGTGGCCCCGGCCGACTTCCCGATGCCCAGGGCCAGGTGGCCGGCCGACCGGCCCATGGCCACCACCAGGTACCACCGCTGGGTGGTCATGGCGTCAGTCATCAGGTTGTTGACCAGCTCGACCCCCACGCTCCTCGCGGTCTCGTAGCCGAAGGTGGGTGTGCCACCAGGGAGCGGCAGGTCGTTGTCGATGGTCTTCGGCACGTGCGCCACGCGCAGGGCCCCGCCTGCCACCTCGGCCAGCCGGGACGCCGAGAACGCGGTGTCGTCCCCGCCGATCGTCACGAGCGCGTCGATCCCCAGCTTGCGCAGCGACTCCAGACAGGCGTGCAGCCGCCAGTCCGGGTCCGCGGCGCCCTCGTCTCGCACCGTCGGGTTGGCCCGCGAGGTCCGGAGGATCGACCCGCCCAGGACGTGGATCCTCGACACGTCCGTGATGGACAGCGGCCGTGCCTCCTCGACCCGGCCCTCGATGAGGTGCTGGAAGCCGTCCATGATCCCCAGGACATCCCATCCCGAGTTCCGCGCCTCGATCGTGGCCGCGGAAATGACCGAGTTCATCCCCGGCGCCGGGCCGCCACCGCACAAGATCCCTAGTCTCATGGCCTAGGCCGCCTTCGAAGGCAGGCCGGCGACGGGCTCAGGGGCGGGCAGACGCCGGCGTTCCGGCGACGGGACCACGAGGGCTGCCACCAGGATGAGAACGATAATGAGTGCTGCTGCCATGACTCAACTCCCAGGTGTATTCCGTCCAACATGGCGCCATCCGGCACAGCTAGCAAGCCGGCGTTAGTAGGGGACAGCCGGGACCAAAGTCCTTCCCGGGAGCCGCTCGTCACGCCGCCAACCCGGCGATCACGCACCGCGACCATACCCGGAAAGCACGACAGGACTTAGGTCCCCGAGGCTGGTGACCCGCAGCCCTGCCGCCGCCCGCTGGTCACCGGCAGCCTTAGCTCATGGCACAGAGGAACGATGGGCTCCTGATGACCACCGGACTGGCCCGGGTGGAGGGCGAACGCGCCGTGTACACCTGGGCCAGCGACAATCTCCTCGGCCGGGGCCGGACCGTGGCCGTCGCCGGGCCCGCCGATCTTAGTGTGCCCGCACCCGATGGACCGATGTTCGATGATCAGTAATCCGGGAACTCGCGCCTCCGACCAGGACCGGGAGCGGACCGCCGCCGCCCTGGGCGGACATTACGCGGCCGGCCGGCTCACTCTGGAGGAGTTCCAGGAGCGCCTGGACCAGGCCTACGCGGCGAAGACCCTCGGCGAGCTTGACGGCCTGATGGCGGACCTGCCGGGAACCGATCTCGGCCAGCTTCCTGCTGCCTGGCCGCGTCAGCCTGGCGGCAACCCGCCGCTGCCCGAGCCGCGCGCTCCGGGGCCAGTGCAGGCTCCTGACGGCAGCCGCTACGTGGTATTGCCGGTCTGGCTCGCGATCACCCTCGGGGCCTTCGTGGTCTTGATGATCGGCGGGGGAGGTGGTGGCGCGTGGTTCTTGTGGATAGTTGTCCTGCTGGCCTTCATCACGGTGAGACGCCGGATCATCAGCGGGCCGCGCCGAACCCAGGAGCATCGCGACGACCACCAGGGAGCAGGTTGACCACCGTGCGGGTCAGCCGGACGCGGCCGGCCCGGGCTAGCGGCATGACCACCCAAACGGTCCTGACGAAGGTCGCACCGTGGTGTGCCGTCTGGCCCTGCCGTTTCCGGGTCTGGCCGTTATGCGATCGGGATGGAAGGAAAGCACTGCTCGAGAAAGGGAAACAGATGAGCACTCTGCTGCATAGGGACCCCAGGACCATGGTCCCTGACCTGATCGACTGGTTCGAGGAGCCCTTCATGACGCTTCGCCCCTACCTGGCCCAGCCGATCAGGGTCGAGGACTACGTCACCGGCGACCACTACACGGTCCGCGCGGAACTGGCCGGGGTTGACCCGGAGAAGGACGTCGAGGTCACGGTCGGCTCCGGCTACCTCACGATCCACGCGGAGCGGTACGACCAGGCCGAGGGCAAGCACCGGTCGGAGTTCCGGTACGGCTCGTTCACCCGCAGCCTGCCGCTGCCTCCCCACGTCAACGAGGACGACGTTACGGCGAGCTACGAGCATGGCATCCTCACGGTCTCCGTCGGCCTTCAGGCCGAGAAGAAGGGGTCCGTCAAGAAGATCGAGGTCAAGAGCGCCAAGTAGGACCCTAGCGCCGGCTCCGATGCCCAGCGACCGCCATGGGAAGGGACCAAAGCCACTAGCCAGCGAAAAGCCGCGAACGTACGACGAATTACATACAGCACATGCCGCGGACCGGCGAAGGCCGACCGGCCGAGCACCACGGCCCGCACATTAACAGATAAGAGGAGAGACCCGATGTCAGACAGAATCGCGATCGTGACCGGAGCAGCCCGCGGCATAGGCGCGGGCACGGCGATCAGGCTGGCCGCCGACGGTATGGCCGTGGCCGTCCTGGACCTCAACGAGGCCGATTGCGCCGCAACGGTGAAGGAGATCGAGAACAGCGGCGGGCGCGCGCTCGCGGTCGGCGCCGACGTCAGCAAGACCGATCAGGCGAACGCCGCGGTCGAGCGGGTGGCCGCCGAACTGGGCGCGCCGACGGTGCTGGTCAACAACGCCGGGATAACCCGCGACGCCATGCTGTTCAAGATGACCGACGAGCAATGGGACTCGGTGATCGCCGTCAACCTGCGCGGCCCGTTCCTGATGACCAGGGCGACGCAGAAGTACATGAGCGAGCAGAAGTGGGGACGGATCGTCAACATCTCGTCGTCGTCGGGGCTCGGCAACCGCGGGCAGGCCAACTACTCCGCCACCAAGGCAGGCATCGAGGGCTTCACCAAGACGCTCGCCAAGGAACTTGGCAAGTTCGGGATCACCGCGAACGCGGTCGCCCCGCACTTCATCGCCACCGACATGACCACGAACATGGCGGCCAGCCTGAAGATGTCGTTCGAGGAACTCGTGGAGACCTACAAGAAGCAGATACCCGTAAACCGGGTCGGCCAGCCGGCCGACGTGGCGGCCGCTATCTCCTTCCTGGTCGGCGAGGACGCGGGCTTCGTCTCCGGCCAGGTCATCTACGTGGCGGGCGGTCCTCTCTGCTGACTCACGACTCCGCCCCCCACTCACGCAGGGTGATCTAGGCGTGGTGGCGGGCACGTGCATCCGCGGCGGGTGCCGCGGATGCACGCGATCTTCGAGCGCGTCGAACGCATCCGCATCCGCAACCGGGCCCGGACCATCCAGGACCAGGCCCGGGTTTACCAGCAGAAACCAGAAAAGGACAAGGCCATGGCCAGTAATCCCACCCAGGAGCTTTCCGAAGAATTCCTGTCCACCCTTCGTAAGAGCCAGGACACCGTGCTCGACGCGATCAAGACCTGGGCCGATGCGGTGCAGTCCGTCGTCCCCCAGGCGCCTTCGGTCCAGTTGCCGCTGACCGACAAGCTGCCCAAGCCCGAGGAGGTCGTGGCCACCGCCTACGACTTCGCCCAGCAACTGCTGGCCAGCCAGCGTAAGTTCGCCGAAGAGATCCTGAAGGCAACGGCCCCGCTGCAGCTGGGTGGCGACGGCACACCGAAGGCCTGAGCCGTCGGTCCGAGGACGAGATCAGCGCATCTCGTGGAGGTTGATATGGATTCGGTTTCGTACACGGCATTGTCGCCGCTGTCGTTCCTGGAGCGGTCGGCTCGGGTGTGGCCCGGCAAGACCGCCGTGATCTACGGCGCGCGGCGGCTCACCTACTCTGAGTTGGCGGCCGAGGCGCAGCGGGTGGCACGAGCGCTGCAGGCGAGCGGTGTCGGGCCGGGTGACCGGGTCGCCTACCTGATGCCCAACCTGCCCGAGATGCTCATCGCCCATTACGCCGTCCCGCTGGCCGGCGCGGTGCTTGTCGCCGTAAACACCCGGCTCACGGCCGAGGAGGTGGCGTACATCCTCGGTCATTCGGGCGCGAAAATCATGATCGTCGACGCCGCGCTCCTTCCGACGGCAGTGGCTGCCGTGAAGGACGTGGAGGCGATGACCGAACTGGTGGTCGCCGAGGACACCGAGCTTGGACCCGTGAATCCGGATCTGAGCGACGAGCCGCGGCTGGTGAGCTACGCCGAGTTCCTGGCCCGTGGCCAAGGGGAACCGCTGTCCTGGTCGGTTCCGGACGAGCTTGCCCCGATCGCGATCAACTACACTTCCGGCACCACGGGGCGCCCGAAAGGCGCCGTCTACACCCACCGCGGTGCGTACCTGAACTGTTTCGGCGAGATCGTCCACTCCCGGCACGACGAGAACAGCGTCTATCTGTGGACACTGCCGATGTTCCATTGCAACGGCTGGTGTACTCCGTGGTCGTTGACGGCCATCGGAGGCACGCACGTATGCCTGCGCGAGGTCCGCGGTGACGCGATCTGGCAGCAGCTGCGCGAGCACCACGTCACCCACCTCAACGCGGCCCCGACCGTGGTGAGCAGCATCCTGAACGCGGCCGAGGCCGGCCCGCTGACCTGGCCGGTCCTGATCACCACGGCCGGGGCACCGCCCAGCCCCACGACCATCGCGCACATGGAACGCATGGGCTTCCTGGTCGTGCACGTCTACGGGCTGACCGAGACGTACGGCCCGATCTCCTACTGCCAATCCCAGCCGCAGTGGGCCGGGCTGCCAGCAGACGAGCGCTCCGTCCTGCAGGCTCGCCAGGGCGTGAACATGATCCAGGCCGAGGGCCTGCGGGTGGTGGACAGCGAGATGGCCGACGTCCCGGCCGACGCCAGCACGATGGGCGAGATCGTCATGCGCGGCAACAACGTCATGGCCGGCTACTACGACGACGCAGAGGCCACCGCCAGCGCGTTCCGTGGCGGCTGGTTCCACAGCGGTGATCTCGGCGTCATGCATCCTGACGGGTACATCGAGCTGCGGGACCGCTCCAAGGACATCGTCATCTCCGGCGGAGAGAACATCTCCACCATCGAGGTGGAGCAGGCGCTTATGAGCCACCCGGCCGTACTCGACGTCGCGGTCATCGGCATACCCGACGACAAGTGGGGCGAACGCCCGAAGGCGTTCGTCGTGCTCAGGGACGGCCAGAGCGCAACCCCGGAAGAGCTGATCGCGCACGTCCGCATCAAGATCGCCCGCTACAAGGCCCCTCGCGAGGTCGAGATCGTGGTCGGGCTGCCCAAGACATCAACGGGAAAGATCCAGAAGTTCGTGCTCCGCGAACCCGAGTGGGCCGGCCGCACCCGCCGCGTACATGGCTAGCTCTTCGAGCCTGTCACGTGGCAGCAAGCCGAGGATCGCCGGGTCCGCCATTAGCCGATTACAGCCGCCGCAATAACCGGAGGGGTCCTTCGTTTCTGCTGCTGGCGTGGTCCCTGTGACCACTGTGGAGCTGCGCAGGTACGTACTACTTGACCGGCTCCTAGGTGCGGTCGTCCTGGAGGAAGCTGCTGATCAACGGCCCAAGTTGGGGAGCGCTCTCAAGCAGGACCAGGTGCCCGCCGCCCCGCACCGTGTGCAGCGTTGCCCGCGGCATCATGGTGGCGATGATCCGGTGATTCACCAGCGGCGTGACGGGGTCGTCGTCGCCGACGATGACTAGCGCGGGCTGGCGGATGGTCCACAGCCACGGCAGGCTCGTCCAGCCGAAAAGCGGGGCCATCCGGTACAAGGCGGCCACGGCATCGGTCGGCCGCCGGATGTGCATCGCGCGGACGAGCTCAGGCTCGATGCGCAGCCGCCCGCCGAACATGGCGCCGGCCACCCGTTCCAGACGTTCGGGATGATAGCTACGGGGGTGGACGAAGTGCCAGAGAGCCTTCGGGCTGCCGGGCACGGCGAAACCGCCGAAGGACGTCGAGACCAGCACCAGCCGGCGAACCCGGCTGGGGTGCGAGAACGCCATCTGCTGGGCGACCGCGCCACCAAACGAAGCGCCGAGCACGTGGGCGGACTCTATGCCGAGTTCGTCGAGTACCGCGGTGCCGAAGCGGGCCAGTGCCCGCATCGTCAGCGGGAAGGTCGGCATCTGTGACCGGCCGATGCCCGGCGGGTCGAAGGCGATCGTACGGAACCCGCTCAGATGGGGAAGCAGTTGTTCCCACAAGCCCACTTCGCCCCAGATGCCGGAGTAGAGCAGCAGTGGCTCGCCCTCTCCGCGGATCTGAGCGTGGATCCGCAGCCCTCTTATGTTTAGCTGCTCGTCCCTGACTGGCGCGGCCGACGTGGCTGTCATCGGAACCCCTCCGAAGGTTAGATCCGAGGGCTGAGCCGACCGCCTGGTGGTACCAGGTGATGCTCAGTTAACAGCTACCTTACCGGACGGTAACAAGAAAGCCAACGGGTTGGTTGGTACTCGTGTTGTGCGTATGACGCGTGATGCGAATTGGCCGAATGTCGTGCGCCTTACGCGTGGTGCCAATTGCTACAAGCTACGGACCTCCGGTTACTAGAAGCTACGGACCTCTGGCCATCGGCCACGGGACCTTTGGCCGTTACCCCCGGTTGACAAGCTATTAACGTGCCGTTTATCGACAGTCTCCGAATTCCCGGCTCGCCAGCACAGGCGAGAAGAAAAGAGGCTCCCTATCCCGCATTTGAAGGTGCGCCCGATGTACACATTCGACCAGCCGCTGGGCCGAGCCCTGAGCGTCGCCGCCGGATCCCCTGCCGTCGTGTGCCAGGACAGGCGCCGTACCTATGCCGAGCTTGGCTCGCGATGCCGCCGTCTGGCCGGCGCGATGCGCAAGCTCGGCGTCGCGCCGCACGACCGGGTCGGGGTAATCGCGCTCAACTCTGACCGTTACCTCGAGCTCTACCTTGGGCTGCCGGCTGCGGGTTACGTGCTGGTCCCGGTCAACTCGCGGCTGGCTCCCGCGGAGATGCGCGCCATCTTGGCGGACGCCGGGGTCAGCGTGCTGTTCGCCGACTCCGACTATCCGGGTGCCGCGGGAGTCGGGCACGTGCTGAGGATGCCGGATGACTACGAGGACCTGATCGCCGCAGCCGACGAGGTGCCCCTAGGGGACGGGGTAACCGAGGACGATCTGGCCGCCCTGTTCTATACCTCAGGTACCACGGGGGCGGCCAAGGGCGCGATGCATACCCACCGGAGCCTGGTCTCCAGCGCGCTGCATTTCATGGCCACCTGGCCCTTTGACCAGCAGACGCGGTGGCTTGTGGCCTCCCCGATGTTCCATACCGGTGGAATCATCGCCACGCTGGCCACCGTCTGGGCCGGCGGGACCCACGTCATCATGCCCAGGTTCGACCCCGATCTGGCGATCGACCTCATCGAGCGCGAGGCGGTCACGCACACGCTGCTCGTTCCCACCATGCTCGCCGCGACCGCGAGCGCGCAGCTCGCCCGGCCGCGGAACGTCAGCTCGCTGCGGTACCTCAGCCACGGCGCCTCGCCCATTTCCGCCGAGACGCTTCGACGGGCCAGACAGGCCTTCCCCGGCGCCGAGCTGCTGCACGTGTACGGCACGACGGAAACGACACCGATCACCACGCTGCTGCCGCACGAGGAGCGCCTGCTCGACACCCCGCTGATCCGCTCGTGCGGCCAGCCCGCCGTGGGCGTCGAGGTGCGGGTCGTCGACCAATCCCAGGATGAGGTGCCGCCGGGCGCGGTCGGCGAGATCGCCGTGCGCAGCCCAAGCGTCATGGCCGGCTACTGGCAGAAGCCACAGTCGACGGCCGAGGTCATGCGCGGCGACTGGTACCTGACCGGTGACCTCGGATACCGGGACGAAGACTCTTACCTCTACCTGGTCGACCGGGTCAAGGACATGATCGTCAGCGGCGGCGAGAACATCTACTCCACCGAGGTGGAAGACGCGCTGGCCACCCATCACGCGGTCGAGGAGGTCGCCGTCTTCGGCGTGCCCGACCCGCGCTGGGGAGAGGTGGTCTACGCGGTCGTGTTCGGCCGGGTACAGGTGGAACCTGACGAACTGGTCGCGCACTGCCGCGAGCAGATCGCCGGATTCAAGGTACCCAGGTGCGTCGAGTTGCGCACCGAGCCGCTGCCCAAGTCGGCGGCAGGCAAGATTCTCAAGCGCGACCTGCGCGAACCGCACTGGGCAGGTCGGCAAACGCAAGTCTCAGGAGGCTAGCGATGCAAAGCACGATGATGGACTTTCCGCTCACGGTCAGGCACATCTTCGAGCATGGCCGGACCACATACGCCGACAGCGAGGTCGTCACCAACGAGGCCGACGGGGTGCGCCGGATCACGTTCGGGGCGCTGGCGGACCGCGCTGATCAGCTGGCGGCCGGCCTGCGCCGGCTGGGCGTCGAGCCGGGCGACCGGGTCGCCACCTTCGCCTGGAACACCCAGGAGCACCAGGAGGCGTACTTCGCCATTCCCGGCATGGGCGCGGTGATGCACACCATCAACATCCGGCTGTCGACGGAGCAGATCCGCTACATCATCGGCCATGCCGAGGACTCCGTGATACTCGCCGACGCCAGCCTCGCAGCGGTCCTGGCCCCGGTCCTGGCGGCCGGCGGGGATGAGCTCAAGACGCTCCGCCACCTCATCGTGTTCGGCGAGGGTGACCGTTCCGAACTGCCCGAGCACATCGACTACGAAGAAATGCTCGCCGCGGAACAGCCGGGCTACCCGTGGCCGGAGATCGAGGAGACCGCGGCCGCCGCGATGTGCTACACCAGCGGGACCACCGACCTGCCCAAGGGCGTCGTCTACAGTCACCGCTCGACCTTCCTGCACTCACTGGGCGTGTGCTCAGGCGAGGCCCTCGGGCTCAGCCAGCACGACCGCCTGCTGCCGATCGTGCCCATGTTCCACGGCAACGCCTGGGGGATGCCGTACGCCGGCTGGCTCGTCGGGGCTGACCTGCTGCTGCCGAACCGGTTCACGCAGGCAGAACCGCTGGCCCGGTTCATCGCGGCGGAGCGGGCCACCCTGGCCACAGCCGTTCCGACCGTGTGGTACGACGTTCTCGGCCTGGATCCGGCGGGCGTCGATCTCTCATCGCTGCGCCTGATCCTGGCCGGGGGTGCCGCCGTCCCGCGCCGCCTGATCGAGGCCTACGAGCAGCGATTCGGCGTGCGTATCGTGCAGGGCTGGGGCCTGACCGAGACAAGCCCGATCGCATCACTGGCCCATCCGCCCAAGCACGTCCCGGCGGACCGCGCGATGGACTACCGGGCCACCGCGGGACGCGCCCTCGGCGGCGTGGAGGCCCGGGTCGTGGACGACGAGGGCAAGGTGCTGCCCCGCAACGAGGACTCCACCGGCGAGATCGAGGTGCGCGGGCCGTGGGTGACGGGCGGCTACTACCGGGACCCGGCATCGGCCAAGTTCCGCGACGGCTGGCTGCGCACCGGCGACGTCGGCCGGATTGACGCCAAGGGGTACATCACGATCAGCGACCGGGCCAAGGATGTCGTCAAGTCGGGCGGTGAATGGATCTCCACGCTGGAGCTGGAGGCTGCCATCCTCACCCACCCGGCCGTGCACGAGGTCGCGGTCATCGCTGCGCCCGACGAAC
>Ga0302325_10012361_pt1 | contig 18316 bp, 20 predicted proteins | sample Palsa_T0_2_FD_201948 | JGI IMG/M metagenome (GOLD analysis project Ga0302325, IMG submission 201948) | Peat permafrost microbial communities from Stordalen Mire near Abisko, Sweden - Palsa_T0_2 | ecosystem: Environmental > Terrestrial > Soil > Palsa > Peat permafrost | place: Sweden: Abisko...
AACCGAGAATACGCAGGAGCGGGTTCGCATCCTCGCAACCGGAAATCCGTATCACGCCTCCTTTGCCGGCCAGCGCGGCCAATTCCCGTCCTTGAGCCACATAACGAGTGAGAAGAATCAGATACTCCGTTGGATGGTTATGTTGATAGCCGATCGTAGACACATTCCAGCTCAATAGCGGGAGCACATCTTCGGGCGAGATTTCCTGGCTGATCCCTGCCATTCGAAGAAACGACCGCAAGGGGCCCGGAATAACAAACTCGGAAGACGAAGAGGTAGTATCGGCGGAAGATGAACCTGCGGTGGACTGGGCGTTTGTGCCGCTCTTGTTGTTAGCGGTAGTTGCTGAGACATCCAGGGAAAGAAACAGGCAAAGCAGTGTAACGATCGATGAGCGAGGGAACGACTTCATGGCTGGTCTCCCCAGTTTGAATCACCGGAAAAACGATGTTCTACAGGAACATCTTTGCTGCTGCTCTTTGCGTCCTCATTATTGCACTGTTCTACAATCCTTCTTGGCGAAAGCCAGTCCGGCAAACATACTCCAATTCCAGGAATAAGCTAAAGAATTTTTGTTAAATTTTTCATTGGTCGATTAACGATTTTCCCGATTCGACAGCATAATGCACTCTTTATGAAGCACATAGCCGAAAATTCCGGCCCACAGGCAAAGCTAGTGGTTGTTCTGATGAACGGCAGCGCATTGGCGGTAAATTGGGCGAACGAGCACGCCATACTCTCGCCAAACTCACACTGTCCATGTCAGCGTTGATAGAAAGCGTCAGACTTCTACTGGCGTAACAAACGGAAGGCTTATACTTCCGAGCGTGTGAAGAGAACCCCGAAGTAGAAGGGGAACAGTCTCCGATCACGCCGAAGGTAGACGCGGAATCGGCGTACGAGCCACCGGTTCTTGAACCCGTGATTTCAACCCACAGTTGCAAATGTCTCTAACGACTTTCAAGGACTTTTAGGTGGCCACCCAGAGTCACGTAAGTCTTTCAAACTAAAACGCAAACGAGCCCTGAAACGGCTGGCGTCGGCGGTTCAACTCCGTCCCTGGCCACCATGTTTTCTCGTAACTTAGCGTTGCCCGTTGCGCCGTTTTCATCCCATTCGGTCCCAACGTTAGGCTTGAGATCAAGCCGAGCGGAGCGGATTGAGGAGGTTCACTCCGGGAAAGTGCTTTTCGTTGTCCGTAACGACAACGCAGTCATTCGCCTCCCCGATCGCCGCAACGACCATGTCGAGAGCACTCCTCGGTCGCCCTGCGTGCGTGCCCTGGGACATGAGACGTGCCCAGATGAGTGCTGCCTCCTCGTCGAAAGCCAATACGCGTCCGCGGAAAAGCGCTGAGGGACCCTCGGGACCTTTGAACCATTCTTCAAGTTCCCTGCGTTTTTTCCCTGACGGCTTCTCCAAAATGCCACGATATATTTCGGCAAGGCTCAAGGAACACATGAACAGATCGTCGTCCACTTGTTTGGCCATCCATTCAGTGAGCGGCCGGGACGGGAGAGGCTTTGTGGCGTTGCTGATAATGTTGGTGTCGAGGAGATACCGTGTCATAGATTGATTTTTCTGCCCACATCAAACGGACGCTCGATCGTCAGCTCAGCGCCAACCAGTGGTGAACGACGAAGAGCCGCCAAAATGCCACCTTTTTCTTCCTTGGGCGTATGGGAGACTGTTCGCATGACCTCCGTCCGAATTCGATTTGCATCCGGGTCATTCTGCGCGAGCCGCTTTGCCAAGGAACGAATTAGATGGCGATCCGACCCGAGACCGAGAACCTCAAATCGTGCCATGCCCCGTTTCCGAAGGCGGCTTCGGTAGTTCTTAATCGCACGCTTTTGGGCTGTATTGGACACATCCCGCCTCCCTTATATCCTGTAATATATCCGGTAACAATGATTTCCGCAAGGGTGCCGCGAGCTGTCGTTTACTAGAAAATAGGCGGGGCAGAGCGTGCGGATATCTGCTCTCGGTGGGATGAAAGGTTAGGGCGTTGGACCCTGATCGTGCGTGCGCGATGTCCGGCGTAAGCGAGATTTCGGAGGACCTGACGAACCACGGCATCAGTTGCGGTCCCAAATACCTGAGAAGCGGCGGCCAGGGCGGCGGTCTCAACCCGCTGTACCAAATTCGCGGCCCGCGGTCTATCGAGCTGGCACTTAAACTTCAATTTTGCACCCCGCAGTTTGAGACAAAAGATTGAGCGGGCAGTCCGCCGCGCAGCTTGTCCAATGCCACGCAAGCGTGGCGCGTGCGAGCTGGCTCCGCCGTTGGCCGCGTCGAGGATTTGAACAACCGAATTTGCTGCAAATAGACTCGGAGCAATCCTCCGCCAGAGCGTGTTATCGCGTGTACTGCAGTAAAGAATGTCTATGCGCCGGCGTGAGCGCGCTTCCGTCCCGTGCGCTTCTCCGGGTTGTCTTCAGAGATGCCGGAGAGAATGACAGGTTCACTGTCTGGGAATTGCGCTACAAGCGCCAGGCTACCGCCCAAGGCCTCCACCGTCTTCCGAAGCGTAGAGATCATAAGGTCGGCGCGTTTTTCGATCTTGGAAACACCTTCTTGGCCGATGCCTAGTTCTTTGGCAACGCGTTCTTGCGACAGCTTGCGGGCGCGGCGGAGTTCGCGCAGCGTCATTTCTTCCGCAATAAGCTGCGCCGCCCGTACCTCGACCTTCTTCCGCTGAGTCGGGCGGAGTTGCTTGATGATGTCGTTCACGTTCCGGGGCATGTTTACTTCCTTTTCTTCTGTTTCAAACGCGCCAAATGCGCGTCGAATCTATCGTCCGCCTTGACGATAAGCCGTTTATAAAACTTCTTTTCGCTTACGCCCGACTTGTCTCCCGCGACGAGCAGAATGGCCCTGCGTTTGGGATCAAAGGCAAAAGCCACGCGCCAAACCCCATCGGCGGCGTCGAACCTCAGTTCCTTCATGTTCGCGTGACGGGAATCCTTAAGCGTATCAACGCGAGGCCGCCCTAATTGCGGCCCGAATCGCTGAAGAAGGCGCGAGTGGGCGAGAATTTCCGTCCGAACCTGTTCGTCAAGTTCGTTGAATTCCGGCAGAAACTCATCGCCGATTTCAACAATCCACTTGGCTGATTATGCAGTACAAGGCATTATGCCGTCAAGGGCATGGTCTGGGGACTGATTAGTACCTCTATAAACAAATCGTTGCCAAATTTGGCAGCAAATCTCAAGCTGCGGCAGCGGTGGAGAGTTGGGGGACGATGTGAAGTTCCTTGAGTTTGAGACCGAGCGTCATGACCTGCTTGCCGAAGGAGGTGAGGGCTGCGCTAAGGGGCGCGGCGAGCCGCTTTTCGCCGGAGGATGCAGTATTCATGCTCAGCCAGTTCAATACGTCTGCCGCGTCACGACAGTCTGGCGAGCCACCAAGCGCAGACCATCTCCATTGGTTCGCAGCGGAATAATAACCTTGGAACCTCCCAATCGTTTCGACGCTATATAGAGCCTGTAGCGCGAGGTTTCTGTCCGTCGGCCCGACCCGAAAAAGCCCACTGGCGCAGCGTCCAACTAGCCCTTTTGACAGTATGCTAAAACTAGCATATCATGCAGTTGAACATGACAGCCATTTCGATGAGGCCGCTACGTTTCGTAGGGGATTCGTTGCAGGTGCTGCGCGAACTGCCGGAAGAGGTCAAGGACTAGATGGGGTTTGCGTTGGAGCGCGTCCAGAGGGGAAAAATGCCGGAAAACGCGAAGCCCCTGAAAGGTATTGCACCCGGCGTGCTGGAGATTGTTTCCGACTTCCGGGGCGATACGTTCAGGGCCGTCTATACCGTGAAGTTCCCAAAGGCCGTTTACGTTTTGCATGTTTTCCAGAAGAAGTCCAAACGGGGCATCGCGACGCCGGGGCATGAAATGAAACTCGTGGAAAAGCCCCTCGCGCAAGTGGTGGAGCTCGGAAAAGCCGAGCAGGAAGAATTTAGGCTGAACAGGAAAATTACGCCAAACAGGGACAAATCACGATGAAAAAGCATGGATACGTAGAAGGCACTGGCAACGTCTACGCTGATCTGGGTGTTGTTAATCCGCAAGAGGCACGTGCGAAGGCTGATCTGGCTCACCGGATCGTTGACATCATCGAAGCCCGCAAACTGACACAAGTACAAGCCGGGAAGGTGTTGCATGTGGACCAGCCCAAAGTCTCCGCTTTGAAGCGCGGCCGTCTCACTGATTTCTCGATCGAGCGGCTTGTTGGCTTCCTCCTCTTACTCGGCCATGACGTCCAGATTACCGTCAGGCCGAAACCCCATTCTAGCCGGAAGCCACCTACGTTGGAGGTGAACGCGATGGGTCATGCGGTTGCTGCCGCTCGCCGCTAAGGAGACTAAGTGTGGAGGCAAAACAGAAGATGCCTAAAACGCACAGCCAGCGCGCTGCATGTACTTGAATTTACGTTCTAACGCGAAGGTCCGAATCCCACTCTCCCCGCAGTCCGAGACTTGGACTCGCCAGTCCGTCGAGATGCGTCGGAGTCGAATGAGGCGAATACCGACGCTGCTCAAGCATACTCTTGCATCTAGTCCCGTTTTAGGTCCAATAGTGTGCACCATTTCTGGTGCATATTGTTAAGGTAAATTGTTTGGGATCAACTAGATAACAACGGGAGAATCCAGCCCTGAGCCCGCAAACCCGCCCGGTGCGTTGAGCATTGAGCAGAAGCTTTTAGCGGCGCGAGATCAGTTGCTGCCAAACGCAATTTCTCTCAGCCGAACAGTTGGGATGGCATCATCCTTCCGGCCGCACAGAGTACGGTCGGATTGGAGGTCCAGTCGGCATTTTTCGGTACTGATGCGATGCGGCTTCGGTCTACATTACGCGGTGCAAGGCGCATGCTTATGTTGAGGGCGTCAGCGACGCCGCGGTGAGCCAATACCTCTGAGAATGAGATCGATCCCGGCCAGAAAATCCACCCGGTCGTCGTGAGCCCGCACCTGTCCGGCTAAACTGCGTGTAAATGGGTATTCATGTGGATCGAGCTGAGACCACATCGTCGCCACCGTCTCCAGGAAATCTTCTCTGTCGAGACCTCGCGTCCGAGCGAGCTGCCCGTTGGCCGCGTTCTGCCCACCGACGCCAAGGATGTAGCTCAGCAACGCGGATACCACTGCCCACTGTCTGTGCTCCGGCACGCCAAGAGCGCGCACCTGCTGGCCAAGCGGTTCGAGAATGCGCACCATGGGCAACAGTCCCGCGGGACTTGTGAGCGCTGAGCCAACCCACGGATGCGCGCCGATTGCGTCGAACAGGCTCAGCGCGAGGGCACGAATGGTGGCCTTCGGCTTTGTGCCGGGCACGCACGCATCCATCGTGCGAGCGATGATGGCGTCGCAGGCGGCGGTCACCAGATCGCTCTTGTTGGCGATGTGCCAATAGATAGCACCAGGGCCGGTGGCGAGCCGTTCGGACAGGGCGCGGAATGTCAGACCGCCTTCTCCGCTCGAGTCCAAGATCTCGATCGACGCTTCAATGATGCGATCCCGTGAAAGTGATTCTTCACGTCGTGGCCTGCTTCGTGTTTTCTTGACCATGCCCTATCTTGACACAAATGGAACATCATTCCATAATCGTGGAATGATGTTCCATAGCTGCTTGGGGGGTTGGCGAGGGGCCGCTCCAATGACGAAGGAATTTGTTTGAATACTCCAGTCACGCACGATGTCATCATTTCCGGCGCAGGGCCTGTAGGTCTATTCCTCGCCTGTGAACTGGCCTTGGCCAGATGTTCCGTCCTCATACTGGAAAAGTCGGAGAATCCACACTCGCCATTGAAGCAACTTCCTTTCGGGATACGGGGACTTTCTGCGCCTACGATTGAAGCGCTCTACCGTCGTGGATTGCTGCAAGAACTTGAGGTCCATGAGCGCCTCAAAGATCCCCACCAAAATTCCGGAGAAGGGTCACGCCGTCAGGTTGGTCACTTCGCCGGCATTCCATTTCGTGAGGGCGATATTGATACCTCACAATGGAAATATCGCCTGCCAAGCTCGACGGACACGAGTTTGATTTCTGAAATCCAGGAGCTTGAAACAGTGCTCGCCCGTCGCACAGAAACCTTGGGTGTCGAAATCAAGCGCGGGCTCGCCGTAACTGACCTTCGACAAACCGAGGACGAAGTCACGGTTCAGTCCGGTGACCAATCTTTCAACGGTCAATGGCTCGTGGGTTGCGATGGAAGCCGGAGTGTTGTTCGCAAGACGGGCGGTTTTGAATTCGCCGGAACGGAGCCAGAATTCACCGGCTACACGACTTTGGTGGACATTGCCGACCCGGAGAAACTCAAGTCCGGCCGAAACGTGACACCAAGAGGCATGTACCTTCAATCCCAGCCAGGTTACGTACTCATACAGGATTTTGATGGCGGTGCATTTCACAATTCAGAAAAGCCAATCACGCGTGAACACGTGCAGGAAGTTTTGCGCCGCATCTCGAACACCGACGTGACGATCAGCGCCTTGCATACCGTAACCACCTGGACGGACCGGGCACGGCAGGCCACAACCTACCGCAAAGGACGGGTACTCTCAGCCGGCGATGCCGCGCACATTCATTCGCCGTTGGGAGGCCAGGGGCTTAACCTTGGACTGGGCGATGCCATGAACTTGGGCTGGAAGCTCACCGCGACCATCCAAAGGAAAGCACCAGAAGGCTTGTTGGACAGTTATCAAACTGAACGACACCCATTGGGTGCACAGGTTCTGGATTGGTCACGCGCCCAAGTTGCGATCATGAGACCAGACCAACATGCCCGCGCGCTGAATGCAATTGTCCGCGACCTTGTGAATACGCGCGATGGTGCCACCTATATTGCAGGAAGAGTGTGGGGCGTTCACACACACTACGATCTCGGTGCCGACCACCCCCTTGTAGGCCATAGCGTTCCCAACTTTGAATTTGAAGACGGTGCAAGAATTGGCGAGTCAATGCACGGTGGCCAAGCGATCCTGCTTGATTTCGATGGGAATGCTTCACTCACAACTTTGGCGAGTGAGTATGGCGACCGAATCAAATATGTTCCTGGCCGGGCGAAGGAACAATTCGGCTTGAGCGCCGTCCTCGTACGCCCTGATGGGATCATCGCCTGGGCTTCTAACGTTGAACCCGATTGCAGTGAACTCCAAAAGGCCGCCGCTCGCTGGTTCATGAAGGAATTAATATGAAGAATCCAGTCACGATCATCGGTGCCGGGCTCGGCGGCCTGACGCTTGCGCGCGTCCTCCACGTTCACGGTATTGCAGCGACGGTCTACGAAGCGGAAGCCTCGCCGAACGCACGAGCGCAGGGAGGCATGCTCGATATCCACGAAAACAACGGGCAGCTCGCACTCAAGGCAGCGGGTCTCTTCGAAGAGTTTCTCGCGATCATCCACCCTGGCGGTCAGGCAACACGGGTACTCGACAAGAAAGGCAGCGTCCTGCTTGATGAGTCCGATGACGGCACAGGCGGTCGACCCGAGGTACCCCGAGGAGAACTTCGTCGGATTCTGCTTGGCTCGCTTCCTGCGGGCACGGTTCGCTGGGGATACAAAGTCACAGCGGTATCTCCGCTTGGTGGCGGACGGCACATGGTGATCTTTGCTGACGGCTCAACGGTGACGACCGACCTCCTCGTGGGTGCCGACGGCGCCTGGTCGAAAGTTCGTCCCCTTCTTTCGGAGGCGAAGCCCGCGTATGTCGGCGCATCATTCATCGAAACGTACCTACTTGATAGCGACACCCGTCACAAGGCAAGCGCGGAAGCGGTTGGCGATGGCGCTCTGTTTGCGGTGGCACCGGGAAAAGGCATTTTTGCGCACCGCGAACCCAACGGCGCGCTGCACACGTACGTGGAGTTGAGGAAGCCAAAGGACTGGATTGACAGCATCGACTTCTCCGAACCGGTGACTGCCTTGGCCCGCGTTGCCGAGGAATTCAACGGCTGGGCTCCGGAGCTGATTGCGCTCATAGCCGACGGTGAAACTGACCCTGTGCCTCGCCCGATTCATGCGCTCCCGGTCGAGCACAAATGGGACCGCGTGCCCGGTGTAACGCTGCTCGGCGATGCGGCCCACCTGATGATCCCGTCCGGCGAAGGGGCCAACCTTGCAATGTACGACGGCGCTGAGGTCGGCAAGGCAATCGCCGCCAACCCCGGTAACCTACAAGCCGCGTTCCTCGCGTATGAGAAGGACCTCTTTCCTCGCAGCGCATCCGAAGCTGCGGACGCGGAAGAGGTCCTCGAGGTGTGTCTCGGCCCGAACGCGCCTCAAAGCCTGCTTGACTTCTTCGCCAGCCACCAGCCCGCAAAGGAATCGACCTGCGCGACAGCGAAGGCGAAGTAATGTGGGTCCCCCCAAACTACTCGAGCCTTGTGGTCGGCGGTCGCGGTGTTTCTGGGACCCTGACTCTCGGGATTCTTCATCATTGTTACCGATGCCTGGATGCAGCATCCTGTGGGCTACGAAAAGGCCGCCGACGGATCGGTGGAACTCTCGAGCTTTTGGGCGCTCGTGCTGAATCTCTCGGCGCGTGGTGGCGATACGCGCAGAACATGTCTGGCGCAGTCATCACCGGTGCATTCGTCATGGCTTCGGTCGGAGCGTTTCAGCACGTGGATGAAGTGTCCGCTGGAAAATAGGAGAACGTTGCCTGGAATTGCGCGAACACGTTTGACCACACGGTCCGCCCCGAGCCATTGCGCTAGAGTCCGTCGCCAGTTCGCTAAAGAACCATCTGCGATGTCACAACCCTACACACCCTCTCCGAGCTGAGAGGCCAAGGTCTGGAGGTCATCGTGACGCGCGATTATATTTTGCGTGTATTCGCGATATCGCTCATCGTCTAGCAAACTACGGCTGAGGGACGATGTTAGATGTTCTAGAGGCACAGTGGTTTTCTGCACAACGGCCTCCGCCAGGATGTTTAGACGGTCCGCTAGTCTTCGACGCATTTCCACGAGTCCAGGTTCGACAAGATCTATGTCCTGTTCATCGTGCAGGACCGCGACCTGGTTCCAAATCAGCGCGGCAGCCGTGATGGAGATCTCAAGAATCAATTCACTCGAACGAATGTGTTGCTGACGATCGACACCGAACTCGTATTCAACGACTTCGCTCATGGTTCGAAGTGAGGATATATTCTTAGCAAGCCGGTCGCGCAGGCTCTGTGTTTGGCGCAGAAGCTGATCGCGCTGGTCGGCATTGTCGATCAGCAGAAACAGCTTGGCGGCACTTCGGAGGATGGAAGCCAGCACTCGGCGCATGGCGGTCACGGTGCGCACGGGCCAGATCTGATCGAATACGAACCACATCACGACGAGAGCAAATACTATGCCGATGAATCGATCGCGCGCAGGCGCCAACTCGGTAGACGGTCTAAAGTCCAGAAGCGCCACGAGGTAAAAAGCAAACGCAAGCTGAATACCCAAGTAATTGAATGTTGAGCCTCCGGCGATCCATGATGCAGCAAACGCGATGCTACCTACGAGGACGATGAGCGAGGTAATCGAGTCCGTGGAAGGAAAGAGAAACACGATGGTTCCGAGCCCAAGGATAAGGCCGCCCAAGACCGAGCCCAGTATGCGAAGAGTGAACCGCTGTTTCATCGCAGCTGTCGTACTCAGACCTGTAACCATGACTGTAGTCACTGATGTCGATATCCCCGGCCAATCAATCGCGTTATACACGACGTAGCAGATCGTGGCGCAGAGACTTATTTTCAGAGCGAAAGCGATATTATCCTTATCTCGGACGGCACCCGGAATCAGGAATGGGACATTTCTGGGGGGCAAGACCGCCAGTTCCCTGTTTTTTGCAGCACCCAGATCGTTGGGCATCACCAGGATCGAGTGGATGGTCGCTTCCACACGATCGAGCAAACTATTCGCCCTCCGCGGGCCGGGCTCCAGGCTTTTCTCAGATTTAGGGATGGTTGCGGGAATCAGCCGGCCACATTGTTCAGCAATGCGCGCACAGCGTTCTTGAACGTCGGGATCATCGAGTCTTTCGCTCTGTAAACCAAAGGCTGCGGAAGCATCCATCAGTTCTGCCAACATCGTGATGTGCAGACGCGTTCCGATGGGAAGCGTACCGGTGTTGAGATCGCGGTCGACGATCTGGTTATACAGATCCATCATCGCTAATTGGCCCGCACCTGCAAGCCGTGACACAGGGACGGCAGCATCGAACCGTTGCTTCGGACTGACCTCGTTCTGCGCGCAAAGGCTGAACATCTTCTCCAAAGCCTCGTAGCGAGTGCGAAACTGCTCTTCCAACCGATCGGCTGGGGAGCGGGCGCCGAAGACGTACTCCACAGCGACGGCGCAGGCTGCAGCCAAAGCAAACGCGGCTAGCAGACGAAGCGAATTTTTGACCAGCGTGTCCTCGGGTACGTGAGTTTCCCAAAAGCCAATGACAACGCAGAAGATGAACCCAGCGCTCGAGCCGAGCGATGGTTGGCTGGTGCTCACCAGAATCATTCCGCCAATGAAGGTCGCAATGGCGACGCTGAGGACGCGCGCCATGGGATCGTTGTCAGTCAAAATGACAACAAACATTTCGGCAACGATCACGAGCGATACGGTCACAACGGAACCAAAGGCCGTTCGCAGGGATACGGAAGGGCTCTCTCGTCCGATGAGAAAAATGAAGTACAAACCATAGGCGACGTATGGCATCTGCAGAACCTGCATCAAGACGAGCACGATCACCGACGAGAATGTCATCCGCAGTGCCTTGCTGAGACGTTCGGGCGTGGGCCGGAGATCGCGCCAGAAGCGTTGCAGCCATGGTGTCGGCTCCGGCAATGGGAGGTCTTTGAACATCTAGCTACCGCACGACCGTGACCGCCGTAGCTCCTATGCGGAATAGATCGGGATCGGGGTTCTGAATCCGAATACGAACCGGGAACCGAGACGACAGATGCACCCAGTTGAGGGTACGTTCGATGTTGGGAAGTCCCTCGACCACGCTCCCGTCCTCAGGGAACACGCCATACCCGATGCTTTCCACTAGCCCGGTGAACCGTTTCTCTGGATGTCCCATGAGGTACACATCGACGGGAGAGCCGACGCGAATGCTCCTCACCTTTGACTCACGATAATTCGCGACAACCCACCACTTGCGAGTGTCGATGAGGGTGAACATGGGGGTGCCCGGCCGGGCATACGCCCCCTCGGAGATGTTCATGTTCGTGACGTAGGTATCGAATGGGGCTACAACGTGGCAGCGCTCGAGGTCGATGCGTGCCCGATCGACCCTTGCCGCCAGACCGGGGCGTTGCGACATCAGAATGTCCAGAGTATCCACCACACGAATCGATTGACCCAGCCTTGCGCGCGACTCAGATGCCGTGTCGTTGGCCTCCTGCTGATGAAGCACAGCTTGTGCTTCCGATGCTCGCGACTGGCTCAGTGCTGCTACAGCCTCGTCGTAGTTGCCGCGGGCCACGCGTACAGCCGTGTTCGCTTGATCCACCTGATCAACAGTCACGTATTGCTTTTGCAAAAGCGGCTCAATTCGATGCAGATCATTGGTCGCATAACTCAGCGAGGCCTCGGCGGCATTCATTGCAGCCTGGGCACGCGATGTCGCTGCCTTGGCCAGGTCGACTCCCCTGGCGGCGGTTTGTATTGCCGTTGTGGAAGTCCGAACCGCGGCGTCGGCTGCGGCCACGGCACTGCGCTGTGCCGCGATTTTACGTGTTGTATCGATGATCCGCTGTTCCAGATTCTCCTGATCGGAGAGCGCCTGTTGCAGATCATATTTGTAGTCGCGTGGGTCAATCTCAAACAGTAGGTCTCCCTGCTTTACGAAAGCATTGTCCTTGACGGGGACCTGGACGAGACGGCCGCCGACTTCCGGCGCGATCTCTATGGAGTTCGCCCGCACGCTGGCATCGTCGGTCCGAGGATGCAAATCGGTATCGATAATGACGAGCAACAAGGCTAAGAGCGTGGCGCTGATCGTCGCGATGAAGATCTTGCGTCCAAGTGTTCTTCGGCCAGGGTTCTTAATTTCCTCTGTCATACGTTGTCCTATCTGAAAAAGACGAGCCACAACAAACATGCAGACAAGATGGCGATGCTGGGATAGAAAAGTGCGAGAGGTCCAACTTCCGATTCCAGTTGATAACGCATGAGGACGTACCGCGCCACAAAGGCAAGTGCGACGCCCAGCGACATGCATAGCATCCAAACCGGGAAAAACGAGCCAATCACATCTATGGACGGCGCACGTTCACATCCCGAACACATCAGGACCAAGGCAACAATGAAAGAAGCGCGCAATTGCAGCCGGGGCGAAGTCATGGGGGTCCATCCTGGGATTGAAGTCTTGTAGCTGGCGGTTGATTCCTCAGCAGATTTCCGGAGGCGAATTCGAGGTTGACTGCCTCCAAGAATAATTCTGATCGTGCGGAGACACTGGATAATCGAGCTTGGGCCAGCTGCTTCTCCGCGGTCACCACATCGACCAGATTCTTGACTCCATATTTGTATGCATCGAGCGATGCCGAATAGGACTCGTTGGCGGACTCGAGGAGTGCCACAGCGGCGTCGTGCTTTCGCAACGCCGTGCGGAATGCGATGTAAGCAGTCCAGACCTCGCGTGTCGTCTGATCATGTTTGGCCGTAAGTTCATCCGCTGCCTCCCGGCGTTGCGATTCGGCGATCAACAGGTCGTTCTTGCGGATCCCTCCGTCAAAGATGCGCCACTGGATGCCGAGTGAGACGGACCAGGTAGGTTCGCTCGCTTGACCGAGCTGGCCGTAATCCGTCGTTGGCCACAGGGAGGTCTGCCCACCTGAGCCAGAAAGAACAATCTGCGGTTTGTACTCTGCCCGGGCTGCACGAATACGAGCCTCGGCGGAGCGGATTCGCAGAGTTTGCGCCATGAGTTCGGGACGATCCTTCATCGCGCGATCGATCAGTGCCTCGATGGACATGGTGAGTCTCTCCGGCAACGGCGCACTCCTCTGGCTGTCAATCACGATGTTGGGGGACGGATCAGCTCCAACCGCTTCGGTCAGCGTGACGCGCGCAATCTTTTCATCCCCGTCCGCGGATTCCTCGTCGAACACTGCCTGTGCCGTTTCGGCCCGGGCATTGAGAACATCGGGAAGAGTTGCAAGCCCGTTGTTCAGTCGGTTTGCAGCCGCATCCTGCGTGGTTTGTGCAGTTCGCAACGTGTCTTGAGCGGCCTGCAATCTTTCCTGTGCGGTCATCAGCTGGTAATAGGCACTGGCGACGCGAAACGCCAGCGCCTGATTCACTTGAATAACGTCTGCACCTGCGGCGAGCTTTTCTGCTCTGGCGGCCTCCACAGTTGCTGCGCGTTTACCAAAGTCAAAGATGAGGTATTGGAGTGTGACTTCAGGCTCGATGAAGGGCACCTCGACCGTGATGTAGCCGCGAGGAGCGAACGGTTTCGGGAATGGTTCTATCAATCTCTGGTCGCCGGAGACGGCTAGTCCCTCCAACTCGGGATAATAGGCGCTCTTCGCTACTCTGAGTTCGCGCGCTTTCTGCTTGGCGCGCTCCCAGATAGTGCGTGTGCTGGGATTGTGGTGCTCGGCAACGTCGATCAGCTCAGCCAAATTGTAGGGATGAACCGGATCGAGAATCGCTGTTCCCTCGCGAGGAGTTTCGCGATCGGCGCAGTCGGCGTCAGCTGCTGGAGAAGACACTTTGCCGGCACATTGCCCCAGAGCTCGCGCCGCGGAGAAAACGAGAAGCAGCGACCAACAAAGAACCTTCAACGATGCTTCGTGTCTGATCAATCGAAACTTCTTCCAGTAAATTCCCAGCAACACGTCGGCAATCGTCGGCCTCGTTGCCCTCGGATACGAGTTCGTTTTTCTCGCAGGATTGCCGCTCCTCTGGTGGCTCTTGAAGCGGCACAACCAAGATCACACTCGCGTTTCGCTTGACGGGCCCGGCACCAGAGCGGTGCTGCTACGTACACTCGATCCAAAGCATAACGATGCAGCGCCGGAATTCATTGCATACGCTGACTATTTTTGTGGATTTCGACCATAATATCCCGGCCCAATTCTTGTTGAAGATTCGTGACTACTGCTTTGCCCTGGCGCCGTTGGTGCGACCAGGGTCCGAGCATGTGACTCTGTCCATGAGTAGCACCACCCGTTCCGGGAATTCGCTTTTCATCACGTATTCATCCACCAACCAGAGGATTCGCTCCGGCATTTCCGAGTACGCGGAGAGCAAGATGATGGGCAGGTTGGGAAACCGTTGCTTGATATGGAAGGCTACGGCTTCCGCGTCCATAGCTTCCTGTTTGAACTCCAGTAGTACCGCGGCCACCAACGTTTCCTCCAACACCTTCATTGCGGCGTAGCTGCTCGACGCCATCTTGACGCAATAACCATGAGATTCTAGGGTCGCTTTGCGAAGCTCTAGGACTTGGGGATGGTCATCGATGCACAACACGGTGAGGGAGTCCATTGCCACATCTCCTCCGACTATTGCTGCTCACGCTACCTGATATCGCACGGCCGGATACGTCGGGGGGTAATGATTTCACCCCGTCCGAACAAGGGGGCGTCGACTGAAAAAGCTCCCCGACCTAGACCAACGATCGCAAATACGATCGTAGTGGCGAGGGGTAGCCGCCACTTTCGCTTCGCACAATCCGCGAGCGCGGTTTTTTCAGCCTTATCCCAACCATTTGGATCTTGCCGCTAGCCGGTAATCTCACTGCAGACGGCAAGGGATTCCCAATTTGTGGATCCGAGCCAACAAGGTCGCCCGTTTCATTCCGAGTCGTGCCGCCGCACCTCTCCCGCATAAACTCCAGTGCAAGCTCCCATCGCGGACCTCCTCGCGTACCCGAATGGCGCCATTTGTCAGCAGATCAACATCAAGAACAAGAGGCAGAGTAGTATCGGGAGAAAAAGGGGTATTGAACAAAATAACCAGTTTTGGTGTTTTCCGACTGTCAAGTTGCTAATTCAAAAAACAGCCGGATTCCCTCGCAGCCCCCGAAGACCTTCGCAGGCCACAATTTGGCAAGGGTCAATTGTGATTCGTTCGGCTTTCTGTATTTGGCCCCAACCGCGTTATCAAAATCATTTTGACGCCGAGGTCGCATTTATTGCACATCCTGACCATTTTTGTGAATTTCGCTCCGTAATATATTCTTCGCCCGCCGATTCTTTCCGGAGCTTACTTTGTCCGGCCGGACCGTTTGATTCTTATCTATTTGCGACCGACCCGGTCTCTCTTTTCATCTGAGTCCAGCAGCGGATAAAAGGTGTGGCGACCCAGGTCCTGGCGACGGGTACTTTTTATCAAAGTTCCCATTGGAATCGTTTCGCTTGTGCTGACCAATCGTCTCGTGTCCGATCCGCCGGAATTCACGAAGGAAGCCGAAGCCGCACGCAGCGCGGGAAGACTCAGGAACGACTATTTGGGAATCCTCCTCATCGCCATTGGCTTTGCCAGCCTTGAGGTAGTTCTGGACCGCGGACAAAGAGAAGACTAGTTCGAAGCAAGTTCATCATTTCATTCTTCGTCGTTGCTATAGCTGCACTGGTGACGGCCGTAATTTGGGACCTGCGTCAGAAAGACCCCGTGGTCGAAATCAGGCTCCTTAAAGAGCGTAATTTTGCCCTGGCCAACTCTTTTTATGTTCTCTTTGGATTTGTTTTATTCGGATCCACCGTACTGATTCCACAAATGCAGCGCTTCAGATATCGCTAGGATCAATGGCAGCGCTTTAATCGAGGCGAATGACAGCTTCAGTGCACAAAGAATGCGTTTCATCTTGTTGTTCCCTGTCGTCAGCCAGTCATCTCACTGCGGTCGGCACGGGATTCCCAATTTTTGGATCCGATACAACAATGTTGTCCGTTTTATTCCGAGTCGTGCCGCCGCACCGTTGGGTCCTCCAATGATCCAGTTCGATTCCCGGATCGCCTGGAGAACATGTTCGCGTTCGAGCTCTTTGAGAGTGCTCAGCTTCGAGCTAGGGGCCTGAACCATTGTGTGTCTTAGCTCGGCGAGAGGGGGCCGCAGGACACTCCCGGGCGACAGAATCACCGCCCTCTCCATGAAGTTTTGCAACTCGCGCACATTGCCTGGCCATGGATAATCTGCGAAGATCTTCATCGCGTGGGGAGGAATGGTCTCGATTCGCCGATTCATTCGTCTGGCGTACTTCTCGACGAAATGGCGCACTAGCGCAGGAATGTCCTCGCGGCGCTCCCGCAAAGGTGGCAGCATGACTGGGAATACATTTAGACGGTAATAGAGGTCGATGCGAAACTGGCCCTGATTCACCATCTCCGCTAGATTGCGGTTGGTTGCGGCTATCAGCCGAACATCCACCTGGTGGGTCCGAGTGCTGCCCAATCGCTCAAACTCCTGTTACTGCAACACGCGCAGCAGTTTGGGCTGCAGGGCCGGCGGAATATCACCTACCTCGTCCAGGAAAAGCGTACCTTTGTCGGCCTGCTCGAAACGGCCTGTCCTTTGCGCTACGGCTCCGGTGAACGCGCCTCTCTCGTGGCCGAAAAGCTCGCTTTCCAGCAGATCGAGCGGAATGGCGGCGCAATTCAGCTTCACGAACGGGCGTCCGCGCCGCGTGCTGATATTGTGAATGGCGCGTGCGATCAGACCCTTGCCGGTGCCAGTTTCTCCCTGGATAAGGACGAATCAGTCGGTGCGACGCGTCCAACCTCTTCGAGCACGGTTTCAAGCGCAGGGCTGTTGCCGATAACCTGCTCGACTCCGCGTTCGTAAGAAACTCGATCACGACCCTCGAATCTTTCGTACGCTCCCACATAAGCTCCAGTGCAAACTCCCATGGTGAACCTCTTGGCGTACCCGAATGCCAGCTTCAGTCAGCAGATTAACGTCCCGCAACACGAGCAGAGTACTAACGGAGAGAAAAAGGGTTATTGAACAAAATAACCACTTTTGGTGTTTTTCGACCACTTTGATTAACGGGAGGTAATCTATATTTCGGCTCAGCAGGCGTACAGATCATAGCTCGTCACAACAGAACTTCTTTTTGATCGCCGTGCCCGGTCCGTCCAGGTGGTTACGGTATACCATGGCAGCACTGGCTCCGGAGGTGGCGCGCGCGACACCCGAACTCAAAGCAGCCTTCGAGCGGGGACTCGAGGAAATCCTCACTGCAGCGGGCGGAGACCGAAAAGAAACAATCTTTCGCACAGCCGCTTTACTCGGCGCAGTCGCGCTTGCCCGTTCAGTGAGAGATGAAAAGCTTTCGAACGAGATCCTCGAGAGCATTCGGCAGAAGATCGGTTAACAGACCGACGCTTAGGCGAACATCGGCGCTGGTCACAGAGCAGTCACAAAACTGTGGCCACCTTGACGAATTAAGTTGATTGGAAAGTGGTTTAGGCCCAGAGAATACAGCCCTGAAAAGGCCGGCTTCGGCGGTTCAACTCCGTCCCTGGCCACCATCATTCCACAGGACTTGTCGAGATTCAGTCCGCCGAAATTCAGCCACAGTCCACCCACAGCTATTCCACCAACCCAGTCGCTTCGCCCTGCCAACTACTGGGGCTTCCCCAGCGAATGCTGGCCGTAAGCTTTTTGGAACAATGCAAAGGCCAGCTTCTTCTTGCCATCTTCCGCAATCAGGCCTTTGCGGTTGTATCCGTCTTGCAGTTTTGGGATATTCCGTCCTGGCGAGCGAAAGTCCATGAGAATCCACGGAACCGTTCCGCGAAGTTGCGGGATCTTCCGCAGCATCTCGAACTGGTGCTCGAACACGAAGAGCTGCTGCTCTTCGGTCCAGCGCTGGTTGACCGCCCCATGGTTGCCGGCCTTCGCCTCAGCGCCGAACTCGCTCATCAGCACCGGCTTCGGCGGGAAGGTCCAGTGAATCTGGTCGGCGTCTTCGGGAGTCATCTCGTACCAGCCGATGTACTCGTTCTGCCCGATCACATCCAGCGCGTCGCACAGTGGATCATTATTCATCATCTCCATTCCGTCCGGCCGCGGGCCGATGATGGCCGACGTGATCAACCGTGAAGGATCGAGTTTCCGAGCCTCGTTTGCCAGATCCGTCAGGAACTTGGTGCGTGTGGGATTGTTGGGCGTCTCGTTCGAAACCGACCACAGGATCACGGACGCCTTATTGCGGTCGCGGCGAATCATCTCCTTCAGCATCGCCACGTCTTTGGCATATACCTCGGGTTTGGCGAATGAGATGTTCTGCCAGTTCGGAATCTCCGACCACACCATAATGCCGTCGCGGTCTGCCTCGCGCTCCATCCGCTCGTCGTGCGGATAATGCGCGAGCCGCACAA
>Ga0302325_10012362_pt1 | contig 18316 bp, 12 predicted proteins | sample Palsa_T0_2_FD_201948 | JGI IMG/M metagenome (GOLD analysis project Ga0302325, IMG submission 201948) | Peat permafrost microbial communities from Stordalen Mire near Abisko, Sweden - Palsa_T0_2 | ecosystem: Environmental > Terrestrial > Soil > Palsa > Peat permafrost | place: Sweden: Abisko...
GCTTCAATGCCCGCGATTACGAGGAAGACCAGGGCATAGCCGATATACATCAACCCGATCTTCTTGTGGTCGACCGTGGTGACCCAGTCGTGCAGCACCTCGAGCACAAGGCGGCGCGGTGCGGGCGCCAGCGTCTGGTCGAGGCCTGCGTTCACCGGAGCTTGCGTTGCCATGGAGTTTCCTTCCGTCCTCTACTTCAGCGTCGTCAGATACGCGGTGACGGCGTCGAGATCGCGATCGTTGAGGTGCATCGGAGGCATCAGCGCTCCGGGCTTGAAGTGCGCGGGATTGTCGACGAAGGCGCGGAGGTTCTCCGCCGTATTGGGCACCGCCCCGGAGGCAATGGTATCGCGGCTGGCGACGTGGGTCAGATCGGGCCCGAACCTCCCTGTCGCCACCGTTCCCGCCACCGTATGACAACTGATACATGCGTTGTGCTGAAACACTTGACGGCCCTCGGCGGCGGTTGCGTCCTCAATCGCCGGCTGCTTCTGGTGCGCGACCCATGCGGCAAACTCGGCGGGGCTGTCGGCATAGACACGCAGCAGCATCTTGGCATGTTGCGTGCCGCAATACTGCGCGCACTGGCCAAGGTAAAGTCCCGCCGCTTGCGGGTCGATCCACATGGTATTCACACGGTTCGGGATCAGGTCTGTCTTGCCGGCCAGGCGGGGGACCCAGAAGCTGTGGTCGGTGTCAGCGGACGACATGGTCAGGTAAGTGGGGGTCGGATGCTGCGGATCGCTGACCGGGATGTGCAGCTCGTTGGCGGTGACGACGCCCAGCTTCGGATAGCGGTACTCCCACCAGAACTGATGTCCGATGACGGTGACGTCCAGCGCCTCGGCGGGTTTGGGCGCGTCCTGGGTGGCGAGGATCACGCGGGCGGTGGCTAGAAACAGCATCACCACGATCAAGGTGGGAATGACGGTCCAGGAGAGTTCGATCTGATTGCTGCCGTAGATCTGCAGCGGCTCCTGCCCCGCGTTCGCGTCGGAAGCGCGATGGCGGAAGCGCAACAGCACATAGACCAGCAACCCCGCGACCACCAGAAAGATCCCCAGGGTGATGCTGAGCACAAGCATCGACACACCGAAGATGGAATGCGCGGGTGTCCCCGCTGGAGCGAAGATGCTGGTCGAGCCATGGTTGAAGCCGGAACGCATTTGAGCCGCGAGGCCGTGCCACTCTTGAACTGGCAACATGACTCTCCGATACACCGTGTGAACCCGCAGCGGAGCGGAATGAGTTGCTCCGAATTCAGGCGTTGGACGGTAGTGTACGCCAATTCAGACGTTCGTAGACCTCGACAAGGTCTTCGATCAGGTGAGTAGCAATTGGGGCTGACCCGCGACGAAATCGCGGGTGCCGAAAGCCCCGTATTGCGGGAGGTTCTGCAACCGATAATTCTCAGATGGCAGTTCGATGTGGTCGATGAAGAATAGGAGCGCGGGAGCGCGGGAGTTGCTGGAGACTGGCGAAGACGCGGTAACGTTCACACCAACGGGCGATCGCGTCGCGCAGCCAAAATGACACCGTCTCGCCAGGGGGCCTATTGGCAAGAGCGTCGCAGTTGTCGTCAGCGGACTTTTCACGTTCTTCGCGAGCGCGACCGACAGGTGGAAAAATGTGGATGGTGCGCCCGAGAAGATTCGAACTTCTGACCTACAGCTTCGGAGGCTGCCGCTCTATCCAGCTGAGCTACGGGCGCACGTTAGAAGATGACAAATTTAGCTACTGCATAACGTCTTGAAGGAAAACAAGCTGCCAGAGTGAACATCTCCACGATCCCCACATCGACTATTGCTCGCTATCGCGACCCCACTTGCGGGGACGCCGGACAGGAAGATTGAGGGAACGAACACGAGCCAAGTATACCAGCGGGGATCGATTCGGCGGGTCAAGCGAGCCGGCGGAGACAGGCCATAGAAATCACGAAAGGCGATCATCCCATTGGAAGGCACCTGTGGATGACGGTGTTCCGCGTTCCCACCAAAGGAATTTGCCGGATGCCGCTCGCCGGCAACGAAATTATCTTCGTCAGATGTTTTCTCAGTCATACAATCACGGCAGCGGCCTGGTTGCGGATGGCGCGAATGGCGCTGAGCGCAGCCAAAGCTGAGGTCTTTGGATTGTCAGCCAGCGGCTTGTTGGATGTGACGAAGCGCATCTCGCCGAAGGCGCCACGCGCATGGATCTCATGGACGTTCGAGGCTACAGCCGGATCCGCGACAAGCGTGACCTCGGTCTTATCCAGTCCAACCCCGGCAAGAGCCACTGTAGCCGCGGAGTTCGCGTTCCTGGGATAAAGACGCGCGGCCTGCCTCGCGCTGCCTTGAAAGAGGATGACAGGCTCGATCAGCGTATTCAGATCGCAAACCTGCTCCGCCGGAGTGTCTATCCAGCCTATCGGAGGTTTGCGGGAGGTGAGCGTTACAGACTCCAGACCAAGCAGGCTTGCGGCCGATAGCGCGTCGATCCCGCCCGTGGCGCCTGCGAGCAGATGCACCTTTGCTCCTCCCTCCGCGGCGGCTTCACGCGCCTCGCCCGCCAGGGCATCATCGATCCATGCGCCAACAGAGCAGATTCCGACACTCACGCCGCGGCGAAGGAGTGGGATCACGTGCTCGCCGATGGCGTCCGGACCCGCACACTCCAGTGCAAAATCGGGGAGTTCCTCAATCTCGTCCACGCTGCAAGCCACCTGAATGCCCAAAGGCATCGGAGTTCGATTGCGGGATAACCGGGCTGGGCGCAAGAGACTGGAGGTCACCTTGATCGCGGGGTCAGCGTCCAGGTGGCGGAGCACCTCATTGCCGATCGCTCCGAGTCCGATGAGAAGAACCTTTAGCATGGCAGCGTCTCTTCGCGGACCGCGGGCGCCGCGACCGCAGTTGAATACAGGCCGATCTCGCTAAGCGCGAACTCGATGACGACAGGCCCCGAGTGCCGCTTGACGCTTCTAAAGTGTTTCACTCTGTTGGCGGAACGTCGATGGGGAGACAGGGAATCCGCAGTCCGTGCACGCCCGGCCGCGAGTCGACTGCCACGGCGGTCATTGTTGCGCGAAGGTTGCGGCGTGCCGCTCGGGTCCCAGAGCGGTGCCAATGATGGCCAGGATCACAGCGATGGCGGCCGTCTCCGCCATGGCCCAGGCGTAACTGATATGACTCGCGAGCGTGGCCTCGATGTAGACCACCGAGCTCGACAGGAGCACGCCGCACTGGTAGCCAAACCCAACCAGGAAACCACGTGCTGAATTGGGCGCCAACTCGGAGAGATGGGCGGGCACGATACCCAGCGCGCCCTGGATCATGAACTGCATCAGCACGGCTCCGGCGACTAATGCGATCCTGGATAAACCGAATGCCCACAACGGAATTGCCAGCAACGCACCGGCCAGCGCCACGATGATCATCCGGCGCCGTCCCCACCTATCCGAAAAGAAGCCGAACATGATTCCGCCGATAATTGCTCCAATCATCGATACTGACGTGATCCAGGCGCGCTCGGAAGGGCCAAAGTGACGGTAGCGTTCCAGGAACGTTGGATACATATCCTGCGTTCCGTGAGTGGTCAACTGCAGGCCGGCCATGAATAGCGCGATGTAAAGCAGCAGCTTCCAGTGGAGTGCCACAACCTGGGCGAAGTCTCTCCAGTTTGCCTGCTTGGTTTTTCTCCAGACGTCAGACTCTTTTACACGGAAGCGGACGTATAGGGCAAGCAACGCCGGAAGCCCTCCAATAAAAAACAACGGACGCCAACCGAACCTTGGAAACACGAAGATATAGCAGACGGCAGCCAACAGGTACCCCGCTGCATATCCTTGTTGGAGTAGACCTGACAGCAGCCCTCGCCGCTCTTTTGGCGCGGCCTCCATCGCAAGAGAGGTCCCGACACCCCACTCCCCGCCCATGCCGATCCCGAACAGGGCGCGCAGAACAAGGAAAGTCATATAGCCCGGCGCCAGACCGGATAGGAACTCGATCACCGAGTAGAACACCAGCGCCAACATCAAGGGTCCGCGCCGTCCAAAGCGGTCGGCCAAAAATCCGAAGATAAAGGCCCCCACTGGACGAAACGCGAGAGTGAGCGTTATCGACAGGGCGATTGCGCGATCGGACTTGTGAAACTCCTGCGCGATTGCGGTCAGGCAGAATACGAGGAGGAAAAAGTCGAACGCGTCGAGCATCCAGCCAAGAAATCCCGCCAGTACGGCGGCGCGATGATCGCTGGCCCCCGTGCCTGGCACCAAGTAGATGTCGACCCCAGCCACTGCTTGTGTCATACATTCCTTTCAGCTAGGGTGCCACTCAATTGAAAGGGACGATCCAGCGGCCCTTGGTCTGCCAGCCGTGCTATGAAGCCGATCTCGAACTCTCTTCCGCCGCGCGGTACTGCTAGCGGGGGAAGATGAGGAACGGAAAGGACTTTGGCGAACTCGAAGGCAAATCTACCCTGGAAACGGGCGCGATACTACGCTTGGAACGGATCGTAACCCCACCCCATTCCCGTCCCTGGCCGTTACGTGGGGTTACATGACCCCCCAATAACTTCCGTTCCGATCTGTACCGAACGTTGCGCAAACTTCGGGACCGTTTCACACTCACTTCACACGTAGCAAGATTTTCGCTCCATGGACTACCAACCGGCCTTTCGGATATGGAAGACATCCCTCTACCTGTGATCTCTCCCAACCGAAATGATTTTAGCCGGTGTGTTGCCGCCCTCCCCAAACCGTTCGCTGGGAAGACATTGTGACGATTTGGCGGCGTGTTTCTCCACTCAGCCCGCGTGAAGCAAATCGAAGGGAGATTTTCCGATGAAGCGCATCCTTATCGTTTGTGTCCTTGCTTTGTGTGCTCTACCGAATCCGTCTGCGTTTGGCCAGGCCGCATCCTCTACCTCCCTGGTGGGTACCGTAGCCGATGCTTCAGGCGCCGTGGTCTCCGGCGCCAGCGTGGTCGCCGTGCAGGATGCCACCAAAGTTGTCTATAAAGGCCAGACCAGCGGTACTGGCGACTACGCCCTTCCCTACGTCGAGGTCGGCACCTATACCATCACGGTCGAAGCCCCCGGCTTTGGAAAGTTCGTGCACACCAACGTGCTGGTGCAGGTGAACCAGACGGTGCGCACCGACGCCACACTTAATGTGGGCGCGGTGGCCAACGAGGTGATGGTGTCGAGCGCGCCGCCCCCGATCGCCACCGACGACGCCTCGTTGACCCAGACGCTCTCGACCGACGCGATCTCATCGCTGCCGGTTGCGGGGCACGACGTGCTGAAGCTGGCTCTTACCACCGCCGGAGTCCTACAGTCCGGCGACGTAACGGTTGGCGATCCGCCGGGCGAGTCCTTTTCCGGGCCGGGCACCCGCGGGGAGCAGAACGACGTCACGCTGGATGGCGTGACCATCATGAACAGTCTGCACACTACTGTGGATTTCCCCCCCTCGCCCGATGCGGTGCAGGAGGTGAGCGTGCAGACCGGAACCTACTCGGCGCAATACGGCAATTACCTGGGCGTGCACATCAACGCGGTCTCCAAGACGGGCGGCAATACGCTTCACGGCGTTCTCAGTGAAGCGACGCGAAACAATGTCCTGAGCGCTCATGGCCGCTTCGACAGTCCGGGCACGCCCGTCAATCCCCTGCGGCAGAACCAGTTCGGCGCTGAACTGGACGGCCCGGTAGTTCTGCCCTGGCTATATAACGGCAAGAAGAAGACCTTCTTCATGTTCGACTACCAGGGGCGGCGCCAGTTCTCCGCGACAACGGGAATCTATACCGTACTGACGGGACCGGAGCGGGCCGGCGACTTCAGCGCTCTGCTCACCGCGCCCAAGCCGGTCACGCTTTCCGATCCCGTCACCGCGAGCTGCATCATTAAGAATGTCATCCAGCCCCAATGTATCGATCCACATTCGCTCCAGGTGTTGAACTTCATGCCTCCGCTGCCGAATCTGCCGGGCACGACCCAAAATCTGCAGATTGCCACCGGCAGCGCGAACAACTGGGACCAATATCTCACGCGGATCGATGAAACGATCAACGACAGGACCCGGTTGTTCTTCCGCTATGCGTACCAGAAGGCCGTGCCCTATACCGGCGATGTCTTTTTCCCCGACTCGAGCTATAGTCCCACCACGCAGAATAATTTTGTGGCCGGATATACCCAGGTGTTCACGCCCAACCTGGTCAACCAATTCCTGGTGGGCCGCAACCAGGTCTACGAAAACAGCGCCAATGGATACTTCGAGAATCCGTCGCTGGACAGCCAGCTTAACGTGTTGACCATTCCCGGCTACGCCAATCCGGCTGGGAACCCGGGCGATCCTTCGGTCTCGATCAGCAACTACACGGGGACGGGCAGCGGCGCCCGCAACTCGCTCCAGACCGACCAGGTCTGGAGCTCGACCGACACACTGAGCTGGAATCACGGGTCGCACAACGTCATTGCCGGCTCCGACATCTCGCGCGTATACACGACGCGCTTTGCCGCGAACAGCCCTCGGGGGAGCTTTACCTTCAATGGCACGATGACGGGCGACGCCGCGGCGGATTTCATGCGGGGACTGCTCGTGAGCGACACTACGCCGACGGTGCAACTGGGCTCCGCGGGCATGCAGTGGCGGGACGACTTCTTCGTGCTGGACAAGTGGAACGTCATGCGCAAACTCAGCCTGAACCTGGGCCTGCGTTATGAGTTGCCCACGGCGCCGGTCAGCCCCAGCGGCATTGCGAACGCGCTCAATACGGCGGGCACTGCGTTGACGCCCGCCACCACAACGCCAAATTATGTCTTCACACTACCCAACCACAACCAGTGGGCGCCCCGCGTCGGGTTCGCCTACCGCGCGACCCCAAGCTGGGTGGTGCGCGGCGGAGTAGGCGTCTACTACAGCCCGTTCACCATGAACGCCATCACGATTCTTTCGCTAAACCCGCCGTATGGCACCAACTACGTCTACAACACCTCCAGATCCAACCCGGTCATGACCTTCAGCAACCCCAATCCGGTAGCAGCTCTCGGCACCGCCGCCGTTCCCAACATCCTCACCCTCGGTCCGCGATTCCCATCGGCCATGATGAACCAGTGGAGTCTGGACATCGAGCGCAGCCTCTGGTCCGACGCCGGCCTGGACATTCAATACGAGGGCAACCACACCGACCACCTCGATACCAGTTGGGAAGAAAACACGCCGCTCCCGGGGCCGGGCCCGATCCAGGCGCGCCGGCCCAACCAGCTCTGGGGGACTATCCGCGACATCGACGATGAGGAGTACTCCAACTACAACGGCCTGAACGTCGCCTTTACCCAGCGAATGCACAGGGGCCTGAGCATGCAGTTGAACTATACCTGGTCTCATAGCCTGGACCAGGGCGCCTACGCCACCGGCGGCGGCCAGATCGTAAATCCCTATGACTGGAAGGCCGATTACGGCAACTCCGCCGCCGATCTTCGCCGTCGCTTCGTGGGGAACTATGTGTGGCAGATGCCGTTCTTCCACGACACCTCGAACGCCTTTCTGCACACGGCCGTCGCCGGATGGTCCTTGAGCGGGATCGTGACGGTTCAGTCGGGCGCATCCGTCGACGTGACCATCACGCAAGACCAAGCCAATACTGGGGAGAACCCGTTAGAGCGGCCCGACCGGGTGGGTCCGATCAACGCCTCGAGTTGCGGCAAGGTGATCGTCGGCTGCGTCAACAGCAATGCATTTGCCCTGCCGGCGCTATACACCTACGGCAACGCTGCTCCGTATCCCTTCTACGGTCCCGGATACGTCGACTTCGACACCGCCCTGGCGAAGACCTTCAAGTTCGCCGAGCGGTACAGCTTCCAATTCCGGGCAGACGCGTACAACACGTTCAACCACGTCAACTGGGGCAGTCCAAATGGGGTCTGGTCTTCGCCTACCTTTGGCAACATCACCTCGGCTAACCCCATGCGGCTGTTTGAGCTCATGGGCCGGCTGGCTTTCTAACTCCCGGTGCTTACAGGAATGCTTGCCATGGCTCAGGATGCAATATCTTCAAAGCGGCCGCAGATCGCGGTCTTGGCGAATATTTACAAGACTCGCCTGCATACGCAACATATCGTGGACCGCATCCTCGACGGATATGGTTGGGGCGGGGTCTATCGCCATCCGCAGATGGACGTTGTTTCCATCTTCGTAGAGCAGCGCGGCGAGGGCGATCTGGTGCCCGAGCGCGCCCAGCGCCATCCCGGCATGCAGGTCTACTCCACCACCGCAGAGGCCCTCACTCGGGGCACGGGCAAGCTGGCCGTCGATGGTGTGGTCTATATCGGCGAGCAGGGAGACTACCCACGCAATGAGAAGGGACAGACGGAATACCCTCGCTATCGGTTCTTCGAGGAGATCGTCGGCGTGTTCCGCGCCAGCGGCCGGTCGGTGCCCGTCTACGTCGATAAACACCTCTCCTACAGATGGGATTGGGCGAAGGATATGGTCGACACCTCGCGCAAGATGGGCTTCCCCCTCATGGCCGGATCGAGTGCACCGGTCACCTGGCGAATTCCGTCGGTCGAACTGCCGCTGGGGGCCACGGTCCGCGAGGCCGTCTGCGTCGCCTTTGGCGCCGTGGACAGCTACGATATCCATGCTCTCGAGACCATCCAGTGCATGGTGGAGCGGCGCAAGGGCGGGGAGACTGGAGTCGAGTGGGTGCAGGCGTACCGCGGCGACAATTTCTGGAAGGCCCACGAGCAGGGGGTCTGGTCGCAGAAGCTGTTCAAGGCGGGGCTCTGCCGCAGTCATACGGTCACGCCGGCTCGCGAGGGATTCTCGAACGTCTATCCCACGCTCCGCCAGTTGAGGGAGCTTGCACCCGATGCCGTCGCCTATCACTACCAGCACACCGACGGGCTCCGCTGCACCATGATGCTCTTGAACGGCTTGTTGCAGGACCGCAACTTTGCTGCCGAGATCCAGGGGCAGCTGGAGCCGTTCTCCACACAGATGTACTGCTCACGTCCGCTCGAGAATGCAACCCTCGAAAACTACTTCGCTCCGCTGGTGTACTTGATCGAGCAGATGATGCTGACTGGAAAAGAGCCGTATCCAGTCGAGCGGACGCTGCTTACCACCGGGCTGGTCTGCGCCGGCATCGATAGCCTCTTTCAGGGGCAGCCGCGTCTCCAGACGCCGCAGCTCGACATCCACTATCAACCTGCAGCCTCAACCATGAGGAGAACCTGAATGCTGACTCGCCGCCGTTTTATCGGTTACACCGCGCTCACCTCCGCTAGCCTGGCCTATCGTCCTCTTCTGCTTCCGGGGATGGCGCAGACACCCAGAGACACCTCCCGGCCTCCGGTGCGTCTAGCGGTCATCGGCAATGCCTACCAGTACGGGTCGAACCTGCAGTCGATCGTCGACCGCTTTCTGGTCGGGTATCCGATTGAGGGCGACTGGCATATGCCGAGCGTGCAGGTGGTCTCGATGTACATTGAGCCGAAGCGGCGCGCCCAGGTAGCGGTCCCCATCGCTCCACGGCCGTCCGCCGCACGAGGCGCGGCCCAGGAGAGCGAAGGAGTCACGCTGGCCCAGAGCGCGCAGCTTGCAGCGCGCACCGGCGGCGGAGGCGGAGCAGGAGGCGGGGCGCGTGCCGCCGCTGCCGAGCGAGCACCGGAGCACGATGGACCTCCCGGCCCCATGGACGACCTCAGCGCCGGCCGTTCCCAGGAGTTCGGCTTCCGTCTCTGCGCCAATATCCCCGAGGCGCTGCGCTGCGGCGGCGACCACCTCGCGGTCGACGCTGTCCTCTCCATCGTCGAGCAGGGCAACTATCCCCGCAACCACAAAGACCAGATCCTCTATCCGCGCTACGACTACTTCCAGCAGTGCGTCCAGGTCTTTCAGGACGAGGGCCGCGCGGTCCCCTACTTCAACTACAACAGCCTCTCCTTCAGCTTCAACGAAGCCAAAGACATGGTGGCCACCTCGGAGAAGCTCAAGTTCCCCATGCTCGCAGGCTCCGCGCTGCCCGTGACCTGGCGTCTGCCCGACACCGACATCCCCCTGGGCGCGCAGATTCAGGAGGCCGTCATGGTAGGCTTCGGCGGCATCGATAGCGGAGACTTCGATGCTTTGGAGGCCATGCAGAGCATGATGGAGCGGCGCAAGGGAGGCGAGACCGGAGTCAAGGCCGTGCAGTTTCTCGAAGGCGATGACGTCTGGGCGGCCGGCGAATCCGGCCGCTGGTCAAAGGAACTGCTGAGCTCCGCCCAGTCCCGCAGCGACGCCCCGCAGGGCCTCACGGTGATGGATGGCCGCCCCCAGGACATGGTCGCCGCCGGCGTGCTGCCGCAACTGGTCAAGGACCCCGCCGCCTATTGCATCGAGTACACCGATGGCACCCGCGCCACCCTGCTGATGCTCAATGGCGCCGATCAGGACTTCACCTTCTCCGCCCGCGTCGCGGGCCAAGGGCTCATCGCCACACAGTTCTTCAACTCTCCCATGCCGAACCTCACCTTTACCGCCGCCCTGGCCTCGAAGATCGAGCACCTTTTCACCACCCGGAGCGCGCCCTATCCGGTCGAGCGGACACTGCTCACAAGCGGGGTTCTGGAGTCCTGCCTAACATCCAGGGAGCATGGCAATCAGCGCCTCGAAACGCCTCACCTGTGCGTGAAGTACCAGCCCCCCGCCGAATCCCAGTACGCCCGTACTTGAGAGCCGGACTAACCCCTCCAGCCCCATGCGTTCAGACCTTCCCCCGCAACGCCGATCTCGAGGACTTGCTATGGCACCGGATATGACTCCCTCAAAACGGCCCAGGATCGCGGTCCTGGCCAATATCTACAAGACGCATTTGCACACGCAACATATCATCGACCGCATCCTCGACGGATACGGCTGGGGAGGGGTCTACTACCATCCCCAGCTCGATGTGGTCTCCATCTTCGTCGAGCAGCGCGGAGAGGGCGACCTGGTCCCCGAGCGCGCCGAGCGCCATCCCCAGATGAAGGTTTACAACTCGGTGGCGGAGGCCCTTACCTGCGGCACCGGCAGCCTCGCGGTCGACGGCGTCATCTACATCGGCGAGCAGGGAGACTATCCGCAAAACGAGAAGGGGCAGACGGAGTATCCCCGGCACCGCTTCTTCGAAGAGGTGGTAACCGTCTTTCGCGTCAGCGGGCGCAGCGTCCCGTTCTATCTCGACAAGCACTTCTCCTACAAGTGGGAGTGGGCGAAGGAGATGTACGACACCGCGCGCAAGATGGGCTTTCCGTTCATGGCCGGTTCGAGCCTGCCGGTGACGTGGCGCATCCCGCAGGTCGAAATGCCGCTCGGAGTCACGGCCCGAGAGGCCATCAGCGTCGCCTTTGGCGGTCTCGACAGCTACGATATTCATGCCATCGAAGGTCTCCAGTGCCTGGTCGAGCGCCGCAAGGGAGGCGAGACCGGAGTCAAGTGGCTGCAGGCGTACCGCGGCGACGCCTTCTGGAAGGCCCACGAAGACAAGGTCTGGTCGCCCGCGCTGTTCAAAGCCGCGCTCTGCCGCAGCCATACCCTCAGGCCAGGCCGCGATGGCTTTACCGACGTCTATCCCACGCTCCAGGAGATGAAGGCTCTCGCCCGCGACCCTGTCGCCTACCACTACCAATACACCGACGGCATGCGCTGCACCATCATGCTGCTGAATGGCCTGGTGGAGGACTTCAACTTCGCAGTGGATATCGAGGGCCGGCCGCATCCGTTCTCGCTCACCGAGTACCTCTCCCGCGGGACCGAGCACGCAACCCTCGAGAGTTACTTCAACCCGCTCGCCCACTACATCGAGCAGATGATGGTCACGAAAAAAGAGCCGTACCCGGTGGAGCGTGTGCTGCTCGCCACCGGGCTGGTTTGCGCCGGCATCGACAGCCTCTTCGAGGGGCAGGTGCGCCTGCAGACGCCGCAGCTCGACATCCACTATCAACCTGGAGCATCGACCCTCAGGACGACCTGATCGCCAGCCGCCGCACTTGTGCGTCGTCCGCTGTCCGTCCGGCTCCGGCGCACAGATCCATCCCTTACCCCGCTGATCTCGAGGACCTGCCATGGCTCAGAACACCGCTCCCGCAAAACGGCCCCAGATTGCAGTCCTGGCGAATATCTATGGGAGGCGTCTGCACACCGAGCACATCGTCGATCGCATCCTCGATGGATATGGCTGGAACGGGGTTTTCCGCAAACCCTCGCTGGAGGTCGTCTCGATCTATGTCGAGCAGCGCGGCGAAGGCGACCTCGTGCCCGAGCGGGCCGAACGGCATCCCGAGATGAAGGTCTACAACTCGGTCGCCGACGCCCTCACCCGCGGCACGGGCAGCCTCGCCGTCGACGGAGTCGTCTACATCGGCGAGCAGGGCAACTATCCGCGCAATGAGAAGGGGCAGACCGAGTATCCGCGACACCGCTTCTTTGAAGAGGTCGTCGAGGTCTTTCGCGCTAGCGGGCGCTCCGTCCCGTTCTATCTCGACAAACATCTCTCCTACAAATGGGAGTGGGCGAAGGAGATGTACGACACCTCGCGCAAGATGGGCTTCCCCTTCATGGCCGGCTCCAGCCTGCCGCTGACCTGGCGCATCCCGCAGGTGGAGATGCCGGACGGCGTCACCATCCGCGAATCCATATGCATGGCCTTCGGTGGAGTGGATAGCTATGACATCCATGCGCTCGAGTCTGTCCAGTGCATGGTGGAGCGGCGCAAGGGCGGAGAGACTGGCGTGGAATGGCTCCAGGCATACCGTGGAGACAACTTCTGGAAGGCCCACGAAGAGAAGGTCTGGTCGCCGGAGATATTCAAGGCCGCCATGTGCCGCAGCTTCACGCTCTCGCCCGGCCGCGTCGGCTACACCGACGTCTATCCCACGGTGCAGCAGATGAAGACGCTCGCCCGCGACCCTGTCGCCTATCACTACCGCTATAAGGACGGCCTGCGCTCCACCATCATGCTGCTCGGCGGCCTGATCGAGGACTTCAACTTCGCAGCCATCATCGAAGGACAGCCAAAGCCGCTCTCCACCATGATGTATCTCTCCAAGGAGACGGAGCACGCAACCCTGGAGAGCTACTTCAATCCGCTTACGTACTACATCGAGCAGATGATGCTGACCAGAAAAGAGCAATACCCCGTGGAGCGCGTGCTGCTGGCGACCGGCCTTCTCTGTGCCGGCATCGACAGCCTCTTTCAGGGCCAGGTGCGCCTCCAGACGCCCCAGCTCGATATCCAATACCAACCCGCAGCCTCAACTATGAGGAGAACCTGAATGCTGACCCGCCGCTGCTTTCTCGGCTACTCCGCCCTGGCGCCAGCCATGCTTGCCTGCCGCCCGTTCCTGCAATCGATCGAAGCTCAGGCGCCCGGCGATTCCAGTCCCCAGATTCCCGCGCCCCAGATTCCCGCGCCCCAGATCTCCGCCAACGCGCTGGCGATTCACAAGCGCGCTCTGGTCTTCGACGGCCACGTCCACGCCCTCGACCGCGAGTTCTATCAAGGGGGCAGCATGGGCACCCGCTACCCCAACGGCTATTGGGACCTGCCTCGCGCGCGCGAAGGCGGGGTCGGCGCTTTCTTCCTATCGGTCTACGTCCCCGAGGTCTACTACCCGGGCCGGTTCGAGACCAAGCAGGCCCTGCGCCGGATCGAGCACGCACTCGAGCAGCTGGAACTGAACCGCGATCAGGTCGAACTCGCGCTCAATGGCGACGATGTGGACCGCATCCGCGCCAAGGGCAAGATCGCCGCGGTGCTCGACATCGAGGGCAGCTACGATCTCGATGGCGATCTTGGCGTGCTCCATGACCTCTATCGGCTGGGCCTGCGTTCGGCGCAGCTCTCCGCGCACAACTGGAACCAGCACTACGCCGACGCCTGCTGCTCCACAGCGCAATGGAATGGCATCACCGACCACGGCCGCGAAGTCGTTCACGAGATGAACCGCCTGGGCATTGTAATCAATGTCTCCCACGCCTCCGCCGAGGCGACCTCACAGGCTATCGACGCCAGCTCCGATCCCATCATCGCTACCCATCAGGGACTGCGCAGCGTCGTCGATATCCCCAGAAACATGCCCGACGATGTGCTGAAGAAGATGGCGGCCAAGAGTGGAGTCATCGGCTTTGAGATCGGCAACGAGTTTCACAGCCCCCAGGAGTACGCCTATCAGAACGAACACTCGAAGAAACCATTCTTCGATACATCGGACATCCCAAAGCAGGTCGAGGGTCTGTCGATCTACCAGGTGGATAAGCTGATCGCCTCAGAGTTTCCCAGGACCGGCATGGTGGTGCCGGATTCCATTCGAATGACTGCGGACCAGTGGGTCGCCGTTGTGGACAAGGCTATCCAGATGGTGGGAGAAGATCATGTAGCCATCGGCACCGATTTTGACGGCGGTCCCAATCTTCCCCGCGGCATGCGCGATACCCGCGACCTGCCCATGTTCACCGACGCGATGGTGCGTCGAGGATATTCGGAGACTAGGATCGATAAGTTCTGGGGCGGAAATCTCTTGCGCCTATTTCGTCAAGTAACTCAAAAACGATCATAGTCGAGGTGCTTTGAGGAGTTATCGCGCTTTTTATCTTGAACCGTCTCTACCAGAACTTGGTTGCTTCCAGGACGGCGGGCCCAGCAGTATCTCCGAAGACTTCCACCCTGAACAAGAGTTGCATGTTGCGGGTTGGCCAATCCTTCGGAGCGCGGCTGAGTGCCTTGTTGAGATCAACGGGATTGGTAAGAAGCTCTCCGGCTGCCTGCGTCCCGAAGTGAGAGAGACCTGCGGCCAGTACGACCATCTTTCCAGTCTTCGATTCGAGCACACGAGATATTACGATGTAATCGATCGCGGGAGGACCTACCTCGAAGACCCACTTCTTTCCAGGATTATCGGTGTCGCCGATATAGCTCTGTGTCTCTGTTCGTTCAAAGACGAAGCGCAGATGGTTCGCGAGCTGCATGGTCCACGGATTCGATCGCCCCCCAATCAGGACGACGGGCGCTCGACTCAAATCAGCGAAAGACACGTCGTCGCCGATCCGGATCTCCGGCTTCTTGTGGTGAAGAGCAAAGAACGTCGAAAGTTGAGTCAATGCAAGGGCATCCCCCCAGCCGACATAGTGCCGCGAATCGCGCACCAGTCTTGAAGCCGGAACATTCGCAGGGAGAGTCCCATTGAAAGCCAACGTGTTGTAACTATCGTCGAACTTCAAGACCTCGGGATCTGCAACGCATATCAGCGGAGGATTCGCATCCTGGAATACAGGGTTCCAGAATCGGTCTTCGATCGCCGCGGCGTGCGTGGTCTCAATGAAATGCCAGGAGCCAAGAACCAGAAGAACTGCAATGATCCCCGCCGCCAGAAATCTCAACCCAAAATGTGTGGGGGTTGTTGGACGAGCTCTTTCAACCGATTCGACAAAATCGAAGCCGATCTCCTGTCTCGGAACGGACATCCAGCGGAATTCCGGAGTGTAGGAACCCCTGGGTAACTGGATCTGCACCGGAGATGGGTCGATGGTCTCGCCGTAGAACTGGGCCAGCCGCTTTCTGAGTTCGTTCGCCTTGACGCGTACGATCGAGTGTTCGCCCGTATCGTAGTCAGGCTGACGATGAAACACCACATGGCCGATGACACGCTCTTTGAGATCGTCGAAGCGGCCATCGAGCGCGGTCGAGACGATATACCGCAGAAACTCCTGGGATCTCTTCGAGGTGCGGAATCCGGGACTCTGCAGAATACGTCCCAACTCAGCTTCAACTGCCGACCGCCGATCCACTTCCACGAAATCGTGCGAGATGGAAGAGCTTTCTTGGGCCATATTAAACGCTAGCACGACAAAGGCACCTGTGCCTAGCGGGAACCCCATCGGATACGCCGGGACCAGCCGGGAATGCCGCTGATAAAATGGGGGCAACAAGCGCGGATATCAAACAGCAGGCCCGCCGTGACTCACGACACCATCACTATCTCGCTGAAGTCGCGCTTCCGAGCCGCTTTGATCCTGGCGATGGTTGCGGATGCGCTTCAAATTGTCATCTTTCCCTTATTCGTCGAGGGCGCCGAATCGCTCGCGGACGACATACTCGATCTTGGTATTGGAGTCGTGCTGGTTCGTCTGCTTGGCTGGCACTGGGAGTTTCTGCCATCGTTTCTTGCCAAGCTCGTGCCCGGGGTCGATCTGGTTCCGTTCTGGACGATGGCGGTTGCGAGCGTGTATCGGAGATCGAAGGGGATCGTGGCCGGCACTGAAGATACTCATGAGGAGCCACGAAGCTGAGAGACGCACGAGGTCTGTACCCTTGAATCGCGGGCGATGCTTGACTGGCTCCGACCCGTGGCTCCGGTTGAGCGCCAACGCCACCTTCATCTCCTGACCTCCAGTTCCCGGCACTCCAGGTGTGGTGTCTCGGAAATTAGTGGAAGAGTGAAATGGGCCTGGAAGTAGTCCAAAGTACCAATACCGTCATTCTGGCTTCGCCAGAATGACGACGTTTTCTGCGATGAACTTTAGAGACAGTACACTAGTACTACTGTGTTATAAAGTTGATTCCTGCGGGAAGAACATAGTGCTTGGCGAGGATGGATGGCGGTAATCTGCCGACATGAGCGCCAGCGTTATGGTCTCGGATGCTCGTGAGCAGCGGCGTACGGGTTATCTTGATGGGTTGGCGGGCGCCGCAGGGCACGCCGACCGTGCGGTTCCCCTCAGGTTGTACTGCACCGGGCTGCTGTTGCCGGGGGAGCGCAAGTCGATCGAACCCATGGCGGCCCGGCTGGCCCCGGACAACGTCCGTCGCATGCACCAGTCGCTACACCATTTGGTGGCCGATGCAGCCTGGAGCGATGAGGCCCTATTGGGCTGCGTGCGCGACTATGCTCTTACGGTGATGACCAAGAGCGAGCCTGTTGTGGCCTGGATCGTCGATGACACCGGCCTGCCGAAGAAGGGGACTCATTCGGCGGGTGTAGCCCGTCAGTATTGCGGACAGACAGGAAAGCAGGATAACTGCCAGGTGGCCGTCAGCCTGTCGGTGGCCACGTGGAAGGCAAGTTTGCCCGTCGCTTATCGTTTATATCTTCCTGAGGTCTGGGCCAACGACGACCAGCGCAGGGAAAAGGCCGGGATTCCGAAAGAGGTGCTTTTTGAGACCAAGCTGGAGATCGCCCTGGGACAGATCCGCAAGGCCATCGCCGACGGTATTGCTCAAGCAACCGTGCTGGCCGATCCGGCCTACGGCAACGATACCGGCTTTCGCCAAGGTGTGGCGGAGTTGGGACTGCGCTATGTGTTGGGCGTGCAGAGCACCACCACTGTCTGGCCGCCAGGCGCACAGCCGCTTTCCGCACTCCAATCCTCAGGACGTGGCCGGCCAGCGAGCCGGTTGCGCCGTGATGCGGATCATACACCCGTGTCGGCCAAGCAACTGGCGCTGAGTTTGCCCGCCAAGGCATGGAAGACCGTGACCTGGCGGGAAGGCACGCGCCATCCCTTGCGCTCTCGTTATTGCGCTGTGCACATCCGCCCAGCGCATCGCGACCACAAGCTCACCCAACCGCGAGAACAGGAGTGGCTGCTGATCGAGTGGCCCCGTGGCGAGGCGGAACCGCGCAAATACTGGTTGTCCAACCTGGCCCAAGACCTCAGGCTGCGCGATCTGGTCGCCGTCGCGAAACAGCGCTGGATCATCGAACGCGATTATCAGGAACTGAAACAGGAATTGGGCCTGGGCCATTTCGAAGGGCGTGGCTGGCGAGGCTTCCATCATCACGCCACACTGTCGATTGCCGCCTATGGCTTCCTGGTGGCAGAGCGGTGCCGTTTTTCCCCCTCGGCCCACGCCGGTCATCTCGGACTATCAGCTCCCAAACTCCCGACTCACTTCCAGCCCCGCGGCTCGCATCCGCCCAGAGCGGCATAATCCGCACTCTATTGCCACCCTGCGCATCCTGCTGGCCCGCTCCCTGCTTAACCAACTCTGCCGCTGTCCCTTCTGCGGTACCCGGAGTTCATAACACAGTAGTACTAGTGTACTGTCCCAGAAATACGCGAGCATAGTTTGTCAAGTTTTTGGAAGATGGAATCTGCTGTGGCTGTCCATGCGAAGGGGCGGCAGTGCTGGTTGTAGTTGTGGGTGAAGCGATGGATTTTTGCGATGAGGTCTTTGACGCTTTTGAAGGAGCCTCGCCGGATGGCCTGTTGGGTGATGAGTCCGAACCAGCGTTCCACTTGATTGAGCCATGAGGAGTAGGTAGGCGTGTAGTGGACGTGGAAGCGAGGCCTTTCGGCGAGCCAGAGGCG
>Ga0302325_10012364_pt1 | contig 18314 bp, 22 predicted proteins | sample Palsa_T0_2_FD_201948 | JGI IMG/M metagenome (GOLD analysis project Ga0302325, IMG submission 201948) | Peat permafrost microbial communities from Stordalen Mire near Abisko, Sweden - Palsa_T0_2 | ecosystem: Environmental > Terrestrial > Soil > Palsa > Peat permafrost | place: Sweden: Abisko...
AGCCGCGAGAGGTCGCGAAGCGTCGCTGCATCGAGTTGGACCGCGAACGGTTGGTTGAGCAGCGTCAGGTAGTCGGGGTCAGAATCCTCGAGGTCGCGCTGGTCTCCCGTGTTCGAAATTGCCGCCGCGAAGGTCGCCGTCACCTGGCTCGATGCCCCCTGATCGACGCGACGGTAGCGGGCCTGGACGCGATACGTCGTGGACCCGGCCGCGTGGCGCTCGTGCAGCGACTCCTGGCCCGTATACGAGATCTCGGTGTGCATGTCCGCGCTGCCGATCGTGAACGTATCCTTTCCGGTGACGTGGAACGTCTGATCTGCGGATGCCCCGCTCGCAAGCGAGGCCGCGAACGCGCACGCAAGAACGGCCGTTCCAGGACGTAATGGTCCCCGGCGAGTTGTAATGGAGGGTAACGCGACGGGCGAGGGCACGGGTCCGTATATTCCCCTATCGATTGCCGTGAGCACCATCGCTCGCGAATAAGTTGCGTCGGGTGAGAAATAGGTTGTACGGCGCACGAAAACGAGCCAAACGCAAGGTTTTTACCGCCCCCCGCCGATACGAGGGTTGTAATGGCCGCAGTCCGCGCGCTCGGCTCTCTTGCGCTGGTTCTTCTCATGCTCGCCGGTACCGGCTCCCCCGGCCGTGCCGCGGAGACGCCTGCCCTGTCGGCGCGCCTCGAGACGCTCTACCTCACGGCGTACGATGAAGCGATCAACCGCCACGCGACCGTCGCGCGGGATGGCACGACGTACGTCTCGACCGGCGACATCGAGGCGGAATGGCTGCGCGACGCGAGCGCCGTTGTCGAACCGTACATCGGCCTCTCGCTGAGCGACGAGCAGATCGCCGGCAAGCTGCGCGGCGTCGTGGCGCGCCAGGCCCGGTACATCCTGCTCGATCCGTATGCGAATGCGTTTTCACTCGACTACCACGTCGTCGAGCGAAAGTTCGAAGCGGACTCGCTCCTGTATCCGATCTGGCTGGCCAGCCGATACTGGAAAGAGACGGGAGACCGTTCGATCTTCACCGGATCGGTGAACGCGGCGTTCGAGCGCGTCCTCTCGGTCCTTCGCGTCGAGCAACGGCATGCGCGGCGTTCGCACTATCGGAACCCGCAGCTCGCGAACGGCGGCGAAGGGAGTCCGACGCGGTTCACCGGGATGGTGTGGAGCGGGTTTCGCCCCTCGGACGACCCGTGCCGCTACCAGTACAACATCCCGGTCAACATGTTCGCCGTCGTGGTGATGCGCGATCTCGCCGACATCGAGCGCACCGTGTACCGGAATTCTCGAGATGCGGAGAACGCCTGGGGCCTCGCCGTCCAGATCCAGCGGGGCGTGGAGCAGTATGGGACCGTCCAACTCGCGCCGTTCGGAAAGATCTACGCGTACGAAGTCGACGGAATGGGGCACGCGAACGTGATGGACGACGCGAATATCCCGTCGCTCCTGGCGATCCCGTATTTCGGCTATCTCCCGTCCGACGACCGCCTCTACGCGGCGACGCGCGCCTTTGCGCTCTCGGAGCGCAATCCGTACTACTACGTCGGAAAGTATGCGCGGGGCATCGGCAGCCCGCACACGTCCCGTGGCTACGTCTGGCCGCTCGCCCTCGTGATGCAGGCCCTGACCTCGCGCGATCCCGCGGAAGTCACGCGGATCCTCGGCTACATCGCCGACTCGGACGTCGGCGACCACCGTCTGCACGAATCGTTCAACGCCAACTGGCCCGAAGCGTTCACGCGCGACGATTTCGCGTGGCCCAACGCGCTGTACGGGGAGTTGATGCGCAGGCGCGCCGACGCGTCGCGCACCGCGCTCTCGCACGGCACGCGGGCACCGAACGAAGCGAACCCTCGATAACGACGGCGCGTTAGGTTCGGCGAACGCGCCGCGGCGAGCGCGCGAAGAAACGCAGCGTCGCCACGCCGGCGCAGACGACGACGTCGTCTAGCCGGCGGAACGACCGGCCGTCGACCTGCACGTCGAACTCGCCGGTCGCGAACCCGGCGAGCGTCGCGTGGATTCCGCGTTCCAGCTTGTCGTGCGGAGCGCGCTCGCCGAGTGCCTCGCGCACGGCGAGAATGAGAATCTCCGCGACGCGTAGCGGCGTCGCCGCGGCGAACACGTCGCTTGCGGTCTCGGCGATGGTCCCGACATCGGTCGGCACGGACACGCGGATCACGGCGCGTCGCTTCGCGCTCCGCGCCCTGTGGTCATCCCAGGCGCGAGGCCGGCCGTTCGAACGGAACGAACACTCCATCTCGATGGCCTCGCGCAGAACGCCGCCCACTCGTCGTAGCCGCCAGGGATCGACCTTTCCGGTGATTCCGATCTCCGTCGGCGTGGTCGTCGCCGGGCTCGCGATCGGTGCGGCGATCGCATCGATGCACCCCGTGGGGAACACCGTCGTTGCGGTTGCTTCGCCGACCCCGCTCGCCAGCGCACCCCCGCCGACGAGCGTGCCGACCGAGCGTCCCACGCCGTCGCCCACTGCCGCTCCAACCGCCGCGCCGCCGACGCTCGCGCCGACGCAGAGGCCGTCCCCGCAGCGCGCGACGCCGCGACCCACCGCGCCGCCGACTGCGGCACCGGCAACGACGGCGCCTGCGACGGCGGAGCCACCGACCCCGGCCGCAGAGCCCGCGACCCCGCACCCCGTTGCGAGCGCGCCTGCCGTCGAGCGAACGCCGCCGCCCGCCGCAACGCGCCGTCCGGCCGCCGTCGCACCGTCCGGCGGGCAGCTCGCGTTCGCACAGTCGTCGTCGCCGTCGCCACCGTCGCCGGCACCCGCGACCGGCACCGATGCGCCGCTCGTCCACGACGCGCAAGAGACGGTGCGGACGTACATCGGTGCGTTGATCGCCGGCGACGATGCGACGGCCCAAGCGCAGCTGCTCGCAAACGCCGGCACCGCGCAGGCGCGGCTGTCCGAGAAGGACTTCCTCGACGCCGGTTCGCGGATCGTCGACATCTCCGCGCGTTCGACGGACGCGAACTCCGCCGTCGTCGACATCGACATCCAAACGTCCAAGGGCTTGTATTACGGACACTACGAGCTCCGGCGTCTGGACTCGGGCGTGGTGCTCATCCGCCAGCACAGCGCGGTCAAGGCGTGAGCGTCGACGGTCTCTTCGAGGGGCTGCTCGCGACGGGCGAGCGCATCGCGCCGCCGGCCGGCGCGGCGCAGTGGACGACGATTCCGGATCAGGACGCGTGGAACGCCGAGTTGCTGCGCGATCCGGCCGGCTTTTGGCGAACGTGCGCGCAGCGCCTCGCCTGGGCGACGCCGCCCCAGCGCGTCGTGGAGGGCCCGCTGCACGCAGCCCGCTGGTTCCACGATGGGCGCCTGAACGCGACGGTGTCGTGTCTGGATCGGCACGTCGCAGCGCACCCCGATGCGCTCGCGTATCTCTACCTGCGCGAGGACCTTGCGGAGGAGCGCGTCACCTATCGCGAGCTACTCGCGCGCACGAATCGCCTCGCGAACGCCTTGCGCGCCGACGGCGTGCGCGTGGGCGACCGCGTCTGCATCTATATGCCGCTGTCGCTGGACGGCATCGTTGCGATGCTCGCGTGCGCGCGAATCGGTGCCGTGCACAGCGTCGTCTACGCCGGCCTGGGCGCGACGGCGCTGCGCGATCGCATCGAGGATGCCGGCGCAGAGGTCGTGATCGGGGCAGACGTGACGTACCGGCGCGGTCGCGTCGTCGACCTCGCGGGCATTCTCGCCGATGCCGTGGCTGCGGCGCCCAGCGTGCGCCGTGTGATTGTGTGGCGCCGCTCCGAGCGTCCGGCGCCGCTGCGCGAGCGCGAGCGCGACCTCGTCGAGTACGCACGGGATCAAGCAGAGGCGTGCGAGCCGGCGATCGTCGACGCCGAACATCCACTGTTCATCCTGTACACGAGCGGAACGACGGGCAAGCCAAAGGGCGTCGTGATGACGCACGGCGGCTACCTGGTGGGCGCGAGTGCGATGCTGGCCTTGACGACCGAGCTCACGCCCAACGACACGTACTGGTGCACGAGCGACATCGGCTGGATCGTCGGGCACTCGCTGATCGTGTACGGCGCCCTCGCGAATCGGTATCGGTCGATCATTCGCGAGGGATCGCCCGACTGGCCGTCGCCGGCGGCCGCCTACGAGGTCATCGCGCGCCACCGCGTGACGAAGCTGTACACGGCGCCGACGCTCGCGCGGATGCTGATGCGGTTCGGCCCCGGCCTCGTGGCCGAGCACGATCTGTCCTCACTGCAGGCGATCTTCTGCGCGGGGGAGCCGCTCAATCCGGAGGCGTGGCATTTCCTGCACGACGTCATCGGGCGCGGCAACGTCGCCGTGTGCAATCAGTGGTGGCAGACGGAAACCGGCACGATGATGCTGGGCTTCTTGCCATCCAGCACGATTCTCCCCGATCGCAGCGGCAAACCGTTCGGACCGCTGGAGTTCGGCGTCGTCGCCGGCGACGGAACGCCGGTGGCCGCGGGCGCGGGCGGGCTGCTCGTCATCCGCACGCCGTGGCCTGCGATGTTCAAGACGATCTGGGGCGATCCGGCTCGTTACGAGCAATATTTTTCGGAGATTCCCGGCGCGTACACCGCGGGCGACGTCGCGACGAGCGACGCGGACGGTTACTTCAGCATCCTCGGGCGCGCCGACGACGTGCTGAACGTCGCGGGCCATCGCATCGCGACCGCCGACGTCGAGAGCGCGCTCGTGTCGCATCCCGCGTGCGGTGAGGCGGGCGTGATCGGCAAGCCGGATGCGATCAAGGGAGAAGTGATCAAAGCGTTCGTCGTCCTGCGCGTCGGATACGAGGCCAGCGACGAGCTGCGCGGCGCGCTCGTCGAGCACGTGCGCTACCACCTCGGCCCCATCGGCACGCCGGCGGATCTCGAGTTCGTCGCCAAGCTGCCGAAGACGCGCAGCGGCAAGATCATGCGGCGACTGCTGAAGGCGCAGGAGCGCGGTCAGGAGCTTGGGGACATCACGACCCTCGAGGAGTGAAGCTCAGCAGCCGTCGGGCAGGGGAGGCTTCGTGGCGAGCCCCTGCGCGAATTCCGGCGCGAGGTTCACCGGAGTGAAACCGGTCGCAACGCTGCCGCGCATTGCCGCGGCGGAGTAGCCCGAGGTGTTCATGTGCGCGCGCACGGTCACGACCTGGTCGGCCCGAATCGCCACCGGGCCGCCGTCGCGCGAGAACGGCTGCTCGTCCGCGTGATCGTGAAGCAGCACGCGCCGATACACGAGGCCACCGGCCTCGTCGACGACCTCCCACCAGTCTGCATAGTGCGAGCATCCCGTGTCGTTGCTCGCGATCGTGACGATCAGGGTGTAGCTCCCGGCGGCGCCGCTCGACCGGACGCCGGTCACTCGCGCGTCCGGGGCGCCCGCATCGACGCTGCCCGCCATCAGCGCGAGCGACCCGATCGCGAAGGCAAGGACCCATCCGTTCCGCATGCTCGACTCCCCATGCTGCGATCGACTCCCGTGTGGCGAATGTCTGCTTCGAATCCGGCCCGGGCCGTCCTCGACGGAGGCGTGAAGTCGCCTTAGAATGGCGTGAGAGTTTCGTCGCGAGGTGAAGAAATCACGGCTGGGGCGGGACGGCGACCGCGTGGAGATGCCGCCGAGCCGCAAGACTGGGAGGCAAACCGGCGGCGGTTGAGATAGACGGGTGCATGCACCGCAGGCCGCCGCCCGCCCTCGTCATCGCGCTGGTGGCCCTCCTCGCGTTCGTCCCGGCGGGCGCCGCGCTCGCGGCGGTGGCCTTGAACGCGGTCGCCGTCGCGCTCCAACCGAACGGCTCCGCGCGCGTGACGGCGCAGTTTGCCGGTCCGCCACCGAAGTACACGATCACCGGCGCCGGCACGACCGAGACCTCGGTGATCTTCCAGCAGGTCACCGTCGGGCCGGCCGTGCCGCCGACGATCGCGGGCGCCGGCCCGATCCACAGCGTGTCGGTCGCCCAGGTCGGTCCGAACGTGGCGATCTCCCTGCACCTCGCGGCCAACTCGCCGGTCCGCGTGCAGCCTGGGGGCAACTTTATCGTCATCGACGTGCCGAGCCAGAATCCCCAGCGTGCGCAGCCGGAGGGCGAGCAGGCCGCCGCCGGCACCGGCCTGGGCGAGGTGACCGAAGTGATCCCGCTCAAGTACGCCGACGTCAGCGAGGTCGCCGGTATCCTGGTGCAAGGCGCAAACGTACCGTCGAACGACAACTTCAACCCGCAGACGTCGAACTTCGGCGCGCAGTCGTTCGGTGGCACGTTCAGCGGCCAGCAGCAGCAGTTTCAGCAGCCCACGTTCCAGCAGAACAACTTTGGGAACGCGTTCGGCGGGCAGGCGCAAGGCCTCGCGCAGCGCGTGAGCGACAACCTGGCGATCGACCGACGCCTCAACGCCATCATCCTCACCGGGCCTGCGGACGTCGTCGCCTCCCTGCACGCCATCGTCGAGAAGCTCGACGTGCCGCTGGACAGCGTGCTGCTCGAGACGCAGATCGTCGAACTCGACGAAAACGGTGCGAAGGATCTCGGGATCGATTTCAACGGCGGGCAAGGCTTTGCCGCATCGATCAAATACGTCACCCAGAGCCTGAACTACGCGAACGGCGCCGCCACGTTTGCCGCCAATCTGTACGCCCTGACGCAGAAAGGCGAAGGCCGAATCCTCGCCAAGCCGCGCATCCTCGCGCAAAACGGTACGTCTGCGTCGATTCTCACCGGCGACGCACTGCCCATCATCACGACGGTCGTCGTCGCCGGAAGCAGCGCCGTCACGTCGCAACAGGTGAACTACGTCAACGTGGGCGTCAACCTGCAGATCCAGCCGCGCATCGCCGCCGACGGGTACGTGACGTCGCACATCTTCGCCGAGGTGTCGAGCGTCACGGCCTACACGCAGGGCATCCCGCAGATCAGCCAGCGCCAGGCCGTGACCCAGGCGACCGTCAAGGACGGCGACTCGTTCGTGATCGGCGGTCTGTTGCAAGACAACGAGATCAAGACCGTGTACAAGGTGCCCGGTGTCGGCGACATCCCGCTCATCGGGGGCCTCTTCAAGCGCATCAGCACCACGACGCAGAAGACCAACCTCTACATCGTGGTGACGCCGCACGTGATCCCGCGACGTGTGCTGCCACCGGCACCGTTGCCTCCCGCGCCGAGCGCCGCGCCCGTGCCCGTGCCCGTGCCGACGATCTCGCCCCCGGCCAGGCGTCGCTAGCGAGAGATCAGCCCTTCGCGCGTGGGGAGCCGGCGAGCCGGGCGATCGCCGCGCGCGCGTCGTTCCCGATCAGGTGCTCGACGGCGAGCGCCACGAGGAACGCGAAGATCTCGAGCGGCACGAAGTCGACGACCACATCGGCGACGGTCGGCACGAGCAATAGCGTGCCGGCAGCCGCGAACGTCAATCCGACGATGAGGCCGAGGATGCTCACCAGCAGCGTGCGCCCGCTCCGCGCGGCCGTGGCCAGGTCGCGCAGTGCCGCAATCGGCGTGCGCGTCCCGACGTTCCAGACGATGAGCGCGCAGGTGTCCAGCGCGATGGCCCCGGCGAGGCGGGCGACCGTCTCGAGGTCCGTGGTCAGCCCCGCAGCGCCTGCGGCGGTGCCTCATCCGGCCACGATGCGATTTCGCCGAGCGCCGCGCTGCGTACGACCTTCAGCCCGAGGGTCGCGCACTTCATGCGCGCCGGGCTGATGCCGATCCCAACGTTCTCGAGCACGCGTTCGGTCGACATCTTCGCGACCTCCTCGAGCGGCATCCCGCGCAGGCTCTCGCTGAGCATCGACATCGACGCGAGGCTGATCGCGCAGCCCTTCCCGGTGAACCGGATGTCGGCGACCTTCCCGTCCTCGACCTTCAGTTCGACGCGCATCTGGTCGCCGCACAGCGGGTTCACATCCTCGGCGGATGCGTCGGCGTGCTCGAGGTGCCCGAAATTGCGCGGGTTCCGGTAGTGATCGAGGATATAGTCCTTGTAGAAGTCGTCCATGCTGTCTCGTGTGTTCCTTTGCTCCCCGTCCGCCCGGACGGCCTGCTCGTGATCCCGTTGCGCGGCGTGGTCTTCGATCTCGATGGGACCCTCGGTGATACCTTACCCGCGACCTTCGCCGCGTTCCGCGCCGTGTTTGCGGCCCGCCTCGGCCGCCACTTTGCCGATCGGGAGATACGAGCCATGTTCGGGCCCGACGAGCGCGGCGTATTCCTGCGCCACCTCCCGCACGAGGCCGACGCCGCACTGGACGACTTCCTCGCCGAGTACGAGCGGCTGCAGATGCGCAGCGCGGGACCCTTCGACGGCGTCGTCACTCTGTTGGACACGCTGCGCGACCGTGGGGTGGCGTGCGCGGTCGTCACCGGAAAGGGGGCGCAGAGTGCAGATCTGACGCTGCGCCTGCTGGGTCTGCGCGACTACTTCCCGATCGTAGAGGCCGGGTCGCCCGACGGCGCCGTCAAGGAGGCCGGCATGCGCCGCGTGCTCGAGCGCTGGGGTACCGATCCCGCCGCGGTCGCGGGCGTCGGCGACGCCCCAAGCGATGTCCGCTGCGCGCGGGCGGTCGGCATGCATGCGCTCGCGGCGGCGTGGGCGCCGGCGACCGACGCCGCGGCCTTGCGCTCGCTCGAGCCCGATGCCCTGTTCGCACACGTCCGGGAGGCGCACGATTGGCTCGTCAGCCGACTCTGAAGAGGCGCGCGGCCTTCTCGAGCGCATCCGCCAACGCGTCGATGTCCTCTTCCGTATTGTAGAGATAGAAGGAGGCGCGGGCGGTCGCGGGCCACCCCATCTTCGCCATCAAGGGCATCGTGCAGTGGTGGCCGGCGCGAACGCACACGCCTTCGGTATCCAGGATCGATGCAAGGTCGTGCGCGTGCACGTCGGCGAGGTTGAAGGAGATGATCCCGGCGCGCTCCGCTTCCGGCGGGCCGTAGATCGCAAGCCCGCGCGAGCGCAGGCCCGAGAGGCGGCCGAACGCGTACGACGTGATCGCCCGCTCGTGCGCGTGGATCCAGTCCATCCCCACGCCCGTCAGATAATCGACGGCGGCGCCGAGGGCGACCGCATCCGCGATGTTGCTCGTGCCGGCCTCGAACTTCCAGGGGATCTCGTTGAACGTCGTCTGCTCGTACTCCACCGTGCGGATCATGTCGCCGCCCGTCAGGAATGGCGGCATCGCTTCGAGCAAGGCGCGCTTCCCATACAGGAATCCGATCCCCGTCGGCCCGCACATCTTGTGCCCGCTGGCCGCGAGAAAGTCGACGTCGAGCGCCTTGACGTCGACGGCCATGTGCGGCACCGACTGCGCCGCATCGACCAGGACGATTGCACCGGCCGCGTGCGCGGCTGGGACGATGCGATCGAGCGGCGCGATCGTCCCGAGCGTGTTGCTGACCTGCGAGAGTGCGACCAGCTTCACGCCGCGTAGCTTCTCGTCGAGGTCGTCGAGCTGGTGGCGGCCCTCGGCGTCCACTTCGATGAAGCGCAGTTCGGCGCCGGTCTTCGCCGCAAGCAGCTGCCAGGGCACGAGGTTCGAGTGGTGCTCGAGCTGCGAGGTGAGGATCGCGTCGCCGGGCCCGAGACTGGCGAGGCCCCAGGTGTACGACACGAGGTTGATCGCTTCCGTCGTATTGCGGGTCCAGATGATCTCGGCGGCGGCGGCGTTGACGAAGCGCGCGACCTTCTCGCGCGCCCCCTCGAATGCTTCGGTCGCGCGCTCGGCCAGCTCGTACACGCCACGGTGGATGTTCGCGTTGTCCGTCGTGTAGTAGTGGACGAGCGCGTCGATCATGGCCTGGGGCTTCTGCGACGACGCGGCCGAGTCGAGGTAGACGAGCCGCTTCCCGCGCGACGTCGGCTTCGCGAGGATTGGGAAGTCCGCGACGATGCGCGCTTGCTTCGTGTCGCTCGCGGCGATCATCTAGGCGGACTCCGCCGGCGAACTCCCGCCCGCCTTTTCTGCCAGCGTCGAGCGCAGGAACGCGCGCAGGCCCTCGGCCGGGAACGCCGCTACGAGCGGCTCGAAGAACCCGAGCGCGATCATGCGTTCGGCCTCGGAGCGCTCGATGCCACGCGTCTGCGCGTAGAAGAGTTCGTCCTCGTCGATCGAGCCGACGGTCGCGCCGTGGAATGCCTTGACGTCGTTCGACGCGATCTCGAGCGCGGGAACCGAGTCGATGTGCGCGCGTTTGCTCAGCAGCAGCGCGTCGTCGCGCAGCGTCGCGTCGCTGCCGTTCGCGTGCGCGTCGATGCGGATGTTCCCGAGGTAGCGACCCTGCCCGCGCCCGGTCGCCGCGCTCTTGATTGTGGTGCGCGAGGCGGTCGGCCCAACCGCGTGCTCGACGAGCGACGAGAGGTCGACGTGCTGATCGCCCGCGTTGAAGAAGAACCCGGTGATCTCGGCGGAGCTTCCCTTGCCGGCGAGCCGCGTCGCGATGACGGAGCGGCTGAGCGCCGCACCGACTTCGGCGACGAAGAAGCGACACGTGGCGTCCGCTGCGCAGACCGCGCCGCGGTTCATCAGGATGGTGCTGGCCGAGCCGGCCCGCTGCACGGCGACGTAGTCGAGTCGTGCGTGGTCGCCGACGATCGCCTCGACGATGCCGCACGAGAAGCCCGCGCCGCTCAGGTCCTCGATCACCGTCGCCTCGGCGCCGTCATCGAGGACGACCAGCACGTACGGAAAGCTGAAGCCGAGGGTGCCGGCGACGCGCGTCTCGATCAGGATCGGGCCATCCAGCCGAACGCCCGCGGGGACGTGGATCAGCAATCCGTCCTGCATGCACGCGACGGCGAGGCTCGCGAATTTGTCGTCGCCCCAGCGCACGGCGCTGCCGAACGACCGGGCGAACAACGCGCGGTCGGCCTCCGAGACGATCTGCCGTACGTAGTTCACCTGCCGCCCATCGGCATGTCCCGCGTTGCTCGCAACGCGCAGGGGCGAAAACGCCGGCCGAGCGAATGCGGCGACGGCGTCGTGCGGAACGAGCGGCTCGGGGCGCGCCGCCGACGCGGGTCCTTCGGGGCGCTCGTCCCAGGGAATCTCGGCGGCCGCGCGCGCGTAGTCGTGCTTCCAATCGCGCCCAGGCTTGCCGCCCGGGGCGACGGACTGCTCGTACGAGTCGAACGCCGCACGGCGCACGTCGAGCGGGACGAGTCGATGCGCTTCGGGGTTTGCTGCTACCGGCGCCAGCAAGCGTTCGAACGCATCCCGCACTGGTATGGGCGCGAGCCCGTCTGCGCCGGCCGCTCGCTCGCGCTCCGCCGCCGCTGCCTCGAGGCTAGCCGACGGCACCAGCCACCTCGTCGCGGATTGCCTCGTACCCGTCGCGCTCGATGACGTTCGCAAGATCGGGGCCGCCGGACTTCACGATGCGGCCGTCGAGCATGATGTGCACCCGGTCGGCGGCCACGTATTGGAGGATGCGCGGATAGTGCGTGATGACCAGGAAACCGGTTCGCCGGCCCTCGTCGCTCGCGCGCAGCGCGGCGATCGCGGCGCCGACGGCGCGCAGCGCGTCGACGTCGAGCCCGGAATCCGTCTCGTCGAGGATCCCGTACTTCGGCGCGAGCACCGCGAGCTGGAGCATTTCGAGCCGCTTCTTTTCGCCGCCCGAGAAGCCGTCGTTCACGTAGCGGCTCAGGAACGCGACGTCCATGTCGAGCGTGTCGATCTTGTCGTAGATCAGCTGCCGGAACTTCGCCGGCGGGAGGTCGTCCGGACGCACGGCCTGGCGCGCGGCGCGCAGGAAGTTGCCCACACTCACGCCCGGGATCGCCGCCGGATATTGGAACGAGAGGAACAGACCGGCCTTCGCCCGCTTGTCGGGCGAGAGCGCGAGCAGATCCTCGCCGTCCAGCGTGACCGTGCCGCTCTCGATCGCGTAGCCGGGGTGGCCGCTCATCGCAAACGCGAGGGTCGACTTTCCGCTACCGTTGGGACCCATCAGCGCGTGGACCGAACCCGGCTCCACGGCGAGGTCGATCCCCTTCAGGATTTCATTGCCGCCCACGCTGACGCGCAGACCTCGAACAACCAAGCCGCTTTCCGCCATGACCCCCATCGTACGGGGCAGCGCCAAGAAAGTCAAGGAAGTGCTGGACTATCTTCGCAATTGGTGCTAGAGTCGGAGAGGATGCAGGACGCGCGCTTCTTTCAGTCGACCCGAGGGCGCATCGTTTCGACGCTGCGTCGCCGGCATGCGGCCACCGCCGTCGATCTCGCGACCGAGTTCGGCCTGTCGCCGAACGCGGTGCGGCAGCAGCTGGTCTTCCTCGAGCGCGACGGCTTCGTCGCCGAGCGGTCGGTCCGGCGTGGCCGGACGAAACCGACGCTCGAGTACTCGCTGACCCCGGCCGCCGAATCCCTGTTTCCCCAGCGCTACGATCGCGTGCTCAATGCGGTGCTGCAGGACGTCCGCGAGACGCGCGGCGCCGACGCCGTTCGCGAGATTTTCGAGCGGATCGGAGAGCGCGCAGCGGTGCGGCACGGTCCGCGGCTCGAGGGCAAAGACACCCGCGGCCGGGTCTACGAGCTCGCCGAGATCCTCCGCGAGAACGGAGTCGACTCGGAGGTCGTGCAGACCGAGCGCGGCCTGGAGTTGCGCGAACACAACTGTCCGTATGCGAAGACCGTCGCGGAGCATCCCGAGGTCTGTGCGGTGATCCATGCCGTGCTGAGCGAAACGATGCCAGGCGAACCACACCAGGTCGAGTCTCTCGCAACCGGCGGCAGCGCGTGCCGGTTCGAGATCGCGGAGCGCGAAGGAGTTGGTTCGTGAATTTTGCGAAGTTTCAGGATCTGGTCGAGAAGCGGAGCGGGTTCCGCACGATGGACGATCCGATGGCATCGGGCGAGTACTTCAGCGACTCGTGCGGCGACATGTATACGTACTACCTGCGGGTGGGTCCGGGCGACGTGATCGACGACGTGTCGTACTTCACGACCGGGTGCGGGTTCGGGACGGCGACCTGTAGCCTGCTCGTCGACCTCGCGCACGGGAAGACCGTCGACCAGGCGTACGTGATTTCCGAGGCCGACATCGAGGCCGAGCTGGGCGGCTACCCCGAGAAGAAGAAGGACTACCCGGAGCGGTCGCTCGCAGCCCTGCGCGCGGCGATCGACGATTATCGCGCGAAGCGCGCCTCCGGCGCGATCACGGACGCGATGTTGCTGCGCGCGCGTGCATCGAGTCCCGCGTCAGGCGCGAGTCCCGCGTCAGCCGCGAACGGCGTTGCCGCAGAGCCGCCGCCGCCCCCGCGCGTCGTCGACGGTGCGGGCGTCGTCACGATCAAGCTGCATTAGTCCATCGCGCCCCTAGGCGCGCAGGAACGGATTCGCCGCGCGCTCCGCACCGATGCTCGTGAGCGGCCCGTGCCCGGGAACCACGACCGTGTCGTTTGCGAACGGCAGCAGCTTCTCGCGGATCGATCCGACGAGTTCTTCGAGCGTCGTGCCACCGATGTCGACGCGGCCGACGCTCCCGCGGAAGAGGGTGTCTCCCGTCAGCAGGCGCGTCGAGCCGCCGGTCGTGAGCACGAACGAGACGCTTCCGGGCGTGTGGCCGGGCGTGTGCAACACGTCGAGCGTCGCCTCGCCCGCGCGCAGGCGATCGCCCTGCGCCAGATCGCCGTCGAGCGCGGTCAGGTCGGGCGGCGGCAGCCCGAACGCGCGCGCGAGGTCGCGTTGCGCGGCGTACAGCGGAAGATCGGCCGGGTGCAGCAGCCCCGGCGCTCCCGTCTGCTCGCGCAGCGCCGGCAGCGTGCCGATGTGATCGAAGTGCGCATGCGTGTGCACGAGCGCGGTCGCGCGCACTCCCAGCTCGTCGAGCCGGCGGACGATGCGGTCCGGCTCGTCACCGCCGTCGACGACGATCGCTTCTCCAGAGCTCGGGTCGGCGACGATCGTGCACGTGCACTGCAGCGGCCCGACGGGGAAGTGCTCGATGACGATCCGATGCTCTCCGCCCGGCGCGGCCTCCGTCACGACGCGAGCACCCCGAAATCGCGGTATGCGCCGTCGAAATAGCCGAGTGGTGCGCCGCTGCCGGCGGCGCAGCCGACCACCGCGCCGATCAGGATCGTGTGGGTGCCGGCGGAATACTGTTGCGCGAGCTCGCAATCGAGGTACGCAAGCGCGCCGTCGATGATGGGCGAGCCCGTCCGATCGGCGTGATACGCGAGCCCGGCGAACGGGTCTGCATCGTCGCGGGTCGCGAAGCGGCGCGCGAGCGGCTCCTGGTCGACGCGCAGCAGGTTGACGCAAAACCGACCCGAGAGGGCGATGACGGGATGCGTTCGCGCCTGCCGGCTGACGCATACGAGCACGAGCGGCGGCTCGGCAGACACGCTGGCGACCGCATTCGCGGTGAAGCCCTTCGGGTGCCCGTCGAACGTCGTCGTGACGATCGTGACGCCCGTCGGAAAGCGGCGCATCGCCGCTCGGAAGGCTGCCGGAGGCGCGGCGCCGCTCGCGCCCGTCGTCACGCGATTCTCGCCCCGATGCCCGTCCCGTCGCCGAGGGGCACGATCGTCGCGTCGAGCTGCGGATGCGCGAGGAAGGCACGGTTGAACGCGCGGATGGCGCGCGTGTCGACCGTGTCGCTCTCGGAGGGCGCCGCCGCCGCGAGCCCGCCCCACAGGAGGTTATCGACCACGACGAGCCCCGATCGTTTCAGGAGCGGCACCGCGAGCTCGAGGTAGCCTTCGTACTGGTACTTCAGTGCGTCGATGAACACGATGTCGAGGTTGCGCTGCGGGAAGGAGGCGAGCACGTCGAGTGCCGGCTGATTGATGACTTCGACCGCGTCGGCCTTTCCGGCGCGGCGGAGGAAGTCACACGCGATGTCGGTGCGCGATCGGTCCGGGTCGATCGTCCAAATGTGACCGGCGGGCGGGAGGGCGAGCGCCATCCACAGTGTCGAGTAGCCATATGCGGTCCCGATCTCGAGGATCCGGTTTGCTTGCATCGCATGCACCAGCGTCGAGAGGAGCCGGCCGGTTTCGCGCGAGACGATGGGGATGCCGTCACGCAACCCCAACTGCTCGAGTTCCTGCACGAGCGGTGGCGGCCCGGGATGGATGCGCGTCAGGTACGCGAGGTCTGCGTCCGTCGACACCTACAGCCCGACGACATTCTTGTGGCTGAAGCCGAACGCCATGAAGAAGAGCATCGGTAGCGAGAGCATGGTGTTCGTGCGCGACGCGAGGAACGCGATGCGGCGCGCCTTCGCCTTTTGCTCGTCGGTCGCCGGGACGATGCCGAGGATCTTCATCTGGTTCGGGTAGATCAGTACCACGACGTTGAAGAGCATGATCGTGCCGAGCCACGCCCCGACGCCGATGCCCGTGTAGGGCGCCTGCAGGGTGAACGCCGAAACGATGCCGTTCTGCGTCGACGACGAGAGCGTCCACAGCAGGATGGCGCCCATGATCCAGGTCGCGATCGCGGCGCCGCGGAAGAGCTGCAGCGCACGCGGCGCGATATACTTCGTGATGCCGGCGGCGCCGCCGTCGGCGGCCTTGTTGGCCGCGGCAAGCCCTTGCACCTGAACGAAGTTGAAGTAGTACAGCAGCCCGATCCACGCGATCCCGGCGATGTAGTGGAACCAGCGCGCGAGCCCGCCGACCCAATCCATCTCGCGCTACGCCCCCACCGGCGACAGTGCCTTGACCACGAAGTACAGGATGATCGTCAAGGCGACGCCGCAGACGATCGTCCCGGTGAGCGAATCCAGCGGATTCTTCATCTTGCCCTCCGGTCGCAAACCCGATGGAGATGGAAGTGACTACCGGCCGTGCTTTCCTGCCGCGGTCGGTATCTCCTCGACCCTGGCGACCCGCGCTGTTTGGTGCATCGGCCCCTCGGGAAACGTCTTGGGACGAACCGGTTTGGTTCACGACTCGGAGGCATGAATGACCGACACGCTACAAGAAAGCTATACCCCGCGCGCATGGCAGTCGCTGCGCGGCTTGCAGGGGATATCGGATCACACGCTCGAGGTCCACTTCGGGCTGTACCAGGGATACGTGAAGAACGCAAATCTTCTGAACGAGCGACTCGCGGAGCGCGCGGCCGCCGGCAAGCTTTCCGGGTCCGACCCACTCTTCGCGGAGCTCAAGCGACGCCTCGGCTTCGAGGTGAACGGCATGCGCTTGCACGAGTACTACTTCGACAACCTCACGGCGTCCGGTTCCGACATCCCGACGTCCGGAGCGCTGTACGACGCCCTCGGCGCGAGCTACGGCAGCATCGAGCGGTGGCGTGACGATTTTGCCGCCGTCGGAGCGATGCGCGGCGTCGGCTGGGCCATCGCGTACGCCGACCCCACGAACGGCCGCATCACGAACACCTGGGTCACCCTGCACGAGGACGGCAACTTTGCCGGCTTCACCCCGGTGCTCGTGATGGACGTGTGGGAGCACGCTTTCATACTCGACTACGCGCCGGCCGATCGCCCCAAGTACATCGACGCCTTCCTTTCCACCGTCGACTGGAAGTGCGTCGCGGGACGCCTGCCCGGCCCCGCCAAGCGGTAGGGACGGGCGCGAGCGCGGTGAGGAGGGAGTCGGGCCGCCTGCGCCTCTTCCCGCTCAACACGGTCCTCTTTCCGGGGGCCGCGCTGCACCTCCACATCTACGAACCGCGCTACAAGCAGATGATCGCCGAGTGTCTCGACGGCGGCGAGGCATTCGGGGTGGTGCTGATCCGTGACGGCGACGAGGCGGGCGACCCCGAGGTGCAGCCGCACGACGTCGGTACGACCGCGGAAATCGGGGACGTCACCGCGCTCGAACACGGCCGCTACTACGTCAACACGGTCGGCCGGCGCCGCTTTCGGATCGAGCGTGTGATCGCGCGCGAGCCCTACATGCTCGCCGAGGTCACGTATCTGACCGAGGACGCGGCCTCGAACGGCCCGGCGCAGCGACGCCTGATCGACGAGATGCGCGACGTGTTCGCAGAGTATCTCCGCCTGCTCGTCGAGTTTTCGGGGATGCGAGCGGCGGTCGATCTGCCGGAGGTGCCCCTCGAGGCGTCGTTCTTGGTCGCGGATGCGCTGCAGGTGGCCGACTCGATGAAGCAGCGGCTGCTGGAGCTCTCGAGCACCGAGCAGCGGCTGACGGTCGAACTCGGCTTCCTGCGGCGGCTGCTGCCACAACTGCGGGCGCTCCTGGAGCGCAAGCGCACGAAACCGATTCCCGAGCGCGGCCCCGCACCGGGAGGCGCGTTTCGCGCGACCCAGGAGAAGTTCTTCGGCAAGCATTTCAGCATGAACTAACCTGCACTCGCGCCGCAGGCCGGTGCGCGGCACGAACGAAAGCCAGCGCCCTTGTGATGGCGACACGACGTGACTTCCTCGGCGCATCCGCGGTTGCCGCGGCGGCGTTCCCGCTCGCGCGTTTCCAGGACGCGCTGAACGCTCCGTTCCAGCACCGTCAGGTGTTCGGCGCGCATGGCATCGACGGAGCCGGCGTGCTCTCGCAGATGAAGAACTCGCTGAACGCCTACGAGTTCGACCTCGGGGAAGGTCCTGGAACCTTACACGTCGCCGCGGTCTTCTATGGCGGCGCGTCGCCTCTCGGCGTCGACGACGCTGCGTGGACCACGTACCGGCTCGCAAAGGCGCTCGCGGCGCGCGGCGACGACGTGTCGTGGATCGAACCCGATGCCCAGGGAAGTCCTGTTGCGCGGCCGCGCCGGCCGTTCGACCCGCTCGCACGCCCCGGCGATCCGCTGCACCCGTCGGCCGACGGCTCGATCGAGGGGCTGACGAAACGCGGCGCGTCGTTCTTCGTGTGCAACAACGCCCTGATGGGCCTGGCCACGTTCCTCGCGACGAGTTCGCCGTTCGGCGGCGGCCGTGGGGTCGACGCGATCCTCGCCGATCTGCAGGCGCACCTCGCCCCCGGCGCGATCCTCGTTCCCGCCGGTGTCGCCGCGCTCAACGCGGCGCAGGAGGCGAAGTTCACCTACGTGGCCGCGTCCTAAGCGTCGAGGGCGCCGTTAGGCGCTACGAGTGAGTGCCTTGACCGTATCGAGCGGCATCGCGACCGCCGTCTTGAAGTGCTCGCCGAACGAGTCGAGTCGCAGCGTGAACGGGTCGATGCCCGTCAAGCCGACGTGGAGCTTGACGACTCCGAGCGGGACGCGCGGCGACAGCCAGACCGTCATGTCGGTGACGCGCGGCTCGTCGCCGCGAGCGGCGGTTGCGCCATAAGTCGTCGTCACGCGCGTGGTCGCGAAGGTCTTGCCCGCTGCCGTCACCGATTCGTGCGCGACCGCCGTCACCGTCGCCGAGCGGTCCAGAT
>Ga0302325_10012365_pt1 | contig 18314 bp, 13 predicted proteins | sample Palsa_T0_2_FD_201948 | JGI IMG/M metagenome (GOLD analysis project Ga0302325, IMG submission 201948) | Peat permafrost microbial communities from Stordalen Mire near Abisko, Sweden - Palsa_T0_2 | ecosystem: Environmental > Terrestrial > Soil > Palsa > Peat permafrost | place: Sweden: Abisko...
CGATATTTTTGGTAACTCACCGGCCATTGTTCGAAACCACTATGCCAAGTGGTCCCCTGCCCGCCAAGCACGGATCGATGAGCTGATGGAGCGCATTCACACCGGCGCAAATTGGCAGGTCTCCGAGAAATCGGCTCTGCTGCAGTAGCAAAGATCGCAACTAGACCCGCCTGGGCCAAGTGACCTATCCTGAGTGCACGACCGGTTTCATTCCGCCCGGTCGCTTCAGTGTCACGTCAGATATCACGCTTGAAGCGGTCTTTCGGTCCGACTCTCTTGCCGCGTTCAGCAACTTGCTGAGAAGCATGCCGGTTCTGACTGTTTTCGCGAGGGAACTGATTCAGCTTCGACTGGTACTCGATGCCAATGAAGTCCAGCGGGAAATCCGGTTTCGGCTCACCCGTCGTCAGGCTGATGCGCGCTCGGGGTTGCACGAGGCCATCGCCGCCGGTGTGGTGGTGGCGCTTGCGCCACGGTTCCTTGACGAAGAGATTGCGAAATACTCTGGCAAGATCGCGCAGGACACTGGACGCTCTATTGACGATGTGCATGCCGAATGGGCCGTAGTCCGGGGGCTGCTCCGGATTTATGATCCGAAGGAAGCCGATGATCCGGACGCCGCCCGGATCGACCCGAAGGACGTTCCTTACAAAGTGGCCTTTGATGAGCTGGGTGCGGACGCCGTACTCACGCGGGACAGGCATTTCGAACGAATGGGTGTGCAGGTTATGAAGCAATCACCCTCTGTAGCTCTGCGCGATTACGCCCGAGCCAGCAGTGTTTCGGTCGGATTGGGTATGAGCGCCGGCTTTGTCGTCACACTCAGCTACGCGTCGCTGCGGGGGATCTATGCAGTTATTGACAAGTCGGTCAGGATCATCGGTGATTTGCCCGAGTGGGTGAAACTGATACTGGCGGCGGGTGTTGTGGCGGCTGTCGTCCACCCGAAGTCTCGGCATTGGCTAATTGAAACATGGCAGCGGTTTCGCACAACAATTGCATCGATCACGCCGGAACTCGAAACCGCTGTTGAGACAGCCGCGCGGCTATATCTTGAAGCGCAGGAGAAGACCATGCAGACACGCTCGGCGCTCCAAGTTTCGCTTCCGCCTACGCGTCGCCGTACGGCACTGCAAATGGCACGCGTCATTTGCCTCGCTCATTCAGAACCTCTCTCGATTAAAGAGATGGCTGTGCGCATGGAGGCTGAGGGCTATGTTTCCGAGGCCAAGCATTTCCATCGGCATCTAAGACAGCAGTTTCAGGCCAGCGGACAGTTCACCGAGGTGTCGCCAGGGCGGTGGACAATGCAGGACTAGCAGGCGGGCTCAGGCCTTGGCATAAGCATTTCCGGGGCGGCGAGAACCCTCTAGAAATCGGATTTGAAATGGGATTCCTGCGAAGGCCCCTTCAGCTGAACAAGAGAGGTCGAATCGCGACGTACAGGTCGTAACATTCTTCAGGTTACGAAGCAAACGGGGGTCGCGGCGCTGACGACCCAACGAACTCTCGAATCTGCAAGCATAGAAGCATGATTGGTAACGTTTGTGACGTCAATTGGCAAGCAATCTGATAATGGCTTGGTCTGGATTTGTCATAAGTGCGTAGCGGAGCCCTTCCTTCATTCCCAGATAAAACGATCAGGGGAGAATGTGGTCTGCTCGCAGTGCAATCAACGCCATCGTGCATTTTCGACCGAAAAGATGGCGGATCTCATCGAAACTGCCCTCGACATACACTTCCGTCTCACGCCGGACGCGCCTTCGGCGCTGGACTATGCGCTAGGGCGGGACTGGCTGCCCGATAACGGCCCGATAGCCGACGTCATTGAATCGATGGCGGAAATTAATGCCGCGGCAGCGGAAGAAGTCCGCAAAGTCTTGGAGGATCGTCATTTCGACTACGAGGCAGCGAAGATGGGTGAACAAAACCCGTTCGGCAAGCAAGCCCACTACACCGAACGCAGCATATCGGACAACGACCTTCGCACTGTTTGGGAAACCTTTGAGAATGACTTGAAGACCCAGACCCGGTACTTTAGTCGATCCGCTCAAGAAACCCTTGCTAGCATTTTCGATGGAATAGAGAATCATCATACCGGCCAGGGAACGCCAGTCATCGTCGGTGGTCCAGGAACAGAACTCACGGCCCTGTATCGGGCTCGCGTGTTTCAACGGGACGGGGAACTTGAGGAGGCGATTAAGCGACCGGAAAAAGGTATTGGGCCTCCGCCTCCAGCGCTCGCAATAGCTGGGCGCATGAACGCCCACGGAATCTCAGTCTTCTATGGCGCTACTGGAGTCGATGTCGCACTAGCGGAGGTCAGCAGACCGCCGGTTGGCAGCAAGGTAGTCACTGGCCGCTTCGATGTAATAAGGCCCGTTCTGCTGCTTGACTTAGACGCGCTGAAAGATATTCGCGTAGCAGGAAGTGTATTTGATGAAGACTACGCTGCTCGGCTTCAGAAGGCGAAGTTTCTCGAAGGCTTGAGTTCCAGACTGAGCAAAGCCGTGATGCCGACTCACGAGCCTCTTGAATACCTGGCAACGCAAGCTCTGGCGGACTATCTTGCCACGGAAGCGAACCCAGTCTTTGACGGGATGATCTATCCTTCTGTTCAAGCTGGCGAGGGAAAGAACGTGGTTCTTTTTCATCGGTCCGCCTGCGTGGAGCCCATCTCTATTCCGGACGGTACTGAGATCTCCTCTCATCTTTATTCGCGCTTTGACCGGGGTGAAGAGATCGATTGTTCAGTTGTCGAAGAGGTGCCCGTTGAAAGCCCGTCCGATGCTTCAGACTCCCGATTTCTGACGGAACTATTCGGCAGTTCCGAAGGCGACGACGAAACACGTACACCTGTCCTCCGACTAGACACGACGAGCTTCACAGTGGCGCTGGTTGAAAGTGTAAAGTTCGACGTTACGCGTTTTCCAGTGCACCGCCACCGCTGGACGAAGCCAAAACAATCTCAAGAGATAGATAAGCAAGACTATTCCGGCTTCCTCTGACTTGAATCGTGGAGACATGGGTCTGGGAATCATATGGTTAACGTGGGGACGTTGCTACCAAGGCTAGGCTCACGCCCAAGGTGGCGCTCGAGATGCATGGCCTCGCCGTTTTGGGCACAATTTGGGCACAAACGAAAATGGCTTCCGTATCTTATTGATACGAAAGCCGTTTATCTGGTGCGGAGAGGGGGACTTGAACCCCCACGAGATTGCTCCCGCTAGCACCTCAAGCTAGTGCGTCTGCCAATTCCGCCACCTCCGCAGGGGCTGACCCGGTCCATTTCCAGACCCGATCCGGACACTTGATAATTCTATCGAACTACTTCTTACCCGGCGCTGGCCGCGGTGTCCCCGGAGTGATACCGACCGGAAGACTCGGGGCTTTCTTATTCTTCAGATCCAATGAAGACGCACCTCCCGCGTTGCGCGTCGCTAAAATCGAGAGCGACATCGAGGTCAACATAAAGACTATCGCGGAAATGGTCGTCGCCTTCGAAAGCAGTGTCGCCGAACCGCGTGGCCCAAACGCCGTCTGAGAACCCATGCCGCCAAATGCACCGGCAAGATCGGCCGCTTTACCGCTCTGCAGCAGCACCACAATGATGAGAAATAGGCACACGATGACGTGCACAATCGTTAACAGAATGATCACAACCCCACCAGTATAGCCGATTCGTCCGCTAATCTGAAACTTGGCTCCTCGACTCCCCATTTCGCGTTGGCGGCACACGGCCCACTATTGCGCACAGACCGAAGCGCATGTCTTCGCTCTCTCCATTGCGGCTAGCGTTCTGTTGTCCTTCTACCCGTTTTTAATTGTCGCCGTCTCGCTCTGCAAATATGTTTTCCAGTGGCCGGCTGCCGTGAATGCCATTTACTACGCACTGAACGATTACCTTCCAAGCGAGGTCGGCAAGTACATTTCGCGCAACCTCGCCTTCAGCGTACTTTCGCGCGGTAGTGTCCAGTTCGTCTCGCTGCTGCTCCTTCTGTTTACCGCGAATGGCGTCTTTGAACCACTCGAAGTGGCGCTCAATCGCGTTTGGGGCGCGGAGAAAAACCGCTCCTATCTCAAGAACCAACTACTCAGCTTGGGCCTGATCCTGCTGTGTGGCGGGTTGGTGCTGAGCTCTTTCCTGCTGGCTGCGGTTAACGAGGATTTTCTTAAATCGCAATTTAACTTGCGCTTTCTTCCCGCCTGGCTGGCGTTCGTGGTCTTCAAACTGGCCGCCATCCCGATTACGATTCTGGCGCTCTTCCTCATCTACTGGCTGGTGCCGAATTGCAGGGTTCCGCGGCGCGTGTTAGCGCGGACGGCCGTCGTCGTCGGCTTGAGTTTCGAACTATTGAAGTACATCAACATCCTGGTATGGCCATACTTCAAGACTAAGCTCGAGAAAGAATACGGGCCTTTCTACATTTCGGTCAGTGTCATACTTCTGAGCTTCGTGCTCGCGATGATCGTACTAGCCGGGGCGCAGTGGGCGGCCCGGCAGCCCGAACGGAGTGCCTTTACACTGGATAGTGATGAAAAACTGGAAGGCCATCGCGTCGGGTAACGAACTGAACCTGACGGACGAATACCTCGCAACAATCACCCCACCGCTGGACGCATTGGAAGCTGCTTTCCGGCCGCTCGTCGCGGGCATTCCGCATGAGATTGAACCCTCGGTTACGCTTTCGGAAGCTGCGGTGGACTGCTGATGGATATCGTCGAATCCGGAAAAGCTATGCGGTCCGGCAAGGTTTCGTCGGTCCATCTGGTGAATGCATGCCTAGCCAAGATCCAGGAGCTGAATCCGCAGCTGAACGCGTTTGTGACCGTCACGAAGGAACTGGCGATCGAGCAGGCCGCGAAAGCTGACGCGGAACTCTCGAAGGGCATTGACCGCGGCCCGCTTCACGGCATTCCCTATGCTTTGAAAGATAACTTTTCGACCAAGGGAATTCGCACCACGTGCGGCTCCAAGCTATTTGAGGACCACGTGCCGGATTTCGATTCCGCTGTAACGGAGAAGTTGGCCACGGCGGGCGCTGTACTCATCGGCAAGACCGGCTTGCATGAGCTCGCCTATGGAATCACCTCGAACAACCCGCATTTTGGAGCAGTGCGGAATCCTCGCGATCCCGAGCGGATTCCGGGCGGCTCGAGCGGCGGCTCGGCGGCGGCAGTGGCGTCGGGAATGGCGGCGATGGCGATGGGGACCGATACCGGCGGCTCGATCCGGATTCCGGGCGCTTTCTGCGGAACGGTCGGCATCAAGCCTACCTCGGGCCGCGTGAGCCGGTACGGAGTCATGCCGCTCGATTTCAGTTTGGATCACATGGGTCCGCTCACGACAACCATAGGCGATGCAGCAGTCACGATGGAAGCGCTTGCGGGCTACGATTCGCGTGACGACACATCTTCGCGAACGGTACCCGGACGGTACTTGCCATCCGGCAATCCGAGTATCGCCGGATGGAGAATCGGACGGCCTGAGAACTTTTTCACAGAGCGTGTTCAGCCTGAGATCATGGCGGCTTATGAGCGCTCCCTGGCGACAGCAGAATCCCTCGGCGCCGTGATCGTGCCCCTGCGTGTGCCGGACATAGCCGCGATCAACGTTGTAGGACGCATGATCCTGATGAGCGAGGCCTCCGCCTTGATGGAGCGCTATATGGACCGGCGCGACTCGATTGGCGCGGATGTGCTCGCGCTACTGGATCAAGGCCGGATGCTGGCCGCGACCGACTACGTGAACGCGCAACGGATGAGGCGCGTGATGCAGAGGGATTTCGCGAAGATCTGGGGTGAGGTGGACCTGGTATTTACCCCGACCTCGCCGATCGTCGCGCCGAAAATCGCCCAATCGACTGTTGAAATCGATGGAATTCCCGAAGACACGCGCATGGCGTCCACACGATTTGTCCGGCCGTTCAACGTGCTCGGACTGCCTGCGCTTTCAATGCCTTGGGGAACTGGGGAATTTGGTATGCCGGTCGGACTGCAGATTGTGGGGAAGGCGTTCTCGGAAGGGAAGATATTTGAAGCGGCCGCCTGTCTGGAAGCGGCCGCTTCATGCTAGAGACGCTTAGAAGATAATCTTCGCGCCCAATTGAAGATTGCGATTGCCGTTGAATAAACCGTCAACGGCACTAAAGGAGGACACGTCCACATCGCCCGTGTTCACGATGAAGTTAGCGTGGTTGAACGCGTTATACATTTCCAGCCGAAGCTGAAGGGTGAAACGCTCTGTCAGCTTCGTGTTCTTGTAGAAGCCGAGGTTCAGGTTCCAGCTGCCCGGAGTACGCAATACATCGCGGCCGAGCTGGTTCGTCGGATACGGACCGAAATCGCTAATGCCGGTCTTGGGGTTGTACCACACGCCGACTTGAGAAGTGACGGCCGTGGGGAAGGTGTAGTACTGATAATTATCGGCTTGGCCCGGTGTCGGCACATTGGTGACACCGCTTCGCGCGATGGGGCCGGATGTTTCGGCGCGTTCGCAGAAGTTGTAGCCGTTCTCGCAATCATAGAGAGAGAAGGGGCTGCCTGAGCGTGCGGTAAAGATTGGGGCAAATTCCCAACCGCCAAGAATTTTGTCGCGCAGGCTGCTGCCTTTGAATACGGGAACGTTCCAGATGCCGGAGATTGCAACACGATGGCGAATATCGAAATTGGCGTCGCCACGGTCACCCATGGGGTTGAAGGGATCCTGGAAGCCAAGAACGTAAGCGTTACCCGAGGAGCTGAACGTATCGCTTAGATTATCGATTGCGTGCGACCAGGTATAGCTTGCGTCAAGCGTTATGCCGGTTTTCCAGAAGTTCTTGGTGATAATGCGGCTGATGGCTGCATTGTAGTTGGAGATACCACCGTTGGCTCTACCGTTGATGCTGCCGTATTGGGTATTGAGGGGAGTGGTACAGGTGCCGGGATTGCCAAAAGTGCCTGGAGTGCAAGCGACGCCACCGTACGCATTTCCCATTCCCGCCAGATTATCGTAATTGATGGAATACAGATTTTCGCCAGCAGAACCGGAGTATGTTTCGCTCACGATTACGTTAGTGCCAAACTGGTGCTCGATGGCGGCGCTGTAGGTGTGAGCGTAAGCGGTCTTGATATTGGGATCAACCGCGCGAAGAGTGACACGTGGCAGCGTAATACTGCCAGAACTGCCTGCCAGCGGCCCCGCATTGCTGGTGGTGACAGGAATAGTCGCAAACCCCGCGGTGCCGGCCACGAGACCAAGCACGGCATAGTTCGGTGGGTTTTGGATGATGTTGAATGTTACGTTACCGAAGTTCCTTTCGTAGCCGATACCATAACCGGCGCGGAGGCTGGTCTTGCCATCACCGAAGATATCCCAGGCGAAACCGAGCCGCGGCGCGAAGTTGGTGTACTGCGGGCTCCACAAGGTTTTGTTCGGGCTGTTGGGGACGGTATCAACAACGCCGCTCGCGATTCCGGCCGGCGACGTGATTCCGCCCGCGCCCGGGTAAAAATTGGAGTCCAGGCTCGAGTTGTCGTTATGTTGGACGCCGTAGTATTCCCAGCGGAGACCGAGGTTAACTGTCAAGCGCGGCGTGACCTTCCAAGTGTCCTGCGCATACAGAGCACCTTCCTTGTAGCGGTTGCTTCGCGAGAAGTTAGGAGCCCCAACTGGCAGCGTTACCGTCTGGCCAGGGAACTTGCCCTGGGGATTGACGGCTGCTTCAAACTCGTGTAACTGGCCCAAAAGGAAGTTGTTTAGGTCAGAACTCGTGCTGGTTCCTAAGCCTTCGACCGCTTCTTCATATGCGCCAAATGTGCGGTTGTCCTGGATGTACGTAAATTGACCGCCAAAACGGAAGCTGTGTTTTCCCCAGATCCTCGTCCAATCCTGGGTGAGCACACCGAAGTTCTGCGGTCCGCCAAAAGGTATGGCGTTACCGGGTGAGAACTCACTGTAACCCGGGAATGCGACTGGTTGGCCAGCCAACGAGACCTCACCGTTGGCGCTCATATAAAGCGTAGGAGCCACCGGTGCAGAACCGAGCGGCTGAGCGTTGGTGAGGCGGTTGTAACTGGCGCGAGTCTGCGCGATCAGGTTCGGAGTAAAGGTGTGCGTCAGAGAAATGGTTAGGTGGTTATCGAAATTGGTCTGGCCGGTTTCGAATCCGGCATAAGGGCTGGTATTCACCGACCCTGCAAAGTCGTTCTCACTGTAGAGTGCGTACTTGACCGAAATCTGCGTTTTCTCGCTTAAGTTGTAGTCGATGTTGCCGACCAGGTCGTACGTGTTCTGCGGAAGCCCGCCACCCGCGTCGGCCGCCGTATTGTAAGTAACTTCGTTGAAGAGCGGTGTGCTGGACGCGAGCGCGCCGCAGGGGTTGGAAGCACTCGCCGCTCCCGTGCAGGCCGAGCCCAACTGGCTCTTGGTAAACGTCGCCAAGGTGGTTAGATCCGGTCGAAGCTTTCCATAAGCTGTGAAGAAGGCCTGGGTAGCGGGCGCCGCGGCCGCGATGAACTGACTCGTCGGAACCAGCGAAACTTGAGGCGCGCTGCTTCGCACGCGTGTCCATTCTGTATTCTGGAAAAAGAAAAGTTTGTTCTTGATGATCGGTCCGCCGAGCGAATAGCCGAACTGATTGCGAACGTAGATGCCTTTATCGATCAGGTTCGCGTTATTAAAGAAGCTGTTCGAGCCCAGTGCGGAAAGGCGGTTGAACTCATACAGGCTGCCATGGAAGGAGTTAGTGCCGGATTTGGTGACAAGATTGACGACGCCGGCGCTGGCGCGGCCCAGCTCAGCCGTGAAATCGCTAGTCGTGATGCTATATTCCTGCACGGAATCGAGGGGTACCTGCTGGCCGGTCGTCGCGGTGAATTCGTCGTTATTCGCGACGCCATCCAACATGACATTGGTGCTCGCCGAGCGTAGGCCGTTAATCGAGAAACCAACCCCGCGTCCGCTCGGATCCGTTTCCGAAACATTAGGAATCGTCGCGACGAAATCGTAGGGATTTCGGGTCAGCGAGGGAAGTTCCGTTACCTGCTGCGTGCCGATGAGATTCGAAATCGATTGGGTTTCCGTGTTAACGTGCGCGGCCGATTCCTGTACTTCAACCGTTGTGCTCGCTGTGCCGACTTCGAGCTTGAAATCCACACCGAGGCGTTGGCCGACGGAGAGCGTAAGCCGCTCCTTCGTCGTCGCAAAACCGGGCGAGGCCACCGTCACATCGTACACGCCCGGCTCCAGATTGGGGATGGCATACACGCCGCCCGATCCAGACTTTGCTTGACGCATTGCCGATGTATCGGCCTTGACAGCCTTCAAAGTGGCACCCGCCACCGCCCCACCCGCGGGATCCAAAACTACGCCGGTGATTTGCCCGGTCTCCACCTGAGCCCATGTCGAGATCGGTAGGGCCAGCGAGAAGGCAGCCAGAGCTACGAGTTGCCGCGTCTTGACGCGTGCAGCCAATTTACGTACAGTTTGCAGTAACATTGTCTTAACACATAGCACAGGAGACGCCAAACGTAAACGGTGAAGTATCAATAGCTTAGGTATCCTGCGATTCACATTTTGGAAGATCCGCCAGCTTTTTCCACGCGCTCACGCATATTTGTACCGAAAATGGAATCCTCCGCTCATTCGCAAACCCGTGCCAATGTCGGGCTTGCGGATATACTGGATCAAGAGTTTTCCACATGAAGAAGCGTTTGATTTACGGCTCGGGGATCCTCCTGCTTCTCGTTCTGATGACGCTGGTAGTGTGGCAGGGTGGCTCATTTAAGTCAACGGTTTACACGCCCGCCGACGCCACGCAGACCCTGCTCCTTTGGCCGGTTTCACTCCTCATCTTTATTCTTATGGTTGCGCTTGGCTTTATGCTGGTGCGCAATGGCGTAAAGTTACTGGTCGAGAGGCGCAGCAACCGCGAGGGGTCGCGCATCCGGACTAAACTCGTGGCAGGCGCAATTGCGCTGAGCATCACGCCGGTTGCGTTCATGGTGATTTTCAGTTACCTGGTCATGAGCCACAACCTGGACAAGTGGTTCACCCGGCCCATGCGGAATAGCAAAGCCGATTTCGAACAGATTGCCGAAACGCTCACCCGATTGCTCAAAGATAAGGCCGATGCCCAGGCGGGCCTGCTCGCGCACTCTCCCGATGTCCGGCTTCAGCTCGGCGGCGGACCGGTGAAAGCTGGGTATCTGGAAGAGTTCTGTTCCTCGCATGAGGTAGCCGCGGCGCGGGTGTTTCCTCTTAACTCGAAGGTTGCAGTTGCAACCTGCGGCGTCGTGCCGAAAGTCATCAAACAGGACGAAATCACAGTGGCGCGTCACCCGGTTACCTGGGCGGCGAGGGATGTGGGAGAAGTGGTCGTCTATCTCAAGGTTCCCCTCGACGTCTATCAGAAGCGCCATGAAATCGAGGAATATGACAAGCAATTCAACGATCTGGCGATGTCTCGCAACGCCGTTCGTCTGCAATCCACTTTGATCCTGTGCGTCATCACGTTGTTTACCGTATACGTCGCCACGTGGATCGCGTTCTACCTTTCGCGTCAGATCAGCGTCCCCATCGCGGCCCTGGCGCGCGCCGCTCAGGAGGTAGGCCAGGGAAATTCCAGTTACCGCGTGGAAGTAGGCGCGATCGATGAACTGGCTGGCCTGGTGAACGGTTTCAACCGCATGACCAGTCAGCTTGAGGCCAATAGCCGCGAATTGAACGCGCGCAGAAGGTTCACCGAAGCGATTCTCGAGAATATCCCGACCGGCGTGATCTCCATGTCGGCGGATGGTTCCATCCAACGAGTCAACCGGGCTCTCAAAGGCATTCTGCCGGAGGAACTTGTCGTCAACGCGCGCAAGCTGGAGGATCTCTTTCCCGCCGAAGATGCCGCCGAGATCCGCTACCTGATGAAACGCGCCCGCCGCACCGGCATTTCCGCGCAGCAGCTGGATCTCAAATTTGGCACGGCCATCCTGCATCTTGCCGTGACCGTTTCCGCGCTCGACAATCAGATTTCCTCCGGATTCGTCATGGTCATCGAGGATACCAGCGACCTGCTACGAGCTCAAAAGGCCGCGGCCTGGAACGAAGTGGCTCGGCGAATCGCACACGAAATCCGGAATCCCTTGACGCCCATTGGGCTCTCTGCCGAACGCATCGCCCGCCAGTTGGACCGTGCGCGCCTCTCACCGGAGATGGGGGCCATCATCCGGGAATGTACCGACACGATCATCAATGAAGTGGAATCGGTGAAGGGCCTGGTCAACGAGTTTTCGCAGTTTGCGCGTTTTCCGGCCGCCAAGCCGGAGCGGTCATTATTAAATGATGTAGTGGAGAGCGCGTTAAACGTTTTCGCCGGACGCCTGGAAAATATTCAGTTGCGAGTGGATCTGGCCGCGGCGCTTCCGCCCGTAATGATCGACCGTGAACAGTTCAAGCGCGTGGTAATCAATCTGGTTGACAACGCCGCCGAAGCGATGCAGGATTCGCTTGTTCGCCACCTGGATGTAATTACGCAGTTGGGCGCTGCCGACACGATCGAACTGATCGTCGCCGATACCGGCGCAGGCGTTTCGCCCGAGGATCGGGAGAAGCTGTTCGTTCCATACTTTTCCACCAAAGGGCGGGGAACGGGGCTGGGCCTCGCGATCGTCAACAACATCCTCGCCGAGCATCATGCCCAGATCCGCGTCGAGGACAATCTTCCGGCCGGTACGCGGTTCACGGTGGAGATCCCCGTCATTCTCGAAACGCAGGAGGCGCCGGAATCTGTTGTGATGGTTCCAGTATGAAGCCGGCGCGCTTGTTGGTGGTGGATGATGAACCCGGAATCCGGCAGTCGATCCGGGGAGTTCTGCAGGACGAAGGTTATGATGTGGAAACGGCGGAGACGGGAGAAGCCTGCCTCGAAGAGCTAGCCAAACGTGCTTACGATTTAGTGCTGCTCGATATCTGGCTGCCCGCCATGGACGGCATGGAAGTCCTCAACCGCATTCAGGAGATTCCAAGCGGCGATCGTCCCAATGTCGTGATGATCTCAGGGCACGGCAACATCGAAACCGCCGTGAAGGCCACCAAACTAGGCGCCTTCGATTTCCTCGAAAAACCCCTTTCGCTCGAGAAACTGATCGTCGTCATCAAGAATGCGGTTGAACAACGCCGCCTCATGCTGGAGAACACGCGGCTCCGGGCGGATACGTCATCGAAATATCGCATCCTGGGCGAGAGCGTGCCGATCAAAGCGCTGCGCCAGCAACTCGCGCTCATGGCCGGTACCAATGGCCGCGTGTTGATCTTCGGCGAAAGCGGTACAGGCAAGGAACTGGTGGCCCATGCGATTCACGCCATGAGCCTGCGGCATGCAAGTGCGTTCGTCGAAGTGAACTGCGCCGCCATTCCCGAAGACCTGATCGAAAGCGAACTTTTCGGCCATAGCAAAGGCAGCTTCACCAGTGCACACGAATCGAAGGCCGGTAAGTTTCAGAAGGCCGACGGCGGAACCATCTTCTTGGATGAAGTGGGCGACATGAGCCTGCGCACTCAGGCCAAGGTGCTGCGCGCGCTCGAAGAGCAGCGCTTCGAGCCCGTAGGCGCTCACGATTCGATTCAAGTGGATGTTCGTGTCGTCGCCGCGACGAACAAAAACCTTGAAGAAGAGATCGAGCGCGGCAATTTCCGGGAAGATCTGTTCTACCGCCTCAATGTGATTCCCTTCCATGTCCCGTCTCTGCGAGAGCGGCTGGAAGATGTGCCGATTCTGGCTGATTACTTCTTGCGCGAATTCACCACGGCTTACGGACGCAAGCCGAAGGAACTCACCGCGCAGGCCTACCAGGTCTTGCAGGAACATCACTGGCCCGGCAATGTCCGCGAGTTGCGAAACCTGATCGAGCGGTTGGTGATTCTGAACCCCCAAGTCCGCATCGATGGCCGCCACATCCCTCTTGCAACGTCGCGCCGCGCGGCCCCGGACCGCATGCCCGACCGCTTCGGCAGCCTGCAGGAAGTCCGCGAATCCGTCGAACGCGAATACATTCTCAAGAAGCTTGAGGAGACCAACGGCAACGTCACCCGTACAGCGGAGTTGCTCGGTCTCGAGCGCAGCAATCTTTATCGAAAGATGAAGACGCTAGGCATTGGGCCGAAGGAGTAGCTGCCGGTATTTGCGCAGGAGTTCGTAGATCACGATTCCTCCCGCGGTGGCCACATTGAGCGAATGTTTCATTCCTAGCATCGGGATGCGGACGTGGCGGTCGGCTTGTTCAGTCAGTTCGCGAGGGAGTCCCTCCACTTCGTGCCCAAACAGAACGCACACCGGGAAATTCGGCTGCCAATCGAAAAGGTCGACGGCGTGGTTACTGGTTTCGATGGCCGCGATCTCGTAATGTCTGGAACGTAAATCCTCCAGCAACGCTGCGGTGGAGAGCGTGCGCTCCCACGGCACCGCCTCTTCCGCTCCAAGCGCTGTCTTCGAAATTCCTTTGTGAGGAGGACTTCCGGTGATGCCCGAGAGATAAAGTTTTTCAATTCCCGCCGCATCCGCCGTGCGAAAAAACGATCCAACGTTGTAAATGCTGCGAATATTATCCAGAAGAATCGCAACCGGCAGTTCGCGAATCAGGTCGTAAGATTGTGCGCCAGCCGTCACTTGAAACGGAATTCGTTCGATCATGTTGAAAACGGAAGCGCTAAACTAATGAGGTGGCCATGCTTTCCATCGTAATTCCGATCCACAACGAGGAGCATTCAATCCTTCCTCTTTACGATCGGTTGACCGCGGTGCTCGTGGGGATTCGGCGCCCTTACGAAATCCTGTTCATCGACGATTCATCCACGGATAAGAGCTTTGAGCTCCTGGCAAATCTGGTCCAGACCGACCCCCGGCTGAAGGTCCTGCGGCTGCGCCGGAACTTCGGCCAGACGGCGGCGCTCTCGGCCGGCTTCCATGAGGCGCGCGGCAAGATTGTGATCGCTATGGATGGCGATCTGCAGCACGCGCCGGAAGACATCCCCGCCTTGCTAGCCAAAATCGACGAGGGTTACGACATCGCCAGCGGCTGGCGTAAGGAACGCGTGGATAACCCGATTACCCGCAAGATTCCGTCGCGCATTGCAAATTGGCTGATGTCGAAGGCTTCGGGCGTGGATCTGCGCGATTTCGGAACCACATTTAAGGCTTACCGCGCCGAAGTGCTGAAAGATGTACACCTATACGGTGAACTGCATCGTTTTATCCCAGCGCTTGCCAGCTTTTACGGAGCGCGTATTGCGGAAGTGCCGATCCAGAACACCCCGCGCATTTCCGGGGGTTCGCATTACGGCCTCAGCCGCACGTTCAGGGTCTTATTCGACATACTGACCATCCGTTTCCTGCTGAAGTATTTCACCCGCCCAATGCACTTCTTCGGCGGCTTCGGGTTATTCGGCACTACTACAGGTGGTTTAATATTAGGATTTTGCGCGATCGAGAAAATCCTTTGGAACGGAGATATCGTACAAGAACATGGGCCCCTCATGGTGGCGGGTAGCCTTCTGTTTGTAACAGGCATGATGATGTTCAGCACCGGATTGATTGGCGAGTTGATGATCAGGACTTATTTCGAAAGCCAGGGCCGCCGTATTTACGCGATCCGTGACGTCTTGACGCAGAAGAGGCGAAACGTAATTTCGGAGCCTTAGCAACAAGCCCCGTCGGTTGGTTTCTAGTCTTACGTAATTTTTTTGCCGGAGCCCTAAACCAATTTGTCCGGACTGCCGATAGAAGGGTGTGGATGGAATTGCAACCAAAGTGTACATTGACACACATTCCGAGGCGGCTCTAGACTTGCGTCAGAGTAGCTTAGTGCAGGATCAATTAACATCAGGGATGGGAAGCATAGCGGCTACGGGGTTAAACTCCCAGCGAGCGATTGGGGCGAATGTGATCCGGGTAGCGATCGCCGATCCGCACGCCATTTTCCGAGACGGGCTGCGAAAGCTCCTCGGCGCCGAATCCGATTTTGAGATTGTCACAGAGGCGAGCAGCCCATCGCTCTTGCTTTCTTCACTGGCGACAACGCGTCCCGATATCGTTCTGATTTCGACCCCGCTTGAACCTGGTCCTGGCCCCGACGTCTTCTCCGTGATTCAATCGTCATTTCCGGATATCAAGCTGATCGTCCTCTCCGCGGCGGGAGATCAGGATGAGTTTGTGCGGAACGTCCGCTTGGGCGCGCGGGGCATCGTTCAGAAGAGCACTTCCGGATCGATGCTGATCAAGGCCATCCGAAAGGTACAGGATGGCGAGTTTTGGCTGGATCGCAGCACGACGGCAGAAGTTGTCAGGCACTTTGCGGAGCGGCGCGAATCGGTGGCGGAACCCCGCCAAACTGAAGGACGGCTCCCTGCGTTAAGCCGGCGCGAGCGCGAGATCGTTAACCTCGTGACGCACGGCCTGCGCAATAAGGAATTGGCGGAGAAGCTTCAGATCAGCGAGCAGACCGTCAAAAACCACATGCACAACATCTTCGATAAGCTGGGAGTGTCCGATCGTCTTGAACTGGCGCTCTACGCAATCCATCACAACTGGCACGAAGCGCTGTAGCTAGCTGTTTACATCAAAGTCAGCGGATCAACATCAATCACCAGAGCAGTCGCATTCCATTTCTCTTGCCGCGAGAAAGCTTGAGCGCGCTTCAGCAATTCATTCAACGCCTTCCGGCTAGCCGATTTGATCAGGAACTGGTAGCGATATTCCGCCTTCAACTTCGGCACGGGCGCTTCCGCCGGACCCATGATTTTCATGTTGTCGCGACTCGCTCCAAGATGGCGTTCCAGCTCCGCGCTCATCCGCAGCGCGTCCTCCTGCTTCTCATTGCGCACGATCAGGTTAGCCATGGCGCTGAAGGGCGGATAGTGCATAAACTTGCGGAACTGCAGTTCTTTCTCATAGAAAGCCTGGTAGTCCTGAGCCGCCGCCAGTCGCACGGCATAATGCTCCGGGTTAATGGTTTGCACTAGCACGGTACCTGGCAGCGAGCCGCGTCCCGCCCGTCCTGCGACCTGCGTGAGCAGCTGAAATGTCCTTTCGGCCGCTCGGAAGTCCGGCATGCCAAGACCGATATCGGCGGAAACCACACCGACCAGCGTCACATTGGGAATGTCATGGCCCTTGGCGATCATCTGGGTGCCGACCAATATGTCGTAGTTGCGCTCGCGGAAGTTTTGGAGAATCGTCTCGAAGCCCTGCTTACCGGACACCGTGTCACGGTCGAGCCGTGCGATGCGCGCAGCCGGAAAATCGCGATGCAATTCCTCTTCCACCTTCTCCGAACCAATGCCAAGGAAATAGATATGCTCACTCTGGCACTTGGGACAAACCGACGGCACCTTCTCCGCATAGTTGCAGTAGTGGCAAAGCAGGCGCCGGTCTCGCCGGTGATACGTCAAAGTCAGCGCGCAGTTCTGGCATTGCACTCTCTCGCCGCATGAGCGGCAAGCAACGAAACTTGAGAAACCGCGCCGATTCAACAGCACGATGGTCTGCTCGCCGGCGTCCAGCTTAAGCGTCAACTGATCGATCAACGCACGTGAAAACGTGGTCTGTTTCCGCGTCTCCAGGAACTCCTGCCGCATATCGATTAGATCCACCCTCGGCATGGGCCGCGCCTCAATGCGCTCCTTCAACTCCAGCAGAGCGTACTTGCCCTTCTCCGCGTTGTACCTGCTCTCAAGACTGGGCGTCGCCGACCCCAGCACGATGCACGCCTTAGCCGCCTGCGCCCGCACAATGGCCACATCGCGTCCGTTGTAACGTGGAATCTCTTCCTGCTTGTAACTCTGATCGTGCTCTTCATCCACCACGATCAGCCCAAGATCCTGAACCGGGGCGAAGACGCCCGACCGCGTACCCACCACCAAAGCCGCGCCACCCGAACGAATCTTGCGCCATTGTTCAGTCCGCTCCGCATCGCTAAACGCGCTATGTAGAATAGCCACGCGGCTGCCCCAGCGCCCGAAGAACTGCCCGGCCATCTGGGGGGTGAGGGCAATCTCAGGCACCAGCAACAGCGCGCTTCGTCCGCATGCCAGTGCCGCGTCTATTGCGTTGAGATACACCTCAGTCTTGCCCGAGCCCGTCACGCCGTGCAGCAATACCGGTTGAAACTCAAGAGATTGAATCGCACGGCTAATCGCGTCATAAGCGTTCTGCTGATCATGGTTCAATGCGTGCGGTCCCTTTGGAGGAATTGCTGAAATATGCGTCTCCTCGCGGACGGCTTCGATCAGGCCCTTGCGCGCCAGGGCCCTAGCCGCTGCGCTGGCGTTTTTCACCAGCTTTTCCACTTCTGACAGGTTATGCGTACCGGGATGCAAACTGAGGAAGGCGATCAACTCGCGTTCCTCTTTGGGCAGTTTCCCCGCAGGCTCTACATCTTTGAGCTGAATGCGCAGATTCTCTGAAGCAGCTCTCAACGGGTCCCGAGTATCCTGAGTCGTTTCCGCCGCTATGAATCCCTTCTTCTCAAGCGTCTTGATCGCTTTCTCAGCCTCCGTAAACTTTTTCTTCAAGTACGCAGCCGAAAGCCCGCGATGTTCCAGCGCGCGCAGCACCTGCATCACCGGATCCTGCGGGTCATCGTCCAACAGTAATTGGCAGGCCGCATCGCGTCCGGAGTCCGTAAGCGAATAAACCTTGCCCGCGCGGATCTCAGACGCCAGCGGCAACATCGACCTCAGTACTTCACCCAGCGGGGCGCAGTAATATCCGGAGATCCAGCGGCCTAGCGCCAGCATGTCCTCACGGATCACCGGCTCCGGATCCACAAGGCGTAACACATCCTTCACTGGTCCTGCAGGCCTGTCGTTGTGGCAAGCCAGCACCACGCCCGTGAGCTTCCGCGGGCCGAAAGGCACGAACACGCGGCAGCCCACCTGCACCCTCTGCTGCAAGGTAAGTGGCAGGGAGTACGTGAAAGGCTGGTCCAGAGGAACCGGCAGACTGACTTCGCAGAACTGGAAACTCAATCTTTCAGTATGCTGAAAGTTCCTCATGAAGGTCTACGAGATTCGAGAAGCCACGGGAATCGACTGCGTTCGTCTGGCAGAGCGCCCCGATCCCGAGCCGGGCTATGGGCAGGTGCTCATCCGCGTGAAGGCTGCGTCGCTGAATTATCGCGATCTTGCCGTTGCGCGTGGCGGATACGGCCGCGGAGTCCCCTCGCCGGTGATCCCACTTTCAGATGGCGCCGGCGAAGTCATCGCGATAGGACCAGGAGTGACACGCGTTGCAACCGGCGACCGTGTCGCCGGTATCTTCATGCAAACCTGGCTAGCCGGGCCC
>Ga0302325_10012366_pt1 | contig 18313 bp, 10 predicted proteins | sample Palsa_T0_2_FD_201948 | JGI IMG/M metagenome (GOLD analysis project Ga0302325, IMG submission 201948) | Peat permafrost microbial communities from Stordalen Mire near Abisko, Sweden - Palsa_T0_2 | ecosystem: Environmental > Terrestrial > Soil > Palsa > Peat permafrost | place: Sweden: Abisko...
TCTGGGACGCGTGTTGAGTTCGCCCAGCAGGCTGTAGTTTCTGGATTGTGCTTTTAACTTTGACACTTTACTGTTCGGGTCGTTGATGTTGCCGAAAACGATTGCGCCTGCGGGACAGGATTGCTGGCAGGCGGTTTGGAGTTCGTCGCCGATCAGGATTTTCTTTTCTTCGCGTACGGATGCAGTTTCGGCGTCGATGCGTTTCTCGTTGATGCGTTGGATACAGTACGTACATTTTTCCATGACGCCGCGGCTGCGGATGCTGACGTCGGGATTGCGCATCATTTTGTATTGCGGCGTCTCCCAGTCCTGGAAGAGGAGGAAGTTGAAGCGGCGGACCTTGTACGGACAGTTGTTCGAGCAGTAGCGCGTGCCCACGCAGCGGTTGTAGACCATGTCGTTCAGGCCTTCGGTCGAGTGATTCGTCGCGCCGACGGGGCAAACGACTTCGCAGGGGGCGTTTTCGCATTGCATGCAGGGGACGGGCTGGAAGAATGCTTTGGGATTGTCGCGGTCGCCCTGGTAGTAGGCGTCGACGCGAATCCAGTGCATGTGGCGGCCGATGACGACCTGCTCTTTGCCGACGACGGCGATGTTGTTCTCCGACTGGCAGGCCAGCATGCAGTTGTTGCAGCCCACGCAGGAGTTCAGATCGATGGTCATGCCCCAGGCGTAGTCTTCTTTGTCGTAGGGGTAGGGCTCGTAGAGCGTGAGATCTTTGGGGACTTCGTCTTCTTTGGCGAAGGCGGGGTCTTTCTTGTATTCCTCGAGCGTGGTTTCGCGGACCAGCGGGCGATGCGCGCCGTCGGGCGTGTCCATTGACTGGTAGCCCTGGGTGGAGGCCAGCTTGTAGGTGGCTCCGGTCTTACTTATTTTGACCCCTGAAGCAATCCACGGGTTGGCGCTGGTGCGGAGGGCGTAGGCGTTGAAACCCTGGGCGGTGCCGACGCGGCCTGCGTGGGTGCGTCCGTAGCCGAGGGTGATGGTGACGGAGTTGTCGGGATGACCGGCTTGAATCCAGACGGGGCCGGTGACTTTCTTGCCGTTCAATTCGAGTTCGACTACATCTTCGGTTGTGATGTTGAGACGCTGCGCCATTTTGGGGCCGATGAGGATCGCGTTGTCCCAGGTGAGCTTGGTCATCGGCTTGGGGAGTTCCTGCAGCCAGCCGTTGTTGGAGAATTGTCCGTCGTAGATGGTGGGGTCGCGGCGGATGTTGAGCTCGATGGCGTTGGGGTCGCCGTCACGAACAGCGCCGCCTCCGAAATCACCGCTTTTCGCTTGCACCGGCTTCGGATTGGATGTGGTTCCTTCGATCCATCCGTCATGCAGGGACTTGCGCCAGAACTGTTCGAAATCCGCGCCCGAGTGCTGCTTCTGCCAATAAGCGCGTGTCAGGTCATATCCTGTCGCGTCGGCTTGTCCGCTCAGCAACGCTACGAATTCGATTTCACTCTTGCCGTTATAAAGAGGCGCAATCAGCGGCTGAATGATGCTGACAGTTCCGTCGTAGGCGCGAGCATCGCCCCAGGATTCAAGTTCGTGCGCCGCAGGAACATGCCACTGGCAGAGTTCGGCGGTTTCGTTCTGATGGAGGCCGTAATGCACGCGCAGCGGAACTTTGTTGCTCTTTAACAGCTCGGCGAAGTTGAGGTCGGCAGGCGCATTGTAGGCCGGGTTGCCGTTGAGGATGATCAGCAGATCGACTTTGCCGGCCTGCATGTCGGCGGCGAGTTCTTTGATGGATTCGGCCTGATTGATTGGATTCGCGTCAACCGGATCGGTGTAGAAGACGGTTTTGCCGACGTTACCCAGCTTGGCGTTGATCGCGTGTGCCATTGCGTGAACGATGGGTGGCTGATGATCTCCCGCTACGACCACACTCGCTCCCAGATGGTCAACAAGGTCGCGCACGATGGGGGCAAGACCCTTCGAACCGTTCATCGAGTCACCCTTCGTCGCGATCCCGTAAAAAAGATCCTGAGCGGACCAAACAAATTGCATCGCCGAAGCCGGCCACCGATGATCCGCCTTCGCTCCGGTTGTGGTCGGCGTGCTCTCGATGACGTACAAGCGATTCATCGGCGCATCGGGATTGCGTCGATACGCGAAGTCGCGGATGTATTTGGTGTTGCCGGGGAATCCGGCGGAGAGGAAGTCGGCGTCGAGGGAGACGATTACGTCGGCTTTCGAGAGGTCGTAGCGGGTCTCGACGGGCTGTCCGAAGGCCAGCTTCGCGCCTTCGAGGACGTTGTCGCGATTGACGGGCTCGTAGACGTGCCACTTCGCCTGCGGATAAATTTTTAGAAAGTTGCGCAGCTGGTCGGCGAGTGTGGGCGAAGAAATTGTCGGCGTGAGAATGCGGATGCCTGCGCCTTGGACAGCTTTTTGCGCACTCAGCGGGCCGCGGATCGCGCTCATGAACGCCTGCCACGAGCGGACGTCGCCCATGGAGGTAACGGTCTGCGAGCGGTCGGGGTCGTAGAGGCCGAGGATGGAAGCTTGCGTGAAAATGTCGGTGCCGCCAAGCGAGGCAGGGTGCAGGTCGTTGCCTTCGATTTTTGTGGGGCGGCCGAGATGGCTTTCGACCAGGACGGGGCTGGCGTATCCGCCGAGGGTGACCGCGGTGGCGTAGTACATGGGACGGCCGGGGATGACGCCTTCGGGCTGGCGAACGTAGGGGACGATGGGCTCGGACGGGAGGCGGACGCATCCGGTCGTAGCGGTTAAACCGGCCAGGCCGAGGGACGCGCCCATGACTTTCAGGAAGCCGCGGCGGGAGACGGAGTCGACCCATTCGGAGGCGCCTTTGGGGAATTCGCGGTGCAGGGCGGATTGGAAGGCTTCGGAGCCGACGAGTTCTTCGAGGCTGCGCCAGTATTCGGGGCCGGTCTTTTCTTTCTCTGCCAAACCGGCGTCGTGAGCCGTCGCCTGGTCGATCTTTTCGCGGACGGCGTTCAGGTCCAGCGTGGACTTTTTGCCGGGGCAGATGTCCTCGCGGGTCTTGATCTGGATCAGGCCGCCGTTATTTTTTTCGTCGTTCGTCATTCTCTCGTGAAACCGGTTCTGCCGTCCCTACGGGACTTGTTCCGTCTTTGCCTTGCTCGACCCGGCACTTGAAGTGCCGGGCTATTTTCAGTCGCCGCTCTGCGGCGGATTCATCTGCCTTACATCATCTGTGACAGGTGTTGCAGCTTGTAATGTCTTTCACACTGCGCACGTTGTACTTCCTTAATAGGGCTGTACCCAGGTCCGTCTGGTCCGTGAAGCTTTGACCATCCAACACTACCGGATTCGCTCCCGTGGGCTGCTGGTAGCGCATGTTGAAAACTTCGCTGCGCGGGCGCAGATTTTTTTCTGGCGCGCGGTGGCAGCTCAGGCACCACTCCATTTGCAAACTTTCCTGCTGGTACATCAGCGGCATCTGGTCGACGGGGCCGTGGCAGGTGTTGCAACCGACTCCTTTATTGATATGAATGCTGTGATTGAAATAGACGAAGTCGGGGAGTTGGTTCACGCGCGTCCACTGCAGCGACTCGCCGGATTTGTAACTGGCTCGGACGGGCTCGAGCAGCTGGGCGTTGGTCCAGATTTGCGAATGGCAGTTCATGCACGTTTTGGTCGGCGGAATGCCGGCAAAGCTCGAATTCTCAACCGAAGTGTGGCAGTAGCGGCAGTCGATGCCCAGACCGCTAACGTGGTGCTGGTGGCTGAACGGGACCGGCTGCGGCTTGCGAACTCCGGCATAGGTCACGTAGGGCGAACGCTGGATTTCCATGGCCACCCAAGAGAGCGCAGCGATTACAAAGACCGCGCCGAAGATGGTGGCGCGGGACAGAGTATTCGTACTGCGATGAAAAATCTGTGGCATTCCCTTGTGAGATCTGGCTTACGAGACCCGCGGTTCGGTTGAATACTGATGCGATACGGCGAAAAGAAAACCACCCCGGTGGTTTTCTGGGTTGTCTGTGAAACTGGAAATTATAAAGATTTCATCGGAGTTTGTCGCGGGTTTTTCAAATTTTGCGGAAGAAAAAAGATTCGATGGGAATGATATTGGGGAATCGCTAAACCCTGGAACCACGAAGGGCACTAAGGTACACGAAGGTAGAACGGGATTCGGCGTGGTAATTGAATGCGGCGCGGAAGTAATAATGGATTCCCCGGACGAATGCGTCTGCGGCTACGTTGCTATCTGAGATTCATAACCATGAGTTTGGGCTCGGTCATTTCTTCGATGGCGTAGCGCAGGCCTTCGCGGCCCAGGCCGGAATCTTTGACGCCGCCGTAGGGCATTTGATCGATGCGGAAGGATGGGACGTCTCCGGCGATCACGCCGCCGACTTCGAGTTCTTCGTAGGCCTGGAAAAGCAGCTTGGCATCGCGGGTAAAGACGCCGGCCTGCAGGCCGAAGGCAGAGTGATTCACTTTGCGCAGGGCATCGTCGAAATCTTTGTAGGGCTCGACCGTTACCACGGGGCCGAAGATTTCCTGGCAATTCACTTTCATCTCGGGCTTGGTACCGGTGAGCACGGTGGGCTCGACGACGAGATTGTGGCGGCCGCCGCCGCAGAGCAGGCGGGCGCCGGAGCGAACGGCTTCGTCAATCCAGGCGGTGGTGCGGATCGCGTCGCTTTCGCGAATGAGCGGACCAACGTCGGTGGATTCGTCCATCGGATCGCCTGTCTTCAGTTTCTTTACGCCCTCGACGAAGAGGTCGGTGAACTTTCCGTAGACCGAGTGCTCGACCAGAATGCGCTGCACGGAAATGCAGGTCTGGCCGGCGTAGCCGAATCCGCCAGCGACGCAGCGCTCGGCGGCGTATTCGAGGTCGGCGTCACTATGGACGATGACGCCCGCATTGCCACCCAGTTCGAGCACGACTTTCTTTTTTCCGGCGCGGCGCTTGATGTCCCAGCCAACGGGCACGCTGCCGGTGAAGCTGATGAGCTTGATGCGGTCGTCGGTGACGAGAAGTCCGGCGTCTTCATTGGAGAGCGGGATCACGTTGAGGCCGCCGTCGGGCCAGCCCGCCTGTTGTACACATTCGGCCAGAAGCAGCGAGCAGAGCGGGGTTTGGGGCGCGGGCTTCAATACCATGGAACATCCGGCAGCGATCGCCGGAGCGACTTTGTGGGCCACGAGATTGAGGGGGAAATTAAATGGCGTGATGCCGGCGATGGGGCCGAGCGGAAATCGGCGGACAATGCCCCAACGTCCGGCGGTGAATTCCTGGGTGTCGAGTGGAAGGTATTCGCCGTAGATGCGGGTGCTTTCCTCGGCTGCGACGTTGAAAGTGAAGATGGCGCGCTCGACTTCGGTGCGGGCTGCCCGGATGGGTTTGCCGGCTTCTTGCGCGAGGGTGCGAGAAAATTCTTCCTTGCGCTGCGTCATGAAGGCCGAGATCTGACGGAGCACGCGCTGGCGCTCGAACGCGGGCAGGCGCCGGGTAGTGCCGAAAGCCTTGACGGCGGCGGCAATGGCGGCCTCGGCGTGTTCGCGGCGGCCCTGGACGACGCGGGCAATCACGCTGCCGTCGTAGGGGGCGCGAATCTCTACGATGTCTCCGTCTTCATGCCATCGGCCATCCACGAAAAAGCCGTGCGTTGCAACGGGCGCGATCGTCATCTCTGCCATGTTTTTCTCCCGCTCTCAGCAAGACCGACTTGCACGATTATAGGACTTTTGGGGGGAGCGGAATGCGCTTCCAGTTCGAAAAAAATCAGAACCACAGAGGACACAGAGAGCGCAGAGGAAAATTCGGTAGTGCTGCAGTTTGGCTTACGCATTAGGCCGGTTGAGCGGGAGATCCCTCCCTCCGCCTGAAAAGCGGCTCCGCTCGGGATGACGCCACACTTGAAAGTTCAAACTGAGCCACTACCGAAAATTCCTCTGCCTTTACAATGGGCTCGGCTTTCATGACTGACTTTGCCACTATCAACGACCTCGCCCGGCGCTTGCGGGGGAAAGAAATCTCTCCGGTCGAAATTACTCAGGAGTGTCTTCTGCGGATTGAGCAACTGAATCCTACCCTCAATGCATTCATCACGGTCATGGCTGAGTCTGCCTTGGCTGAGGCGCGGCGGGCGGAAGCGGAGATTCTACGCGGGGAGTGGCGGGGACCGCTGCATGGCGTCCCGGTGGCGCTGAAGGATCTCATCGACGTGGCCGGGGTTCGCACTACTGCGGCCAGCGCGCTGCTGAAAGAAAACGTTTCGAGACACGATGCCGAGGTTGTTCGCCGACTGCGACAGTCGGGGGCGGTGATCATCGGGAAGAATAATCTGCATGAGTTCGCCTATGGAGGCAGTTCGCTGGTCAGCCATTTTGGCGATGTGCACAATCCGTGGGACGTGGGGCGGATGGCGGGCGGGTCGTCTGGAGGGTCCGCCGCTGCGGTGGCCGCGGGTCTCGCTTATGCGGCGATTGGGACCGACACGGCGGGCTCGATTCGCGAGCCGGCTGCGCTTTGCGGCTGTGTCGGTTTGAAGCCGACCTATGGTCGCGTGTCGAGCCGGGGAGTGATTCCGCTCTCGCGGTCGCTCGATCACGTTGGGCCTCTGGCGAGGACTGTAATGGATGCTTCGATCGTCCTTCAGGCGATTGCGGGGTACGATGCGGACGACGTTGGTTCGCTGAATGTTCCGGTGGCGGATTATTTGTCGGGGTTGCGCGAGGGCGCGAAGAAGTTGCGCGTGGGCGTGGCGCGCGAATATTTCTTCGACGACCTCGACCCGGAGGTTGCTTCGGCGATCGATGGCGCGCTGCGGGAGATTTCGAGTTTGGGAGCGGAGATAAAAGAAGTGCAGCTCGATGTTCCGGTCGACCGTACCTTGCAGGCGGCCGAAGCCTATGCCTATCACGCGGAGAACTTGGCGAAGCTCCCGGAGTTGTATCAGGCTGAAACGTTGCGGCGCATCCGCGGCGGCGAGGCGGTCACGGCGGCGCAGTACATCGAGCGGCGGCGCGAACTGGAAGATGCGCGGCGCGGCATCGAGAAGGTTTTCGCCGATGTGGATGTGCTGGTGACTCCAACCACGCCGATGCCGGCTCCTTCGATTGCTGACCTGAAAGCTGATCCGGAGGCGCTGCGTCCCGCGGAACTTAGACTGCTGCGCAATACGCGTCCGTTCAATGTATGGGGCTTGCCCGCGATTTCGGTCCCCTGTGGATTTACGCAGGGCGGGCTGCCTATTGGGCTGCAGATCGCTGGGCCGCACTGGCGGGAGGATTTGGTGCTGCAGCTAGCTCACGCTTACGAGCAGGCGACGGCCTGGCACGCTTGCGAAATTCCGTTACGCCATTGAACGGCTGCGCTACCTGCAATCCGGATTCAGCCGGTCGCCTTTGACTACGGCAACCATGGCGGCTTCTGCGTCATCTGAATGTCACCGCTCAATTAAACCTCTGGAGTATCTCCGATGAAATCAACAAAATGCCGGGTCGCCTTAGGCGGATTACTGGCCAGTTTTGCCGCAATCCTGATTTTGCTGGGAAGCGCTTTGGCAAGCGGTCCGAGTGAAGCCGTGATTTACAGCTTCGGTGTCAGCAATTCAACTCCCTATGCCGGGTTAGTGGCCGATTCTGCCGGCAACCTGTATGGCACTACCCTTTGGGGAGATTCGTTGCCGAACGGCTCGGTGTTTGAGCTATCGCCGTCCGGCAGTGGCTGGAGTCAGACTACCCTGTTTGTGTTCGACGGCGCCAACGGCAGTTTTCCCGCAGGACCGATGATTCTTGACAAGTCCGGGAACCTGTACGGGAACACGTCGCAGGGCGGCACCGGCAACTGCTCGAGCGGCAGCAGCCGTGTGGGTTGCGGTGTCGTGTTTGAATTGAGTCCTCCCGTTTCTGGTGGAACGTGGACGGAAACCGTGCTGTACAACTTTCAGGGCGGCAATGATGGACAACGTCCGTATGACAATCTTGTGATGGACGCTGCCGGAAATCTCTATGGCACGACCACAAGCGGAGGGACAGGATGCGCCCCGCAGGGCTGCGGCACCGTGTTCCGATTGAAGCCTCCTGCGCAGAAAGGCGGGGCGTGGACTGAGACTGTGCTGCACCGCTTCAACGGGACCGATGGCTCGGGGCCGGCAGGCATCACGCTGAAAGGCGGGGCTCTGTACGGGGCTGCTAGCGGAGGCCCGTCCAACAACGGCCTGATCTATAAAGTGAAAATGGGCAGCGAATTGCAGATGGGCAGCGGCACGACGGAAACGGTGCTCTACAACTTCAGCGGCAGCGATGGCGCTGGTCCGGGTGGCGTGGTGTTCGGCGCGGATGGGAATATGTATGGCGTTACAGGCGGCGGTGGCCAGGACAACTGGGGCACGGTTTTCGAATTGACTCAGACCTCGGGCGGAACCTGGGCGGAAGCGGTGCTTTACGATTTTACCGGCGGGGCTGACGGAGCGAATCCGAATTCGCCGGTCATTCTCGACGAGGACGGCAACCTGTACGGCACGACCTACACCGGCGGACTCACTACGGAGTGCGGGTGGATCTCGCCAGAGGACGGGTGCGGCGTGGTTTTCAAAGTGTCGCCTTCGGCAGCCGGCGGTGCATGGACAGAAACGGTGCTGCACTCGTTCAGCGACGCTGGCAGCGACGGAAACATCCCCATCAATACGGGAGTCGTCTTCGGGAAGGGCGGCGACCTGTACGGAACGACCGCTTACGGAGGCAACGGAGGCTGTGTTGCGGAACGAGGGAACACGGTGAATTGCGGGACGGTTTACCGGCAGATGCGGTAATCCCCGCGCCGTTCAAATTACTGTCGCCCGGCCACGTTGTTGATCCTGAGCGTTGATTTGGATCAGAACGTGGCCGGATTTTCGATTTGAAAACCCAGAAGTTTCGCCGGCGGCATCACTGGTCAGTCCACCGACCTCACATCATCCGGCAGCGTCAGCTCGAACTCGCACTTGCCGGTGGCGATGGCGCAGGAGAGAGTGCCGCGGCGGAAGACTTTTACAGGGGTGTCGTCGGGGAAGGTTAGGTGGTAGTCCGCGGTTTTGAGGGCTTCGGTGAAGGACTTCAGCTTTTCGTCTCCGCTGACAAATTTTACGCTATCAACTTTTGTTGTCGCGCCTCCGCCGCCACTCAACAGGATGAAGAAATCGGCGTTGCCGGTTTGCTTGGCCTTGCCGAGGTCGATGGTGCTGAGCCGCTGCAGTTCGTCTTTGTAATGCGCCACGAGGGCGTCGGCCTTGGCGTCTCCTCCTGCCAGCGCAGCCAGGCGGCCACGCGTCTCGGGCGGCGGGCGTAGGCCATTCATCGACAGCGCGTAGGTGCGCATCGCCCGGTCTTTATCGCCACGCTTCTGGTAGATCTGTCCGAGGTGGTCGCCTACTTCGCCGTGATGGCCCAGTTCCCAGGCGGCCGCTACATATTTTTCCGCCTTGTTGAGATTGCCTTCGCTGAAGAGCACCCAGCCCAGCGTGTCCCAGTAGGCGATCAGCGATCGAACTACGGGCAAGTCGTTGTTGGAGAGGCGGTCGAGCGAAACGTTGCGCAGCGTGGCGGCCGTCGCCGAAACCGCGGACTCGGCATATTGCTGGGCGCGGTCGAGGTGAGCGTTTTTCAGCGAAAGCTGGTAGGCGATGTTGTTCCATATCAGCGGCGTCGGGGAAAGTTCTACGGCATGATCGAAAGCGGCGAGCGCTTTGTCGTCCTGACCAAGATTGAGGTAGGCGTCGCCCAGGCTTACCTGTAACTCGGCGCTTCCCGGAGCACTGTCAGGCGTGACGGCTACAGCCTTTTCGAGTTCGGCCACGGCCAGATCATATTTGTGCCACTCGGAGTACATCTGGCCCAGATTGGCGTGGGCGAACTTGTCGAGCGGATTGTTTTCGAGTTGTTTATTGAAAGCCTTCACCGCATCGTCATACTTGCGGTCGTTCCAATAGACGCGGCCGAGATTGTTGTAAGCGAACTCGTCATAAGGATTCACTTCAATCTGCTTCTGGAAGGCGGCGATCGCTTGATCGCTGTCGCGCATCTGCAGATAAATGAGTCCCAGATTGTTCCAGGCAAATTTGTTCTTGGGGTCGACTTCGGTTGCCCGTTTCAGCAGGGCGATGGCCACGGGGAAGTTGCCGTTTTCCGCGGCGGCGCGGGCGCTGTCGACCAGGTCGTCAGCCTTCATGTCGGCGGGCGGGACAGGAACTCCGGCTACCGAGCTTTCGACCGACAAGCGCTGGCCGAGGTCGGCAACCACGGCGCGGCGGAACGATTCGTAATCCGACGCGCGCGAAACGGGGATTTCGTCCTCGCGCAGAGTCAGCTTGCGGCCCGCGGTGAAGACGCCGCCGTCGACCTTGTAAGTCGCCAGATATTCCGCGTAGTCGCGTTTCAGCGAGAACGCCAAGGGCGCGTGTGCCGTGTATTTGGCGGGCAAGTCCAGCGTGATCTGGTAAGAGTATTCGGCCTTGGGACCGAGCTTCAGGGCATCGGTGTCGGAATCCGCATTCGTGTCGTCGCTATCGACGTCGGGCAAATTGAATTGCACCAGCGGCAGAGCAATGTCAGTTTTCTTCTTCGACCAATCGAGAAAATTTACTTTGGAAACGTCGTAAGAGAGCGTGAACGCCTCGCGGGTCGCGGCCGGATCGCTGATCTTGAGGTTGCTGACGTCGCCGCCCAGACCGGAGTTGATGTTTTCTACGACGCGTTGCCAGTTGGCCTGCGGGACGCGGCGGAAGACTGAGCGCAGCAGCAGTTCTTCGTCGCCGCGAAACTCATAGTGAACGTGGGCTTCGAGTTTGCCAATATCATTGACCTTCCCCGTGATCTCGGAGGCTTCGAGGTCCAGCATGGGCGTGTCGGCGGGCGTCATTTCGAGGTGCGGCGGCACGTCGGACGGCGGCTCGGCCGGTGGAATTACCAGTGCCTGCTTGTTGCGCAGTGAATATGAGAGCAAGCGAAAGGGCGCGACCTCGGCGGTCGTGTCCATCCAGATTTCTTCTTTCTTGCCTTGCGGGTTGATTCCCTGCCCCATGGGCAGCATGGTGATGACGTGATCGAACTGCGAGGGCGAAGGAACGTCGGGGTCGAGCTTGCGGGTGGAATTGATCAGAACGGAGTCGGCATGCAATCCCTCGGCCTCAAGCAGCGAAGCCAGCAGCGTGTGTTTGTCTTTGCAGTCGCCGTACTGGTCGTGCAGCACGTCGGAGGCGGAGTGCGGCTGGTAGCGTCCGACGCCGAGCGAGAGGCTGACGTAGCGGAAGTTTTTCGCCACGAAATCGTAGAGGGCTTCGGTTTTTTCTAGATCCGTGTTCAGGCCCTTGGTCAACTCCTGCGCCTTGGCGCGCACATCGGCCGTAGGCGCACGGCGATCTTTTTCCAGGCCTGCGTACCAGTGGCCGATCTGCTCCCAGGTTTCGAAGGTCGTGAGTTGAATATCGGGGCGGTCCTCGTCGCGATGTTTCTTTTTCTTCTTGTCTTCTTTGGCCTTGGTTGCATCGTCTTCGCGCTCGAGATGAGAACTCGACCAGTGGTAGATGCGGCGGCCGTCGGCTTCTGTGATCTTCGGATCCATGCCCGGCTTGCACTTCAGCTTCAGGTTGCGGCCTGTGGGCACGTCGACGTCAACGGTTTCGTCCAGTTCGATGTTGGCCTTGTCGAAGTCGTATTCGGTCCAGAACTGTCCGGCGGCCAGCGGCGTGTGAATCACCGTGACCATCTCGTATTCCAGTACGTCGCCGGGACGCAGGCCGGGAACCGTAATGTGCTTCTGGCGATAATCGGTGTAGACGGGGGCTTCGCGCTCGACGGGAGCGCTGAGATCCTGCACGGCATCGTCGCCGGCCTTGACCACGGTGCCATCTTGTTGCAGAACGCGGACGTAGGGAATTTCGACGCGCTCGTTGGCGGAGTTGTAACCCTCCTGCAACTGGCCCCACTGCTGGACGCCGGCTTCGCTCTGCACGCGGATGCGGGCCGTGGTCTCTTTGCGTCCCGTGCCATCGGCCTCGAAGCGGTAGTGCGAGTGCATCTGCTCGATGACGAAGGACTCCTGCGAATAGTCATGAGCCTTGGCTTCGGAGTTGACCGCGTCGGCGGCTTTTTCCGCGGCAGTTGCGGTCGGCGTCTTGACGGCCTGCTTCGGCGGAGTCCCAGGGACGGCGTCCTGGGACGTGGGCGCGGAGGCCGATGGCGTTTGGCTAGATTGCTGTGAACTTGCGCCGACAGTCAGCAGACACAAAGAAATAAGAGCAAGGCAATGATTGCGCATAGGATTTGGGCGAACCTAGTCATTATCCCATGTAGCGGTGAGGGCGTGCGCGCAGGGCGGGCTGAGCAACGGAAAACCCGTGAGGACCGGGGAGTACCCGAAACCGAAGTAACACGAGAAGGCTACCTGTAAGATTAGCCTGAACATTGACATTCTGAGCTTCTTCACATTTTTGTCCGCCGGAGGGCCGAATTCGGGGTAAAATGCCGCTCAGATATTCCTGCTTTCGCCATGACGCGGGGCAGGCGTGACGCATAATGTACTTGCGCCACGATCTTTCCGTCGGAGGTTTTGCATGGAAGATCGGGCCCCTGTCGTGTCCTCTGTTGATGCCGAGCAGTCCTCTACTACTACCTCAAGCATAAGGAAACATGAAGGCCGCGGAGCGTGGGTTCTTACTGCCTACGGGATCTCCGGGCTGGCATTGTTCGGAGTTCTGGCCTACTTTTTCTCGGACTTCGTCGCTCACTAGTCGAGGTTCAGGAGTTCAGGCCCGCGTTGCCGAACGGACGTGCGCGTCCGCGGAATGTGGAGAAGTGTATCTACTGCTGAATCGAAATCTGTTCAGTGAAATCCGATCCGCTCGGTACCGTTTGGAGACTCCCAACTTGTACCGCCTGTCTCCCAAGCGTCTGTATCGAACGTGCTACAATCAGCAGCCTTAGTTTGTCGCTGCGGTACCCGGCACTGACCCCACGCAAGGATTGCGCAACGCACGGAAGAAATCTGTGGCCAAGACTCCCACACCCAGCCCGACGCCGATTACCTACGCCGATGCCGGGGTGGACATCAGCCGCGCCAACCGCACCAAGCAGCGCATCAAGTATCTGGCGCACAAAACTTTTACCCGCGGCGTGCTGAGCGAGATTGGCGGCTTTGGCGGCCTGTTCTCCATCGACAAAACCAAGTACACCGACCCGGTGCTGGTCTCCAGCGTCGACGGCGTGGGCACGAAGTTGAAGGTCGCGTTTGAGATGAACCTGCACTCCACCGTCGGCGCCGACCTGGTCAACCATTGCGTGAATGACATTGCGGTGCAGGGTGCGGCGCCGCTGTTTTTCATGGACTACCTGGCGACGGGTACGCTCGATCCGTCGATTGCGGAGAAGGTGGTGGAGGGCATCGCCGACGCCTGCAAACACAACGGCTGCGCGCTGATTGGCGGTGAGACCGCGGAGATGCCAGGGTTTTATCCGGATGGAGAATACGATCTCGCGGGATTTATTGTTGGCGTGGTGGAGCGAGAGAAAATCATCACCGGCAAAGACGTGCAGATCGGCGACATCATCCTCGGCCTGCCCTCGAATGGGCTGCACACCAACGGATATGCGCTGGCGCGCAAGCTGCTGTTCGAAGTGGCACATTATTCGTCCGAGACCTACGTTAACGAAATCAAGAACAAAGTCGGTAACGAACTCATGCGCACGCATAAGAGCTACTGGCCTGCATTGCGAAAACTGATTGACGGACAATGTGTTGCGGCGCTGGCGCACATTACCGGCGGCGGCATTACCGAGAACCTGCCGCGGGTATTGCCGCGCGGTACGGCCGCGATGATCGAACTGGGCACGTGGCCTGTGCTTCCGCTCTTTGAACACTTGCAGCAACTGGGGAACGTTCCGCAAGACGAGATGCTGCGCACCTTCAACATGGGCCTGGGGATGCTGCTGGTGGTTCCGTCGGCGAAATTCAAGAAGGCTCAGTCGGTGCTGGAGCGCGTGGGCGAGAAGGCTTATACGATCGGGCGCATCGTCAAGGGTGAGCGCAAAGTTACGTACAGCTAGAAAATGCATTCCCTCGGCATACTCCTTTCCGGGCGCGGTTCCAACTTCGTCGCCATCGCTGACAGCATCGATGCTGGCCGCATTCCTGATGCGCGGATCGCCGTTGTCATCTCCAACAGAGCGGACGCGCCGGGAATCGCAACTGCCCGCCAGCGCGGGCTGAGCGCGGTTGTGATTCCGTCCAAGGGCAAACCGCGCGAGGAGCACGATCGCGAAGTCGTCGCCGCACTGAAGCAACACAACGTCGAACTGGTATGCCTCGCCGGCTATATGCGGCTGCTCTCTCCGTGGTTCGTGCAGCAATTCCCGCACCAGATTCTGAACATCCATCCCTCGCTACTGCCTGCCTTTCCCGGCCTCGAAGCGCAGGAACAGGCCTTTGCCTATGGCGTGAAAGTTTCCGGCTGCACCGTGCACTTTGTCGACGAAGAACTGGACCACGGAGCGATCATCGTGCAGAGAACGGCGCCGGTGCTTGACAGCGACGACGAACATGCTCTGGCGGCGCGAATTCTGGAGCAGGAACATATCGCGTACACGGAAGCCATCAATATTGTTCTGCGCGGGAATTTCGAGGTCGTCGGGCGACGGTTCGGGCTGAGTCAAGGGCGGAGGTCGGAATGAAGAAGCGAAAACAAGTTTTTACCTGCGGCCAGACTCTCTACTTGAAGTTTTTCGTCATTTTAACAATCGGCAACGTTTCCCCGTTCGCCAGCGGCACCGCCTGATTTTCAACTTCCACATACCCTTTTGCTCTGTAGAACGCCACACCGCTTAACGTAGCTCCCATTTCTAATCGAGTAAACCCTGCGATCCTGGCGGCGTCTTCACAGGCCTGCAGGATCAGGCTGCCAATCCCCCGCCGCACCCACTTCGGATGCACGAAGAAAGCGCGGATCTTGGCGGCATCGCGCGAAGGGTCGAGCAGCGAGTCTTCCCGTCCCGCGTACTGATCGCCTCCGTACAAAGTCTTGCGCTGGCTCCATCCGCCGCAGGCCACGATCATTGACCCCGCTTCCGACACGGGTTCGGCGACCAGATACGTTCCATCCGCGATCAACTGGCTGTCGACGCCGTACACCGACTGCAGTGCGCCTTCAATCTGGGCGGGAGAATAGTCCCCGGCTTGCAGTCCGCGCACGGACGCCTCAATGATCTGCTGCAGCCGTGGGATGTCCTGCACAATCGCTCGTCGAACGAAGAACTTCGTCATCACGCCGCATCCAGGATCGTGATCAGTTTTGATTTCTGCATTTTAACTTCTGCATTCTGACTTCTGCCGTCTGCATTCCTTATAATGTCCTTTCTCATGTCAACCTTCGCACCTGTCGACGAACAGTTAACCTACATCAAGAAGGGCTCAGCGGAAATCATCCGCGAGTCGGAACTGCGCGCCAAGCTGGAGAAGTCGCGCACCGCGGGCAAACCCCTGCGCATCAAAGCCGGATTCGATCCCACTGCGCCCGATTTGCACCTTGGGCATACGGTGCTGCTGCGCAAGCTCAAACATTTTCAGGATCTCGGCCACACCGTCATTTTTCTGATCGGCGACTTCACTGGAATGATCGGCGACCCCACCGGCCGCTCGGTGACGCGACCGCCGCTTACACAGCAGCAGATTGAACAGAACGCTGAGACTTACAAGACGCAGGTGTTCAAGATTCTCGATCCGCAGGAGACGGTCGTCGATTTCAACCGCCGCTGGTTTTCAAAATTTACCGCCGACGATTTCGTGCGCCTGGCCGCGAAGTATACCGTCTCGCAAATGCTGGAGCGCGAGGACTTCCACAAACGCTTTGCCGAAGAAAAACCGATCTCGATGCATGAATTGCTCTATCCGCTGGCCCAGGGCTACGACTCGGTCGCGCTCGAAGCCGACGTGGAGCTCGGCGGCACTGATCAGCGCTTCAACCTGCTGGTCGGTCGCGAATTGCAGCGCTCCTACGGACAGGAATCACAAGTCGTGCTAACCATGCCGATTCTCGAAGGCCTGGACGGCGTACAGAAAATGTCAAAGTCGCTGGGCAACGCGATCGGCATCCATGAACCGCCGCTCGAAATGTACGGGAAGATCATGAGCATCTCTGACGAGATGATGTGGCGGTATTACGAGCTGCTGACGGACGTTCAGGTCGCCGACATCGAGAGGATGAAACGCGAGACGCATCCGATGCAAGCGAAAAAAGACTTGGCGCGGAGGATCGTGGCGGATTTTCATTCGGCGGAAGCGGCCACGAAAGCGGCGGAGGATTGGGCGAAGCAGTTTCAGAAGGATGCTGTTCCGGACGACGTCGAAACCGTGCAGATTCTTCTGGAGAATGTCAGAGCCGTTGAACAAGGCAACGGAGGGAGCACGCCACTAGAAGATTCAGTTCCCGTCAGAATCGACAAGCTACTTCGCTATGCTGGTCTTGCTACCTCAAACACCGAAGCCTCAGGAAAGGTTAAAGAGGGGGCTGTTGCCATTGACGGCCAGGAGATCGACCGGCGTGTCGTCTGGGTCCGCGTTCGGATCGGAGATGTCTTCGTTATACGCGTTGGCCGACGGATGAAAAAGGTGCGCATCCTAGATCCCGCCGGCGGCAGATCGCGATGACCATGTGGGGACAGCCGCCCCCGGCTATCCCCACATGAACCTGTTTACCGCTCGCCAATCTGCTACCCTCTCCCCGGCACATGCGCGCAGCGGCCATTCTCGGGTTGGGATGTTCTCTCAAGAACCTTAAGCCTTTTCAGTTTGAGGGCCCGGCCAACAACATTGAATGGCGGATGGGCATGCCGCGATCGAGCGACGAAGCCGATTTGATCCTTCTGTTCGGCGGCGACGGTACGATTCATCGCCATCTGGGACAGTTGGTCACACTCGGGCTGCCGGTGTTGGTCGTGCCTGTGGGCAGCGGGAATGATTTTGCCCGCGCTTTGGGATTGCGGCGCGTGCGCGATTCGCTGGCGGCTTGGCGGAAATTCTGCGGGGGGGCGGGCCATATTCCCGCAGAGAATGTGCGCACGATTGATCTGGGAGTCATTGCTCCACTCGGGAGCGCGGGCGGGGCCCCTTCGGCTTTCGCTCAGGGCAGGTCCACGCCACATACCCCTGCGCGAGACTTGCCATCGGGGGCTGTTTACTTCGCTTGCGTTGCGGGCGTCGGCCTTGACGGAGAAGTGACCGCGCGGGCCAACCGTTTGCCTCGGTGGTTGCGCGGGCATGGCGGTTATGTGTTGAGCCTGGCTCCTACGATTTTTACGTTTGCTCCACTGCCCATCAAGATTCTGACTCCCCCCGAAAGCCCGGCCGAAGACAAGGGGGCGGGCAACAACGAAAGCGTACGCTGGACCACGCGCAGCGATCGGCCCACCATCCTGGCTGCGTTCGCCAATACTCCGGTGTACGGCGGCGGGATGAAGATCGCGCCTCGCGCGAAAATGGATGACGGCCTGTTGGACGTTTGCATCGTTGGCGTCGTCGATCGCTTCAGGCTTTTACGTTTGTTTCCGACCGTTTATAGCGGCAACCATCTGAATGTCCCGGAGGTTGAATATTTTCAAGCTGGCCGAGTGCGGGTCGAGACCGAGCGTCCGCTCGATGTTTATGCGGACGGGGAATATGTCTGCCGCACGCCGGTTGAGCTGGGAACGCATCACGCAGCGCTGCGGGTCGTCACGCCCTAGGCGGCTGCTAACAGACTTTTGCGACCTCAATGGCTAAAGCAATGAGTGTGAGAACTTATTCCGTCCCTCCGGGACTGGTGCCATCCTCCTACTTTACCCAGCGCTGAAGCGCTGGGCTAAGTTAGTTCGCCCCTCCGGGGCTTAGTTCTCGGGCATTTCGTCCTTATCGCAGCGGTGGAAGCACTGCGCCACCCAAATCCAAGTTCTCGGCAAACTGTAAGACTCGTCCCCATCCCGCTTCGACCCCCATCCCGCTAAGTGCTAAACTTTCTTCATGGCTGAAGCACGTTCGCGCACCCTGCTCTGGGTTCTGATCGGCGGAGGAGCTTTTTTCCTCTTCGTACTGGCCGTGTTTGCGCTGGTTTACCTGACGCTGCATGCGGGCGGGAGCGACGCCGGCATTTCCGGATTCGGCGACAAGATCGGCGTGGTCGATCTCGAGGGCGTGATTCTGTCGCCGCAGCCCGTGGTCGGGCAGCTTAAGAAATTTGCCGATGACTCGTCGATCAAGGCCATTATTATTCACGTCAACTCCCCGGGCGGCGGGGTGGCTGCGTCGGAGGAGATTTATCGCGAGGTCAAGCGCATTCGCAGCGAGAAGAAAAAGAAAATTGTCGTCTCG
>Ga0302325_10012368_pt1 | contig 18312 bp, 9 predicted proteins | sample Palsa_T0_2_FD_201948 | JGI IMG/M metagenome (GOLD analysis project Ga0302325, IMG submission 201948) | Peat permafrost microbial communities from Stordalen Mire near Abisko, Sweden - Palsa_T0_2 | ecosystem: Environmental > Terrestrial > Soil > Palsa > Peat permafrost | place: Sweden: Abisko...
TTGACCAGGCTGACAAACTCCGGATTGCTGGAAGTGCCGACAGTGCCGTTCGGAAAATTCACGCTTGCGGGATCCAGCGACACCTCGGCAATCGCGCCCTGACCAACACCGGAGAGCACGAGGTATTGCGGACTGCCGGCGGCATTATCTTGAAACTCAAGACTGGCGGCGCGCGAGGCTCCTTCGGTCGGCGTGAATATGACGGTGGCGACGCAATTTGCGCCCATGGCCACGCTGGTGCCGCAAGTGTTGGTCTCGGTGAAATCGCCCGGGTCCTGGCCGGTGAGGATGATACTTGAAATCGATAGGGCGGCATTGCCGTTGTTGGTGAGAGTGATGGTCATCGGATTACTGGACTCGCCCTGAGGCAATGTGCCGAAGTCCAGCGAGATCGGCTCAAAAGTGGCGCTGGGCCCAGGCGTCGGAGAAAGCTTGATGAAAAAGGCGTCCGTGTCCCCACCGTAGTTGGGCTGGATATTCTTACTGACGACAAGGTTGGAGGATGTTGTCGAGCCGGCGATGTTGACATTTCCGCTGGCATCCACGGCAATGCCGTTGCCTGTATCGGTGCCGTTGCCCCCGTAGTATGTGGAAAACGTAAGCCCTGCACCGTTGGCGGCCAGTTCGGCGATAAAGCTGTTGGCGGTGCCGCCCAGCGCGCCCTGAATGGCGGCGATGATGGGAAAATCCGAGGAGCGCGTCTGGCCGCTGATATAAGCGTTCGCGGAGGAATCCAGCGCGATGGCGAACGCCTGGTCGCCGCCGCTGCCGCCCAAATAGGTGGAATAAACGAGGGCCGTGCCGGAGGAATTCATCTCGGTGACGAAAGCATCGGGAGCGCTGGCAAGCTGCGCCTGCACGGGCTTGAGCACGGGAAAGTTTGTGGAGGAAGTCCCACCGGCAATGTAAGCGTTGCCCGCGGAATCCACGGCGATGCCGAACCCCTGGTCCGTGCTCGATCCACCCAGGAACGTGGAGAAAGCGAGCGCGCCGCCGGAAGTGAATTTGGTGACGAAAGCATCGCCTCCGCCCGCTAGGACCGGCTGATATACCCCGGAGCTTACGGGGAAATCCGTGGAAGAAGCTGTGCCGGTGACATAGGCATTGTCGCCGGTGGAATCCAGCGCAATGGCCGCGGCATAATCGTCATCCGTACCGCCAAGATAAGTGGAGAAAACGATGGATGCTCCGCCCGCGGCAATCTTCGAGACAAACGCATTGTCGAGCGCATTGGTCCCCAAGGACTGCTGATAGGCGTGGGCCGTGGGGAAGTTAGGCGAATTCGTCATTCCCGCTATATAGGCGTCTCCGGCGGAATCCACGGCGATGCCCGCACCCAGATCGTGAAGACTGCCGCCAAAATATGTGGAATACACGAGGCCGGATCCTGAAGGATTGAACTCGGTGATAAAGGCATTCTGAGCTAAGTTACCACCAAGGTTGGGCTGGATGGCGTTCGGCGTCACTGGGAACTTCGTGGACGTTGTAGATCCGGTAACATATGCCTCGCCCGACGAGTCCACGGCAATAGCTGAACCCTGGTCCACGTCTTCCCCTCCCAGGTATGTGGAGTAAATCAACTTAGGATTGCTGCCAGCGCTAATTTCGCTGACGAATGCGTTTTGCAGGCTACCGGGATAAGGAATTTGCTGATAGGCATTGGATGTTACGGGGAAATTGCCCTGAGTGGAACCGGTGATGTAGGCGTTGCCCGAGCCATCCAGAGCGACTGCCAAGCCCTGGTCCACGGCAGTGCCGCCGAGATAGGTGCCAAAGGTGAGCGTTGGATCCATGACCAGATCGCGGCCGGAATCATACGGCCCCAATCGGATCGCGGCGCCGTGCGGGCCCATAGAGACGTAGGTAGCCTCAACTTCCTGCTGCCGGCCGTCAACCTGCTGAAAAACTCGCGGAGGATGCAGGACATATTCGCTGCCGGCCTGCTGCAGGGCCATGCTACCGTCGGCACGAAAAACGGGGCGCGGACGGCCGTCGAAATCCAATTTCACACGGCGCGGGTCCGCACCGGCACGAACGAGCACGTCGAATTCCAAGTGCCCGTTGCGGCCGTAATAGACGAGGTCAATTCCCGGATAGACCCCGGTGACGCGAACCTGACCGAACGTAGGAATGCTCGTATGCCATTTGGCGGGATCGTTGCCGATGAAATAATTGCTTCGGCCGGGGAGCGAATCCATGCCCTCTACGGAGGCATGTGGATTGGCGCCCGCGAACTTCACACGCAGGATATTCGCCGTCCCCGCCGCGGCAGAAGGTTCGGGAAAACTGCGGGGAACCCGCGCGTCTTCCGGCGGCCTGGCGGCAGCGACCGGGCGAGCAGCCAGCAAAGCTTCACCGGGCTGAATGAAAATAGAAAAATCCCGCGAGCGCGCCAGAAAACGGACGTGCGAATCCACCTGGCCGCGGTTGGGCTCGAAAGAGAGCGGCAGCTTTTCGAAAGCGGCCAGCGCGAACGCAGCTCCTGAAGCGCCGGCCTTACCGCGATGGATGTTGGCCCCGCCGTCCTGCGCCGATGTACTCGCAGCCCGGCGGGCGACGGCCGGGGAATGCGGCAGGCCCAACATCGCGGCCGAAAGTGCCGCAATGCCTGTCAAGACAAATCCAAAGCAAAGCCGAGTGCCTGCTGCCATTATCATTCGTGGTCTCGTCGAGCTAAATTTTCGCATCCGATTCGATGGAGATGATTGCTTATCGCGCAAGTCCTCGTTGTTCACGCCGTCAATCCACAACCAAGGTAATCGCGGTGGTGGGCGCCAGGTTCCCGGAAGTGCCGGTAATGGTGAGCGTGTAAGTCCCCGTCGGCGTGCCGCCTGTGGTGCTGGAACCTCCGCAAGCCGTCATAACACCAATCAGAAGAATGACAGCCAGCAACGCCAGCGCCCCGGCAATGCGGGAATCAGCGGGCACAAATCGAGGCCGCCAGCGAAAAGCTGCGAGGCCTAAACCTAGCAACACGCCAAGAGTGCCGAAAAATACGGGCCGCAAAGGCGCGGGGACGAACGGCCGCGAGCCGGAACCAGGCCAAGGCGGCGCGAGGCCCGGCGCCGTGGTATTCACCGTGAGGGTAGCGGTCTGCGGAGTGGTCCCGGTCACCGTCACCGAGCCGGGAGAAATCGTGCAGGTGCCCCCCGACGGCGCGCCGGTACAAGCCAGCGCCACAGTCCCCGAAAATCCCTGCGGCGCGGGCTGCGCAGTAATCGTGCTCGTGATGTTTTCTCCCGGGGTTACGGTGATCGCGCCTGGATTGGCGACAACGGAAAAGTTGCCGATGGCGCCGAAGAGCGTAACAACCAGCGGGCTCTGCGGAGAATTGAACGCGATCGAGACCTGCGCGCTTTCGGCATTGCCCGTGCTGGGCAGATAGTTCACCGCGATAACGCACGTGCCGTTGCTGGAAGCCACCATTGTTCCGGCGGCGCAGGTATTTGACGAAGCAAAGGAAAAGTCCGCCTTGTTGGTGCCCGTAATGGCAATCGAACTGATGGTAATTGCCGCCGAGGAGCCGTTGGTAAGCGTGGCCGGGCCGCTGGTGGCGGAGGTTCCCACCGCCGAGGAATAGATGCTCAGCGAGACAGGAGAAACGCTGATGGTGCCCGTGCCCGACTGCGGACTGATTTTTGTGAGGAAGGCGTCGTCGAGCCCGCCGATGCCGGCCTGAAGAGCATTGGCGATGGGGAAATTGGACGAGCCGGTGGTGCCGTCCACGTAGATGGCATTGTTGGAATCCAGCGCAATGCCCCATCCGGTGTCGCCGTTGTTGGCGCTGTTGCTGCCGCCGCCGCTACCGCCCAGGTAGGTCGAAAACACCAGCAAATCGCCGCCGGTGCTCAACTCGGAAACGAAGGCGTTCGATTGGTTATTGGAATAAGCATTGTTGGCGGCCTGTATGGGATCCGCCGTGGGGAAGTTTGACGAATAGGTTTGCCCGGTAATGTAGGCGTCGTCCGCGGAATCCAGAGCAATGCCGAAAGCGATGTCGCCCGCGGCGAAGACGTTGACGTTGGTATTGCCCGATCCGCCGAGATAGGTCGAGTAGACCAAGGCGGTTGCCGTCGGATTGAGTTCGGTGACGAACACATTGCTCACTTTATTGTTCGCACCGTTGTTCACGGACTGGTATGCATTCTTGACGGGAAAATTCGACGAGAAGGTGTCTCCCGCCAAAAAGGCATTGCCGCTGGAATCTATGGCCACGTGGTCTGCCTGATCGCCGGCGCCATTCGAGTTTCCCGAGCCGCCCAGATAGGTCAGATAAGTGTAGCCCGGCGCAGACGTAGTATTCACCTTGGCCGCGAATGCGTTATAGGTCGCGCCGCTCACCAAAGTCGGCTGGAACACCCCCGGAGTCACCGGCAAATCCGACGAAGATGTGTGCCCCGCGGCATACGCATTGCCTAACCCGTCCGTGGTCACGCCGAAAACTTCATCGCCGTCCCCGGCGCTGGAATTGCCGGTCCCGCCGATGTAAGTGGAAAATACCAGGTTGGTTGAGTTAGTTGGGAAGACATTGAGCTTGGAAAGGAAGCCTTCGAATGTGGACGAAACATACGTGGGCTGCGGGGCGTTGGCCGTCGTCGGAAAATTACTCGAGGAGGTAGCGCCGCCAACATAGGCAAATGTCTGGCCGTTCTCGACGGCGGCGGCCACGCCGAAAACCGTGTCTCCATTGCTGCCGCCTAGATAAGTGGAATAAAGCAAACCCGACCCCTGCGGATTTAGAACCGACAGAAACCCGGTTTGAGCGCCAATCAGGCCTCCGCCATTAATGGTCTGATAGGCATTAGAGGTCAGCGGGAAATCGGTCGAGAAGGTCTGTCCCGCCACGTAAACATCATTGGTGGCGTCCAGGGCGATGCCCAGCCCTTCATCGCCCGTCATGTTGCCGCCTTCGTCGTTGATGGGGCTGCCGGTGCCGCCCAGATAGGTGGAAAAGACAAGATTATTTCCCGCGGCGGCAAGTTCGCTGATAAAGACGTTGGAGTTCCCATTCGCCGCACCGAGATTCGTGGAGACAATGGCGTTGGCGAGAGGAAAATCAGTGGAGACGGTAAATCCCGTGGCATAAAAATCTCCCGCCGGATCAACCACACCGGCCAGGCCCTGATCTTCCTCGCTACCGCCCAGAAAGGTGGAGTAAATCAGCGTGGGATCGATGACCAACGGTTGGGAACGATCATAGGCATCCACGCGAAAGCGAATTTGCTTTGCGTTGGTGACGACATAATGACCGCCAATCAATTTCCGCGCGCCGCCGGATTGCTGATAAATCAGCGGAGCGCGCATTTCCATCGAGCCGTCGCTCACGGCAAGCTTCAGCGAACCATCCGGCTCGGGAGTGATTCTGCTTGCGCCGCTGATTTGCATCGCTATGCGCGCAGGATCGGCGCCGGACGCTACGACGAAATCGTATTCGAACTGCCGGTGATTGCCGTAGAACACTTCGTCCACGCCGGGATAAACGCCGCGGTAGGCGACTCGGGCATAGCCGGGAACGCCGGCGTGCCATCTGGATGGATCGTTGCCGATGAAATAATTGCTGCGGCCTGGAAGCGAGTTTTCCCCGGCGATTTCGGGATTTTTATTGGCTCCCAGGAGCGCCATGCGCAGCACGGCCCGGCGCGCGGCCAAATTTCCTTCTCCGCGCTGCGCGGCAGCGGAGGAATTCGCCTGGAGCGACAGCACGGCCTCATCCCGCGTGAGAAAAAGCGTGGAACCGGGGCCTCGCGAGAGAAACTTTACGCGCGCATCGGACTGTCCGACATTGGATTCGAAGCGCATCGGGAGATGACCGAATGAGGCGTTCAGCACGCGCCTGTCCGCGGGCTGTACATGCGTTGGAGATACTGCCGACGGCGGTGTCCGCGCTGAGACGCGCGGCGTCGGTCCCACACCGGGAGCGGGACGCAGGAGCGTCCCCATGCCGGACGCGAGCGCCAGCAAGCTGACCGCGAAAGCACCCTTCTTCCAAGTCCTCATGCGAATACGTTCCCCGATTACGGCGATCTTCATTTCATTCTCTCCCCCAACGATTGGACCTGCGGTGGAGCGCGCCGAATATATGAACCCCAACGACGAAGCGGAGTTGTACGGCGCTCTTCCACGCCGAGCGCAATATTTAAGAACGCAGCCCCGACAGTGAGTTTCGCACAAAACAGTTCGCGCGGCCACATGGGGCGCGGGAACGGGCACGCAATCCGCATAAATGGCTCGGTGCTTCTGTCTCTACGTGGGCTGCGTCCTGTGTGTTAGAATCCCGCAATATTCGGCAAGGAGAGGGATCGGTGCGCAAATTGTTTTGGAGTCGACGGCTGCAAATGCGGCTGGTTTTCCTTTCACTCGTGCTGGCCCTCGCTGCGGGCGCTGCGCGATCGCAGTCGTCCAGTTCGACTGCGGGGACGCAGGCGCCCGCACCGGCGGGATTGTCGGCGGCAACTCGCGCGAGTATTGACCACGCTGCCGCAAAGGCGTTGACCGACACGGGCGTTCCCAGCGCCTCGCTAGCCGTTGTGAAGAATGACGAGATTGCCTACGCCCAGGCCTATGGTGATGCGAGGATCGATCCACCGCTCTTGGCGCGGCGGGACATGCGCTACAGCATCGGGTCCATCAGCAAGCAGTTCACGGCGACCGCCGTATTGATGCTGGTGGAAGAGGGCAAGCTCTCGCTGGACGATCACGTCTCGCGCTTTCTGCCTGACCTGACGCGCGCGAACGAAGTCACTGTGCGGGAGTTGCTGTCGCATACCTCCGGCTATTCGGATTATTGGCCGCAGGACTACGTGCCTCCCATGATGTTGCGGCCCATCAGCGCGGACGAGATTCTGAAGCTGTGGGCGGATAAACCGCTGGATTTCGATCCGGGAACGAAATGGCAGTACAGCAACACAAATTACGTGATTGCCGGGGTGATTATCGAGAAGGTGAGCGGGATGCCGTTGCTGCAATTCCTGCAAACGCGGATTTTCGCGCCACTGGGAATGCAGAGCGTGTCGGACGTGGACCGCAGCCGCCTGGGCCATACCGACGCGACGGGTTACCTGCGCTATGCGCTGGGGCCGCCGCGTCCTGCGCCCAAGGAAGGCGCGGGCTGGCTTTTCGCCATGGGCGAACTGGCCATGACCGCATCCGATCTGGCGAAATGGGACATTTCCATCATCAACCAAAGTCTGCTGAAGCCGTCGTCCTATAAGGAAATGGAAACCGAAGTCAAACTTAAGAACGACGAAGGCACTTCTTATGGGCTGGGCGTTTTCATCGGCAAGATGTCGGGGCACCGCATTATTGCCCATAGCGGCGAAGTGTCCGGCTTTGTTTCCGACAACATCGTCTTCCCCGACGACCGCGCTGCCGTGGCGGTGCTCACCAACGAGGACGCCAGCGGAGCGGCGTCGATGATCGCGCATCAAATCGGCCCTCTATTGATCGCGGGCGAGGATGCATCGGCGTCACGCGACAAGGAACAGGCGATGAGCATCTTCAAAGGATTGCAGCACGGCACGATTGATCGCTCGCTTTTCACCGACAATGCCAACAGCTATTTCACCGCGCTGGCGGTTAGCGATTTCGCGGCGAGCCTGGGGCCGCTGGGAGAGCCACAGGACTTCACTCAGTCCGGGGACGATAATCGCGGCGGGATGACGTACCTGCGTTATGTGGCAAAGTTCCCGAACAAAACGCTGGCTGTCTCGATTTACAAAATGCCCGACGGAAAAATCGAACAATACCTGGTGATGCCGCAGGAGTAGATAGCCGCCGTCCGACAGGCTAAGAGTTGCGAGACCACCCGGGGCCTGGGGAGATAACTTCGCGGGTCGAGAAGCCCAAGGTAACGGAGTCCTCATCGCGCACGGAGGAATTCTGACTCTCAGCGGGAGCCCGTCGCGCTGACGTGCCTACGGCAACTTCCGCAGGCTGTCCCGGTAAGACGCCCACGGCGTGATTTCTGCCGCGCTCCTTAGCACGATAGAGTGCCCGGTCGGCCAGTTTCAACACCTCGTCCACGGTCAGAGAAGGAATCCCCGGCTCCCAAGGATAAGGCGCCCAGCCGACGGAACAAGTACGCTGCACTTGCTTCGCGACGGCAATGGAGAATGGCTTTTCCGCCACCGCGGCTAGTATTTTCTCCGCGAAAATGGCGGCATCCTTGCGCTCGGCCGCGCGGCAAACTACGAGGAACTCTTCCCCGCCCCAGCGAATCAGGAAATCAGATTTGCGCACAATCTGGGAAAGGCGGCCGGTCACTTCCATGAGCAATTCGTCGCCGGCATCGTGGCCAAACTGGTCGTTGACGTCCTTAAACAGATCGAGGTCAATCAGGTAAAAAATCAGGTCGCGGTGATCCTGGCTGTAGCCTTGCTGATCGGGAAAGTAGGCGCGACTGGATTGATTGGCGTCGGCCGCAATCGTCGAGTAGAAAAAACGGCGGTTGCGGCAGCCGGTAAGCGGATCGGTAAGCGACGCTTCCTGCAATTCGGTGTTGAGGCGGGCCAGCTCGCTGCTGCGCTCGGCCACGGCGGCCTCCAGCCGCTTACGCTCCGTCTCGAGGTGCCGGGTGCGAAGCCGCGTAAGAATCAGAATGAGCGAGCCTATCGCCAGGACAGCTCCGATGGCGGCCCATGGGCTGCGCCACCAGGGCGGCAGCACGGTGAAGGCATACAGTGCGGGCCGCGCGCTCCATCCCATTTCCGCCGAACCGCAGGACAGCTCAAACGTGTAGTCTCCGGGAGGCAATGCCGAATATCGCGCCTCGCGCAGCGATGTTTCCGTGTAGGAAGATTCCAATCCGTCGAGGCGGTACCGGCAAAGAACGCGGTAGGGATCGCGAAGAGTTACGGCGGCATATTGCGCGAAAAAGGATCCCTGATCGTAAGGCATCCGGGGATGTGCCTGCGCCAGACGGTTCTTGCCCGCAAATGCAGCGAGCGTCAGCACTACGGTGGGAGGCGTTCTGGGCACATCTTCCTGGGCGGGATCGTAACGCGCCAAGCCGTGGCTGGTGCCGATGAGAATGGTGTCATCAGTTTCCTGCCAGAAAGCGCCGCAGTTGGTATCGTCCCACAGCAAGCCGTCGCTTTGCGTAAAGACGCGCAGAGCACCGGTAGGCGAAACGCGGGCCGTGCCATTGTCCATTTCCAGCCATGCGTTGCCGCTGTGGTCAATTCCCAGCAGGCAATCCCCTTTCGCCACGTGTTGTACCTGAAGTTTTCCGGTGGGGTCCAACTTCGCCCGCGTGGCACGGTCTTCATCGGTATAGCCGAGCCATACTTCATCGTCATTCACTGCCGCGACGGAACGAATATCATTCCCGAGCAGTCCGTCGGACACGCCGAACTGCCGCCACGCCGTGCCATCAAACCGTGAGAGTCCCTTCGGGCCGCCCATCCACAGGGCGCGTTGCGGAGAGTAGGAGACGACCGCAGCGGTTCCCTGCGCAGAAGGAGGCAGCGGCAATTCACCAAAGGTGAAGCCCACGCGAGAGCGGCGAACGAAGTGCAAAAATTTATCTGCGTTCCACCACAATGCTCCATCGGGAGCGAGCGTCACGCTGGCAATGGAAGATGCCCGTTTTCCCGTGGCGACAGGCACGGGAACCGGCTGCGCAGCCGAAGTGTCAAACCAGGTGAGGGCGGCGCCGGGGGAAAGCGCCCACAGGCCACCATCTTTCCCCAATAGAAGGGACCTGATGCCGCCGCCGATGTTGCCGTCGTCCTTGTTCCAGACCTGCCAATGGTGACGCTCGTCGTCCCACATCGAGAGGCCGGTGTTCGTTCCCACCCAAAGCCGCCGGCGCTTGTCGCGCACGATGCTGAGTACAAGCGGGTCAAGCAAGCCACCATCGTCTATCCAACCGGACCACTGGCCGGAACCGGTCCAGCGATCCAGTCCGGCACCGGCCAAGCCCACCCAAATGGTGCCTTCGCGGTCTTCCAGCGCGGAGAATACGGCGCTGGAGGTGAGCCCATTGCTGCGATCCACAACCTGCCAATGCCCGCTAACAAAGCGATAAAGCCCTGAGGAGGTGGGAAGCATTATGTTGCCATGACGGTCAATGGCCGGAGCGCCTGCAAAGCCGGCCACGGGGACATCACTATCGTGGAAGATTAGGTCTTGCGGAAACGGCTTCACGGTGTCCACGGTTGCCAGGTGGTGAGCCGTGCGCACCCATAGCAGGCCGTGGCCATCGGCCGTCAGAGTGGTCACAGGTTCCGGGAGTTGCGGCGCGGACATCACGGAGGGCTGCACAAAGCCGGAAGGAATCTTGGCCAGATGTCCGCCGGCGGCAAACCAGATGCTGCCGTCTGGAGCGCGTGTGATGGCCTCGACATGGCCGCCCGGGATACCCGCCCAAGCGCCGAGCACGTAGGGCTTTCCGTCTTTGTCCACCACCAGGAGGCCATTCTCGACCGATACGAACAGCCTTCCATCACCGTCCAGGGCGAACGACTGCATGTCTTCGGTCAAATTGCCGGCTTGCGCGGGAATTTCCAGAGGCACAAACTTGGCACCGTCGAAATGAACCAGTCCCTTGCGCATGCGCGCCCAGAGCACGCCATCCGGCGCAATCAGAAGTTGCGTGGCATGCAGACCGGGCAAGCCCTCGGATAATCCGAACGATGTGACGCCAAGTCCGTCATAGCGATAAACACCCGTCTGACTCCCGATCCAGAGAAATCCACGGCCATCCTGCGCGAGTGAAACAGGCGTGATGGAGGCGAGATCATATCGCTCGCCAAAATGCTCAATGGCGTAGTGCGGCCGGTCCGGCAGCGGCAAGTGGACAAGGGAAGATGGAGCAGTGGGCAGCGGCGAGTCCGAGCCGGCCAGAGCTGTCAAGCCCGGCATGAGCGCGGAGCTGCAAACAATCATCCACAAAATACGAAACGCATTTCTTAGAGCAACCACGGAACACCCATTCCCAAGTTTATAATACACAAAATAGTAATGCCTATTCTGCCCGAATTGTACAGCGCTATCCAATGAATGCGCTTAACTTCCAACCCCCGCTGCGGAGGATTACCTTCTCCCGAGTGCCTGATTTGCGTGACAGCAAAGCGCGGCGGCGCCATTCACGGTATAATTAAAATTCCTTGATTACCCTGAACGCGATCACGATGCGCTACGGCGCCAAAATACTGTTCGAAGACGTGACCACCACGTTCTTTCCCGGGCGGCGCTACGCCGTCACGGGGCCGAACGGAGCCGGCAAGACCACGTTCATGAGGATTGTGACTGGCGAAATCGAACCCACGCAGGGTTCGGTGACCCGGCCCAAGAAGCTCGGCGTTTTGCGGCAGGACCAGTTCGCTTTCGATGAGTTTCGCGTGATTGACACGGTCATCATGGGCAATGCCGCGCTGTGGAGCGCGCTGGAAGAACGTGAAACGCTCTACGCCAAGCCGCACGAATCCATGACCGACGCGGACGGCATGCGTCTGGGTGAGCTGGAAGGAATCGTCGGCGAAGAGGGAGGCTATTCCGCCGAAGCCGACGCGGCAATACTGCTCGACGGGCTGGGGCTGGACGAACCGCTCCATGAGCGCAAAATGGGCCAATTGCAGGGGGGGCAGAAAGTGCGTGTGCTACTGGCACAGGCGCTTTTCGGCTCTCCCCCCGCGCTGCTGCTGGACGAACCCACCAACCACCTGGACTTGGACTCGGTGCATTGGCTGCAGGATTATCTATGCAAGTACGAAGGCACCCTAATCGTGATCTCGCACGACAGGCACTTTCTCAACCAGGTGAGCACGCATACCGCGGACATCGATTACCAGACGATCATCATGTACAACGGCGGCTACGACGACATGGTGCTCGCCAAAACATCCATTCGTTCGCGCATCGACTCCCAGAACGCGCAGCGGGAAAAGAAAATCGCGCAACTGAATGAATTCATCGCGCGTTTTTCGGCGGGCACGCGTTCCGCGCAGGCCACTTCGCGCCGGAAGGAAGTGGAGCGGCTGCAAACCTCCGAACTGGCGCGTTCCAATATCGCGCGGCCCTACATTCGCTTTCAGATCGAGCAGCATTCGGGCCGGCATCCGGTGGAAATTCGGAGCGTCGCAAAATCCTACGATGGCTTAAAGGTGATCCTGCCGTTCACGGCGGCAGTGGCGCGCGGAGAAAAGATTGCGCTCATTGGCCGAAACGGCTCCGGCAAGACCACGCTGCTGAGGTCCATCCTGCGCAATGCGACGGGATTCATTGACGACGAGGAGCGCCTCTTCGAAATTGACGGCGGCAATACGGTGTGGGGACACAACGCGGCGGTGGGCTATTTCGCGCAGGACCACGGCGATTCCATCACCAAGAACACAACGGCCATTGAGTGGCTGCATCAGTTCAAGCCGCAGGCGTCACAGGAAGAGTTGCGCGGGCTGTTGGGCCAGATGCTGTTCAGCGGCGACGATGCGTTGAAACCCACCCGCGCGCTTTCCGGCGGCGAGGCAGCGCGCATGATCATGTGCCGTCTGATGCTGCAGAAGCCGAATGTGCTGGTGCTCGATGAGCCAACCAACCATTTGGATCTGGAATCCATCAACGCGCTCAACATCGCCCTGCAAAAATACGATGGCACGGTCCTTTTTGTGACGCACGACCACGACGTGATCGACGAAGTGGCCACGCGCATCTGGCATTTCGAAAACGGCCGCATCGAAGATTTCAAGGGTCCTTATGAAGAATATCTCGCCGACGCCGAGGAGAAGGCGTCGCAGAGCTTATCGCTGAAGCGTTAGCAAGCGTTATTTTTCCGCGAAGCCTTATTCGCCGGTGTCTTCTGTCGCGTCACTTCTTTAATTCGTGGGCACGCTACCGGAATCATGACTTGACCCTGTGCGCCGTTCCCCCCCCATGATATTCCCCATTGGAAACGAGCTCTGGAACACTTCGTTCATGCCGGCGAACGAGGACCTTGCCGGTGCATGCTACGATCCCACGCCGCCAAAGGGAAAATTCTGCTCGAAGGATTCCAGCGCCCCGGGCGTGCCGAATAATTAGGAGCGGTTCCTAATCGTCCGCCAGGTTCGCCTGAACTGCTGGTGCCTTTTCGTGTTTTCGCTATCGCGCGCGCCTGGTTGGGTGTATATTGCTGGGGCTTGGAATCCCGATACGGGCAATTCGGCTTACGGAGGGAAGATGAAAACGAGAACGATAGCGTTGGCTCTGGCGTTGTGCTTTGTGTGCGCGGCTGTGTGTTTCGCCAGTCCGCAGATGGGCACGTGGAAACTAAACGAGGCTAAATCGAAGCTCGCCCCCGGAACGGGGAAGAACAACACCGTTGTCTATGAGGCCGCTGGTGACAACGTGAAAGTCACCATCGATGGTACCGGCGCGGACGGCCAGCCGGCACACAGCGAGTGGACGGGCAAGTTCGACGGAAAAGACTACGCCGTCACCGGAGATCCGAATTCAGACATGCGGTCTTACCGTCAGGTAAACGCCCACACGCTGGACCTGACCATGAAGAAGGACGGAAAGGTCACCACCACCGGTCGAATTGTCGTGTCGGCCGATGGCAAGACCCGCACCGTCACCACCAGCGGGACGAGTCCGCAAGGGAAGAAGTTCAAAAGCATAGCGGTGTACGACAAGCAGTAGCGGGATATCGCCCGAGAACTGCCACTAACGCGACTCCAAGCGCCATTCGGACGTAAGTGCGGGCGGAACGGTAAGCCGGATTCTCTAGCCGTTCGGTCGCAACCTTCTTGTCTCCTGAATCTTGCTGTAAACGCCGTTATTCAGGCATCGCGAAGAATGTCAATGGCGTCAATTTTTTCAAGGACGGCAGGATTCGTAGCACAGTTTCAGCACACTCGGCCAGCGAGGTGTGTGGGAGGATCACCTACTGCGTGACATGATGTGCACTTATTCGGACACGCAGACGAATAAACTTGGCCTTGGGACTGCGGGAAGTTAACAGTCCAGTGTGCGATGGCTGCAAGGTTGGAGTTTGAATTGATTGATTGCCGCACTGAAAACGAGAGATTCGCTTGTTCATTATCGGCGGGCCTTTTCGTTTTGAAATCTTCGAAATGTGACACAAGCAAAGACGTGATTACCCGGAATTCTTCCGTGGAAGCAACTGCCAGGCGTCTCGGTAGTCACGGTAGCCGTGATGATCTTTGTGGTTGCCCCAGCGCGGCGTCGGGTCATATGCGAACATGGTTTGGCGGGGCCGCGCCTTCAGATAGGCTTTTGAAAATACGTAAAACAGCTTGTTCTGCAGATAGAAGATCGTGAAATCAGGGCTGGGGTCTCGCGCCATGACGAGCCTTAGATAGCGTTTCCGTTTCACTGCCGTTTCATATATTGGACGCCAGGCCACCACTGCACCGTTGATGCTTACTCGGTCATGGTAATAGCCCAGGAATGCGGTCGCGCACGGCACCGGCTCGGCGATAAATCCATGCTGGTTCAACCGGATGATAGCGGGTTCATTCATGTGTCTCGCCCACCATGCCTCTAAACAGCGGCCAACATCGAGAGCAACGTCCTGTTCAGTTAAAGGTGGCCCGAGCGGCTCTGCTTGCGCCGTCGGAGTTTCTGCGCACCTGCCCTTTTTGCTTGGAATCAGAGACCAAGCCTCTCGGAAATCGCGGCAATCGTTGCGGTAGCGCCGTCCTCGCTGGTAGGCGGGGTCATCAGCGAAAGCGATTCTAGGGCGCAGCTTCTGCAATTGCTTGCTTGGGAAAATGTAAAACCGTTCATCGCGAAGGTGATAGATGGCGAAATCGATGTCTCGGCTGTCCGGCCCGTGCGGCACAGACATTCCCAGATATTCGCGGCCGCCATTGTGGATTTCCGAGAACCTGCGCCAAGCGACGACTTTGCCGTTGATAACTGCTTTGTGTCGGTGATAGCCGCGAATGTTTCCGTTCGGATCGCGGCTGGGTATAGGTTCGGCCCTATACCCGCGTTCCGTCAGATGCGCTAGCACGGGAGAGTTCTTGTTCCGTTTCCACCAGGCACTCAAATGGCGGTTTACGGTGCAGCTGATCCTTCGCTCGACGCCACGCGGCTTCGGCGAGAAAGTGCGCATGTCAATCTGGCGAATGGTCTCCGCCGTCAACCCAACTCTGCGTCCAATCTCCGCATACGAAAGGCAGGCTTGACGAAGCAGCGCTCGGATGCGGCCCGCCTGCAAGTGCCGGCTGGATTTCAGATGTCGGATCCTGGCTTTTCCTTTTGGCCCCGCAGGAACCTTGCGCCGGCAGAGTCTGCAGGTCCAGAAGCGATGGTTCAAGCCGCCGCGGTGGGCGAGTGGGTCGAGGCGCAAGGCAAACTGGCGAATCGTCTCTGGCATCAAGCCGGTCTTCGCGGCAATTTCGTTATAGGTCACACCGGGCTGGCGAAGCAGCGCACGAATGCGGGGCGCCTTTCGGTGCCTGGCGGATTTCATATGCCGCCGTTTCGCCTGGCCTATTCCGCCAAGAGGCACTTTCGATCGGCAAGCCTTGCAAAACCACCAGAGTTGCATCGAACTAATTCTACTCCAGGGCTTACAGAGTCAGTGCGGGAGTGGATTGAACTGTCAGGCCAAGTCGTCCTCTTGTTTCGATGCTGCACCGTTGATAGGCGTGAACGGCCCAATTCAGGCGTGTCCGGGACTGTTTTGGGCAAAGAAATGGGCAATGATTTTTGGTCCTGGTTTTTTCTGAAGAATCGGAACAATTTTTCGCCTTGCGTCGGTATCGCTTAGCAAGAATTTGGCCTCGAGTTTTGCCCCTCAATTTGTCCCGCTAATTGTCCCGGTTGAAACGAGAGACCAGCTTGTCCATTATCGGCGAGTTCTTCGTTCTTAGCCTTGCGGATTTTGGTTCGTAAGACGGGCAAGAACGAGCTACTGGAATGCCGCTGATCTCGCCGCATCCTGCTCAGGCAGCAAATTCTTAGCATCGACGGCAGGAAAAGAGTACGATATGTGAGTCAGAAGTCCAAATTGAAATTGTGGACTAGATGAAATGGCGCGGACCGTCTTTGTTGTCCACCTGGCATTCAGGCGGCCTTCCGTTATTGTGAATTAAGGGCTCGGCATTTCCAAAACGCGATGAAAGACCCGAGAGAGGAACGAGAAATGAGCACGATCAAGGAAAATCAATTTGCCAAACTAAGGAGTTATCGATGAAGAATAAGTTTGTTGTTCTCGCAGCCACCTTAACCTTCGCTTTGCCGATGTTCGGTCAGAGCAAAGAGGATAATCGTTTGGCCAATTCGGCAACGGTGATGCAGATGCTCAGCCAGAACGACGGTCTGCCCACGAGCATTCTTGACAAGGCCGATTGTGTCGTCATCTTTCCCAGCGTCAAGAAAGTGGCTATCGGCATCGGCAGCAGTTACGGACGCGGCGCGCTCGTGTGTCGCACGGGCGCCCAGATGGACGGGGATTGGGGAGCCCCGGCGATGTACAAGCTCGACCAAGGGAGCATCGGCTTGCAGCTCGGGTCCACAGCGACCGATTTTGTACTGGTGGTCATGAGCAAAAAGGGCGTTGACCAGATCCTGAATGGCAAGACAAAACTTGGTGGCAATGCCGCCGCAGCTGCCGGTCCAACCGGTACTCAGGCAACTGGGTACAATGCGGATGCGATGAAGGCGGACGTTCTGACGTACTCGCGGTCCAAGGGACTGTTTGCCGGTGTCTCTTTGGAAGGTGCTTCGATGGACACGGACGACGATGCCAATAAAACTCTATATGGCAAGCAGATCAGCGCAAAGGATATCGTCTTGGGCGGCCAATCAGTTATTCCAGCGGCCAAACCGTTGGTCGACACTCTCGACAAGATGTCTCCATCCCGCAAGTAGCCCGCGTGTGCGGAAGCATGTTCGGGAGTGCCGCGCGCTCAGTTGCGTCGAGCGCGAGGCAACAGGCAGGCGCGATTTTTCATTCCTGTTAATTACCGCGCCTGTTAGTAACAGGAAGCAAGGTTAGGATTGGTACCCGAATAAGACCATCGAGCCATCGCATAGCAAGACGACGCACAGCGACGCAGCTTAACAGAAGGCTGAAAGATAAGTGCCCGATTCTCTGCAAGGGGGATCGGGCACTTTTTTATTTGACTTCAGAAGCGGCGAATCCAGTCCGCCGAGCGCGAGGGGAACACCTCCGATCTCTGGCCAGAACTGCAACGACTGCTTCCAGAGGCGACGTTTGCAAGGCTATCCGGTATTGCGGGATACACTGAAAAACCTGAGGACCCACCTCCGGCCACGTGGCAGGATCTGTTTCGTTCCTTCCAAGCCGAGTGCTCGCAGCGCGTCGCGATTGGAAAATTCCGCAGTACCACTTGGCTGCGGTACAAGCAGACGCTCAATACGTTTGTAGTATTCCTCGCGGAAAGCGGCACCTTTGGCCTGACCCAGATCACGAAGCGGCTGATCGAGAAATTCAAAGTTTGGGGGATGCATCAGATTCTGAAGCGGAAGAGTTCTCGCGGCGGGCGTGGCTTGGCGCTTGATGTGGCAATCCTGCATCGCATCTTTGCACACGCAGTGGATTGTGAGTTGATGCTGAAAAACCCGGTGCGGTTGGAAGGCCGGCCCGGCGAAAGTCCGGAAAGCGGTGCTCAGCCCTTCTCGGCTGGTGAGCTTGAAAAACTTCGCGAAGCGGCCGGGGCCGACCGTTTGATGTTCCTGTTGCTTCGTTACACTGGCCTGCGTGGGTCCGATGCTGTTTCGCTGCGCTGGAGCGAAATACATTGGGAAGGGCGCGAGATTAATCGGGTGACACAAAAGCGATTGATGCGAGTCATTGTGCCGATCCATTCGGAATTGCTCTTCGCGCTTGAAGCTGAATATCAGAAGCGCCGTCCTGAGGGTGAAGAGCTGGTTCTCTTCAATCCAGGAATCAGCAAAATTCTCACCTGGCCCCGCCTATACCACCGTATGCTTGCGTTGGGGCAACGGGGGGGGATGTGTCGAACGCGCGACCGCACAGATTCCGGGACACTTTCGCTGTCGATATGCTCCTGAAGGGTGCGAGTCCTTACGATGTGGCGAAGCTGTTGGGCGACACGATCGCACGGTCGAGACTCACTATGCGCTGTTCGTTCGCGAACCGCGAGAGCGGGCGAGGAGATTCATGGAGAGCGGCGGTGGCCTTGAAATCGGCGCGGGGAATGGCACAGTCTTAGCACACTTGACACCTAAGAGCTTGTTGATTTAATCCCTCCGGCCGCCCAATGGGGCAATGGCGCTCGGAGAAAACGTCATATTTGTTGGCCTTTTGTGAACAATCGATTCCTGGTTTTTCCCGGAATGATGCCCGGAGGATCTTTTTCAACAAGCTCCTAATGC
>Ga0302325_10012370_pt1 | contig 18309 bp, 13 predicted proteins | sample Palsa_T0_2_FD_201948 | JGI IMG/M metagenome (GOLD analysis project Ga0302325, IMG submission 201948) | Peat permafrost microbial communities from Stordalen Mire near Abisko, Sweden - Palsa_T0_2 | ecosystem: Environmental > Terrestrial > Soil > Palsa > Peat permafrost | place: Sweden: Abisko...
TGGCCTTATGTGCGGTAGACGATCGGGTCAGGGTTAGGCATGACTGGAATGGTCCTCACCTACCTTCCGGGCTGTCCGCCGCACGTGCAGTGCGCTCCGCTGGGAGCTGCCGTCATCGTTCCGAGTTTGCCCGCTCGCTTGTCCGCCCATCCCATCCGCTCGTTGGCCGGTTCCGAGCAGCGGCGGGACGGGATCGCTATCTGGCAGACGCGGCGATGACCGGGGTGGCCGAATCGACGACGCCTCGCTTGACTCGGCGGGTGCCGATCGTGACCGGGTTCGCGATTGCACTGTCGGTGTCTGTCGTGACCATTTCGGCCGTTGCCGCGGTACTCCTCGGCGTGCGCGCCGACACGCGGGAAATCGCCCTGCCGGTGTTCGGGTTCGGCGCCGTCGTCACCTTTGGCGTCGGTCTGTCCGACCTCGCGCGGGGGCGTGAGCCGCGCTTCGCGCGTGCTCTCATCGCCGCCGGGCTGCTGTGGTCTCTATCTGCGCTGGCGGCGTCGGACCAGCCCACTCTCTACAGCCTTGGGCGCGTCGGCCAGTGGTTCGTCGACCTGGCAATCATCTACGTGCTGCTCAGCTATCCGTCCGGACGACTCACCGAACGCATCGACCGCGCGCTGTTTGCCGGCGGGGCGCTGCTCCTGGGGCTGCTCTATGCGCCCACAGCGCTGCTCGGACAACAGTTCCCGAGCCCAGCCGTGTGGTCGAAATGCATCTCGAACTGCCCGCCCAACGCGTTCGCGGTCGGTCACTCGACCCCCGCGTTCGTGCCGGATCTCCTGATCCCATTACGTGAAGTCCTCACCCCGGCCATGTTCATCGCCATGGCCGTGGTCTTGACCCACCGAGCGTGGCGCTCAGGACCACTGCTGCGTCGGATGTACGCGCCGATCGCTGTGATCGCCATCACGCGAGCGCTCGTGCTCGCGACGTACTTCGGAGTTCGGCGGGCCAATCCCGCGTCCGAGATCCTGGACGTGCTGAGCTGGCTCTACGTGGTTTCGCTACCCGTCGTGGTGCTGGCGTGCAGCGCCGGCAGGCTGTACCGACGCCTGTTTGCCGCCGGTACGTTGGATCGAGTCGCACGCGACGTGAGCAGCAGTACGACCCCGGTGCATGTGCGCCGAGCGCTGGCGGATGCCTTACGTGACCCGTCGCTGCGGATCCTGCATTCGTTCCCGGGCGACTCGGGGGCGTGGGTCGATGAGTCCGGCTCGCCCGTCACGGTGTGGCCACCCGCAACTGAGCAGCAGATGACTGAGATCGCCAGCGGCAGCTGGCGGATCGCCATTGCCCACGATCCGGCGCTGTCGGAAGACCGGGCCCTGATTCGGACCGCGGGTTCCTACGCCCTGGCCGCACTCGAGAACAACCGACTCAACGTCGAGCTGAGTGCCTCGTTGCGCGACCTTGCGGAATCGCGATCGTTGCGGATCGCCGCGGAGGAGAGCGAACGTCGCAAGATCGAGCGTGACCTCCACGACGGCGCCCAACAGCGCCTGGTCACGATGCGAGTCAAGATCGGGCTGGCCGCCGATCAGCTCGAGGGTCACGATCCGCACGGCGCTGATGTGATCCGCGCGCTGGGCGAGGACATCGACGCGACCATCGACGAGGTGCGAGCGTTCGCGCGCGGCATCTACCCGCCTCTGCTTAGCCAGACCGGGCTCCGCGAGGCGCTGCGCGCGGTGGCTCGGGGGGCAGCGTTGCCGACCACGGTGCACGCCGACCGACTCAGTCGCTACCCGGCCGAAATCGAAGCGACCGTGTACTTCTCGTGCTCGGAAGCGCTGCAGAACGCAGCCAAGCACGCCCGTGGGGCGACCGGCGTGACAATCTGGGTGTGGCGGGAGAAGCGGCAGTTGCGTTTCCAAGTCCGCGACGACGGAGCGGGGTTCGACCTGCAGAGCACGCGGTACGGCACCGGCCTGAGCAACCTCCATAGTCGCCTCGCGGCCGTTGGCGGCGCGATGACGGTTGATTCGCGGCCCGGCGAGGGGAGCGTGATCGGGGGATCGATTCCGCTGCGCTGAGACGGCGGTTGGGGGGGCGCCTGCCGCCGCTTCAGGTTCACTCCGGAGGCATGACCCGCGCCGAGCCGAGCTGATCAGCTTCCAGGTCGGATCGAGCCGGAGCGTGAGTAACAATGGTGCCGGCGACCAGGTCCGGTACGCCTCGGCGACGCGGGCTGATGAGGATCGGCACGTACCCCCAGAACAGCGGCAGACTGATGACCATCCCCACCAAGCGCATGAGCGCGTGGCGGGGGCGTAGCCGGCTGCCGTTGGTGAGGGTCACCCTGATCTCCATTACCCGGTCGCCGGGTGTCTGGCCTGTCGTGGTCCAGAACACACCGAAGTAGGAGACCACCCAGACGAGATAGGCCACCCCGCCGAGCACGATCGCCACGGGATGGTTGCGGCCGGTCACCGCGAACACCGAGAACACCAACAGCACCGCTCCGGCGACCGCGAAGGCGGCCGCGTTGATCACCACCGCGTCGAGCGTGGTTGCGATCAGCCGCGTGACCACACCCGCATACACGACAGCGGGCTCCCGCGACTCGCCCCGTCCACCCGCCGCAACCGCCGACAAGACCCTCAGGACCCCGGATCCTCATCGCTCGTCATCGCCGCTGGCTCTCGCGGCCGGCCAGGGCATGAGTCGTCGCCTGGGCCAGCGCGCCCCCGAGCAGCGCCCCCGCGAGCACATCGCCGGGATAGTGCACGCCCGTGTGCACGCGCGAATACGCCACCAGCGCGGCGAGCGCCCGCAGCGGAAACGCCGCGGTGGGCAGCACCTGTCCAACTCCGGTCGCGAACGCGAACGCCGCGGCCGAATGCCCAGACGGGAACGCAGTCGACGTCGGCATCCGCACCTGCCGCGCGAGTGGCACATCCTCCGCCACTCGGTCCGGACGCCGGCGGCGAACGAGCGGCTTGACGCCCAGATTCAGGACTGTCGAGGTCACGACGACCGAGGCCAAGCCCATGCGGGCCGCCTCCCGACCCCGGCGCCCCTCGGTCACACAGAGCACCACGGCCGAGGCGATGGAGAGGCGAGAGTAGTCGGCCGCCCGGCTGAGCCGGCTGAGCGCGCGATCAAGGCTGGGGGTCGGCGTATCAGCGACCGCGGAGTACACCGCCCGGTCCAGAGACGCCGCCTCTTTCGCCGCTCGAGGCAACCACCGAGCCCGCTCGGCAGCGGTGGAAGCCCGGCTCGCGTCGTGTTCGTCCATGTTCCGCCTCCTATCCTCGCCAATCCACAGCGGTTCAACCTCATCCGGTTGAGGGGAGGCGATGGGAGATGGTTGAACTTAGCATTGGCAGGCGTGGATCTGGCTGAGGTTCCTGCACCCGATGCGCCCGCGTATCCCGCCGGCGTCGGGCGTGAGTGATGAGCCACGACGGAGCGCCGCCGGAGGTGTACGGGCAGCCGGTGATCTGGAGCCCGGCGAGGCCGCGGTTTGCACCGTTGCGGCTGGTGCTGGCATGGCTGGTGGCAGCGGTCGGGGTGTGGGTGGCCACGACGGTTCTGCCGGGCACCTCGACCCCGAGCGCGCGGCCGATGCCGTGGCCCGAATTCGTCCCCGGATCGCGGTGCCAATCCATTGGGGAACGCTGCGAGCGATAGGCGCGCGCCGCGGGCTCGACCCCGTCGCGCCCCCACGAGCGTTCGCCAAGACGGTCGGTCACCTCGCCCCAGACACGGAGGTCCGGATCCTGCTGCCCGGTGAGAGGATGCGTTATCCATAGCGAGCCCGAGCCTCATACCCAAGCGGTTGCGCGGAGGGTCAAGCGAAGCTAGCTCAGATGCACAATCCCGTTGACCGCGAGCACGATCCCGAACGCCAGCGCAACCGGTCCGAGGATCACCGGCCAGCGGGCGAACATCCAGTCGACCACGGGTCGCAGCAATGCCTCGGCGCGCTGACCCGCCACGACGCAGACCGCAGCGATGACGATCAAAGGCAGCGTGTAGACGAGGCAGTACAGGATCAGCAGGAGGACCTTCGCCGGAGCCCCGACGTTCGAGCCGATGATGATCGCGATGGCCGCGAAGTAGGGAAACGCCGTCAGCATCTCCAATCCGGCCATACCGGCCCCGAGCAATACCGGTGAGCCGTGCGGAATATGACCCGAGTCAGGCACATGGCCAGAGCCGGCCAAGGCCTTGCGACGGATCACAATCACCGCCCCGCCGACGATCAGGCCGAGCCCGGCCGCCTCGATCAGCGAGTACTTGACCGTCGCGCCCGGCTTCGGCACGACCGACAGGATCAGATCGCCCAATCCCAGCGACAGCGCCAAGCCAAGCGCAAACGTCACGGTCCAGGCTGCGGCGGTGAACGCCGCAGTCCGCCGTCCCGGATGCGCGCCTGTGGCCAGCAATAGCTCCGCCGCGATCAACGAGGGGTTGATGCAGTCGGGCAGCGCGATCGCCACGACGGCGACGGCCAGGCGCAGCATGCCCGATCGACTAGGTGTCGAAGCCGGGCGGAACGACCTTCCCCTGATCGATCTCTCCCGCCAGCCTGGCCTTCCGCTCCAAGTCCCCCGGAGTGAGCACGCCAGACCCCGCGGCGTGCGAGATCGGATCCCCGCCGCGGCCTCGGAGGATCACCGCGCAGCCCACCGCGATCGCCGCGCCGATCAACGGACCGGCGACGTACACCCAGTAGGCCGACCAATCACCACCCACCAACGCCGGGCCGAACGAACGCGCCGGGTTCATCGAGGTACCGCTGACCGGCGCCGCCCACAGGCCGGCCAAGGCAATATAGCCACCCACCCCCAGCGCTCCGATCGCGCCGACGTTCTGCGCCGCTGAGGCGGTGCCGAGGATCACGCTGAGCAGCCCGGCCGTCAACGCGATCTCCATCAAGAAGGCCTGCCAATCGTGATAGCCAGGCCCCGGCAGCGTCGCGCCGAGATGCTGAACGTTGCCGAACACCGCCAGCAGGAACAGGCACGCCAACGTCGCACCCAGCAACTGGATGATGATGTACCCCGGCACCCGCTTCCAGGGAAAATCACCGCGCACGGCAAACGCCAACGACACGGCCGGGTTGAGGTGCGCCCCGGACACGGCCCCCATGAACAGGATGATGCCCAACACCATCAACCCCGGCGCGACCACAGCCGCCGCCAGGCTGATCTGCCCCTTGCCGTGCAGAATCCCGCCCCCCGCCGCGACGAGCACCAGCAAGAACGTCCCCAACAGCTCTGAGAACAACCTCCGATACTCGAGCTGGGGATCGTCGAAGTCGTCGCGGTCCCCGAACTCCAACATCAGGATGTGGTGCGCCCGCTCGGGGTCGTGCACGGTGAGAGTCGGGGGCTGCTGCGGCGAAAGGCTCATAAGCGACAGTGACTTTCGGTTTCGGTTTCGGGTCGATGGTCGCCCGCGCGCGTGTGCTGGGCACCATCCCAAACGGGTGAGGCAGGCGCTCAGCTTGGCCAGCGATGCACGGCGAGCGGCTTCAGCGCGCCGACCTCATCCGTGGACAAGGTCAATATCACCTCGTCGGTCTCGATCCGCGCGACGGCGCCGATCGGGATGGCAATCTCCCGCTTGCCCCAGAGGTGGCCGTGCTGAAGCACGAGGTGCGCGATCTGCTCCTGGTCGTCGACCACGAAACCGTCGACGTGTCCGAGGTGATCGCCATCCGCGGAGGTGACGGCGCTCTCGCGGCGGATCTCGACCTTGTCCTTGGGGATCCGGTCGTAGCTGATCGACACGTGGGGGTCGAGCTCAGTCGATCCCATGCCCGAGCCGAGACCCCCGGGAGCGAAGGATCCGTAATACGGGAGCGCAAACAGCTTCTCGATCCCGACCTCCCAATCCGGGTCCTCCACGGGGAACTCACCGAGCCGCAGGTAGGCCGACTTCACGAGCGGTTCGAGCTCGTTGATCTCAGCCAGCGTGAACTCGAGCGAGATGCCGTCGGATCCGTCTCGAGCGTGCGCACGGTCGATCGGTACGAGCCGGGCCTCCTCATGCCGCTCGTGCGGCTGGACGACCAGATGCGTCACGCGCCGCGTGCTCGGGTCGATGACGATGTCCGCCAGCTCACCGAACGCGGCATCGGTGCAATCGACGGGGCTACCGAGCTCAAGTCTCATCGTGATGCACTGCATTAGACACCATCGGCTGCGGCGTCGTGGCCGATCCGCTGCGGGCTACGGTCCAGCCCCGGGCTCGGCGACGCCGGCCCGCAGTCGCCGGAACGCCGGCTGGAGTTCGGTGTAGAGCCCGGTGAACGACAGCCGTTGGTGCTCGTAGACCGCCACGGCCGCGGGATCAGGCGTGGTTTCCTGCGCGACGTGAACTGTCGCGGCCGCCGTCTCGATCGATCCGATCGCACCGAGCGCCAGCATCCCCACCAGCGCCGCGCCAAACGCGGCGCCCTGCTCTCGTTCCGCGAATCCGATCGGCATGCCGAGCACGTCGCAGAGCAGCTGGCGCCACAACGGACTGCGGGCGAAGCCACCGGTGGCGCGCACCTCGCGCACCTCGTGGCCGGCCGCGCGGATTGAAGCCAGCACGAGCCCGAGCTGCTGACAGATGCCTTCCAGCGCAGCCCGCACGAAGTGGCCCCGACCGTGCGAGCGGTCCAAGCCGACATAAGCGCCTCGCGGCAATGTGCTCCAATCGGGCGCCCGCTCGCCGAGCACATAGGGCAGCATCACGAGACCGTCGCTGCCGGGGGGAACCGTCGCGGCCTGCGCGAGCAGCCGATCGAGGTCGAGGTCACCCAGGACGTCCCCCAGCCATTCGAGCACGGCACCGCCAGAGTTGATCGCGCCGCCGATCAGCCAATGATCGGGCACGAATGCATAGCAGAACAGGTGGTGCTCGCGATCGACAGCCGCGCGCGGGACCATCAGCCGCAGCGCGCCGCTGGTCCCGATTGAGCACGCGAGCACCCCCGAACCCACAGCACCAAGCCCCAGGTTGGCCAGCGGTCCGTCGCCGGCACCGACCACCAACGGCGTGCCACTGGCCAACCCGGTGGTGCGGGCCGCGCCGGCGCTGAGTGCCAGCGTCGTCGTGGCGGGGACGGGGACCGCGAGCTGCTCGCGAGTGACGCCGGTGAGCGCAAGCGCGTCCGGCTCCCAATCCAGCCTCGCCAGCGCGAACAGGCCAGTCCCGGTGGCGCACGAGTGGTCGATCACCCAGTCGTCGGCCAGTGCCGCCAGGATCAACTCCTTCACTCCCACCCAACGCCGCGCGGCGTCGAAGACAGCGCGGTCATGCGTGCGAAACCACAACAGCTTCGCGAGTGGCGACATCGGGTGTAAGGGCGTTCCGGTCCGGTCGTGTAACTCGGAGTGTTCGGCGACCAGCCACTCGGCTTGCGCGAAGGCACGCGTATCGGCCCACGTGAGCAGCCGACCCAGCGGCCGATCGTGCCCGTCGAGCGGTACGAGACCGTGCATGGCCGCGCTGAAGCAAACGGCGGCGATCCGCTTCCCGCGCTCGCGCGCCTGCGCCGCCGTGTCGCGGATCGTCGTGAGCGTGGCGTCGACGATGGCTTGGGGATCCTGTTCGGCAAAGCCGGGGTGCGGATCGTAGAGCGGGTAGCCGGCCTGCGCGCTGGCGGACTCCCGGCCCACCGTGTCAAACACCCCGGCCTTGACGGCGGTCGTACCGACGTCGACGCCGAGCACCACCTCTTCCTGCCTTGGCACCATCTCAGGCGCCGAAGCTCATTCGCGCGTCACCGCACGCACAGCGATCCTTCGCCGGGCAGAGACCGTGCTATGCGAGTGCCTTGGCCTTGATCGCGTCGAACTCCGACTGGTCGATGGTGCCGTTATCGAGCAGTTCTTTGGCCTTGGCGATCTGGGTGGCCGGGCTATCGGTGCCGGCCGCCTGACGTACGTAATCGTCGAACTGCGCCTGCGACGCCTGAGCATTCTTCTGGCTGCGCTCGGCCATCCCAGTGTGGTTAACGATCAGGTAGCACAGAACCCCGAGGAAGGGCAGCACGATCACGAAGATCACCCAAGCGGCTTTGCCCCAGCCTGATGTGTCATGCCGGCGGAACAGATCGATCAGCACCGTGATGGCGATCCAGATCCAGATCAGCCAGGCGAAGAAGATCAGCATCGACCAGAAGATGCCTAAGAACGGATAGCTGCTGGCAATGGTCACCATCTCATGTACCTCCTGCGGTTAGGGCCCGAACATACGGATCGGGGTGCGGCGCAAACGGCGCCGCATGTGCGTGGTTGGACAGCAGCGTGCATCGGCCAATCGGATGCCAGCAGATCACCCGGACGTCACTCGCGGGCCAGCATCGCTTCGGCTTCGCGCTCCAGGTCGACGTAGGGGTCGCCGCTGACGTCGACCGCGACGCGGTCGATCGTCCCGCCGGTGAACGCGTGGGGGTGAACGCCGGGGTAGTCAGCGGTGACGGTTTCCCCGCTGTCGCGTCCGACGCAGAGGCCTTCGCCGGCGAGCATGAACTTGCCCGGCTGGGTCCGGATGCGACCCTCACCGACTTTCGCGTCGCCGTGGTAGAGGGAGAGGATTCCGGTCGAGACGCCGGGCGGATCCTCACCGTCCTTCTCGAAGGAGGCGGACAGGATCAGCTGCTCGCCGACGGGTAGGTCCTCGGTCGCGACGATCTTCTGCTCCAGGCTGCCGACGAAGTTGTACACGTAGTGCAACCGATTGTCCTTGACGTAGAGCGCGTGCCCGCCGAACCGCGAGCCATGCGCGAACAGGACTCCCTGCGCTCCGGGCTGCGGGATGTCAACCAGCGCGCCAATATGGTAGGAGCGGTTGCGCACGTTGACGGCTTGGGACTCGGGCACCTCGGCGAGGCCCGGATAGTAGGTGTAACGGTTGCGCGGCGGGGTGAGCAGCGGCCGTGGCGTCATGATGATCTCCAGCGCGGAGCGGTCATCGAGCGGGAACGCCCCATTGGCGCCGGCCTCTGCGTACCACAGGCTGATCAGCTCCTGCAGCCGCTCGGGCTCTTCGGTGGCGAGGTCGTGAAGCTCTGAACGGTCGACCTCGGTGTGGTAGAGCTCCCAGGTGTCAGACGCGAAGTGACTCCAGCCGCTGAGGGTCGGGTGAGTGGTCACAGCCTTCCAGCCGTCGTGCCAAATCGCCCGCGAGCCGAGCATCGAATAGAACTGGCGCGGTCGGGTGCTCGGCGCCGAGGGGTCCTCGAAGCTGTAGCGCAGGCTGACCCCGTCGAAGTCACTCTGGACGTGCCCGCCGATCACCTCGGGCGGCTGCACTCCAGCGACGTCGAGGATCGTGGGCACGAGGTCGATCGCGTGGTGATACTGGTCGCGGATCTCACCCCCCGCGCTGATCCCCTGCGGCCACGAGATGATGCACGGATCTGACGTGCCGCCGTTGAACTCGTACCGCTTCCACATCTTGAACGGCGTGTTGAACCCCATCGCCCAGCCGTTCGGATAATGGTTATAGGTCCTCGGCCCGCCGAGCTCGTCGAGCATGGCCAGGTTCTCCTCCATCGAGTCCGGGATCCCGTTGGCGAACTTCATCTCGTTCACCGAACCATTGGGTCCGCCCTCACCACTCGCGCCGTTATCGGAGACGACGAGCACGAGCGTGTTCTCACGCTGATCGGTCGCCTCGAGGTAGTCCAGCAGCCGCCCGATCTGATCGTCGGCGTGCGCCATGAAGCCGGCATACACCTCGGCCATCCGGCGGAACAGTTCCTGCTCTTGGTCGGAGAGCGAGTCCCAGGGCAGCGTCACGTCAAGCGCTGGGAACGGCTCCCCGCCCGGCCCCGTGCGACTCTCGGGGGTGCCGATCGGGTTGATCGCCGGTAGCTCGGTGTCGGGCGAGACGATCCCCATCTCCTTCTGGCGCGCCAGCGTCTGCTCACGAATCGCCTCGTAGCCCATGTCGAACTGGCCCTTGAACTTGTCGATCCACTCCTTCGGAGCCTGGTGGGGGGCGTGGCAGGCCCCCGGCGCGTAGTAGAGGAAGAACGGCTTCTCCGGCGCGATCGCCTTCGCGTCCTTGATGAACTCCAATGCCTTGTCAGTGAGGTCCTCGGTCAGGTGGTAGCCCTCCTCCGGCGAGCGCGGCGCCTCGACCGGGTGGCTGTCGTAGACGAGGTCGGGATACCACTGGTTCGTCTCCGCACCGAGGAACCCGTAGAAGCGCTCGAACCCGCGTCCGGTCGGCCAGTTGCGCCGTGAGGAGGCGAGGTTCATCTCAGCGTCCGGGCACAGATGCCATTTACCGACCATGTACGTGTTCCAGCCCTGCGCGCCCAGGATCTCCTGGATCTGCCCGTTCTCCGGCGGGATCACGCCGCTGGCGTTCGGGAAGCCGATCGCCGCCTCGGTGATGCACGCCATGCTGTTGCGGGTGTGATTACGGCCGGTGAGCAGGCACGAGCGTGTCGGCGAGCACAGCGCCGTGGTGTGGAACTGCGTGTAGCGCAGCCCGTCGGCGACGATCCGATCGAGGTTCGGTGTCGGCACCGGGCCGCCATAGCTGTTCATCACCGAGAAGCCCACATCGTCCAGCACGATGTAGACGATGTTCGGCGAGCCCTCGGGCGCCTTCGGCGCCTCGAACGGCGACCAATCCGGAACCGAGTCCCGAATATCGACGTTGATCACGCCCGCGAACTGCTTGCTCATGGGTCCTCAGTTTCTCGCAGCGAATTGGGTGCGCGCCAATCGACGTGCCGAGTCGACCGTTTCAGATCAACCACGGCCCGGCAATATGGCGAGCACGAGGGCGATCAGGCGGCTGGCACGACAATCGCTGCGGTCGGCTCACGGCAGCCAGGCCGAACGTCATCCGGTCCGGATGACGCCGACGGAGCAGCCGTCCGGGATACTCTGCGCCCAACTCCCAGGAGGATCAACCAGGGCATGGACGCGACCGCTGGCGCCCGCCGGGGCGCCGTCGATCCAAGACTACTAAGGTATGCGCGCGCGACCCGACCGTTCCTGGTGGCCTTGATCGTCCTGGGTGGCGTCACTGCGGCGCTGATCATCGCGCAGGCGTGGCTGCTCGCTGACGTGGTGGCCGGGGCGTTTGGCGGCGGCAAGGGGGTGGCTGCGCTCCGCCTCCCTCTGGAAGCGTTGTTAGCGGTCGTGCTCGTTCGCGCCATCGTCGCCTGGGGTCGCGACGTGCTGGCCGACCGGAGCTCGGCGCGGGCCAAGGGCGAGCTCAGGGCCGCGCTGCTCAGACACGTCGCTGCGCTCGGGCCCCAGCGATCCGGCGAGCAACGGACGGGCGAGCTCGCCATCCTGGCGACGCGCGGAATCGACGCGCTCGACGGTTACTTCTCGCTCTACCTGCCGCAGTTGTTTCTGGCCGTGATCGTCCCGGTGGCGGTGCTCGCGGTGCTCGCTATCCAGGATTGGATCTCGGCGCTGATCATCGCGGTCACGCTGCCGCTGATCCCCCTGTTCATGGCGCTCGTCGGTGCCGCCACGCGGGATCGCATGGAGCTTCAGTTCCGCACCCTGCAGCAGCTGGCCGGCCACTTCCTCGACGTCGTCGGGGGTCTGCCGACGCTGAAGGTGTTCGGTCGGGCGAAGGCGCAGATTCTCGCCATCGGCACGGTCACCGACCGCTACCGCCGGACGGCGATGTCGACGCTGAAGGTGACGTTCCTCTCCTCGCTGATCCTCGAGCTGGTGGCCACGATCTCGGTCGCGCTCGTCGCGGTCGCCGTCGGCCTCCGCCTCATGGACGGTCACCTCGATCTGCGGACCGCGCTGATGGTGCTCGTGCTGGCTCCCGAGGCATATCTCCCGCTGCGACTACTGGGGGCGAACTATCACGCCAGCGCGGAGGGCCTGAGCGCGGCCCGGCAGGTGTTCGAGGTGCTGGAGATGCCGGTGCCAGCACACGGTCGCCGCACCGATGTACCGGATCCGACGGTGTCGGGGATCTCGATCGAGGACCTCCGCGTCGAATATCCGGGGCGCGGCGGGCCCGTGCTCGACGGGATCTCGCTCGCCGTCGAGCCCGGCGAAGTCCTCGCGATCACCGGACCCAGTGGGTGTGGGAAGTCGACGCTGCTCGCGGTGCTGCTCGGGTTCGTAGGCGCGCACGGGGGATCGGTGCAGGTCGGCGGCGTCGATCTGGCCACTCTGGACCCGGAGGCATGGCGCGCACGCGCGTCCTGGATGCCGCAGCGTCCACACCTGTTTGCGGCGTCGATCGCCGAGAACATCCGGCTCGCCCGTCCGGACGCGACCACCGAGCAGGTCTGGGCCGCCGTCGCGGCGGCCGGGCTCGGGGACGTGGTCGCCACGAGGCCAGACGGGCTTGACGCGATGCTCGGCGATCGCGGCGTGGGACTGTCGGTCGGCGAGCGACAGCGCGTCGCACTCGCTCGTGCCTTCCTCCGCGACGCGCCCCTGTTGCTGCTCGACGAGCCGACGGCCAACCTTGACGGCGCCACCGAGCAGGACGTGCTGGCGGCGCTCGAGCGGCTCGTGCGCGGCCGCACGGTGATCCTGGTGGCACACCGGCCGGCGCTGGCCGATCTGGCCGACCGGGTGCTCCGGCTGGACCGGCTGCCGGTGGCGGCATGACGGGCACCCGGCCCGCTCCAATCCCGCCCGCGCGCGATGTCAGCGGCGTCGAGGCACCGCTCGGAACCACGCTGGCGCTGGTCCACCCGGCGGCCCCGCAGCTGGCCCTCGCCAGCCTGCTGGGCGCCGGCGCGGTGGGCGCAGGAATCGGCCTGATCGCCACGGCGGCGTGGCTGATCTCACGCGCATCTCAGCATCCGCCGGAGTCGGCGATCGCGATCGCGATCGTCGCGGTGCAGTTTTTCGCCCTGTCACGCGGCTTGTTTCGCTACGGGCAGCGCGTCGTCGGTCATGATGTCGCGTTCCGTGCCTTGGCCGACCTGCGTGTGAGCTCCTACGAGCGGCTCGAGGCACTCGCCCCCGCGGGGCTCCCGGCCTTCCGCAGCGGAGATCTGTTGGCCCGAGTCGTCCACGACATCGACTCCTTGCAGGACCTGCTCGTGCGGGTGATCCCGCCGTTTGTGATCGCGGTCGTGGTCGGGACCGGGACGGTGGTGTTGGTCTGGTGGATCCTCCCCGCGGCCGGTGTGATCCTGCTGGCGGCGCTGCTCCTCGCCGCCACTGCGCTGTCCTGGCTCACCGGCCGGCTCGCCCGCTGTTCGGAATCACAGCAGGCGGCCTTGCGCGGCGAGTTGACCGCGGCGGTGGTTGACCTGTTGGAGGGCGCCCCGGAGCTGACGGCGTACGGCGCAGTCGGGGCCCAGCTGGGCCGCACCTCCGCGATCGACGCCGAGCTCACGCGAGTGGGGTGCCGCGCCGCCCGCACTGCCGGAGTCGGGCAGGGATTGGCCACGCTGCTCTTGGGACTCGCCATGTGGGGGGCACTCCTGGTCGGCGTCGCCGCCGTTCACGCCGGAGGGCTGGACGACGTGCTTCTGGCCGTGATCGCGCTGATCCCGCTGGCGGCCTTTGAGCTGGTCAGCGACCTTCCGTCGGCGACTCAGACGCTCGCGCGGGTTCGCGGCGCCGCCGCGCGGACACTCGAGGTGCTCGCGGCCACGCCGCCGATCGTCGACCCCGCCGATCCGCTGGCGCTCCCGCCGTCGGCACGCACGCTCACCGTACGGGGCCTGCGCACCCGATATGACCAGGGCGGACCGTGGGTACTCGACGGGCTCGACCTTGATCTCGCCCCCGGTCGGACCGTCGCGGTGGTCGGTCGTAGCGGCGCCGGTAAATCGACGCTGGCCGACGTGCTGCTGCGGTTCCTGCCCTACCAGGGTGGATCGGTCAGCATCGAGGGAGTCGAGATCAGCGACCTGTGCGGCGACGATTACCGGCGCGTGATCGGGCTGGTGTCCCAGGACGCACACCTGTTCGACACCACGCTCGAGGAGAATCTGCGCCTCGCGCGCCGGGACGCGACGCCCGAGCAGCTGCGCGAAGCTCTGAAACGGGCCCATCTGCTGGACTGGACGGACACCCTGCCCGCCGGTCTGGCCACGCCGGTCGGCGCCCACGGCGCTCAGATCTCCGGCGGCCAGCGACAGCGGCTCGCGGTCGCCCGCGCGTTGCTGGCGGACTTTCCGGTTTTGGTGGTTGACGAGCCCGGCGAACACCTCGACACGGCGACCGCCGACGCGCTGGTGGCTGACCTGATCGACGCCACGCCTCAGCAGGCAGTCCTGCTGATCACCCATCGGCTGGCCGGACTGGACGCCGTCGACGAGGTGATCGTGCTCGACGGCGGCCGGGTCCTCGAGCGGGGCACGCACGCCCAGCTGCTCGGGATCGGTGGCCACTACGCGCGAATGTGGGCGCGCGAGGGCCAAGGGCGCTCATAGCGAGCGATCCGTTCGCAGATCTCGTCCGCGAGGGGCGGTCGTGATCCAGCCAGCCTTGCGCCCGGGAGGCTTTTGGGGCCCTGTTTTAGGGCGGCTGTGCTGTTTCTAGGCGGGTGGGGGGACGGCCTGCGGTGCCGTCGGTTCGGCTTGGGTTGGGGGTGTCCTGACGCGGGCGCGGAAGACGTGGAAGGACCAGCCCTGATAGGCCAGCACCAGCGGGAAGAAGATCACCGCGGCGACGGTCATCACCTTCAGCGCGTAGGAGCCGGAGGCGGAGTTGTTGACGGTCAGGTTGTAGGCGGCGTTGGTGCTCGAGATCATCACGTTCGGGTAGAGGTCGATGAAGATCGACCCGACGGTCGCGAGGATCGCCACCGCTGAGGCTGCGAACGCCCATCCGTCGTACTGGTCAGAGACGCCGAGCCTGGCGGCGAAGATGACCGCGATCACCGCCAGAACCTGAAGCGGCTCGGGCACATCCGCGCCGCCGGCGACTGCCCGGGTCCAGATCACGTGGCCGATGACCAGGACGATGGCGGCCCAGCCCAACGGCCCGGCCGCCGCACGCGCGCGTCCGCGCAACGAGTCGGTGGTCTTGAGCTTGAGGAACGTCGCGCCGTGCAGCAGGCACAGGCCGACGAGGGTCACGCCGGTCATCAGGCCATACGGTCTGAGCAGGTTGAAGAAGTTGCCGGTGAAATCGTGGTTGGAGTTGATCGGCAGTCCAGCCAGCAGATCCCCCAGCCCGACGCCGAGCAGCAACGGGATCAACAGGCTGCCCACCGTCGTGCACCATTTCCAGGCGGCCTGCCAACGGGGGTTCTCGCTCTTGCCGCGGTATTCGAACGCCACCCCGCGGGCCATCAGCGCGGCCAATGTGATCAGCAGCGCCAGGTACAGGGCGGAGAACATGGTCGCGTACCAGCCCGGGAACGCCGCGAACGTGCCCGCGCCGGCCACGACGAGCCAGACCTCGTTCCCGTCCCACCACGGGCCGATCGTGTTCAGGGCCACGCGCCGCTCGATGTCGGTCTTGCCGAGGATCGTGTGCAGCATGCCGACGCCGAAGTCAAAGCCCTCCAGCACGAAGAAGCCGACCCAGAAGATCGCGATGATCACGAACCAGATGGTGTGAAGCTGCATCGGCTGACCGTTCTCCTAGTACGTGAGCGCGGGAACCGCGCCGCCCCCCGCGCCCGCGCCGGACTCCGAGCCGGACTCCCCGCGCGTGATGTCCTCGTGATCCAAGCCCCGTTTGGCGTAGCGGAGCATCAGCACCACATCCGCGGCCCCCAGCGCGATGTAGATCAGAACGAACACGATCAGACTGATCCAAATATCTGTCTGCGTGACCGACGGGGAGTTCGCGTTCACGGTCTTCATCAACCCCTGCACGATCCAGGGCTGCCGGCCTGACTCGGTCAACAGCCAGCCCGCGGTGTTCATCAAAAAAGGCGTCACCACCGCCCACAACGCGCAGCGCAAGAACCACTTCGAACGGTCCAGCGTCCCGCGATGCAACAGCCAGCCGCCCCACAACGCCAACAACGCGATCAGCGAGCCGAGATAGGCCATCACCCGCATCGACCAATACTGGATGAACACGTCAGGGATGTAGTTCCCCGGTCCGTACTGCTTCTGATCCTGCTTCTGCAGCTCGTTGAGGCCCTCGACCGCCCCGCCCCACGTGCCCGTGGCGAGAATCGACAGCAGATGCGGGATCTCGATGATCTGCGTCGGGGTCTGATCATTATTCCCACCCCCGATCTGCACCACCGAGAACGAGCACGGCTGACAGTTGTTCCACTGCGCCTCGGCCGCCGCGATCTTCGCCGGCTGATATTTCGCCTCGATCTCCCCCAGCTTGTTGCCCACGAACATCTGGATCAAGATCGCCGGCAGCAGCACCAGCACAGCCACCGACGCCGTGCGATGAAACGACGAGACCTCACGTCCCTTACGCAGATACCACGCCGAGACCGCCAGCATCACCAGCGACCCCGTGACCAGCGACGCGAGGATCACATGCACGTAGCCCCACAGGAACGTCGGATTGGTGAACAGCGCCCAAATGTTGTTCAGCTGCGGCACCCCCTGCTTACTCATCGTGTAGCCCACCGGATGCTGCATCCACGAATTCGCCGCCAGAATAAACAGGGCCGAGAGCATCGAACCCACCGCCACCATCCAAATGCACGCCAGATGCACCCGCTTAGGCAGCCGATCCCAGCCGAACAGCCACAAGCCCAAAAACGTCGACTCCAAGAAGAACGCCGCCAGCCCCTCCATCGCCAACGGAGCGCCGAACACATCACCCACGAACCGCGAATACTGCGACCAGTTCATCCCAAACTCGAACTCCTGCACCAGCCCCGTCACCACCCCCACGGCCACATTGATCAGCAACAACGTCCCGAAAAACCGGGTCACCCGCCGGTACTCCGGCCGCCCGTTGCGATACCACGCCGTCTGCAGCAACGCGACCAGAAACGCCAGCCCAATCGTGACCGGCACGAACAGAAAGTGGTAGATGCTCGTCGTGGCGAACTGCCAACGCGCGAGGTCGTTCGTCATCGTCTGAAGGCTCCGTCGGTAAACGGCGGCTGAGCGCTAACCGGGACGAGTCTGGCGAGCGCTCGGCGGTAGCGGCACCGTGCCGGCTGGCTTTTCTCGGTGGTGTGTACACGTCCAGACCGGCCCGCCGGCCTGAGCCCGACGACGTCGTCACCCAAACGGGGTGATGACCGCCGATCAATCGCAGCGTACATTTCCCTCACCCTGGCGGGCCCGACAGATCTGGCCCACGAAAGACCGAGCAGCGAAGAGGGAGATCAGATATGGCAGTGGCGGACGCTCAGACGGACAGCAGAACAGGCACGAAGCAGGCGGCGGACGTCTTCGTCGCCTTTGGCCTCACGGGGGATCTCGCCAAGGTGATGACCTTCCGCTCGCTCTATCGCCTCGAGCGGCGTGGCCTGCTGGACTGCCCGGTGGTCGGAGTGGCGGTGGACGACTGGTCTGTCGATCATCTCCGGGAGCACGCACGCTCGGCGATCGAGGGCACCGGCGAGCCGATCGACGACGAGGTGTTCAAGCGCTTCGCGGCTCGGCTGTCCTACGTCCAGGGGGACTTTGGCGACGCCGGCACCTACGCGCGCGTCCGCGAGGCCATCGGTTCGGCGCAGCGGCCGGTGTTCTATCTCGAGATCCCGCCGTTCCTGTTCGGAACGGTGATCAAGGGCCTGTCCGAAGCGGGGTTGACCAAGAACGCGCGCGTCGTGGTCGAGAAGCCGTTCGGTCACGACCTGGCCTCCGCCCGCGCGCTGGCGGCGGACATCCACCAGTACATCGACGAGTCCCAGCTGTACCGCATCGACCACTACCTCGGAAAGATGGGGCTGGAGGAGCTTCTCTACCTGCGTTTCGCCAACACGATGCTCCAGCCGATCTGGAACCGCGACCACCTCTCGAGCGTGCAGATCACGATGGCGGAGAGCTTCGGAGTCGCGGACCGCGGACATTTCTACGATCGCGTGGGAGCCCTCCAGGACGTGGTGGTCAACCACCTGATGCAGGTGGTGGCGATGGCCGCGATGGAGGCTCCGGCCGGTTCAGACGCCGACACCCTCAAGGATGCGAAATTCGCCGTGTTCCGTTCGATGGCCGACGCCGACCCTCAGCACTATGTTCGCGGGCAGCACAACGGCTACCTCGAGATCGACGGCGTCGCACCCGGATCGACCACGGAGACCTACGCCGCGTTGCGGTTGGAGATCGACAACTGGCGCTGGGCGGGCGTGCCCTTCTTCATCCGCACCGGCAAGCTGCTCCCGGTGACCCAGACCGAGTTGCGCCTCGTGTTCCGCCATCCGCCTCGCTTGGGGTTCCTGTCCGAGGGCTCCCGGTCGCCGGCCGAGGGTCAGCTGGTCGTCAAACTCGACCCGACCACGGGCGTC
>Ga0302325_10012372_pt1 | contig 18308 bp, 16 predicted proteins | sample Palsa_T0_2_FD_201948 | JGI IMG/M metagenome (GOLD analysis project Ga0302325, IMG submission 201948) | Peat permafrost microbial communities from Stordalen Mire near Abisko, Sweden - Palsa_T0_2 | ecosystem: Environmental > Terrestrial > Soil > Palsa > Peat permafrost | place: Sweden: Abisko...
AGAGCCTGACCGGCTCGTCCTCCTCCGGCCAGACGTCATCCGCCGGACTGCCGGTCCGCACCTCCAGGGCCAGTCAGATGCCCGGTACCCAGCCTGGTGCTCCGAGCGGCCCGACCGGCCCGAGCGGCCCGAGCGGCCCGACCGGCCAGGGTGAATCTAACGGTACGGGTTGGCAGGCTCTCCCCACCCGGGAGAGCGACCCAAGCCGTCCCACGCCAAGCCGTGGCCCGCTACCCCGAGGACCTGGGGGCGGTAATCATGCGTTGCCACAGCGGTCACCTGACCAGGCTCGTAGCAGTCTCTCCGCGTTCCAGCGCGGAACCCAGCGAGCGGAAGAAAAGCCGGTTCCGTCGGGCCAGTTCGGTCGGGAACCGGGCGCGGGAGAGGGGAGTGAACGTTACTTACGTATACCGCCAGGACCTGAACTGGCTTGTGAGCAAATTTACCGCGCGGGTCACCGACGTGGCGTACGCGGCCGTGGTTTCCGCGGATGGCGTGCCGCTTGCCCTGTCCGAGGGCATACCTGAGGACTTGGCTGAGCAGCTTGCGGCCATCACCTCGGGCCTCGCCAGCCTCATGCAGGGCGCGGCGAGGATTTTTGAGGGGGGCCTGCCGACCCAGGCGCTTGTTGAGATGGAAGGCGGCCTGATGATCATCAAGGCGGTCAGCGACGGGTCGAGCCTGTGCGTGCTCGCGGAGCCTGGCGGCGACACCGAGCTGGTCTCCTATGAGATGACACTGCTCGTTGAGGCCGTCGGCGAGGTACTCTCCCCGGCGCTGCGCGACGGCAGCCAGCCTACGCGCTTGAGCTGATCCGCACCGTCCCGGCCTTCCGGCGCGACCCGCGCCCAGTGACCCACTGGCAGCGGCCGTCATCGCTTGTTCCTAGCGGTCGGCGGGCCAGATGAGTAGTGTGACCTCGTGGCACGGGTGACAACGCTTGCCCTTGCCGCAGGCAGCAGCCTCAGTGACGACTGATTCGGTCTCACGGCGCCTGAATCAGTGACGATTGAAGACGAGTAGGGGAACGCGATGGTCGAGCGGCAGGCTACGCTGCGTGACGTGGCTACGGCCGCAGGGGTACACCCGGCCACCGCGTCGCGTGCGCTTAACCCGGGGACCAAGCTGCTGGTCAGCGAGGAGACCGCGCGGCGGGTCAGCGAGGCGGCCGAGCGGCTCGGCTACCGGCCCAACCCGGTGGCGCGATCGCTGCGCACCAGGCGCTCGCACACCATCGGCGTGCTCATCCCCGACCTTAACAACCCGCTCTTCCCGCCGATGCTCCGGGGCCTTGAGGACCGGCTCGGTGAGTACGGCTATGTCGCGCTCCTCGGCAACACCGACACCGACCTGAGCAAGGAACGGCTGGTCTTCGACCAGATGCGGGCCAGGCACGTCGACGGTTTCGTGCTCGCGACGGCGACGCGGAACAGCCCGATCCTCGCCGAGGCGGTCGAGGCGGAGCTGCCCGTCGTGCTGATGAACAGGACCGCGGAGGACTACCCGTTCTCTTCCGTCTCGGTGGACAACGAGCAGGGCGAGCGGGCGGCCGTGGCGCACCTCGCCGCGCTCGGGCACACCAGGATCGGGCACATCGCCGGCCCGCAGGATATCTCCACCGGCGTCGCCCGGCTGAACGGGTTCAACGAGGGCATGCGCTCGCACGGGCTCGCGATCGCCGAGGGCCAGGTCGTCTACGCGTCAAACTACTCCATCGAGGAGGGGGTCCGCTGCGCCCGTGAGCTGCTCGCGGCCCACGGCGACCTGACCGCCATCGCGGTGGCCAACGACATGCTCGCGGTGGGCTGTTACGGCGCGCTCGACGAGCTGGGCCTCGACTGCCCGCAGGACGTGTCGGTGATCGGGTTCAACGACATGCCGTTCATGGACCGGCTGCGCCCGCCGCTGTCCTCCATCAGGTTCCAGCATTACCAGCTCGGCACCGAGGCGGCCAGGCTGCTGATCGAGCGGATCGAGGCGGGAGACGGCGGCCCGGTGAAGATTCTGTTCCTCGCGCCGGAGCTCGTCGCCCGCGGCTCGACCGCCCCCCTGGCAAGCGCGCCGTCCGCCCCGGTCCCGCTCCGCCGCGGCCGCGACCGTGGCTGAGGGCTCAGTCGTGTAGCTGGCCGACGAGGACTACGATTCATAGCTGATGATCAATGTTCCCTGTTGACTCATGCCCTGTGTCATATGTCCGATGCACCTGACTTGTACAGACAGGGGCTTCGGTGCCGCTTCTGTTCCCTTCGCGTAGCTTACTGGTTACACAGGAGTGCTCCGTAGTCCCACAACTATCACCAGATAACAAATTGGATGTTCGGGATTGACAAACCGCTGCGACTCGGTCCAGTCTCTGTGCAAACGATTGTTGTTGGTGTGCCGGGCGCGGCCAGGCAGGTCACGGTGACATACATTTAGCCGTGTTTACGCGCGGCGGGCAGAATCCGCCGGTATACACACGGAGTGAGCACTCGAAGGTCTTAGAGTGCTCGATTCCGAAGAAACTTGAGCGAAGAGGAAGGAGGAACCGGGCGTGAGCGTCAACCTCCCCTGGTTCTCCAAGAACGCTGCCGCACTGGGAGCCATCGCGCTCTCCGTGGGCGTTCTTGCCGCATGCAGCAGCAATAGCAGTAGCAGCACTAGCGACTCAGCCAGTTCATCTAGCACGGCTTCCGCGACAACCGGGACGATCTCGATCGGCGCGTCCCTCTCCACCAGCGGAGACTTCGCCCCTGACGGCCAGGCGTACGAGCAGGGCTACAAGCTCTGGGCCAGCGACGTCAACGCGGCGGGCGGGATCGACGGCCGCAAGGTCGCGCTGACGATCCTGAACGACGCCAGCTCGCCGAACCAGGTCGTCACCAACTACCAGACGCTGATCAACACCGATCACGTGGCCCTGACCTTCGGTCCGTTCTCCTCGCTGCTGACCACCCCGGCGTCGGCCGTGGCGGCCCACAACGGGTACGCGTTCATCGAAGGCGCGGGCGGCGCGCCGTCCGTCTTCCAGTCGCCGGCCAACCAGGCCGACCACAACGTCTTCGACGTGTCGCTGCCGGTCGCGGACAGCCTGATGCCGTTCGTCGACTACATCCAGTCGCTGGGGTCGGCCGCGGATAAGAAACTGACGGCGGCCTACCCGATGGCCAACGACCCGTTCGCCACCTCGCCGGTGCAGGTCGTACAGCAGCGGCTTCAGGCGCTTGGCGTCAAAACGGTGTACACGAACATCTTCCCCGAGGAGCCCGCGTCTTACAAGCCCGCGGCCGACCAGGTAGCCCTCAAGAAGCCGGACATCGTGGTGCTCGGCTCGACGGACCCGGGAACCGTCGCCTCGTTCATGTCCGCGTTCGAGCAGGACCACTTCTCGCCGAAGATGTTCATCGCCGCGGCCGGCCCCGACCAGGGCTCCGACTTCCTCAAGGCGATCGGCAAGCCGTACGCCGACGCCGACGGGATCATGGTGGGCGACGGCTGGTACTCCGGCTTCGTCAACGCGTCGAGCGAGAAGATGGTCAGCGAGTACATGGCGCTGTACCACGTTCCCGTGTCCGGCGTACAGGCGGACATTGCCGAGGCGTACTCGGTCGGCCAGGTCGCCGAGGCGGCCATCAAGGCGACAGGCGGCACCGACAATCAGAAGATCATCTCCTACCTGCACAGCGGCGTCACGATCCAGACCGTGCAGGGGTCGGTGAAGTTCGACTCGCTCGGTGAGAACTCCGGGGTCCCGGCGTTCATCATGCAGTGGCAGGACAACGCCACGGAGTTCAACCAGGTCCTGCCGGCGACGGCGGCAGGCTCCAAGCCGTTCATCGCGACCAAGCCCAACTGGGCCAGCTAGGTCAGTTAGCAGTCCGCGTCCCCCCGGAGATCCCGGGGGGACCTTAATCCGACCAGGACGGAGAATTTATGGGACGGGAGCTAGCCCTGGCCATCGTCGATGGCATCCTCGTGGGGGGCGTCTACGCCCTCATGGCGGTAGGCCTGACGCTGATCTTCGGCGTGCTTGACATCATCAACATCGCCCAGGGTGTCCTGGTCATCCTGGGCGCGTACCTCAGCTATTCGCTGTACACGAAGGCGCACATCGACCTGTTCGTCGGGCTGCTGATCACGATCCCCGCGATGTTCGTGATCGGCGTATTCATCCACTGGGCCTTCATCAGGCGGCTGCGCGGCACCGAGCGAACCTCGATGACGCTGCTCGTTACCTACGCGGTGGCGCTGATCATCGAGGGCATCCTCTTCAAGATCTACGGTGCCGACAACATCCAGATCAGCACCTCCTATACCAACAGCAGCGTGGACGTCGCGGGCATCTATGTGGGGTGGATCTACATCTGGGGGTTCGTCCTCGCGCTTGCCCTCGTCGCGTTCGTCTACGCGCTGCTTTACCGCACCAAATTCGGGCGGAGCGTGCGGGCCACCATGCAGGACGAGACGGCGGCCAGGCTCGTCGGCATCGACGTGAACCGCGTCGCGGCGCTGACCTTTGGCATCGGCGTGGCCGTCACCGCCGCGGGCGGCATGGTGTTCGGCGCGACCAACGCGTTCAACGCCAACAGCGGCTACGACCTGATCTCGCGGCTGCTCTCCATCATCATCCTCGGCGGCATGGGCAGCGTCGGTGGTGCGCTCGGTGCGTCCCTGTTCATGCTCACCCTGGAGTCGGTCGTGACCATCTGGCAGCCGAACTGGGCGGTGCTCGTGTACTACGCCGCGCTTGTCATCGTCTTGCTCTACCGGCCGGCGGGCCTCTTCGGACGGAAGGCGGTGCGTGCGCAGTGAGTAAGGAAAGTCGACTCGACAACGGCCTTGCGCGCCCAGAGAAGGCGCTCAAGGGCGGCGGGCTGCTGGTACTCGCCGTGGTCGCGGTCCTGTTCCCGCAGTTCACCAGCGACCCGGCGGTCACCAACTACGGCGTGCTCGCGCTGATCTACATCACCGCGGCGACCGCATGGAACATCTTCTCGGGCAACACCGGCTACATCTCTCTCGGCCAGGCCGTGTTCTTCGGCAGCGGCGCCTACGCCATGGGCATCGCCGCCAGGGACTGGCATCTCAACGGAGACATCGTGTTCGCGCTGCTCCCGCTGTGCGGCGCGGTCGGCGCGCTCATCGCCGTACCGTTCGGCCTCATCGCGCTGCGGGTGCGGCGGCACACGTTCATCGTGATCACCATCGCCATGTTCTTCATCTTCCAGCTCATGGCGTTCAACTTCTCCTTCACCGGCGGCTCGAGCGGGCTGCAATCCCCGTTCCTCAACTGGCCGGCGGCGACCTACAACACGCCCTTCTATTACATTGGGCTCGCCTACGCCGCGGGCTCCATCGTGATCGCGTGGCTGGTGCGGCGCTCCCGGTTCGGGCTGCAGCTCCGGGCGATCAGGGACGACGAGGACCGCGCACGCGGGCTTGGCGTCAAGACCATGCGGGTGAAGCTGGCCGCGTTCACGATGTCAGGCGCGATCACCGCGATGATCGGCGCCGTGTGGTTCTTCTACCTCAACCAGGTCGAGCCGCAGACCGGGTTCGACCCGATCTTCGACCTCACGCTCGTGCTGATGGCGTTTCTCGGCGGCTACGGGTCGATCAGCGGCCCCGTGCTCGGCGCGCTCATCATCGAACCGCTGACGCTCTGGCTGAACACCCAGCCCGCGTTCAACGGCGGGGGGCTGAGCCAGATCCTGCTCGGTGCGGTCTTCCTCATCGTCGTGCTCTTCATGCCCAGGGGCATCATCCCGACCGGCGGCGAGATCATCACCAAGCTCCGGATGAGGGGCCGTCCCGCGGTGATCCCGACGACCACGATGGGACCGGTCGCATCCGCCCCGACCATCAGCTCAGGAGGTGCCCGGTGACCGCACTGCTGCGCACCGAGGGGGTAATGAAAGCGTACGGCGGCGTTCAGGCGCTGAACGGCGCGACGATCGTGGTCGAGGAAGGAACCGTGGCCGGCCTGATCGGGCCCAACGGCTCGGGCAAGACCACGCTGTTCAACGTCATCACCGGCTACGAGCGCCCGGACAGCGGCGAGGTCTGGTTCGGCGACCGGGCGATCACCGGCCTCTCGCCCGACAAGGTGTTCGCCGCCGGCATCGGCCGGACCTTCCAGCTCACGCGGATCTTCGCCCGCCTCACGGTTCTTGAGAACATGCTGGTCGCGGCGCAGGCCAAGGACAAGCCGAAGAACCTGCTTTCCTGGTTCGGCCGGGACGCGTGGACGCATCACCGGCGGCATGCGCTTGAGTTGCTTGAGTTCGTCGGCATCGAGCGGCACGCGGACGTCCTGGCCGGGTCGCTCTCCTACGGCCAGCGCAAGCTGCTCGAGCTCGCCTATGTGCTCGTCGCCGACCCGGCGGTCATCCTGCTCGACGAGCCCGCGGGCGGGGTGAACCCGACGCTGATCAACCTCATCGCCGACCGCATCCGCTTGCTCAATACCCAGCAGGGCAAGACGTTCCTGCTCGTCGAGCACAACATGGAGTTCGTGATGGGGCTGTGCTCCACCATCACCGTGCTTGAGTCCGGGGCGGACGTGGTGAGCGGACCGCCGGACATCGTGCGGACGGACAAGCGCGTGCTCGACGCCTACCTCGGCGTCGACCTGGAGGAGGACCCGCGATGAGCGAGCCACTGCTGGCCATGGACGGCATCGTGGCGGGCTACGGCGGCGGCGACGTGCTGCGGGACGTCACGTTCGACGTGCCCGTTGGCGAGATCACCTGCGTCGTCGGGCCGAACGGCGCCGGCAAGTCGACCGTCATGCGAGTGATCAGCGGCCTGCTCCGGCCGAGGCTCGGCACCGTGACGCTGCGCGGCGAGAAGCTGAACGGCAAATCGCCGCGGCAGATCCTCGACCTGGGCGTGGTCCAGGTACCGCAGAACCACAGCCTGTTCACGGACATGACCGTCCACGACAACATCGAGCTCGGCGGCTACACGATCTCAAGCAGGGCGCGGGTCAGCAAGCGGATCGACGCGGTCTACGACCTGTTCCCGCAGGTGCGGGACTGGGCGCAGATGAAGGCCGGGTCGCTGTCCGGCGGCCAGCAGCGCCTCGTGGAGTTCGGCCGCGCGCTGATGCTCGACCCGGTGCTGATCCTGCTCGACGAGCCGTCGATGGGCCTGTCCCCGATGGTGCTCAAATCGGTTTTCGACGCCGCGAGGCAGATGAACACCAACGGCGCGACCGTTCTGCTCGTCGAGCAGAACGCCCGCGCCGGGCTCAAGCTCTCGCACCGGGGCGTTGTGATGGAGAACGGCACCGTCCGGCTGGCGGGTACCGGCCGCGAGGTCCTTGAGCACCCCGAGATCGGGGAGCTCTACCTCGGTGGCACGGTCAAGAAGCTGTAGTAAAAGTTAAGAGATCGAGTACCAGGAGTCATGTTCCGCCCCCTGAAAAGCTCTGGACACGGAATAACAACTCGGTGATCACTAGTCCGCATTTGCCGGATATTTAACTGTTGCGGGCATTAAAGTGGCCGTAGCACAGTGTGCATGGTGCGGCGGTTGTGTTGGTTCGCGGGAGACTTTGCTTGCTTCGGGCTCTCTCGTTAGCGACTCGTCAGCGAGTGCGCTGTGGCGAGTGCCCTGTTAGCAGTGTTCTGTCGGCAGGGCACTGTCAGCAAGTGCTGTGTCAGCAGGGCTCTGTCGCGGAGGACGTCGGCGTGCGAGAAGATCGCTTTTTCAGCGAGGACAGTGACTAATGGGAACCCATGGTGCAGCGAGTGCGCGGCAGCGCGCGCTTCCGCCCGGCAATCGCTCCGCTGAACTGACTCGCGTCGGTTCTCCCGGGCGACGGCCCATGCTGAACTTGTCCGACTGGCCGGTCTCTCGCAGGCTGTTCGCGGTCATCGTGGCCGCGCTGCTGATGGGCGTGATCTTCGGCGGCCTGCGGGTGTCGGACGCCGAGTCGAGCGCGGCTCAGTTCAGCCGCGTATCGCAGCTCGCTGACCTCAGCGCTCAGGCGACGGTCCTGGTGAACGACCTCCAGAACGAGCGCGACGCGACGGTCAAGCAGCTCGCGAGCATCAAAGCGGGCCCGCTCGCGCCGCTGTACGCGAAGACGAACGCTGACCTCCCCGCCGTGGTGCAGTCGCTCCAGGGCATCGGGGGCGCCTTCCCCACGAACATCCAGTCGGACGCGACAACCGTGCTCGCCGACCTCACCGGTCCCCGTTTCCAGCAGCTCCACACCATGGTGTCACTGACACAGCCGCAGAGCGAGACCTCGGTCATCCTGGACTATAACGCCGTCATCAACGACATGATCAACCTGGCGGACCAGGTTGGGCAGGGTGTCTCCGACGCCTCCCTGACCAGCGGCGTCCGGGCGCTCAACGAGCTGTCCCTGGCCAAGGAGCAGGTATCGCAGCAGCGCGCGCTGCTTAACTGGTCCTTCGAGAACCCGAACACCGTCACCTCCGCGAATGGTAATCAGCAGACGTCGGCCTTCACCTACGTCTCCGCAAGCCCATTCCTGGTTGACAGCAACAGCAACGAGCTGACGGAGCACAACACCCAGTTCTTCGACCCAGTCTCGGTCCAGAGCCTGCAGACGGCCTACGACCAGGAGCTCACCGACGAGTCGGGGTTTTTCCAGTCTGCGACGTATGCCGAACGGGCCTTCTGGAATGACGCGCTCGGTGTGGGGAACCAGACTCCGTACATCAGCCTGGTGGAGAACGCCGAGCAGAACGCCATCGCGGAGGACAACGCGGTCACTACCCCGGCCGGCGCGGCGCTGGCGGGAAGCCCGATGCTCGACAGCATGGCGCAGGCAAACAGCCCGAGCCCGGTCAAGATCACAGCCGCGAACGTCCAGACCGCGGGCCTCGCCGCCTGGGACAGGGGCATGGCCGACAAGCTCAACGCCATGGAGTCCACCGAGACGCTGCTCTCCGCCGACATCAGCAACCGCATCGGCCAGCTCCACAGCGGAGCACAGCAGTCCGCGCTCCTCGCGGCCGTCATCACCATCCTCGTGCTGCTCATCGTCCTCGCAGCCGCCCTTCTCGTCGCCCGGTCCCTGGTGCTCCCGCTGCGCCGGCTGCGCGCGGGCGCGCTTAACATCGCCTCGGTCCAGCTTCCCGAGCGAGTCAGGATGCTGTCCGAGTCGCCCGATGCCGCCACGACCATGGAGGTCGCGCCGATCAACGTGGCCTCCGAGGACGAGATCGGCCAGGTGGCCCGCGCGTTCGACCAGGTGCACTCGGAGGCGGTGCGGCTGGCGGGCGAGCAGGCCCTGCTGCGGTCGAGCTTCAACGCGATGTTCGTCAACCTGTCGCGGCGCTCCCAGTCCCTGATCGAGCGCCTGGCGCGCACGATCGACACGCTTGAGCAGAGCGAGGACGACCCGGATCGCCTCGGCAGCCTGTTCTCGATGGACCACATGGTCACCCGCATGCGCCGCAACTCGGAGAACCTGCTGCTGCTCGCCGGGCACGAGAACCCGCGCAAGTGGTCGGACTCGATCCCTCTCGCCGACGTCGCGCGCGCCGCGACCTCGGAGATCGAGCAGTACAACCGGGTGACGCTGAACGTACCGCCCGGCATCTCGGTCATCGGGCAGGCGGTCTCCGACGTCGTGCACCTGATCGCCGAGCTGGTCGAGAACGCGACGATCTTCTCACCGAAGGACACCCAGGTCCTGCTCTCGATGCAGGAGCTGACCAGCGGCGGGGTGCTGATCGAGATCCTCGACAAGGGCATCGGCGTCTCCGACGCCCGGCTCGCTGACATGAACTTCCGCCTCGACAACCCGCCGACGATCGATGTATCGGTCTCCAGGCACATGGGCCTGTTCGCCGTCGCGCGTCTTGCCGAGCGGCACCGGGTGCGGGTCAGGCTGCGGCCCGCCGCACCGCAGGGGCTGTCCGCCCTGGTCTGGCTGCCGGACAACGTGATCGAGCGCACCGGCAGGTACAACTCCGTTCAGAGCTGGTCCACCCAGCCAACCGGCTCGCAGGCGATGGTCGGGGCCAGGCAGCAGGCCGTCCAGGAGATGGCCTTGGACGAGGGCGGCGCCACGCTGACCCAGAACGGCTACGGCGGGAACGGGCTCGGTGGGAACGGCTACGGCGGGAACGGCCACGGCGCGAATGGCGGCACCGCGCTGCCTGGGCGGGAACCGAATGGCGGCACCGCGCTCCCCGGACGGGAACCGAATAGCGGCACTGGGCTACCCGCGCGGGAAGCACGGACCGCCTCGGGCTGGTTCCGCGGCCAGGTGGCCGGCGCCCCGGCACCCGGTGGCGGCACCCCTCCTGGCGGACTCGGTGCCGCGCCAGACTGGTCCGTTCGCCGCGTCCCAGGCGAAAGCCTGACCGGCCCGTCCTTCGCCGAGCAAACATCCGCCGGGCTGCCGGTACGGTCCCCTAGGACCAGCCAGACGCCGGGAGCCACGGGCGGACCTGGAGCCACGGGCGGACCCGGAGCCACGGGCGGACCTGGAGCCACGGGCGGTCAGAGCACCCAAAACACCCAAAACACGCAGGCTTCCCAGGCGCTCCCCACCCGCGGCAGTAGTGACGCCAGTCGGTCGGCACCCAGCCGCGGCCCGGTACCCCGAGGACCTGGAGGCGGTAATCACGCGTTGCCACAGCGGTCACCTGATCAGGCTCGTAGCCGGCTCGCCGCGTTCCAGCGCGGAACCCGGCGAGCCGAGGAGAATCCGGGTCAGTCAGGCCAGTTCGGTCAGACCTCGGGTGCAGGAGAGGGAAGCGAACGTTGAGTTACGTATACCGCCAGGACCTGAACTGGCTTGTCAGCGATTTCACTGCGCGGGTCGCCGACGTGGCGCATGCGGCCGTGGTCTCCGCGGATGGTGTGCCGCTTGCCCTGTCAGAAGGCATACCCGAATATTTCGCGGAGCAGCTTGCGGCCATCACCTCGGGCCTGGCCAGCCTCATGCAGGGCGCGGCGAGGATTTTCGAGGCGGGCCTGCCGACCCAGGCGCTTGTTGAGATGGAGGGCGGCCTGATGGTCATCAAGGCCGTCAGCGACGGATCGAGCCTGTGCGTACTCGCGGCGCCCGATTGCGACACCGAGCTGGTTTCCTATGAGATGTCATTGCTCGTCGAGGCCGTCGGCGAGGTGCTCTCCCCGGCGCTGCGTGGCGCTAGCCAGCAGCGGTATTAAGCAGTCGTTAGAGTCTGCGCCTGGGCTCCCCAGCCAACTGCCTGGCTGGGGAGCCCAGTTGTCTTTGGTGATTACTCATCGAAACTTCCGCGGATCCTTCATCGCTGCACCCGATGCCACCGTTCGCCGCTTCGTGACTGAGAAGACCCAGATCAGGGAATTACCGAACCAGGAACGACGGCAACTGGGAACGACCGCAGCGGTGAAGGATGAACACATGGCGTCATCAGAAGACCTCGCTCACGCGCTCGGCCTGCACCGTGTCTACGAGTTGGGCGAGCGCGTCGCGGGCGTCCTGCCGCAGGCCGCCTGGCGCCTCGACCCGTCGCCGAAGATCGCCGCCGACGAGACCCGGATCCGGGTCGACCGCCTCAATCTCGACGCGGCCTCCTACCGGCAGCTGAGCGAGGCGAACAACAGCTACGGCCCCGCGATTCGCGACGTGGTCCGCCAGATCATCGCCGCGCGGGGCAAGATGCAGAACTCGGTGACGGGGGCCGGTGGCATGCTGACGGGTGTCGTCGACGAGGTTGGCCCGGATTCTCCCCTCGGGCTGCGGACCGGTGACCGGGTAGCGACCCTGGTCTCGCTGGCGCTCACTCCGCTCGGGATCTACGACGACCTCAATCACTGGGATGGCCTGTCCGGGCAGATTCCCTGCGACGGGCACGCGATACTCTTCGCGCGCTCGATCGCGGCGGTGCTGCCGCCTGATCTGCCGGTTCAGGTGGCCCTTTCCGTCATGGACGTCTGCGGCGCGCCGGCGCTCACCAGCCGCGTCACCATCGCGGCGGCGGCGCACGGCCAGCGAAAGCCCGTCATCGTGATCGTGGGCGCCTCGGGCAAGAGCGGCTCGCTATCCGCGGCGGCGGCACGGGAGTCCGGAGCGTCCCTGATCATCGGCGTCGTGCCCAACGAAGAAGAGGCGGCACTGCTCAGGGAAGCCGCGGGCTTCCTTGTCGACACCATCGTGGTGGCCGACGCGCGGAACCCGGTGCTGCTCGCGGAGGAGGTCGCGAAGGCCGGTGGGCCGGCCGACGTGACGGTGGTCTGCGTTGACGTACCAGGCTGCGAGGGAGGAGCGATCCTCGCGACCAGGCAGGGCGGCACCATCGTCTTCTTCTCGATGGCGACGAGCTTCAGCGCCGCGGCCCTGGGCGCGGAGGGCATGGCCGCCGACGTGACCATGCTCATCGGCAACGGCTACGCCTACGCCCACGCCGACTTCGCACTGGAGCTCTACCGCGACAACCCCGCGATCCGCCGGCTTTTCGACCACCGCCTCGGCCAGCCAATCCGCAGATAGTGTTATACGGTGCTTAACAACTCGGCCCGCGAGGTGCTCGCGGTCAGGTACGGCCACCGCGTCACCACTCGCGCGGAAAGCTACCTGAACTTCCACCTGTACGCCGAGCCCGACGCCACCATCGACATCGACTACTACTTCTGGGTCATCCGTGACGGCGGCGAGGTCATCCTGGTCGATACGGGCTTCGCGCCGCAGGCGGGCGACCGCCGCGGCCGTGCGCACCATACGACTCCCGCGCAAGCGCTCCCAGCGCTCGGCATCGACCCGGCGAGCGTCGCCACCATCGTGATCACGCACGCCCACTGGGACCACATCGGCAACATCCGCCAGTTCCCGAACGCGCACCTGGTCATGACCGAGGCCGAGTATGACTTCTGGACCTCCCCGCTCGCCGCCCGAGCCCATTTCGCGGCGCACTCGGAGCCGGACGAGATCGCCCGCTTGCGGCAGTCAGCCAAGGAAGACAAGCTCACGCTCTTCAAGGGGCAGCTCACCCTGGCGCCAGGCGTCGACCTCATCGAGGTCGGCGGCCACACCCCGGGCCAGCTCATCGTCGCCGCGACGATGCGGGAAAGCACGATGCGGGAAACGACGATGCGGAAAACACGGACCGCGGTGCTCGCCTCCGACGCGCTGCACTTCTACGCGGAGGCGGAACGCGACCGTCCCTTCGCCATCGTCGCCGACCTGCCCGCGATGTACCGCGCCTATGACCTGCTCAACGACCTTGCCAGCCAGCCAGGGACCTATCTGGTCGCCGGCCACGATCCGCTGGTAACCGAGCGGTTCGCGGCGCACCCGGCCGACCCCGACGTGACCGATCTCGGAGCGCCGACCACCAGGTAGCCGCGGCTTACGGTGTAACGGTGACCAGTGTCCCGTAAGGCAGGTACGGGTAAGCCTCCGCCGCGGCCGTGTAGGGCAGCTCCACGCAGCCGAGCGACTGCGGCCAGCCGTAGGACGCGCGGTCGAAGTAGTGCACCGCGGACCCGCCGCTGAAGTACGACACCCACTGCACGGGGTCCGCATAGTGTGATCCGTCCGGGTTGGTGCCCTGCATGATCTGGAACGGCAGCTTCTCGTAGACGGGGAACGTGCCAACGGGCGAGGGCGCCACCGATATCCCGGTGTTCGTCGGGGAGGTGAGCACCTTCTTCCCGTCGTGCCAGATCGTCAGCGTCTCAGGTGTCCGCTGGCTGGCGATCGCGTAGCTGTACCCGTGGGTGTTCCGCTGGTCGGTCGCGGCCGCGTGCAGCAGCGCCGTCCACACGGCGGCACCCGCCACCCCGTCGGTCGCCAGCCCGTGGTCCGCCTCGAATCCGGTGATCGCGCCCTCGTCGAGCGTGTTGGCGCTGCCCTCCCGCCAGAATCCGCGCAGGTCCGCCGGGTATCCCGGCTGCCAGCTGAAGCCGCCGGCCGACGGCGCGTACGCCGCGGCGAGCTGTGCGGCGGCGTCCTGCACCGGTGCCGTCGCACCCGCGGCTTGTGTCCACGTCAGCGGCAGGTAGCCAAGCTGCGCGAGGACCTGTTGCAGCCGCAGCGTGCTGTACTCGCCGGTGGTAAAGATCGAGGATTGGCCCGAACGGTCCCGTGTGTTCCCCTGTCCCGCCACCGTGACCGTTACCCTCGTGCCGGCCGAGTACCCGGTGCTCGGCGTGAACACCGCCGAGTCGCGGGTCCGTCGCCACGTTCCCGCGATGGCGGGCGACAGCCGGGGCAGTGACGCCGAGGGGGGCAGCGGCTGGTTGTAGGTGACGGTGATGGGGCCGGCGCCGTTGGCGGCACGTGAGCCGCTCGCCGGGCTGATCGAGACAAGCCGCAGCGGCGCCAGCGGCGTGCGCCTGGCGACCGCCGGGCGCGCGGGCCCGGCGGCGCTAGCCGGCTTACCGTCGGCGGCGCTCGCTCCGCCGCCTTGCGTGGCGGCCACGATGCCGACGGTACCGCCGGCCACGGCGATTACCGCGCCGGAGGCCCAGGCTGCGGTCTTCCACGATATGCTGCGCACGGTGATCCCCCCGGTACATGGTGCTCATAAACCGATCTGTGTATCGCCTCGGTTACTTAGCGTAATACATCCCTTCCCTCGGTAACCAGTGGGTATGCGTTACGTGTCTGCGCAGGTCACACTGGCATGGACAAAGGTAACAAAGGTAAGTTTTCGAGCACAGTCCAGCACCGGGCACGCGAGCAGGAACGACTGGCGTAGCATTGGAAACGCGTCACGGTGGGGCGGAGACATCCAGTCTCTCGTTGTCGTACGCGGCAGCAAGGCGACGGTGCGTGTCCGGCTGTCAGGGGGTTGGGCCTGGAAAGGGGCCCGGACGGCTCAGTAGACAACGGAGGCCGTGCTCGTGTCCGACGGGCCGGCTCTGGACCGAAGGTGCTGTCCGGGCCCTCTTCCACTTGACATAGCCGGACACGGCCGGACGGAAAAGGTGAATGCAGGCGATGGGTGAGTCGGGCGCGGTCGGGCGCCGGGTAGTTATTGTGATGCCGACCTATAACGAGCGGCAGAACCTGGAGGGCATGGCGGCCCGCATCAGGGAGTCGACACCGGACGCGCACCTGCTGGTGGTTGACGACAATAGCCCCGATGGAACCGGAGACCTGGCGGACAAGCTCGCCGAGGCCGATTCCCGCGTGCAGGTCATGCACCGCACGGAGAAGGCCGGACTTGGCCGGGCCTACGTGGCGGGCTTCACCTGGGCGCTTGAGGCCGGATACGACCTGATTGTTGAGATGGACGCCGACGGCTCGCACCGGCCAGAGGACCTGCCGAGGCTGCTCGCCGCCGTGCAGAGCGCGGACGCGGTGATCGGCTCCCGCTACGTGCCCGGCGGCACCGTGGTGAACTGGCCGAAGTCACGCGAGATCCTGTCCCGCGGCGCCAACGTCTACAACCGCCTGATGCTCGGCGTCCGGATCAAGGACGCGACCGGCGGTTTCCGGGTATACCGCGCGGAGACCCTGCGGAAGATCGACCTGAACTCGATCGACTCGGCTGGCTACTGCTTCCAGATCGACATGACGCTCCGCGTGCTGCAGGCGGGTCTCGTGCTCACCGAGGTACCGATCACCTTCGTCGAACGTGAACTCGGCGCATCAAAGATGTCCAACGCGGTGATAGCCGAGGCCTTCACCCGGGTCGCGCAGTGGGGCATAGGGGCCCGGCTGCACGGCCACTCGGCGGCGTCCGTCCGTAAGTAAGACCAGCGAACGCTTAGCCCCGGGGGGAGGCGAAGCCCCCCGGGGGCGATTTCAAGCGCTTTTACGCTGGACATGGTTGGCGACGTCCGCGAGCGCGCGGGCCTCCTTGGCACGGCGTTCCCTGACGACCTCGAGCCGCTCGGCGAGAACGGCCTCCAGATCCTCGACGGTACGCCGCTCCATGAGCATGTCCCAGTGACTGCGCGGTGGCTTTACCTTCTTGGGGGAGGGCGAATCCCCCGTGCTTGCCGTTGACATGGCACCGCAGACACGACACTCCCACATACCGGGGAGTTCCGCCTCTACGGCAAAGGGCACGCTAAAATGGTGCCCGTTAGGGCAATCGAACGGAACGTCCCGGCGCGGTGCCAGGTCCGTGTTCCGGTCGTTCTCGTAGCTCGTAGCGCCGAGCCGGGTTCCGCGAAGTGCGCGTTCGGCCATTACTTGCTGCCTCCCAGGCGGTTGGCGATCTCTATCGGCAACACTGGATACCCGGACAAGATTCCCCCGGTCGGCCGCTGCCAACCCCGTTTCTGGCATGTTTCCCCGCGCTGGTATGGCAGGCACACGTTTTCCGCAGTTCCCTGGGGTCGTCCCCCGTTACACGGTTACCCTCGGATGCCACTGGCCGCGCTCGGTGAGGATGTCCCGCAGCAGCACGACATCGTCGGTCATGACGCCGTCCGCTCCGAGGTCGAGGACGCGCTCGATGTCCTCCCTGGTGTTCAGCGTCCAGACATGCACGTCGAGTCCCAGCTCATGGGTCCGCCTGATGAACTCACGCGTCGCGATCCGCCGGGGCACCTGGGCGCACTGCGCACCCGACCGGGCGAGCCGGCGCGCCAGTGCCTTGCCGGGGAACCCGGCGTACCTGACGGCCGCGATCGCCGCCGGGGTAACCGCGAGGCAGACCGGCTGGTCGAGGGAGCGCTGCGCCGCGAGCAGCCGCTTGCCGGAGAACGAGGTCACGCAGACGCGCTCCCAGGCGCCCGTCCGGCGCAGGACGCCATTGAGCGGCTCGATCGATCCCGGACCCTTGAGGTCGATGTTGAACCTGAGCTCGGGGAAGGCGGCGAGCAGATCCTCAAGCAGCGGTATGGACTCGGTCCCGTTGATCCGCGCCGCGGAGACCTCTTTCCACGTCAGCTTGCCGACCTGTCCGGTCCGGTCGGTGATCCGGTCGAGCTCGGAGTCGTGGAAAGCGATCAGCTTGCCATCGGCGGTGGCATGTGTGTCTGTCTCAAGGTAGGCGTAGCCGAGCCGAACCGCGTGCTCGAACGCCGCCCAGGTATTCTCGGGATGGTGCGCCGCTCCGCCACGGTGCGCGAAGGCAACCGGCCGAGGATGATCAAGATAAGGGACTCCCACGCCGCAATTATCTCCGCGGACCAGGCCTGCCCGGTGAACAACGGTGATCGCCCGAGTATCGATGAGACGAAGAGATGTCCATCGAACTCCTCATCAAACAGCCGGATGCCATTCGCGGCGGCGGGTCTCGGCGAGGGCGATCGCGGCGGCGACCGCCACGTTCAGCGAGCCGACCCGGCCTACCTGGGGGATGTACGCGACCGCGTGCACCGCCGCGAGGAGGGCAGCGGAGCATCCGTGGTCCTCGTTGCCGATCGCCAGGCAGACGTCGCCGTCCAGGTCCGCCTCGAACAGCGGGGCCGCGCCAGAGGCGAGCTCCACCGCGACCACGCGGAAGCCGCCGGAGGTCGCGGCCTTCGCAGCGGCGACAGGGGAAGGCTCGCGGTACGCAGCGAGGAACCGGTCGGTGCCGAGCGCGGTCTTGCCGACGGCGGGCAGGTCAAGGTCGGGCGTGTTCCCGCACAACCAGATCGACTCCGCGCCGAACGTGGCCGCCGTCCGCACGATCGACCCGACGTTGAACGGCTGGCTCACCGAGTCGAGCAGCAGCGCCAGCCGACCCTCGGTGCGGCGTCGCCACTCTCGGTTGAGTCGCTTGACGTCGGTCGGGCGAAGCTGGCGCGGCGTGGCACCAGCCCCAGAAGCCCCGGCGGCCGGGGTCTGCGGGGTAGGAGAATCAGTTTCCATCGGGAGTAGGCCCCGTCCGTTCCTCATGATCAAGAGAATTTACCCGCAGGAGACGATAACCGCTGCGGGCGGACAGCCGCCGCACCTGCCAGCCTTCCTCCGTCGACAGCCAGCTGTGCAGGGAGTCGGCGCCGAGGTTGCGGCCCATCACCAGCGTGGCCGCCGCGTCCGGCGCCAGCCGGGCGAGCCAGTGGCGGAGCAGTTCGTGCAGCGCCTGCTTGCCGATCCGCACCGGCGGGTTGGACCAGATCCCCGCGAAGGCGGCAGGCAGGCCGGGCGCATCGGGCAGCACGGCACGGACGTTGGCCAGCCCCGCGCGGTCCGCGTTCGCGGCACACAGCGCCAGGGCGCGCTCGTTGACGTCGACCGCCCAGACCGTCGCACCGGGGGAGCGGACCGCGAGCGAGCAGGCGATCGGCCCGTAGCCGCAGCCAAGGTCGAGCAGGTCGCCGCTGGCCGGGGGCCGCACTGGAGGGGCGGCGGCCGCCTCAAGCAGGAACCTGGTCCCAGGATCGAGGCGGCCCGGTGAGAACATTCCCGAGTCGGTCGCGAGTTCCAGGTACACGTCTGGCAGCACGACCCGGACCATGCC
>Ga0302325_10012373_pt1 | contig 18307 bp, 21 predicted proteins | sample Palsa_T0_2_FD_201948 | JGI IMG/M metagenome (GOLD analysis project Ga0302325, IMG submission 201948) | Peat permafrost microbial communities from Stordalen Mire near Abisko, Sweden - Palsa_T0_2 | ecosystem: Environmental > Terrestrial > Soil > Palsa > Peat permafrost | place: Sweden: Abisko...
GTCAGTGATTGCCTCACATGGGATGGAGGGGAGTTTACGAAGTAGACAAGCTCTACTCACTATTTGTTTGGGGAGGCGTTCGGGCTTTCCGTCCACCAAGTTTCCATCCGCATCAATAGGCATTGCTTCCACAACTTTCTCCAACCTTCTCCACTCCTCGTCTGGATGTGCTAGTATGAGCAACGTCATCCAGTAGGCAAAGCCTACAGGAGTGAGTGACGGAACTACAAAGCCGTTAGTTCTTTCTGTTTGTGTGATTTTTGGTTTGGTGAGAAATACTGATTGCTGCAGAGTGAGGGCCTTCCTGTACTAGATGATGCTCGCAGCCCAAGTCCTGATACAAGCGCTGGATGTGTTCTTCATTCGCATTTGCTCGGAAAATGGCTAATTTTCATATTAGCTTACTTTGAGAGCATGTCAAGATAAAGGTTATTAACACATACAGAGGAGAGGGTGGGGTTCTTTTTCTAAAGCATAGCTGGCGTAGCTGGGCAGAGTTTAGTCAGCACGACTTGAACCGGAGTTTTCAACTCGAAGGCGTCTAAACGAGGTGAAGATTGAGAATAGACATACTATGCCGCCATCTTCGATGGCGTAACAACGATGCTCTTCTTTGGTGGGAACTCTTCAATCTGATCAAGTGTTAGCCACTGATGTAGGTATATATAAGAATATATAAGCCCTAACAATATGATTCGCTAGACCTCTCAAGAATGCCCCGAGTCGTTGTGTTGGAGTCCCATCACTGTTGAACAGCCTTCCCCATTTCTGATCGATTGTAGATAGTTCTGTTGTCGAATAAGTCCGCGCGACTGCAGGGCGACGGTCGGAGAATCGTACGCCTGGTTTGTCTAACGGACTGCTTGGTGGTGATCGAGACTCCATGGGTGGAGGGGGTACATATGGCGCTTTCGTAGATTGCGTTGGAGACGGCGGTGTATTTGTTGGAGGGGGAGATGAGGTGGAGCTGGACTTGTTGGATACCTCTACTTCACTGCCTGACTGTTGCTTCGATAAGTGTTCGACAACTGTATGGCACGACTTAGCAAGGCTCGGCGCTGTGGAACGTAATGGAATATGCGTACCTTCTTTCGTCACCCTCTCAGTTATCGCTGCTATGAGGTCCGGAGAGACACCAGGGTATCCCTCCAGCTCCTCACGATCCGCACCAGAAGCCATTTTGTCGCTGATAGGTGGTGAAGAGAGTTTTCGGACGGGCGATGCTCCGCGAACTCGAGGCTCGGAGGAATCGTAATTGGTGTACTCGGGGACGGGCTCAAAGTAATCAGGGCGAGGCTCTCGACGACCGTGGGTGTTCGCCATACGGCAGCGAGGCTACGAGGATTACCTCATTGATTGCGACGGATGGAAATCGCAAGCTCGGGGTCGGGGGGGGCAGATACTGATACAATGATGAGGTTTGGTTTGTATGTGGGAGATGAAGAGGATGGAAAGATTTGATTTTCAAATTGTCGAAGTGCTTTAGTGTTTTGATACTCGGCGACTCGGTTCAATGGGGTGAGCAAAAGAAACAAATGCTAATCGTCCTTCTGGAGTAACAATCGGTGGGCAGAACTGCACAGACAAGCCCAAGTCGGGCGTCGGGTCCCCACCTCCAAGCAAGCATTTACCCGTTTCCCTCTCTGAAAGCAGCAAGATGCGAACTCATGACCTACGATGAGTCGAGCGTCTAAAACAACATGGCAACTCCTGGGACGATCCAGAAACTCTCCGCTCCCAGTTCCAGCAAGTCTGGAGTACTTCAAGTAAGCCCTGGCTGCAGGTTCCTGCATCACGATTGATGGAATTGATATCGATCGGGCCGGATCAACGTCACAGCTGGGCGTGAAATCCAGTCCCAGAACGCGCGCTTCTCCGGTCATCAGCCACACTTCCTTTGGTGAGGCCTCCTGCTTGACCCCTGCGCCGCCACATATCGCTGACTGGCCTCGGAAGCTCCCGCTCTGTGTCATGACGACGTTTGGCAGCCTGATCTGCCTTGCATGAGGTTTGGGAGAGGGATGAAACAATCAACTACGACGGCCACAACTATTGGCCGATTTGGTGGGAGAGTTGCCATTGCATTCAAAAAGCCTCGAAGTTCACATGTCACTGTTTGGAGCTTGTTCTCGCTTCGTAAATTCATCGTATTCGCGTATCTAGTGCAAACCTATCTATGGGGAATCATCAACTGCAACTGTAGAATGCAGAGAGAAGTATGTGAAAAAGTGGGGATTGCTTTAGAAGGCGAACCAGAAAGACCCATCCATGCGGCTAAGCCCTGGAATTCATCTGGATGTTTCCAGCTTGAAAGCTTACATCTCATCGTCTCCAGAGTCGCTCTCATAGCCTCGACGACGACGTGGAACTGCCACCGGGTTAGTTTGCTTTGGCTCGACTCGTCTTCCAGTAGGCTTTGCCCAGTTACTGGTCTTCGGGACGACGGTCTCGTTTGAAGCTTCCGAAGTTGTGCTCGACGGGGCCCGTTGCATTACGTGCGGGTTCCCTTGAGGGTCGAAGGCATTGAACGTCCGGGCATTTCCTGCGAAACCATTGGACGGGGGACTTTACATGTTTAGCATATTAGAAAGAGATATTGAGCAGATTTGAACTTACCCCCGGGTGACAGGTCGGGAGTTCTCGGTCTGGCTCTCAGAGGCACCAGAGAGACTCAAGGCGCCGAGTCCATGGTAGGGAACAGCGACATAATTGGTCCGGACGCCTGCGGATGAAGTTGCGTCAAAGTCGGATGCTGCGGTTCCTATAGACCTTGTCAGAATTTCCCCCTGATCGTGAACATCATTCTTACCTGGGTAGCCATAACTGGGATAGTCGTAGTCGTCATCGCTACCTGCACCAGCCTCGGGATCACTAAAAGCACCAGCATCATCTTCGTAGGTTGTCGTTGTTGCAAACATATCCTGCTCGTCAGGGGCAACATCGGAGGTGACGGCCGGCAACTGAAATGGTTAGCAACTTCTCCCTTGTTGGACGTCCCATTCATACCGTAGTGATACCTGGCTCGGCAGCTTCCTTCCAAGCCGTGCAGTTCTTGCACCATGAACTTCCGCCATTGCTTCGAGCTTGCTTAGAGAAATCATTAATAGAGAGGACGGTGCCGCAGGGACCCTGGCACTTCAACTCCAAACTATTTCCACCAACGCAGACGATGCAGCGAAGCCGTGCGGTGACAGCATTGACAGGCTGGCCGGATGCCTTCCTGTACGTGCTAAACGACAGAATCCGGATCAGTTCACCTTTCAAGGATATAATTGAGGATTAAGACAGGCTCGGAAAGACTTACTAGGTATTAAGTTGTTTCTTGGAGAAACAAGCATTATGTTTGAATCTATTGCACTGAGAGCATTTGTACTTATCCAGCAGCTGGACAGCTTTCCGGCTATCAAGGTGAGTCAGCTGAGATTCTCACAGAAACAAATCGAACCTACTTGGCGGAAGTGGGATCCATCTTGGGCTCCATCTTCACGGTTCTGTGGCACAAGAAGTCAGTGCTTGCTTTGGAACAGCGGTAGTGGTGAATTGAGGGGTAGATCGATGGAGATGGATGAGGGGATTCCCAGAGCTGACGCCGCGGCGACGCGTTTCAGCTTCGACAATGGGAATGGTACGTAGTACAGAGCTATAAGGTATGTTCTAGATGTCTTTATGGACATCTGAGAGGAAATGGGATTGGGGTTGCTTACTCAAGGCTGGTCGAAGATGGTTGTTCAGGAAAGAAAGAAAGGTGGGAAGATTGGGGAGAAGGCTTCAATTTAAGTGCTCAGTATTGACTTCGGACGACGCTAAGCGAGGTCGCAACTGCTTGAGTTCAAATTTATGCCACTTCCCGAACTTGGACATTGGACCACCGTAGTGTACTTCAAGTTTTGCCTATCACCTTTCCAGGGGCCTCTCTTGCTTCCATGCAGTAGACGTATTAGCATCTGCTCTCCTCGATATACACGACAATCTGCGAAGGGTGCAGTTCTCGAATGTGCTAGTGTACGACGGTGCGTAATTAATGCTCAAGTCAACGATCTCACTGTGTATAATTTTAAGGCCCGTAACGTTCGCCAATGTTTACATCTAGCTTTCGCAAACGAAACACAGCTACCATCAGAGTAAGTGCTGTCAGAGGAGAAGAGCGCCAGGGAGATTATTCGCAATGCCATGATGCAGCCATATATCGCTCTTTTTTTTCTAGCACTTAACTTGAAGCCGAACCACTTCTGCAGAGTACGTCAACCTCATGGTAACTTGGTCTTGAAGAACCCACACCTCTGAGCATCTTTTAAGGAACTTTCAGAATCTTCAAGCAGAAGGACGGCGCGCAAGAACTAAATTTATGACTGTCCCAAACTACAGAACTAGGGGTACGGTATGAATAGAATCTCAAAAAGAAGCAACTCTGACTAATTTTGAGGCTCTGGCTCATTGAGGCACTTTAGTCTCGAATGAGCAGTATGCTACGGTAAAGCTCAAAAAACCTAAAGTCGGACTAGGCTTAACTAGATATTGGATCAAATTCATGCATGGATAGAACAGTACGAGGGGACAAGATCAAGATGTCCAGTCTCTGGAGAAAATTCAATAGAAGAGTTGTAGATTGCCATAAATATAAGCAGCAGAAACTTTAGAGCGCAAGAGAGCTTCTATTCCTGAGACTAGGGACTTCAGGCTGATAAAACCTCAGAACGCCACCGCTTGCACAAAATCCTCAGGAGCTAGGACTGAATGTTTAAGAGGTCGAGAGAGATTTAAGTAGAGAAAGCTGGAACTCCTCATAGCAGATCAAGCCTGCGGCATGCGTATGTGCAAGAACAAGGGCAAAGACACGATTGAACCGCAGAACATCAATGATCTTGAGCAAGATCCATCTGCAATCCAACAAGGAAAGACTTGGTGAAGTTCTAATGTCGGAGTTCGAGAGAACGTTCAGGAGGGGGGCACGTGAGCAGCCACCCGCTTCTCGTCAGCGCCGTCACTCCTTTTCCTGAAATGTCTCGGAAATCTAAAACGTCCGATGCCGTTTCGAAAAAGAATGTTGGAATCCTTGCAAGAAAATCCATGGCACCTGCGCCCGCTTGGAGTTGGTGGGTCAAGCTTAGGTTTTGGGCCAGCCACAACCCAGTTTCGATGAGTGGCGTACTGGGGCAGTTTCTTGATTCTAGGAGGAAGAGGCTTCGTATTTGATGAGCCTTTTACGTTCTTTCTTTCTTTCTTTCTTTCTTTCTTTCTTTCTTTCTTTCTTTCTCTCTCTGCTCTATTCTTTTTGCTCGGCACTTGTGAAGGCTCAATGCGTCACCAACGCACGCTCACCGACCTTCGAACCCAGGATGCTGGACCGATGTAGAGGAGAGCTTACCTACCTACCTAGGTACCTACTGTACTTCTACTGCACCTCGTTCCCAGGAAAAGACTAGAGCCGGGGACGATGCCGAGGAGCTATGCTGAACTGAGCGTCTCATTTTGACTGGCTTCAGGGCCGAGCAAATCAGCGGAGAGCAAAAGCAGCTAGGCCCAGAAAGTTCCAGGAACAGACCAAACTAGTTCACGACGGCCCTGGTCAAGGCTTGTCCCGACTCCGACTCCCCCAGGGCCCATCACGAAGAAAAAGGGGGTGAAAGGGGCGGCCCGTTCAGTTGGTGGGACGGTTCTGACGTCCCATTGCGAGAGATGGGGAAGAGGCCACGGGAAGAAGCTTGAGAAGCTTACCTAGGAAGCAGTGGCAAAATATGCTTGTTCCTCGGGGCCTCGGGTGTGTGTTCTTGGGAGTCTGCGACCACTGCGAAATAGCTTCGGAAGCAGATAGATAGAGGGATTTTTGGAGAGGGTGCAGCGCATTATTGCTTCTGTAGATCGCGGAGAGGCCCGGGGCAAGTAACTAACTGTAAACTATCAGGACTCAGGAGAGCCTGAAACCTGTTAGCTAAAGCATCAACTCCAGGGTCCAGGTAAAGATTTCTGGAGAAGAGAATTTTCTATTTTTGCAAGGCTGCACAGCACTTCAGTACGCACAGTGGGGCGGAAGGATCTCTTAGTCTCCTCGGCCTGGGCAGTGGATGTCGTGGCAGTCGACTAGGTGCTGTCCGTCCGCATACCGCCCGAGCAACCAGCGACCAGCGACCAGCGACCAGGCACCGCATCGCACCGCACCGCAACTGCCCCAGCGCAGCCAAATCCTCGACCCGTACTTGTCCTTCGTACTCTCGACCACAATCAACCTTCGCACTCCCCCGTCGTCGTCCTCATCACCCATCACCCATCACCAAACCTATGCCGCGTCGCCGTCTGCTAATCGCGCCTTGTGCCTCCTGTCGACGCTCCCTCTGAGCTCTCGAATCTCGCGCCTGCTACAGATCCACCCCCAAGCGAGATTGCCAGCTCTGACCCAGATTTGGCGCTTTATGCTTCAATGCGCATCCCCATCCACATCCACTACTTCGGGCACAACGAACGCTGCTGCTTTCTTTTGCTCTCGCAGCACCCCCCCAACCACTCTGAACGCGACCCCTATCACTTCCATTAATTGTCCGTGAGACTTCTTCGACTCCTGTTTCCCGTTCCGGTCGTTCCATCCTCTCCTGTCAACCAACTCTCTCCATCGCTCTTTCACCACTGTACTTACTCGACCTATTCACACTCATTTATGGCAACCACAACACCACCAGCTCATCGATGAGATATTCAGAAAACTTACCTATCTCACGCATCGAGGGTCGACCTGACCCTAAACTACACCCGAAATGGCATTGGAAGACCGATTCGAGGTCCTGAAGGATATTGGAGATGGCAGCTTCGGCAGTGTTGTTCTCGCGCGAGTTCGCGCTGCAGGTTCCAATGTGGCACGACGAGGAACAATCGTATGTATCCCAGATGCCTCGAGGTATATTTGGAACTGACTGGTCCTATTAGATCGCGATCAAGACGATGAAGAAGGAATTTCATTCCTTCGCTCCGTGTCTGGAACTTAGAGAGGTCGTATTCCTGAGGACGCTTCCTCCCCATCAACATTTGGTCCCTGCGTTGGACATCTTCCTCGACCCTTTCAGCAAGAAGCTACACATCTGCATGGAATACATGGATGGAAATCTATATCAACTAATGAAGGCCCGGGACCACAAGCAGTTGGATGTTGCCAGTGTCAAAAGTATCCTGTTCCAAATAATGCAAGGCTTGGAACATATTCACGCTCACCACTTCTTCCATCGCGACATCAAACCCGAGAACATTCTCGTGTCGACCTCAGCACAGCAAGACTCAGGTACTTCGTTTCGACGATACTCAGCCATGGTCACTCCACCGTCGACTCCACCCGCATACACTGTTAAGATTGCCGATTTTGGACTTGCTAGGGAGACTCACTCAAAACTCGCCTATACAACCTACGTCTCAACGCGATGGTATCGTGCTCCCGAGGTTTTACTTCGTGCGGGAGAGTACTCGGCACCAGTTGACATATGGGCAATTGGTGCCATGGCTGTCGAAATCGCGACACTAAAACCGTTGTTTCCGGGAGGGAACGAGGTTGACCAGGTCTGGAGAGTCTGCGAGATTATGGGCAGTCCCGGCAATTGGTACAACAAAGCAGGTGCGAGAGTTGGAGGTGGAGATTGGAGGGAAGGCACTCGCCTGGCTGGTAAACTTGGCTTTTCCTTTCCCAAGATGGCACCTCATTCCATGGATACCATACTTCAGCCTCCACAATGGCCTGCTTCGCTCAGCCACTTCGTCACATGGTGTTTGATGTGGGATCCAAAGAGCAGACCAACATCCACCCAAGCTCTCGCCCATGAATTCTTTACCGATGCTGTTGATCCTCTCCGGCCCAAGTCGTCGGCATCAAGGATGCTGGGTAGGAAGCATTCGGACTTAAGTTACCGCGGCTCCAAAGACTTAACAGAAGCCGCCACAACATCATCTTCAAAGTCATCGTGGTTTAGAAAATCGTTGATCGGCCGGTCCGAGAGCTCGGTAAGCGTGGTGCACTCATCTGGGAAGGAGAATGTTGCTCCACGACCCTCGCCAGTGCATGCATCCACCGAAATTCCCGTTACAAAGACGCGTCCACCGGCCGCTAAGAGATCTACGTGGAACAATGGTCCATCCAACGGTGCCCCAATGCCCATCCTACCCACAATCAAGCCCATCTCTCCTTTATCGGATACGGTCACAGCACAAGCAAGCAGTCGTACACCGTCATACAGCAATTCATATTCAAATGTCAGTCAGCAGGACGACAAGGTTGCGAAGAAAATCGGCAGGCAGCTCTCTGTAGCATCAACGAACAATCACTATGCCGATATACATCGGCAACAAGCAGAGATGGCCTTGAATGGAAATACGGGCCTTGCTTCGCCGCCTAATGGACAGAAAGAGAGTTTCTTCTCCCATTTGAGAAAACGTGCGAGAAGGTTCTCAGGCCGCCAATCTCAGACACCAATCTCACCCAAGTCAATGGACCTTGAAGCTCAAGCAGGATGTGGACCCTGGGCCAGTAACCGATCTTCGATGGCTGTTGACAGTAACCAAATGCCAAGCCCGGTTCAAAAGGTTGATACCTATGAGGCTCTGGATAAAGCTTTACGAAATGTGCAGCAAAATCTCGACTCTTCCCAGCCAAGCAATGCTCCTCCTCCGCCCAATCACCTTATCAGTCCGAGTAGCGTTCTCAAACGTCACCATTCTCTTCCTCAACAACAACAGGCACGATCAGTGGACAACTTGCGCGGCGTAGGACCAGTCTCAAGCAGGACACGACGTTCTCAAATACCTGGGGGCGGTCGTCAATATGAAACACCTGATGAGGAAGATGAGTTGCTTGATGAGGTCCTCTCGAGCACCCATAGAGTCATGAAACGATTGGACCGAAATTCTGTTCATAACGACAGTCAACAAAGCCTGAGACAATCGTCCAGCAACTTGGCGTTGTCGAACCCCTATCCTACACCATCCCCTTCAGCGAGTGGAAATGCAGTCCTCTTCGGGCAAGGCATTACACACGTAACTCCCTCGAAGGCTCCCGTCAGGGCCAAGCAATCATCGACGCCACCATACGACTATGAGGAGAATGAATGGGCGGCTGATGCTGCTGCAAGCCTCTTCGCAGCTTCGAGTCGCTTCTAGACGACCAGGAAGGAGATCGTCTGTCTGTATATCAAAAGGAGGAAAAGTTTTTTTTTGGTTCGTTACATCTACATTTGCACGGTGTTGAGGATATCTGGAGGCATGGTCTCCGTCACTTTCATACATTCCTTTGTAACGTGGGCTCATCTCGTGTTTCCATCACTCGGGGGTTTAGCATGTACATTCTGGCGTTCAATTCTTGTCAACTCCATATTTTCATTGTTCATTTCATACCCGAAGAGGGCGCCGCCATAGATGCGGTTCTCATTGTTATTTGTCTTCAAAATACCCCCTATAGATTGCACAAATATATGTTTCGAAGAGAGGAGGCGAGCAAGACTGCTTCACAGCTGAAAATCTCCTTTGTTATTTTTTTAGGATGGCTGGGCTATCGTTGCTGGCGGGAGCATACGGGTCTCGCCACATCTCGTGTTGGGAAGTCATTTGGTTGTCTTTACAGTTCAAGAATGTATCCCGGAGGAACTAAATCTATGGGATGGGGTCCGTTTGACGGACGCCCAGCGGAACTGGATCTTTGGGAAGATAGGAACGGGGTTAGTTTTTATGGATCCGATTGATGCGACTGATGTTTCAAGGTAGATGGGCCTCGATGCGGTCTGCTGCGCTGCTGGCATAGCGTACCGCAGCTTGGAATTGGGGATGTATTTAGACGACAGAGAATCCAGATCAATCAATTAATCAGTAAACGGCATAACGCACGTATCCAATTCACAATTCGCACTTGCCTGTTCTCTGTATGGAAGGAAGGGGAGCCTCGTTGTCAGCTGTGACGTGGACCAATGCCGTCTGACATGCATTAGTGAGGCGAACCGTCATAGTGGGAAACCTTCGCTGATCGGCCTGGATCCTCAGTATTGTGGATTTCACGACCAATGCAAGGATAGTGTCTAATGCAGCAAGGCTGCAGTGGGCTGACTATCTGACATGAAAGTCACTCCGGAAATCCGACGGCATGTCCAAGTCGGTGAGCGGTTTCGAAAGAATGTCTGCTGGTCTCCATTTGCTATGCTGATGTTTTATCTGGCGGTCTGAATATTGCGTACGGTGGCTGGGCAACAGCTGCACAGTTCTGCTTTTAGGTTTTATCGTGACCGAGAAGTCCGTGAATAATGTAATTGACTTCTCACAAGGGAGATACTCGGCTCTTTCATTGTATTGTTTCTTGTAGCCTTGCTTTGCCAAATCTATACAGGAACGCTTGAGGAGGACGTAGCTTTATGAGCGCTGCGGCAGACATCACCGTATCTCGGTTGCTCTAAAATTTCACCAGACAACGATCAAATCTCGATTCGAGCTGTTAAATTCTTGTGAATAAGCGTTCTCAAGATCCTCAGTAAAGACCTGCGAGTGAAGTCAATGATATGATCAGCTACCTTTCACGTGATCACATCAAACTTCTCGTAAAAGACTGGAATCTTTTCCTTCCGAAAACAAATCGGCCATCTTTCCAATTCGTTCGTTTGCCTCTCAAATCAGCGTCGAGTGTCTGTTAATGTCATCATCGCGCAGACCTGTTTTGATCCTGGTGTTTGCACCGCCACATCAAAACAAGATCTCATGATCAATAAGCGACCAACTTTCATCATGCCACTGTCGTCTGATATTTGCATGTTTATTCTAAATTAAAAATTAATTTCTCGGAAAAGAGAGCAATTAAAATCAATCAAGTCGAAATTAAATACTGAAGTCATGTCGAGCAAATCTGGAGCAACTGGGTAAGTCGATTTTGCAGCCCCTGGTTCTGTGACTTGTTCGCAACAGCCCTGGACGTTCTGCTTCCAATCATAGCATTATCCAATTTCTCTCTCGTGATTTCTACGTTCGAAATATCCTGGAGTAGAGATGCTGACTAGAACCTCTTGGAACAGAGCAGTGACTTGGGTTACCTCAACAGCAGGGTAAGGCTACTACTTATTATTTTCGTTAGACAGAACGATTCATTTCCTAACTCCAATCAGCAATGCCGTCTCTGGTGTAACGAACACAGTTGGTGGCATTGTGGGGGCAGCAGGTCGCGGCGTCGGCGAAACTGTCAATGGCGTGACTGGTAAAGCCGGGAAACCGGTCGGGGATGGGATTAAGGATGTTGCTGAGGGGATCGAGGGGGGTGCTGCGAGGGTTGCGAGTGGTGTGAAGAGGGCTGGAGAGGGTGAGCACGGACCGTTGAGATGAGGTTGTTGGTGTAGGGAGAGTGCTGTTGAGACCTTCGCGGCGGATTTTGGTTCGTTTTGTTGAGGAGGGATTAAATTGAGTTAGGCCTATTGGACCAAGGTCTCGAATAGCTGTAAACCAGAATGAATTTTTCTTTAAGATTGGAATGTCTAGTATGCCGGTCTTGCTGTGAAACTATTGCCGTCTTGCTCCTCTTCACCAACAGCATGGGTTGACGAGTCAGCTAGCCTGCGAACACTGAGAACTTTAATCTATCATCGCTGTAATTGTGCGATGGAGTTAGTTGTCGCAGCTACTGTTCTTCGTCACTATTACGGTGCATTATTAGCACAAGGGTAAGTCTTATGACCAAATATCATCAACTTCCCCCATATAATCCATATTCTCCCTCCAGCAGTCGCTGCCGCAAAAAGCTATCAACCAAGTACCAAACAAAGTAGAGGCCCAAAATTTCATTATCTTGAAGCCCAGTTTCCTGAAGATTTCCACCCATGCGTTATCTCGCTCTCTTCCCTCTCCTTGAGCTTTTCGAGGCGATTTTCGGGAGCTAACAGATCGCGTCCCTCGTGTGTGCTCTTTGAAATATTCCATGCTCCAGCTTGTTCCGAAGACTAGGACCATCTTTCATGCAGTATCGATCGCCAAGAATTGCCTTCAGCTGACCAAATGCTTCTAAATACAGGCTGGCATGTGCTTCTTGAGAGCGTTTTTGCGTTCCGTGTCTACCGAATCAAAAAACGCGTCATGGTAGGCCGAGGAACCTGCTCTCAACCCCCTGAGATGCTGATGGATGTGGATTTTTTGCGAGGAGAATGGTCCAGATGAAGGTGACCATGATGGGAAGAGTCAATCTTGTGAACTTGTAGATGTCTCGATTTATTTAGCTCGGGAGCTCAATGATTAATTTGCGAGGCTTTTCTGTTGCCTTGAATCACTTTTCTTAGTCAGGTATGGATAGATCTTTAGACTCCAATATCTTGTCATATTGCGGATTTCCTGCACTTCAAGACACTATATTGAAGAAACTTATCCTAATTGCCGTCCTCTATCTCCCAACCCTTGAAAGTGAGAAGCAGAAGTGCTGCGATCCAAGACACTGGGTTTTCTGAAGCTAGGGAAGGAGCGTGTCTCAGTACTTCTCTCGTTTTCTCTTTCCTTGACTACGGACTGATGCTCTGTTGGCGTCAAGTTAAGCTACGCCTAGTCTCACGCTAACTTTAAGCGAGACAGAAAAAGGGGGAGCAACCCGAGGCCGAGCGGCCTAAATTAGATGATATACTGCGCCGGAAAACAGCATGGGTTGTTACTATTTGAAATATGTCTTTCATATATTAGCCCCTCCGGCTTACCTATCTGGCATCTATTTAATTTACCTTCTTACGGCACCCCCTTTACCTCATAGTCTACGCCCGGCATGGTTTCCTGGGCATGAGATTGCCAGGACCTAGTACAGCTGGAGGACCTGACAGAGAGAGATCTGGTGTAGAAAGCATGAGATTGCCAATAATGCCTGCTAGATTCGCAGCAGCTGGAGGAACTGGTGGAAGGGCACCAGGAAACCCAAAACAAGTGGACTCCAAAGACGCATTCAGGTTGTCCAAGGCTGGCACTCTTGCTGGGATGCGCGCCACAAAGAAAGGCATTAACAAGGACGGTGGGAATTCCTTTTCTCTATTGGGGAAAGATGGTAAACTCATGTATAAATGACAGATCTCTGAGTCCAACGCAGGAATCTCGGGGCGTGACAGAGGTTTTCTGGTGCCCGAAGAACTTTGCAAAGCATAAAAAGGACGTACCTAAATTTTTACAACGGAACCCCCCTTAGATTTAGGTTTGGTGCTTACTTTAATGCCTCTTGAGATTGATAATCAAAAATGCGTGTGTAAAGCGCCGATTCTCATGACGCGGTTCTTGCAACCTTGGAGGGAATGCGCACTAAAGTGTGCCGGTGGAGGTAGCAATGGAGCCCCTTTGGAGCCGTTTGAAGCCACAGAGCAAACCTTCAGAGTGGTTCCTGCTGCTCTGATGAGAGTGCGCCTTCTGGGAGGCGTTTATGGGCTGCACAGCAGCCACTATTACTAACGAGGAAGATCACGATCGCTACTACCATAACTTCAAGGCAATGATTGAATTGTCAGAATATCTGCTAGTTGGCATGAACTCAGAGATCTTCAAGGCTCCGTTGTGCAATTTTGTCTCGTACACGGTCATCCCCTTGTTCTTGACGGTACTCAAATGTCGGGATCCTCTCATTGGGAGGAGAGCAATATTGCTGCTATTCAAATATCCAAGAAATTAGGGCGTCTGTAATAGTCTATGTTTGGGAAAGTTGTGCGAATGGCCAGTCAAAGTCAAAGAAGAATACCTGGACGAAAATGGATGAGTTGCGAACTAGTACACGGTATAACTATTAAACTTGATCTGGAAAGGGAGAATTCTGGGAGATGGACTGTGCAAGAACGACTTTCCGCTTTATCGGAAGAGGTGCTTGCTAGGTCAACCTAGATCTCCTGGACTTTCACTTGACCCCTCACGACTATGACAGACCATTGGACGAGATGCCAAATTCAGGAAACTACTTGATTTCGGTATGGAGAATGGTAGCCTCAAATCCAATTTGGATGCTTGGCAATGATGCATGCCGGCTCACTACTCGAAAGAGCAGAGCGTGCGGAACATCCAAACTCAACTCCTCTGACTGTTCTCAGGAATGTTAGGACGTTAAGTCTTATGGTAATCACCCCTTCCCGTCCCGACAGACGACAAGAACCCTCGAGCCCAGAGAGTTAAATACTCGCTCATTCCTTAGCATTCGCACCAACGTTCTCAAGATCCTTGGGCTTGCGCGGTCTCGGAATAGGGGTTGTAGGAGGTGTCGGCGCGAGGTCATGCTGATATAGCTCCCGGTCGATTTCTTCCTCGACCATGAGATCCTTCCATTCGTCGAGCTCTTTCCAGTACATTTCCCACTTCGGAATGGCGATACCTTGAGCTGCTGCGAGTTTTCGTTTGCCATCGCGAGCCTGATAGACGAACTTATTCCGGGAGACTTGGACTTGCTTGTGTCGGGCGATGATAGATTCCGCCGTTTCTGGTTCTACATTCTGGCTACCCATAGTTCGAAACTTAGAGTAGGGCTGTGTTGGTCTTCAGTGTGTTGATTGAGTATTGCAAATCCGTTGCTGATTATGAGGGAGGAAAAAACGGTGCCCAAGAACAGTGGTGGTAGAATATATAGGCCCCGAAGATCCTTTGAATCTGACAATCATCGACAACGGAATCCTCTCCGACCCACAGTACGTCATTCCCTGACTATAGGTAATATCAGGCTGTTACTCACTAAGCTCAGGCTGGGATACTGTGGTAGTTTGCTCTCTCACAACGTCAACTGCCATCCACGACCTTTTGCGAATCACTCAGATTAGTCACGGACATCTTACACTTCTTCCTCCGCGCTTTCGATCGTTTGTCGATATCCTCCCAATCGACTTTCCAATTCAGGATGCTTTCCGTGAGTTCGGGGTCTTCGTTGCGGGGGATATATTGAGCACATTGGGCTTCAAGTGCCTGTAACTGAATTCGCAGAAACTTGAGCTCTGATTGGTTGGCCTCAAAATCATCCTCCCTATGGATGGTCAGTCTTTGAAAAGTAAAACAGTCCTGAAAATGGGTTTACATCTCTGCAATACGGTACTCTAAAACCAGGATCCTCTCGGCTGCCCTCTCGACACGTGTAATGAGTAAATCGTGAATGTGCTTTGTGACGTCAGTGGCCATGTACAAATCACCTTTCTTTTTGAGACCTTACATCTGACTCTTCCTTTCGTCTTTGAAACTCCTCAAGAGTGACAGTCATTCTTGACGCTAGATCTTCAGCCGCTCGTGCTAGTTCAATGGCTTTTGCGGAAGATATCTCCTGAAAGTTTCGGGAAAGAGGTGGGCGCTGGCTCCTAGGAGATACGTCGGGGAGACGCATTTTCAAGCTCTGTGTTGGCGTAGCTGGACCCCAAAATATGTCCTCTTTCGATAGTTCACTGCCACTCCGTGAATGGCCAGGCTTCTTGTGTTTTTCTTCACCGCGCAAAATTTTCTCGATCTTGTCCACTTGCGAGTGAATAGCGGTCACGGCGCCATCCTCCAAGTCTTTTGCCGTTGATAGACGCAGAGCCAAATCATTGAGCCTTTCGATTAGCACATCCTTGCTATCTTGAGTGATATCTTGCTGACTCGGGGATGAGTCCGAGTAAGCCCCTCTGGTCGGCGAGGAGAACTGCCTGTGAAGAACGGGAAAGTGACTGATTCCTAGGTATTGAAGACTCATTTTGCTGCTTGATATGCCACTGGCCGAGGAAGGACATCGATAATGGCACAGACTAGAATCTTGGCAAACAGCGGAGAGAAAAGAGTCCAAAAAGATAGCTAGCAAGTAATGCAATTGAAATTAAGACGTTGATACTGGTCTTTTTGGAAGAATCATCACAATTATGCTGCAGGAAGAAAAAAATGACACGCTCAGAAGGATATTACTGCAGGAGAGACATTTATGAGCTGTTGGAACATGAGGTGGGGAGACATCACCAGCCACGCTAGAGTAACCCAGCCCCACCAGCCCGGTTCGGGCGAAGCTGTAAAATTCTGCCGCCATTGACCGCCTAAATGTCTTCCCGTTGTACATGTGAGATCTCACATTCCTTCTTTCTCATACAGTTCAAACGAGCTTCTCAAGCTTGAAAGCTGCCAATTACCAAGCAAAGACAATTTTAATACAGCGTTGGCCTTTGAGCCCCGGAATTTGTCGCAATGTCTGCCGGAGTAGGTTTGTTTATTTGTGCTGTGACTCTTATTCTGGAAGATGGAGAAGCTCACACTCTGATCAGGAACTCCAGCCCTCCTTAGATACCGTACGGGAGCTTCTTGAGAAGTTCCGCGGCAAATCGAATGCCCCAAATAGAATTCCAATCTTCTCTGAGGTATCCTCGGATTTGCACACTCCTTCAACCGCATACCTCAAGATCGCCGAACATTATAAGTCCAAATTCTCCTTCTTATTTGAGAGCGCAGCATCGGAGAGAGTTGGGAACTACAGCTTCGTAGGTGCGGGCCCTCGAAAAGTTCTCAAAACTGGAGAAGGACATGGCGAATCTGTGGATCCACTACCAGGTTTGGAGGCCGAGCTTGCGAAGATCAGGGTTGCACAAGTTCCGGGACTGAAACTACCACCACTCACTGGAGGAGCCATTGGCTATGTTGGCTACGACTGCGTGCGATACTTCGAACCAAAGACTGCCAGGCCTATGCAAGATGTCTTGAAGGTGCCCGAGTCATTGTTCATGCTGTTTGATACGATCGTTGCCTTTGACCGGTTCCACGAGGTCATAAAGGTCATAACATACCTCCATGTGCCTGAGGACCCATCAAATCTTGACGAGGTCTTCAAGGCCTATAGGACAGCCGAAGATACCATCCTCGAAGTCATCGAAGTCCTGCAATCTACTGCACGACTTCCTCCTCAACCTCCTATAAAACTCGACCAGAAATACACCTCGAACATTGGCCAAGCAGGTTACGAGGGACATGTCGAGAAATTAAAAGAGCACATCGTGGCAGGCGATATCATTCAAGCTGTACCATCTCAACGTATCGCAAGACCAACTTCTCTGCACCCTTTTAATATATACCGACAACTACGAAGAGTAAACCCGTCTCCGTATCTCTTTTATATTGATTGCGACGGATTCCAAATAATTGGTGCTTCTCCAGAACTTCTTGTGAAGGAAGAAGAAGGACGCATTGTCACTCACCCCATTGCTGGAACTGTGCGGAGGGGAACGTCTCTCCAAGAAGATGATGCGCTTGCTGAAGAACTTCGACAGTCCTTAAAAGATAGAGCAGAACATGTTATGCTCGTTGACCTCGCAAGAAACGACGTCAATCGGGTTTGTGACCCATTAACTACCCGAGTCGATCGCTTGATGGTTGTTGAAAAGTTTAGTCATGTCCAGCATTTGGTTTCGCAAGTTTCCGGAGTTCTCAGGAAGGGCATGACTAGATTTGATGCCTTCAGGTCTATCTTCCCCGCCGGTACAACTACTGGTGCACCCAAAGTAAAGGCAATGGAACTCATTGCGGAGTTGGAAAAGGAGAAGCGAGGGGTCTACGCTGGAGCCGTTGGTTACTTCGGTTATGCGAGCGTCGATACCGATGGTAACGAGACTGAGGGGGCAATGGATACGTGTATCGCGTTGAGGACTATGGTATTTAAAGACAAGACCGCATATCTGCAAGCAGGTTAGCATTACAGGAAGGCTTCAACTGCTGGACACAATGATTTAGGGAAAGAAATGCTGACTATTTCTTTATCAGGAGGCGGTATAGTCTTCGATTCGGATCCCTACGACGAGTACATCGAGACGATGAACAAACTCAGGGCTAGTATGACATCGCTTCAGAAGGCAGAGGAGCGATATCTGAAGGAACAATTATCGGGAGGAAAACCAGTGCTGACTCCTCACCCCGGCAAGGTGAGGGAGCAAGACGAGTATTTCGCATGCTAAAAGAAATTAGAGCAAGTCTTCTCCTCCCTGATGTTCTGTTTAATGTGGATCAGCACACTTCTCATTGGATAGCTCCAAACCCTGATCGCTTCCCATACCGAAAGAACCCTCTCCTTACCAAACGCGTTTCCTCACGTCTTTGACGCGCCGTCCATACCTCATCAAACATTCTAGAAGGTCTGAAATTGCATATAAATGACTCACATACCAGGCCTCCGTGTTGCTCCTTGTCGCAATCCATTTTTTACCACCTTTTAAACATGTGCCACCGGAGGACCGACCAGGATCAGCCTTTCCGTGGTCAATGCATTGATTTTCAAGAGGGAATATTCACAAAGCGATTGGATTTCGAGCAAGCAATTCCTGGTGATGTGTTGTCGAAGTCGCGCGGGAATACGACAGGCATGAAGTTAATCTCTCATGGATATATTTCC
>Ga0302325_10012374_pt1 | contig 18307 bp, 20 predicted proteins | sample Palsa_T0_2_FD_201948 | JGI IMG/M metagenome (GOLD analysis project Ga0302325, IMG submission 201948) | Peat permafrost microbial communities from Stordalen Mire near Abisko, Sweden - Palsa_T0_2 | ecosystem: Environmental > Terrestrial > Soil > Palsa > Peat permafrost | place: Sweden: Abisko...
ACACGAAAGCGATCGGCAAGACCTACCCGCCGGTGGTGTACGCCGTCGGCAGGGAGAAGATCAGGGAGTACGCACGCGCCGTCGGTGAGACCAACCCTCTGCACCTGGACGTTGAGGCCGCTCGCGCGGCGGGCTACGACGACGTGGTCGCGCCGCCGATGTTCGCCGTCGTGTACAGCGCACCGGCGGTCGGTCCTCCGATCTTCGACCCCGAGATCGAGCTGAACTTCGCGATGATGGTGCACGGCGGTCAGGAGTTCGTGTGGGGTCCGCCGGTGCTCGCCGGCGATGAGATCACGACGACGGCGAACGTCAAGGACATCTCAGAACAGGACGGTCGCGGCTACTACGTGTTCGAGTCGATATCCACCAACCAGCGCGGCGAGCAGGTGTGTCGCGGAACATGGACGAACTTCGTGCGAGGAGTGTGATCGCGATGGCCGAGCTTCACGCGGGCGAGCAGATTCCCGAGGTGCGCGTCACGCCCGACAAGTACCTAACCGTGCGCTACGCGGGCGCCTCCGGCGACTTCAACCCGATCCACATCGACGAGGAGTTCGCGCGCGCCGTCGGACTGCCCGGGCGCATCCTCCACGGCCTTTGGACGATGGCCCAGGTGGCCCGCGCCCAGACAGAGGCCGCGGGCGGTCCCGAGCACCTCAAGCGCCTGTCGGTGCAGTTCCGCGGCATGGGCGTCCCCGAGCAGGAGGTCGTGGTCAGTGGCACGGTGCGCGAGCTGACCGACGGGCATGCCGTCATCGACACGGTCGCCGAGCAGGCGGGCAAGCAGATCATCCGCAACGCGCAGGCCGAGCTCGAGCTCGAGCTCTAGCCCGTCCGGCGCCGCCACGCCCGGCCCAGTCGGCGTCGGCACGGCGCCTACAATCACATCCATGCTGAGTCCCCGCCAGGAGCACATCCTGTGCAAGGTTGTCGAGGACTACCTGCGCACCGGACAGCCAGTCGCGTCGCGCTCGATCGCCGCCGACGCCGGCCTCGACTGCGGTCCCTCGACCGTGCGCAACGAACTCGCCCTGCTGGAGGAGTACGGCCTGCTCGACCATCCCCACGTGTCGGCCGGAAGGGTGCCCACCGACGCCGGCCAGCGCTACGTGGTCGACCGCCTGCTCAGCTCGGGGCAGGCGCTCGCGATGCAGCGGCGGCTGGAGCTGTCGCTGATCCGCAGGGAGGTGGAGGAGGCGATGCGCACGACGACCGAGACCCTGTCGCAGGTGACGAACCTGCTGGCGGTGGTGTCCGCTCCGTCGCTGAACACCTCGACGATCCGCCACGTCGAGGTGCTGGCGTTGCAGCCGCAGGTCGTGCTGGTCGTGATCATCACCTCCGCGGGGAACGTGTCGAAGATGTTCGCCACCTTCGAGCGCGCGGTCGACCCGGGTCTGGTGGCGTGGGCGGGCGAGTACCTCAACGAGCGGCTGACGGGGCTCGGGCTGGGCGCCCGCATGCTCCAGCAGCGCTTGCACGACCCGAGCCTCTCCTCGACGGAGCTCGCTTTCCTCGATCGCTTCGCGCCGGCGCTCAGCGAGCTCGCCTGCGAGGGCGAGGACTCGCTGTTCGTGGACGGAACGGCGCGGCTGTTCGAGGCCGGGCAGATCGCCGACGCGAGGCAGGTCAACGAGCTGATCGACCTGCTCGAGCGGCGCGTCGCGCTGCTGCGCGTGCTGCGTGCGGCGCTGGCCGCACAGGGCGTGTACGTGCGCATCGGCCACGAGAACGAGCTCCCCGCGATGCACTCGCTGGCGCTCGTTGCCACCGGCTACGGCCCGGCCAGCCGCAAGCTCGGGACGGTCTCGCTGATCGGACCTGTGCGCATGGACTACGCCGGCGCGATCGCGGCCGTGCGCGACGCCGCGCACCAGCTTTCGCGTTTCGTCGAAGACACCTACGCCGAGAACTGACGCGTGCCTCGCGACCCCTACGAGGTTCTCGGCGTCGGACGCGACGCCTCCGAGCAGCAGATCAAGAAGGCGTTTCGCCAGTTGGCGATGGAACTGCACCCCGACGTCAACGCGCACGACCCCGACGCCGAGGAGAAGTTCAAGGAGGCCGCGGAGGCCAACGAGATCCTGTCCGACCCCGAACGACGCGCGACCTACGACCGTTACGGCCACGAGGGTCTGCGCTCCGGTGGCTACGCCCCCAACTTCGACGCGTTCTCCTCGATCAGCGACCTCTTCAACACGTTCTTCGGCGGAGGGGCGTCCGCGGGGCGCGCCGGGCCCGCCCAAGGTGGTGACGTCGCCGTCGCGATCGAGCTCGATCTGCACCAGGCGGCCGAGAGCGCCAAGGTGCAGGTCAGCTTCGAGGCGATCGAGCGCTGCGAGCGCTGCAACGGCAACGGCGCCGAGCCGGGCACGCCGATCGAGACGTGCGAGCGCTGCGGCGGCGCCGGACAGCTGCAGGCTGTGACGCGCACGATGCTCGGACAGATGGTGCGCACGATGGTCTGCGACGTGTGCCACGGCGACGGGCGCGTGCCCAAGCAGCCCTGCAGCGAGTGCCGCGGTAGAGGACGCCTCGCGAGCGAGCGCACGCTCGACGTCGAGGTGCCCGCCGGCATCGCCGACGGACAGCGCATCCGGCTGACCGGGCACGGCCACGCCGGCGAGGCGGGCGCGCCGCCCGGAGACCTGTACGTCGTCGTGCGCGTGCGCGCGGACGAGCGCTTCGTGCGCGAGGGCGACGACCTGATAACGGCGCTCGACGTCGCCGCCCCGCTGGCCGCCCTCGGTGCGACGCTCGAGGTCCCCACGCTCGACGGCGCCGCCGCGATCGAGCTCCCGGCCGGCACCCAGCCCGGCGAGGTGCTGACGCTGCGCGGCCACGGGATGCCCTCCCTGCGGCGCGGACGGCGCGGCGATCTGCGCGTGGTCGTCAACGTCGTCGTACCTCGACGCCTGAGCCCCGAGCAGCGCGACCTGGCGCAACGACTGAACGACAGTCTCAGCGAAGAGAACCTGCGCTCGCAGGAGTCGGTGTTCACCAAGCTGCGGCGTGCGCTGGGCAGCCAGGCCGCGTGATCCGCCTGGCCGTCCGCGTTGCCGGCGAGCACGCCGAGACGGTTCTGGCCGAGCTTCTGGAGTTCGCGCCCGCGGGGGTCGAAGAGGTGCGCCAAGAGGCGGGGACCGTCGAGTACGCTGTCTACGGCCCGCCCGGGGAGCTGCCCGCGCTGCCCGACCTGCGGGCGCTCGCAGGCGGCGCGCTGGTCGAGCTCTCCACCAGTGAGATCCCCGACGACTGGCACGAGCGCTGGCGGGAGTTCCATCGGCCGGTGTTGATCGAGGCGCCCGGCCGGGCCGTCGGCGAGCGCGCGCCGGTGCCCTCGCTGCGGGTGCGGCCTCCGTGGGAGCCCGCAGATGCCGCGCGCGAGGCCACGGTGCGTGAGATCGTGATCGACCCCGGGCAGGCGTTCGGCACCGGCGGCCACGCGAGCACCCGCCTGTGCCTGGGGCTGCTGCTCGAGCTGGCGGCAGCAGAGCGGGCGCGCGCAGCGGTGCTGGACGTGGGCACCGGCTCGGGCGTGCTCGCGATCGCCGCCGCCGCCCTCGGGTACCGACCGGTGCTGGCGCTCGACAACGAGCAGGAGAGCGTCGATGCGGCCCGCGAGAACGCGATCGTCAACGGCACGCCGATCGAGGTGCGCCGCTTCGACCTGCGTTCGCAGGCGCTGCCGTGGCCGACGGAGCCCGGCGGCCGTGAACACGAGACCGTCGTGCTCGCCAACCTGCTGCGCCCGCTGCTGCTCGAGCTCGCCGCCACGCTGCCCGTCGCCCCCGCCCATCTGCTCGCCGGCGGGCTGCTCGCGGCGGAGGTCGACGAGGTCGCCGGGGCGTTCGCCTCCCGCCTGCGCCTGCGCGAGCGGGCGCGGCGCGAGAGCGGCGAGTGGGCCGCCGTGTGGCTCAGCGCCTGCTGAGTCAGCCCCTGTCGGGGATCTCCGTGGCGGCGCGCACGATCGAGCGGTACACCAGGTCGATCGCCGGACGCACCCCCTCCTCGTCCTCCAGCAGCGCCTTGGCGGCGCCGAGCGCGGCGCCGATCGTAGCCAGCGCCTCGCCCACGCTGTCCGGCTGCGGGTCGCGGCAGGCGGCGATCGCCATGTCCAGCATGCCGCTCGCCTGTTCGATGGCGCCCGCAAACAGGGCGGGGCCGATCAGGCTCGCGTAGCCGTACAGGCGCGCGAGGCGCCCGGACAGCTCGATCGAGGGGCCGCGGCGCACGGGGCCGGCTGGCGGCAGGCGCCCGCCGTCGAGCAGCGCGGCCATCGTGCCGCCGAGCACCGCTCGCGTCGTGTCCTCGTCCAGGCCAGCCTGCCAGGCCACCCGCAGCGCCATGTACAGGGTGGTCGCCGGCAGGCCGTACGGGGGATCGGACGCGAACACGATCCGCTCGGCGGGCACGCGCGCGAACAACTCGATCACGTCCAGTGGGAAGAAACAGGAGATGTCGTACAGCACGCCCGGGTGCTCGGCTAGGCGCGTGGTGAGGATCCCCTGGTCGCAGATCGCCCCGTGCGCCAAGATCAGGACCGCACCGGGGTGGCGCAGGGCGAGCTCGACGAGTCCCTCCGCCAGCGGCGGCAGCCCGCGTCCGGCGTGGATCAGGATCGGAACGGTGCGCGCCTCGGCCAGGGCGAAGACAGCGTCCATCTCCGGCCCGTCGAAGTCGAAGTCCTGTGCGCGCGGATGCAGCTTGATGCCGCGCGCGCCGCTGGCAAGGCAGCGTTCCGCCTCGGCCAGCGGGTCTTCGGCCGGGTCGAGCCGGCAGAACGGGATCAGGCGACCGTCGCTGTCGGCGGCCCACGCGAGCACGCGGTCGTTGGGCACGCTGTAGGACGGCTTGCGCTCGGGGTCGTGCAGCGGGAACACGCACGCGCGGCGCGCGTCCGCGCGGTCCAGCTGCGCCAGCAGCTGCTCTGCGGTCAGCGAGCGTCCGTCCTCGTCCAGCCCGAGATGGGTGTGGGCGTCTATCACTTCCGCGCCCGCTGGGCGTAGGCGTTGCGTTTCCGCGAGGAAAGGGGCGAGCGCGGCTTGGTATAGGGAGTCGTTCACAGCCTGCACCCTATTCTGTAGCGGTGTCCTGGCAGGTCGTGATCGCGGGCGGCGGCTTCGGAGGCTTCTACGCCGCACGCGCGCTGGAGCGTCGGCTGCCCGCGCAGAGCGCGCGCGTGACGCTCGTCAACGACGCCAACTTCCTGCTGTACACGCCGCTGCTCCCGGGTGCCGCCGGAGCCACGCTTGACCCCCGCCACGTGGTCGTGCCGCTGCGTTCGCAGCTGCGGCGCACTGAGCTGGTGATCGGGCAGGTCACGGGCGCCGACCCGGCGCGGGCGAGCGTCGCGGTGGACCGCATCGACGGCGAGCGGCTCGAGCTCAGCTATGACCAGCTGATAGTCGCCCTCGGGTCGGTGTCGCGGACGCCGCCGGTCCCCGGGCTGGCCGAGCATGCGATCGGGCTCAAGTCCCTGTCGGACGCCACGGCTCTGCGCAACCAGGTTCTCAACTGCATGGACATCGCCGAGTCGATCGACGATCCCGGTTTGCGCACCGAGTACCTGGGGTTCGTGTTCGTCGGCGCCGGCTACGCCGGTGTCGAGGGGCTGGCCGAGCTGCAGGACTTCGCCGCGCAGGCGATCGAACTGTACCCCCGCTGCCGCATCCAGGGCATGCGCTGGATGCTGGTCGAGGCGAAGGCACGAATCATGCAGGAGGTCCCCGACAGCCTCTCCGAGTTCGCGCGGCGCGAGCTGCGCGGCCGGGGGATAGAGGTGCGCACCGCCACCACGCTGCGCGAACGCAGCGAGCGCACGGTGACGCTGTCCGACGGAGAGACGATCGCGGCGAGGACGCTCGTGTGGACCGCCGGGGTCAAGCCGAGCCCCGCGGTCGCGCGCCTGGGCCTGCCCGTCGATAAGGAGGGGCGCGTGGTGGTCGACGCGACGATGCGCGTGGACCAGCGCGCGCTGGCAGCGCAGGGCCCGCGAGGGCAGACGCACGTGTGGGCGATCGGCGACTGCGCCGCGGTCCCCGACGCCTCCAGGCCCGGACAGCCGTGCCCGCCGACGGCGCAGCACGCGATCCGCCAGGGTCGGCTGGTCGCGCGCAACGTCGCGGCGGCGTTCGCCGGTACACGCGTGAGGCCATTTCGCTACCGCACCAAGGGCGCGGTCGCAGAGCTGGGCGACCACGAGGCGGTCGCGATCACGATGGGGCTCCGCTGGCGCGGGCTGCCCGCGTGGCTGATCGCGCGCACCTACCACCTGCTGCTGATTCCCGGCGTGGGGCGCAGGCTGCGTCTGCTGGTGGACTGGAACGTGGCGCTGGTGTTCGGACGCGACGTGTCATCGCCCGGGCGCCTGGGCAGCCCGACGCCGCTCGAGCCCGATTGAGATGAGGATGCTCGCGCGAGCGCCACAGCGGCGTATCCTGATCTTCAGATGCAGATAGTCGAGCAGATCAAAGTTGACCTGCAGGGGGCGATGCGTGCCGGCGAGAAGCAGCGTGTCGGTGCACTGAGACTCGTGCTCTCGGAGTTGCAGAAGGCCGCCAAGGAAGGCTCGGATGACGAGCTCGCGGTGCTGCGCCGCGAGCGCAAGCGCCGGCTGGAGGCGGCGAGCGCCTATCACGAGGCCGGACGCGAGGATCTCGCCGGCGGCGAGGAGTCCGAGGCGGAGCTGATCGGCGGCTACCTGCCGGCGGAGCTGCCCGAGGCCGAGCTCGCCGCGATCGTCGAGCAGGCCGTGCGCGATAGCGGAGCGCAGTCGGCGAAAGACATGGGAATGGCGATGAAGCGGGCGATGGCGGCCGTCGACGGCCGCGCCGACGGCAAGCGCGTGTCCGGGATCGTGCGGGCGGCGCTCCAAGGATGAGGACGCAGATAGAGCTCTCAAACGAAGTCGCGGCCGAGCTCGCGGGCAGCCAGGACACGGTTTTGCGCGCGCTGGAGGCGCATCTGGACTGCAAAGTGTTCCTGCGCGGCAACCTGCTCACCTTCGACGGGGAGCAGACGGAGACGAGCGCCGGCGAGCGCGTCGTGCGCGAGCTCGCCGACCTGATCGCCGGTGGCCACCAGATCGGGCCGGGAACGATCACCGCGGTCACCGGCGCGCTCGACGCGCACGAATCGCCCGCCCGCGTGCTCGAGGACGTCGTCTGGCGACACCGTGGCCTGCGCGTCGCGCCCAAGACCGTCAACCAGAAGCGCTACGTCGACTCGATCCGCGAGAACACGATCACCTTCGGCGTCGGTCCGGCGGGCACCGGCAAGACGTTCCTGGCGGTGGCGCTTGCCGCCGCGGCGCTCTCGCGCCACGAGGTCAACCGCATCATCCTCACACGCCCCGCGGTCGAGGCGGGCGAGCGCCTGGGCTTCCTGCCGGGCGATCTGATGGCGAAGGTCGACCCGTACCTGCGTCCGCTGTTCGACGCGCTGCACGACATGCTCGACCCCGAGAAGGTCTCCCAGCACATCGAGCGCGGCGTGATCGAGATCGCGCCGCTTGCGTTCATGCGCGGACGAACCCTGAACGACTCGTTCGTGATCCTCGACGAGGCGCAGAACACAACGCCCGAGCAGATGAAGATGTTCCTCACGCGCCTGGGCTTCGGCTCGCGGATGGTGGTCACGGGCGACGTCACGCAGGTCGACCTTCCGCGCGAGCAGCAGTCGGGCCTGATCGCCGTGGGGGAGGTTCTCGACGCGATCGAGGGCATCGAGTTCGTTCGCTTCGGAGGCGAGGACGTGGTGCGCCACAAGCTCGTGCAGCGGATCGTCGAGGCCTACGACGAGCATTCCCACCGCCAGGCGCCCACGCGCGCGTCCGACGGGCCACGGGCGGCGGTGCGCAGCGCCTGAGCCGGGTGAGCAGCGAATGATCGACGTCGAGGTGCTCGGCGCGAGCCTCGCCCCCGACGCGCCAAGCAGGCAGGAGATCGAGCGCCTGTGCCAGCGCGCCGCGGCCAGCCGGGGAGTCCGCGCCGGCCATGTGGCGATCGAGTTCGTCGACGCCGAGCGGATCGCGCGGTTGAACGCCGAGCACCGCGGCAATGCCGCCGCAACCGACGTGCTGTCGTTCCCGATCGACGGCGTCGACCCCGCCGCGGCGCCCCCGCTGGAGCTCGGGGACGTCGTGATCTGCCCGCCGCATACGGCCGACATGCGCGAGGCGATCGTCCACGGGATGCTGCACCTGCTGGGCATGGATCACGAGAGCGACGGCGGCGAGATGCTCGCGCTCCAGGGTCGGCTGCTCGCCGGGACGCACGGGTGACGCGCGGTGGCTTCGTCGCCCTCGCCGGCAGGCCCAACGTCGGCAAGTCGACGTTCGTCAACGCAGTCGTCGGCGAGAAGGTGGCGATCGTCTCCGACCGGCCGCAGACGACCCGGCGCGCGATCCGCGGGGTGTACCGATGCGGCGAGGCTCAGGTGGTGCTCGTGGACCTGCCTGGCGTGCAGCGCCCGCGCGATGCGCTGACGACGCGCATGGCCCAGCGCGTGCGCCACGAGCTCGAGGGCGCGGACGCGGCGCTGTTGATGCTCGCCGCCGACCAGGGCGTGGGGCCGGGCGATCGTTTCATCGCGAAGACCTTGGCCGGTGGCGATCGGCCGGTGACGATCGCCGTCAACAAGGTCGACCGGCTGTCCCGCTCGGAGCTGATCGCCGTGCTTCAGCAGGCGACCGAGCTCGAGCCGCGCGCCGAGGTGTTCCCGATCTCGGCGCGCACGGGCGCGGGCGTGCGGGAGCTCAGCGAGCACCTCGCCGCGCTGATGCCGCGCGGGCCGTTCATGTTCGCCGCCGACGCGAGCAGCGATCAGCCGCGTGAGCTGCTGCTGGCGGAGCTGATCCGCGAGGCGGTCATCAGGCGCACCTTTCACGAGCTGCCGCACGCGGTCGAGGTCGTGGTGGAGGAGCTCGACGACACCCGCGAGGCGCTCATCACCGTGAGGGCGCTGATCTGGGTGGAGAGCGACTCGCAGAAGGGCATCCTGATCGGCAGCCACGGGCGCATGATCAAGGCGATCGGCACCGCCGCACGGCGCGAGCTCGAGCGCGAGCTCGCCGGTCACGTTCATCTCGAGCTGATGGTGCGGGTCCGCCGCGATTGGCGCAGCGACGACGCGCTGCTCGACCGTCTTGGCATAACCTGACGAATTCCGAGGGCTGCACACGATCTACAACGATGAGTTCCCGCCGATCTGACTTATTCGACCTGTGGGATGTGCGACGGTACGTTTTGGGGTACCTTTCTGCCCAGCAGCTAGCCTCGTGGGGAGGGCAGACATGTCGGCGAAGTACGCGATCCTGGGACTCGTGATCGAGCGTCCCGGCTATGGTTACCAACTGGCACAGCGCCTCGAGGAGCGCTTTGGATCCTCCGCGTTCGCGCCCTCGGGCGTGTACTCCGCGCTGGATCAGCTCAGCCGCGACCAGTTCGTCCGCGCCGCCGGCGAGATCGGCCCCGGCCCGGCCAGACGGGCCGCGCCGCGGATGATCTACGAGGCCACCGAGGAGGGCGTCGAGCACTTCGAATCGTGGCTGCTCGGCTCCTCCCCGACTCCACCCCTGCGAGACGAGCTGCACATGAAGATCGCGCTCTGCCGCCCCGGCAACCTACCGCGCCTGATCGACCTGATCTACGGACAGGAGCTAGCGTGCGTGGGTCGTCTGCAGGACATCAAACGAAGCTCCGAAGGCGAAGCCGCCGGGCACGTGCAGGAGTGGCCGAGGCTGATGCGCCTGCTCGCCAGGGACGCCGAGATCGCCCTGTGGAACGCGAGGATCGACTGGCTGCGCAGCGCGAGGGAGCTGCTCGAGGGCCTGCTCGACGAGTCGCGCCGCGCGCACACGCAGGGCACGCTCGCCGCCGTCGGTGCGCGCCGCTGAGTCGTCTAATTAGTCAGAACTGAATATTCAGCGCAGCCTGGGCGCTCAACGGCCGGAGCAGCATGATCGTGCGCACACGATGATGAATGACAGCAGCAGTGGGGCCCTGCCGTCAGGAAGCTCGCACCGGCGCGGTGCGCGCGCGAACGCCGCGCGCGAGAAGATCAGCATCGAGCTGTCCAAGGCACAGGTCGATCAGGTCATCCGCGCCGCCGGCGAGGGCGGCACGATGTCGGTGCTGCTGTCCGCGTTGAAGGACCCCGACTGGACGCTTTCGGTCGACTCGCGCGAGTGGTCATACCCCGAGCAGCTGGATGACAGGCGCCTGTCCCGCTCGCTGCTGTCAGGGTTGCTCGTACTGTCGTGCTTTCCCGCGGACGGCAGCTCCCTCGGCATCGCCGAGCTCGCCCGTACGCTCGACATGAACACGAGCACGACGCACCGCTACGTGACGACGCTGCTCGCCGTCGGCCTGCTCGAACGCGATCCGGCCACGCGCAGGTATCGGCTCGGGACGCCCTGAGCGACCGCAGCCGGTCGCGGCCCGACGGCTGCGCGGAGAGGCCGGTGCGCGTCCCGCTAAAGCTTGCGCTGTAGCCGCCTGGCGATGGCCTGCACGGCCGCCAGGTCAAGCTGTGCGCTCCACACGAACGGCACGGGCAGGACCTCGAAGCGCTGGCGGCGCAGCCGCGCCAGCTGGTTGTGCTGTAGGCGGGCGCGATCGTGAACGGCCCGCGCCGCCCGCGCGGCCGAGTCGATGACCGCCTGTCGCCGCGCGGCGTCGAGAGCGTCCGCACCGGCTGTGCGCGTGGGTGCGCGCGCGGGCGCAGACGCGAGCGCATCGGCGCGCAGCGCGTCGATGCGACGCAGCTCATCGACGGTGAAGCGTCGCGGCAGCAGCGCGTTGACGACGACGCCCGCCAGCTCGCGCCCGAGCGCTCGCCGCAGGCCGGCCTGCAGCTCGAGTACCTCGGTCACCGCCATCTCCGTGCCCAGCGCGACCGCCAGATATGCCGTCTGCGCGGGGCTCTCCAGCAGCTCCTGCACCTGGCGCGTGTGTGCGGCGATCGGACCCACGCGCGCGATCGCGCCGAACGTGTGCGGCGAGCTGAGCATGCCCAGCGCGTGCCCGGTCGCGGGCGCGTCGAGCACGACCAGGTCGTGGCCGCGAGAGCCGCCGCGCCGGCCCCGGCCGCGGGTCAGTTGCCAGATCTTGACCATTGTCACCAGCTCCTTCGCGCCCGGCGCCGCCGCGGCGAAGTACTGGAAGGTGCCGCTAGAGGCGAGCACGCGCCCAGACACGCGACCGCCGAGCGCTTGCAGCCACTCCAGCAGCGCACGATCGGGGTCGATCGAGATGCTCGATAGGCCCTCCGTCAGCTTGCGCTCGACGCCCGGCTGTGCGGGCGCCAGCCCGAACAGGCCGGGCAGCCGGCTCTCCTGGCCGACCTCGACCACGATCGCTCGTCGCCCACTGCCCGCCGCCGCGAGGCCGGCGGCGGCGGCGATCGTCGTCTTGCCGACGCCTCCCTTGCCGGTGATCACGAGCAGCCTACGGTCGAGGACGGTTTGCATCGCGCTGGCAGTGTCTCTGAAAATGAGAAAGCGGACGGCGGGACCTACAATCGTGCGCATGAGCGCACCCGCGGCCACCGATATCGACGCGCTGATCGAGTACGACCGCGATGGCCTGGTGCCGTGCATCGTGCAGGACTGGAGTAGCGGCGAGGTGCTGACGCTCGCGTACATGAACGAGCAAGCGCTGCGCCGCACCCGCGAGACGGGCGAGTTGCACCTGTGGAGTCGCTCGCGCGCCGAGCAGTGGCACAAGGGCGCCACCAGCGGCAACGTGCAGAGCGTGCGCGCCCTGCGCTTGGACTGCGACGGAGACGCGCTGCTCGCGCTCGTGGAGCCCGCCGGCCCGGCGTGTCACACGGGCGAGCGGACCTGCTTTCACCGCGGCGAGCTCGACCGAGGGGCTCCATATGAGACGCTGCCGACGCTCGAGCGCACCGTCGAGACGCGCGCGCTGGAGCGCCCACACGGCTCCTACACGGTCGAGCTGCTCGACGATCCCAAGCGGATCGGTGAGAAGGTGATGGAGGAGGCCGAGGAGGTCGCGCGCGCCGTCCGCGAGGAGTCCGACCGGCGCGTGGACGAAGAGGCGGCCGACGTCCTGTACCACCTGCTCGTGCTCGTGCACAGCAGGGGACGCTCGCTCGCGGATGCCGAGCGGGTGCTCGATGGCCGTCGCTCCTAGCGCCGTTGGGGCGAGCGCCGTGAGCGTCACGCCCACCCTGCGGGAGGCGTCCGAGCTTGCGCGCACGTACAACCTGATCGCCCTGCGCTGCAGCTTCATCGAGGACTGCGAGACGCCCGTGTCGGCGTTCCTGAAGCTGCGCGCGCTCGCGCCTGGCGGTCCGGCGTTCCTGCTCGAGTCCGCCGAGCAGGGCCAGCGCGTGGGGCGGTGGTCGTTCATTGGCTTCCGCCCTCGAAGCGTGCTGCGCTGGACGCTCGCGGACGGCGGCGATCCCTACTCGCTCGCGGCCGAGCACGTCGCGCGCTTTCGCCAGGCGCCGATGTCAGAGGAGGCGCCGCCGTTCACCGGCGGCGCCGTCGGCTTCTTCGGCTATGACCTCGTGCGTGCGATCGAGCCGCTCGGCGACCCTCCTGGGGCGCCTGGCTCGGATCCGCTGGCGCTGCCCGACATGGCGCTGATGCTGTCCGACGCGTTGGTCGTGTTCGATCATCTCAAGCACACCGTCACGATCCTCGCCAACGCCGACCTGCAGGCCGAGCCCGATGTCGAGCGCGCCTACGAGGCCGCCGAGTCCACGATCGGCGAAGTGCGCCGCGCGCTCGCCGGCCCCGTCCCGCGCGGCGAGTCGGCGAGCGGGCCCCATCCACCCGCGCGAGCGACCCCGTCGTTCGAGTCGAACATGTCGCGCGAGCGCTTCGAAGCGATGGTGGCGCGGATCGTGGAATACATCTACGCCGGCGACGCCTTCCAGGTCGTGCCCTCGCAGCGCTGGTCGGCGCCGGTGCCGGTGGAGGCCTTCTCGATCTACCGCGGCCTGCGCGCGGTCAACCCGAGCCCGTACATGTACTACCTGGACTTCGGCGATTTCCAGGTCGCAGGCGCCAGCCCCGAGCCGCTGTTGACGGTCACCGGGCGTCACGTCAGCACCAAGCCGATCGCGGGGACCCGCCCCAGGGGAGCGAGTCCGGAGGAGGACCGGCGCATCGCTCAGGAGCTGCTGGCCGACGAGAAGGAGCGCGCGGAGCACGTAATGCTGGTCGACCTCGGCCGCAACGACCTCGGTCGCGTGTGCGAGTACGCCAGCGTGAAGGTCGACGAGCTGATGGAGATCGAGACCTACAGCCACGTCATGCACATCGTCTCCTCCGTCTCGGGCACGCTGCGTGAGGGAGTCGGCGCGATGGACGCGCTGCGCTCGGTGCTGCCGGCGGGGACGCTGTCGGGCGCGCCAAAGGTGCGCGCGATGCAGATCATCGACGAGCTCGAGCCGGTCAAGCGCGGCGGCTACGGCGGCGCGATCGGCTACCTCAGCTACGCCGGCGATCTCGACACCGCGATCCACATACGCACGGTCGTCGTCAAGGACGGCGTCGCGCACGTGCAGGCCGGCGGCGGCACGGTCGCCGACGCCAAGCCCGAGTATGAGTACGAGGAGTCGGTCGCGAAGGCGCGCGGGGTGCTGCGCGCGGTGGAGCTCGCCTGCGAACAGCCCGACTGGGCGTGAGCGATGCGCGTGCTCGTCATCGACAACTACGACTCGTTCACCTACAACCTCGTCCAGTACCTGGGCGAGCTGGGGGCACAGGTGCACGTGGTTCGCAACGACCGCGCCAGCGTGCGAGAGCTGCTCGGCGGCTCCTACGAGCGCTGCGTCGTCTCGCCGGGTCCGTGCACGCCCGATCAGGCGGGGATAACGCTGGAGGTCGTGCGGCGGATGCCGGAGGCGGGGGTACCGACGCTGGGGGTGTGCCTCGGACACCAGGCGCTCGCGCAGGCCTTCGGCGGGCGCTGGAAGCTGCACACGCCGGTGCACGGCAAGGCGACGAGCATCGAGCACGACGGGCGCACGATCTTCGCGGGGCTGTCCTCGCCGCTGACGGTGGGGCGCTACCACTCGCTGGTCGTAGACGCTGAGCTGCCCGACTGCCTGGAGCAGTCGGCGAGCGGCGACGGCGTGGTGATGGGCGTGCGCCACCGCGAGCTGCCCGCGGAGGGCGTCCAGTTTCACCCGGAGTCGGTGCTCACCGAACAGGGCCGCGAGCTGCTGGGGAACTTCCTGGAGCGCCCGGCCTAGTCCGATGCCCAACGCGATCCTGACCCGCGCGATCGACGCGCTCGCCTCCAGGCGCGACCTCAGCGCGCAGGAGACCGCGGAGGTGCTCGCGCAGATCATGCACGGCGAGGTCTCCGAGACGCAGATCGCCGGGTTCCTGATCGCGCTGAGGACCAAGGGGGAGACCGTGCAGGAGATCGCCGGTCTCGCGCGCACGATGCGGGCTCTGGCCGCGCGCGTGCCGAGCGAGCGCGAGGACCTGCTCGACACGGCCGGCACTGGTGGCGGGCGCAGCAGCTTCAACGTCTCCACCACCGCCGCGCTGATCGCCGCGGGCGCGGGCTGTGCGGTGGCCAAGCACGGCAACCGCTCGGCCACCAGCAGATCCGGCTCGGCCGACCTGCTGGAGGCACTGGGCGCCCGCATCGACCTGCCGCCGCAGGCGGTCGCGGCCTGCATCGACGAGGCCGGCTTCGGATTCATGTTCGCGCCCGCGCACCATCAGGCGACCCGCTTCGTGATGCCCGTCCGGCGCGAGCTGGCGGTGCGGACGATCTTCAACCTGCTCGGGCCGCTGACCAACCCTGCGGGCGCGCGCCGCCAGCTGATCGGCGTCTCCGACGCGAGCTTTCTGGAGACGATCGCCGGGGCGCTCGCGCACCTGGGCGTAGATCGTGCGCTGGTGGTGGCCGGCGAGGACGGGCTCGACGAGGTCTCGGCCAGCGCGGGCACGCAGGTGGTCGAGGTTAACGGCGCGGAGCTCCGTCGCTACGTGCTGCACCCGGCCGAGGTCGGCATCGAGCTGCCCTCCGGCTCGTCGGCCGCGCAAGGCCCGCCCGGGGGAACGCCCGCGCAGAATGCGGCCGTCACGAGGGCGATTTTGGAGGGTCCCGCCCGCCCGCGCACGTCCGCCGGCGCTCCCGCGGGAGAGGCGCTGGCGGTGATCAACGCCGGCGCCGCGATCTACGCGGCCGGCGGCGCCGACTCGATCGCCGAGGGCGTGCAGGCGGCGCGCGCCGCGCTCGCCGACGGGCGGGCGGCAGCCGCGCTCGAGCGCTACGTGCAGGCGAGCCACAGACACGTGGCGGCCGAGGAGGTCGGATGAGCCCGCCGGCGAGCACCGTGCTCGAGCGCATCCTCTCGGAAACCCGCGAGGAGCTAGAGCGCCGCAAGCGCGACCTGCCGCTGGCGGCGCTGCGGGCGGCGCCGCCAACCGACGCTCGGCCGAATGCGGGCGAGCGCCGCTTCCGCGAAGCGCTGCGCGCCCCGGACGTGGGGGTGATCGCCGAGTTCAAGCGCCGCTCGCCGTCGGCGGGGCGGCTGCACGATAGCCCCGATCTGGTCGGGATCGTCGAAGCGTACGAGCGTGGCGGCGCGGTCGCCATCTCGATCCTCACCGAGGGCCCCAACTTCGACGGCGCCCTCGAGGATCTGCGCGCGGCGCGCGCCGTCAGCGGGCTGGCGCTGCTGCGAAAGGACTTCGTAGTCGACCCCTACCAGCTGCACGAGGCGATCGCCGCCGGCGCCGACGCGGTGCTCCTGATCGTCGCCGCCCTCGATCAGCGGGATCTGGCATCGCTTCACGACGGGGCGCGTGCGATCGGCCTGGACGTGCTCGTCGAGGTCCACGACCGCGAGGAGCTGCGTCGCGCGCTCGACGTCGGCGCCGACATCCTCGGCATCAACAACCGCGATCTCAGGGACTTCAGCGTCGACGTTCAGCGCACGGAGTCGTTGATGAGCGAGGTGCCCAGCGGTGTGACGGTGGTGTCCGAGTCGGGCATCGCCGGCGCGCAGCAGATGCGACGTCTGCGCGAGCGCGGGGTGCACGCCGTACTAGTTGGCGAGTCGCTGATGCGCTCGCCCGATCCCGCCGCCGCTCTGGCGGCGCTGCGATCGCAGCGCTCTGAGAGTATTCCGGCGCCTGAGAAGATTTAGACGAAAGCGCACGCAGCTTTAGATGGCGTTGATCGCCGCCGATCATCCTTCCCGCAATGAAGCGAACGTTCCTGATCCCGTTCATCTCGGCGCTGCTCGGCGGCGGCGTGGTCGTCGCGGTCGTTGCCGCGGCCGGTGGGCTCGGCGAAAGCAAAACGACGACGGTCACGACCGTCCAGGCGCAAGCTCTGCCCGCGGCCCCGTCGAACGCCTCCCAGCGAACCGGCGGGCTCTCACCGCACGAAGCGTACGTGCGCGACGCCCCCGGAGTTGCGTTCGTGACCTCGACGGTCTTGCAGAAGACCGAATCGCCGTTCCTGTTCGGACAGGAAGGAACGAGCCAGGATGAGGACACGGGGTCGGGCATCGTGATCAACGCCGACGGCACGATCCTGACCAACTACCACGTCGTTGAGAACGCGATCAAGGTCACCGTCAGCTTCGAAAAAGGCAAGTCGGTCGAAGCCCAGGTCGTCGGCAAGGACCCCTCCAACGACCTCGCGATCCTGCGCATCCACACCGACGGCTTGACGCTGCACCCGTTGACGCTGGGCGACTCGAGCACCGTCCAGGTGGGCGACCCCGTGTACGCGATCGGCAACCCCTTCGACCTCCAGCGCACGTTGACGACGGGCGTGATCTCGGCGCTGCAGCGACAGATCACGGCGCCTAACGGCTTCACGATCGACAACGTGCTGCAGACGGACGCGCCGATCAACCCCGGCAACTCCGGCGGTCCGCTGCTCAACACGGCCGGTGAAGTGATCGGCATCAACTCCCAGATCGAGACCGGCGGCAGCGGCGACGGCAGCGTCGGCATTGGCTTTGCCGTCCCGATCAACACCGCCAAGTCCGAGCTCGGCGAGCTGGAGAAAGGCGGGACCGTGCGCGGCGCGTACCTCGGGCTGACCTCGCTCACCGTCGACGGGTCGCTGTCGGCGCTGAACCTGCCGGTGAAGAGCGGTGCGCTGGTGCAGAGCGTGGAGCCGAACACCGCAGCGGCGAAAGCGGGCATCCACGGCGGGTCGGTCTCGACAAACACCGAAGACGGCCAGGTGGCCGTCGGCGGCGATGTGATCGTCGGCATCGACGGCAAGAGCGTCGGCGGCTCGGAAGAACTCGCCAACGACATCGAGGAAAAGAAACCCGGTAACACGGTCTCGATCGAACTGTGGCGCGCGGCGGGCAGCGGCAAATACGAAAAACTGACGGTGCACGCGACGCTCGGCCAGCGGCCGAACTCGGTGCCCAACCCGACGACGCCCGAAGGCTAGCCGCGCGCGAGGCGAGAGCGGCGGCCCGCTACCGTGGGGTCTGTGTCAGCGATCCCGCAACAGCCGGGGACTGTCGAGCCCGTCGTGGCGGCCGATCGCGCGACGTTCGCAGCGGCCCCGCCGCGCGTGAAGATCTGTGGCATCACCAACCTCGCCGACGCCGAGCTGGCGGCGGGACTCGGAGCGTGGGCGCTGGGGATGATCTTCTACGAGGGCTCGCCACGCAGCTGCTCGCAGGCCGAGGCGCAGCTGATCGCCGCGGCGCTGCGCCGCCGCGTCGAGCTGTGCGGGGTGTTCGTGAACGCGCCGCTGGAGGAGATCGTGCGCATCGGCGAGCAGCTGGGCCTGACCCTGATCCAGCTGCACGGCGACGAGGGTCCGTCGTTCTGCTCGGAGGTGCGCCGCAGAACCGGCGCGCGCGTGATCAAGGCGGCGCAGGTGTCGGGGTCCGGCGAGTTGAGAGATCTCGAGCGCTTCCATGTCGACTTCCATTTGCTCGACGCACACGCGAAGGCCAGCGCCCGGCAGGGCCTGCGCGGGGGGACGGGGGAGACGTTCGACTGGGAGCTCCTGCGCGAGCGCCGATCGAAGGTGCCGCTGATCCTCAGCGGCGGGCTGAGAGCGGAGAACCTCGCCGCGGCGGTGGCCGCCGCCCATCCGTATGCGGTGGACAGCGCGAGCGGCACGGAGGCCGCTCCGGGTCACAAGGACCCGGACAGGCTGCGCGCGTTCTTCGATGCGCTTGAGGGTGTCGCGCTCGGGAGCCCCGCGTGAGCGCCGCCAGCGCGACGCTCGAGCACCGCTTCGGACCCTACGGCGGGCAGTTCGTTCCCGAGACGCTGATGCCGGCGCTGGCGGAGCTCGAGCGTGCGTGGCTGGCC
>Ga0302325_10012377_pt1 | contig 18302 bp, 13 predicted proteins | sample Palsa_T0_2_FD_201948 | JGI IMG/M metagenome (GOLD analysis project Ga0302325, IMG submission 201948) | Peat permafrost microbial communities from Stordalen Mire near Abisko, Sweden - Palsa_T0_2 | ecosystem: Environmental > Terrestrial > Soil > Palsa > Peat permafrost | place: Sweden: Abisko...
CGGCCAGCCAGTAAAGGCCGCCGTCGATCGCCGCGCGGAAGACGAACCACTTGGCGAAGAACCCCGCTGTGGGCGGTATGCCCGCCAGCGACAGGAGAAACAGCGAGAAGGCGAGCGCCGCGGCGGGGTGTCGCTTTCCCAGGCCCGAGAGATCGTCGTAGGTCACGGCCTCCCGGCCGCGGCTACCGCACAGAATGAGCGCGCCGAAGGCTCCCGCCGTCGAGGCCGTGTAAGCGAGCATGTAAAAGAGCACGCTCCCGGCGCCGTCGGCCGGTACGCGCATCATGGCCGTCACCCCGAGCAAGGCGTAGCCCGCGTGCGCGATGCTCGAGTACGCGAGCATGCGCTTGACCGACTCTTGCCGTCCGGCGACCAGGTTCCCCACCGTCATGGTCAGCAGCGCCAGCGTAGCCATCACCGGCGGCCAGCCGCTGGCCCACGACTCCCAGGTCGGATCCCCGAAGCACAGCACCAGCACGCGCAGCAGCATGGCGAAAGCGCCGGCCTTCACCGCCACGGCCATGAACGCCGTTCCCGCGGTCGGCGCACCCTCGTAGGCGTCCGGCGTCCAGGAGTGGAAAGGCACAGCGCTCACCTTGAAGAGGACGCCCACCAGCACCAGCACTCCGCCGACGACCAGCAGGGGATTGTGCGCGGCCCCCGTCTGCGCCGCGTTGCCGATGCCCGCCAGATCGGTGTGCCCCGTCGCCCCGTAGATCAGCGCGAAGCCGTAGACCAGGATGGCGGCGGCAAAGGACCCGAGGAGAAAGTACTTCAGCGCCCCCTCGGCCGAGCGCGGGTTGGATCGGCGGAAGGCGGTCATTGCGTACGCGCCGATGCTCATCGTCTCCAGGCCGAGGAAGAGCGTCAGCGCGTCTCCGGCCGCGGCCAGCACCATGGCTCCGAAGCTCGCGAAGAGGAGCAGCGTATAGAACTCCGGATGATCGAGGTTGTGCTCGGGCAGGTAGCCGCCCGCGAGGAGCGCCGCCAGACCCCCGCCCAGGCAGAGGATCATGTCGAAGAAGAGCGTGAAGCGATCGATGAGGAGCCAGGGCGCCAGCGACGCCGCCTCGGGCAGATTGTCGACGCCGAACAACCACACCCCACCGGCGAACGCGGCGCCGGCGAAGAGGACCATGGCCGTCCCGAGGGCGAGACCTCCGTGGCGCAGGGAGAACACCTCCACCAGCATGAGCAAGAGGACGCCGACGCCGACGACGCCGAGGGGGGAGAGCGCGAGGACGATAGGCATGGTCTAGTGCCCTTTCGGGGCGTCGGGACGGCGAGGGGCCAGCTTGATGGCCCCCTCGTAGAAGGTCGGCGCGGGGTTCGCTTCCACGCGCGACTCGAAGTCGTCGGCCACCCGCGCCGCCGCGCCCTTGATCTGCGAGAGGAAGACGTTGGGAAAAAGGCCGATGACGAAGATCATCATCGTCAGCGGGGCGAGTGAGACGAGCTCTCGCGCCGACAGATCCGGCAAGCGGCGGTTCTCTTCGTGGGTGATCGGCCCGAAGAAGAGCTTCTGCACCACCATGAGCATGTAGATGGCGCCGAGCACCACCCCGATGGCCGCGCCCATGGCCTGCACGCCGGCGAAGCGCCCGAGGTGGGTCGACGTCGCCGTCCCGGTGATGACCATGAACTCGCCGATGAAGCCGTTGGTGCCTGGGAGCCCCACGCTGGCCAGCGTGGCGATCACGAAGAGCGCGGCGTAGACCGGCATGGGCTTGGCGAGGCCCCCGAAGTCCTCGATGTGGCGGGTGTGCCGGCGATCGTAGATGACCCCGAAGAGGAGGAAGAGCATGCCCGTCGAGACGCCGTGGTTGACCATCTGCAGGACGCCGCCCTCCAGCGACGCGGCGGTCAGTGCGAAGAGCCCCAGCATCACGTAGCCCAGGTGCGCGACCGACGAGTAGGCGATGAGGCGTTTCACGTCGTCCTGCTTCCACGCGCAGAGAGAGCCGTAGATGATGCCGCCGAGCACCGCCACGCCCGCCAGGTTGGCCGCGAACTCCGCACTGGCCTCGGGGAAGATGCCCATCGAGAAGCGCAGATATCCGTAGGTACCCATCTTGAGCATCACCGCGGCCAGGAGCACCGACCCCGCCGTCGGCGCCTCGGTGTGCGCGTCGGGCAGCCAGGTGTGCACCGGGAACATCGGCACCTTGATGACGAAGGCCAGGGTGAAGGCCGCCCACAGCCAGATCTGCACGTGCCGCGGCAGCATGAGGCGCTGCAGCTCGAAGTAGTCGAAGCTCGGCACGCCGCTGTTCGCCTGCGCGTAGGCGTAGGCCACGTAGAGGATGGCCCCCAGCATCAGCACCGATCCGAAGAACGTGTAGAGGAAGAACTTGACGGCGCTGCGGATGCGGTTCGCCCCGCCCCAGACGCCGATCATGACGTACATGGGGACCAGCATCACCTCCCAGAAGATGTAGAAGACGAAGAGGTCGAGCGCGAGAAACGACCCGAGCATCCCGCCCTCCAGCAAAAGCAGGGCGAAGCACCAGTCCTTGACGCGGGTCTGGATGGGGCCGAACGACGCGTAGGCGGCGATGGGGGTGATGAACACCGTCAGCAGCACCAGCCAGAACGAGATGCCGTCGATGGCCACGTGGTAGTGGATGCCGAAGCGCGGGATCCACACCACGTCCTCGTTGAAGTGATACCTGCGTCCCATGGGGATGCGCAGGAGCGGCAGCGACACCGCGAGGGTGGCCACCATCACCAGGACCGTGGTCCAGCGCAACGTCGCGTGAGACTGGCGCGGCATGAAGAGGATGCCGACGGCGCCGGCGATGGGAAGAAAGACGATCCAGCTGAGGAGGTGAGCCGCCTCGGATGGGACGGCCCCGTCGGACGTGGTGGCGGACGTCATCGGCCACATGCGCACGACGAAGAGCGCGAGCAGCCCGGCCATCGCCGCAATGGGGAGGCGCACGTTCCAGCCGTGCCGGCGAGGAACGACGGCGGCGACGGCCGCGGCAGCGACCACCGGCACACCGTTGTCCAGGAAGTAGGCCGCCAGGACGCCGGCGACGGCCAGAACGAAGAGCGTGGCGATCTGCCCCCAGCCCACCGCGACCGGCGCCTCCGGCTCGTGGGAGCCCGGAGCGTGGGGCGGGCTGTGCGACGTGTCGACGATGGCCATCGGTTGCCTCAGAGAGAGGACGTCGGCTCTTGCGGCCGCGCCAGGTGAATGGTCTTCGTCCTCACCAGCCCGAAGGAGTTGCGAACCTCGAGGTTCACGTTCTGCGACTTGCCCGGCTCGAGGTGAAGCTTCAGCGTGGTGTCACCGCCGAAGTCCTGCTTCTCCGGTTTGCCGTCGCCGTCGGCATCCCAGCGGTAGGCGTAGCCCACCCCGGGCGCGGCGGTGACCAGGTAGTCGTCGTTGCCGGCGTCGGCCACCGTGGCGTTGGGATGCGGCACGGCGAAGAACCAGCCGGCGAACGCTAGCCCGACCACCATCATTGCCGCGTAGACGTGCACCACGCCGTTCTGGAAGGCGCGCAGCACGGTGCCCGAGGCGGCGACCAGCAGCGCGGTGAGGCGCGCGAGAACGGCGTCGATGAGCGATTTGTCCACCGCCGACGCCGTCTCGGCCAGCGACTCCAGGGCGGCGATCACCGTCGCGTCGTAGAGCTCGTCGATGCGCCACTTGTCGAGGAGCAGGTGGTAAAGGCCGGGCTGAGTCTCCGCCAGACGTTGCGCCGGCGCGCCGCGCTTGGCGATGTAGACCCACCAGGCCAGCCCCGTGCCCACGACGAAGGCCAGGAAGCCGCCGAGAGCGAGCGGCCACTCCAGGTGCTCGGCCCACGCCGCGTCGTGGCCGTTCTCGAAGACGACCGCGCGTTCCGTTGCCGCCTTGAACACAGGCTCGAGCCAGTGATCGAGGGGGCGCTCCTTGAAGATCCCGAAGCCGGGGTCGAGCACCCCCGCGAACAGCGAGAAGGCCGCCAGGATGATGAGCGGCACGGTCATCTGCCAGGGCGACTCGTGCGGCGGGTAACCGGGGGTCGCGAGATCCTCGTGGTGCGGGTGGTCGGCGTCGGCGCGTGCGTCGTCCGCGTCCGGCTCGGCCGCCTGCGCCGAGGTGAGCTGGGCAGCCGCCACCTCGCGCCGCGCGAGGAGCGAAGGACGCCCGATGCTCCAGCCCTTGAAGTCCCCCCAGAAGGTGAGGAGATAGAGGCGGCACATGTAGAAGGCAGTGAGCAGAGCGGCGAGCACCGCCGTGGCGTAGAGCACCGGGCCGATCCACTGCGGCGGCGCGTAGGTGGTCATCTTCTGCACGAGACCCAGGCCATCCTCGGGGTTCACCGTCCGGTCGACGAAGGCGCGGTAGAGGATCTCGTCCTTGGAGAAGAAGCCGCTGGTGAGCGGGAAGCCGATGATGGCCGCCGTCGCCGCGGCGAAGCTGAGGTGCGTCAGTGGCAGCCACTTGCGCAGCCCACCCATGTTGCGCACGTCCTGGGCCTTGTCGTCGTCGTGGATGCGGGCGTGCATGGCGTGAATGACCGAGCCCGCGCAAAGAAAGAGACAGGCCTTGAAAAAGGCGTGGGTGAACACGTGGAAGAATCCAGCCGTGAAGGCCCCCACACCGACGCCGAGGAACATGAAGCCGAGCTGACTGATGGTGGAGTAGGCCAGCACCTTCTTGATGTCGTTCTGCACCACGGCGATGGTCGCCGCGAAGAGCGCGGTCCCCGCTCCCACGATGGCGATCATCATCATGGTGAAGGGCGACAGGACGAAGACGAACGACAGCCGGCAGATGAGGTAGATGCCGGCGGTGACCATGGTCGCCGCGTGGATGAGGGCGGAGACCGGCGTGGGGCCGGCCATGGCGTCGGGGAGCCACACGTAGAGGGGGATCTGCGCGCTCTTGCCGGTGCACCCGAGGAGCAGCGCCATGCCCACCGCGGTGGCCGCGCTGACGGTGACCGGATGATTGAGAAAGGCCAGAACCCCCTGGTAGTGTCCGCCGCCGAGCGGCCACACGTGCACGCGGTAGGCGTCGCCCGGGTGCAGCAGGTTGGTAGCGCCGTTGGCGATCCCGTTCCAGTCGAGCGCTCCGGTGTATTCGACCAGGAGAAACATCGCGCAGAGAAGACCGAAGTCGCCGACCCGGTTGGCGATGAAAGCCTTCTTGCCCGCCGCGGCGTTGGCCGCGTTCTCGTACCAGAAGCCGATGAGCAGGTACGAGCACAGCCCCACCCCCTCCCAGCCGACGAAGAGGAGCGGGAGGTTGTCCGCCAGGATGAGGACCAGCATGGCGAAGATGAAGAGGTTCAGATAGGCGAAGAAGCGCGCGTAGCTCTTGTCCGTGTCCATGTACGAGGTGGCATAGAGGTGGATGAGAAAGCCCACGCCGGTGACGATGAGCATCATCACGCCGCTCAGCTGATCGATGCTGAACTTGGCCTCGATGGGGACGCTCGCGCCGCCGTGGCCGCCCGTCGTGTGCATCCACTCCCAGGCGGTCCACACCAGCTTGACGTGGGCGCCCTTGTCCTCGTTGGAGAGCTGCGCCAGGCTGAAGAAGGCCAGCACGGAGGCGACGAAGCTGACCCCCACGGCGCCCAGTGCCATCAGGCGGACGGCGCGTTTGCCGAGGCGGTTGCCCCAGATGCCGTTGACGAAGGCGCCGAGCAGGGGCATCCCGAGGATGACCGCGATGAGCACGTAGTCGTTCGGCGAGGGAAGCAGCGAGCGCATGGACGCGTTCCTCAGTTCTTGAGCAAGTCGGCCTCGTCGGACCGGACGGTGCGACGCAGGCGGTAGAAAGCCAGGACGATGGCCAGCCCCACGGCCACCTCGGCGGCCTCGGCGGCGATGATGAAGAAGGCGAACACCTGGCCGGTGTGGCTCTGGCCGACGTAGTTCTGCCCCAGGCCGCGCGCGAGGCGCGAGCGGTTGAAGGCCACCAGCGCCAGGTTCGAGGCGTTCAGCATCACCTCGATGCTCATGAGCGTCACCAGCACGTTTCGCCGCACGAGAAAGCCCACCCCGCCGATGACGAAGAGGAGCGCGCTGAGGACGACGTAGTGCTCGGCGGGGATCACGACGCGCCTCCCTTCGGCGGGACTGCGGGCGCGGCCGGATTGGCCGGCTCGTGCAGATGAATCTCGTGGCTGAAGACGCCGGAGGTCGCGCTGGGGAGCAGCGCGCGCGCCGTCTCCACGGGGTAAGGGATGCGCCGCAGGTCGAGCTCGCTCTTGGACAAGGACTTCTGTCCCTGACGGCCGCGCGCGACCGCGAGGGCGCCCACCACCGCCACCATCAGCAGGCTGCTGGAGAGCTCGAAGGGAACCAGCGCGTCGGCGAAGAGCGCGCTCCCGAAGGCGTCGATCCCGCCGAAGCTCGCGTCCGGCTGGGGCATGGGCAGCACGCGATGCGCCTCGTGCGCCGCCGCCACCACCCGCCAGAGCACCGCCAATCCCGCCAGACCGAAGAGCCCCCCGCCGAAAGTGCGCGCGGCGATCCCCCGCCGGTCGCTGGGCGTCGAGGCGCTCGGCCCGAGTAGCATGATGACGAAGAGAAAGAGGATGACGATGGCGCCCGCGTACACGATGAGCTGGATGGCGGCGAGAAACTGCGCGTGCAGCGCCAGGAAGAGCCCTGCCACGCTGAGGATGAGGAGGAGCAGCCCCATCGCCCCGCGGATGGGGTTCTTGGAAGCCACCACGCCCAGCGCTCCCCCCAGCGCGAGGAGCGCGCAGGCGTAGAAGTAGAGGGTGCCCATGGCGGTCACTGCCAGGGCTCCACGGAAAGGACGGCCTTGTCGCGCGGGCGCTCGCCGCGCACGCACGCTTCGAGCTCGGGGCGGAACTTCTGGATGAACGCGAGCGCCGGCATGGCGGTCCCCTCTCCGAACGCGCAGATGGTGTTGCCCATGATGCCGTTGGCGATGTCGTGCAGCCCGTCGAGCTCGGCCCGGCTGGCCTGCCCGTCGAGCAGCTTGGTGGTCACGCGGAGCAGCCACGCGCTGCCCTCGCGGCACGGCGTGCACTGCCCGCAGGACTCGTGCGTGTAGAACTGCATGAGGTTCTGCAGGCACCACACCGGGTCGGTCCCCTGGGCGATGACGGTCACGCAGCAGGTGCCCAGCATGGTCCCGCACAAGCGCATGGTCTCGACGCCCAGCGGAACGTCGAAGACGCTCTTTCCGTCGTACGGATGCAGCGGGGACTTGGGGTCCGGCGCCTTCACCAGCTCCTCCGGACGGAGAATCGGCGTCGACGATCCGCCGGGGATGACGCAGAGGATGCCCCGATCGCCCTGGACACCACCGCCGACGTCGTAGATGAGCTCGTTCAGCGTGGGGCCCACCGCCAGCTCGACGATGGCGCCTTTCTTCACGTGACCGTTGACGCCGTAGAGGCGTACGCCGCCGTCGCCGATGGAATGGAGGAGAGAGAGCTTGCTGAACGCCTCGCAGCCCATGCCGAAGGCGGTCGGCACGACCGCGAGGGTCTCGAGGTTGTTCACCGTGGTCGGGCAGCCGAAGGCGCCGGCGTTGGCCGGGAAGGGGGGCTTCATGCGCGGCTCGCCGCGGCGGCCCTCCAGCGAGTTGAGCATCGAGGTCTCCTCGCCGCAGATGTACGCCCCAGCGCCGGAGTGCACGTGGACCTCGATGGCGTGGTCTTTCCCGAAGGGCGTCTTGCCGAGATAGCCTTTGAGGCGGGCCTCCCGGATGGCCCCTTCCAGGCGGGCCTTGGCGAGGTGCAGCTCGTCGCGCACGTAGATGTACGCGATGTGGGCGCCGATGCCGTAGCAGCCGATGATGCACCCCTCGATGCAGGCGTGGGGGTTCTCCTCCATCAGCGTCCGGTCCTTGTGCGTTCCGGGCTCCCCCTCGTCGGCGTTGACCACGAGGTAGTGCGGCTTCGCGCCGGGGACCCCGGCGCCGCTTGCGGTGCCGCTCGACGCACGTGGCATGAAGCTCCACTTCACTCCCATGGGAAAGCCAGCGCCCCCGCGACCGCGAATGTTGGCCTTCTTGGCCTCCTCCACCACCTGCTCGCGCGTCATCGTGGTGAGGACGCGGCGGGCGACCTGGTAGCCGTCGAGGTCGCGCTCGTAGACGCCGAGCGTCCAGCCCTGGGGCTTGCCGTAGGTGCGGGTCAGGTAATCCGTGCGCTTGAGCATCGATCTCGGCTCCGCCCTGTCAGCTGTCGGTCAGGTCTTTGAGGATCGCGTCGACGCGCTCGCGCGTGAGATTCTCGTGGTAGTCCTTGTCCACCTGCATCATCGGGGCGGTGCCGCAGCTCGCCAGGCACTCGGCGGTGCGCAGCGTCACCTTGCCGTCGGCGGTGGTCTCGCCGCAGTGGATGCCGAGGCGCTTCTCGCAATGCTCGATGACGTCGTAGGCCCCGCGGAGCGCGCAGGGGAGGGTGCGACACACCCAGACCTGGTGCTTGCCGACGGGGTGCTGGTTGAAGAGGGTGTAAAACGTGACGACGCCCTTCACGTGCGAAGTGGGAAGATCGAGCCGCTGCGAGACGAAGAGGATGGCGTCGTCGCTGACGTACCCGGCCTGCTCCTGACAGAGGTGGAGCAAGGGGAGCGTCAGCGCCATCTTGGTCGGGTAGCGTCCAACCATCTCTTGAAGCTTGCGCTCGCGGTCGGGGCTCAAAGCGAAGGGCATCGCGGGGCGGTCCTCGGATCCCGGCCCAACGGGGACCGTGGGGCGGGCATGGTGTGACGGCGGTCGCGCGGCGCGCTGAAGGGCCCGAAACCGGGGCGGAAAGTAGTGGCGAGGGTGCACGGGTGTCAAGCCGGGTCCGGCGACGACAAATCGCTTGAGGGCGATGATCGCGAACCTGTATCCTGCCTGCCGCGAGGTGCGCGATTGTTCTGCCCGAACTGTGGCACCAAAAACGCCGATACGGCGCAGCAGTGTGTGAAGTGCAGCTTCCAGATGAAGGGGGCTGCCGCGCCCAAGTTCAAGGGCACCATGTTGATGATGAACGCGCAGGCGCCGGTGGCTGCGCCGGGTGGCGGCGGGGCTCGTCCTCCCGGCTCGCCCGGAGCGAGCGGCGGTCCGCCCAGCAAGCTGAAAGGCACCATGGTTGGGGTCGCTCCGCCCACCGCCGGGGGGGCGCCGTCTCCCGTCGCCGTGCCGCCGGCCGCGGGGGGGCCATCTCCCGGGGCCTCTGTGCGCGCGCCCACGCCGGGACCCGCCTTTGGGTCCGGACCGCCGGCGCCGTACCAGCCCCAGACCGCGCCTCCTCAGGCCCATTCGCCGGGGGATCCCGCCGCGTCGGCCTACAATCCGCCGGTGGCCCAGCAGGGAGTAAACCCCCTCGGCGGCACCATGGCCGCCGATGTGGGCGCCTTCGCCGCTGCGTTCCCCATGGGACAGCCCAGGCCGAGCGCTCCCGCCGGGGGGTTCGGCGTGCCGGCCAACCCGCCCGCGCAGACCACCGCGGTCCCGGCGATGGGCGACTACGGTGCGCACCCAGGCCCTCCCCCAGGCTACGGGCAGCAACCGCCCGCGAATCCCTACGGTCCGCCGCCCCCGCTGCAGCAGCCGTCCTACGGGGATCCCCAGCAGTCGCCCTACGGGCAAGCGCTGGCGTACGGGCAGCAGCCGCCGCAGCAGGGCTACGGCCAGCCGCCTCCGGGATACGGGCATCCGCCGCCGCAAGGGTACGGCCCGCCGCAGCCGCCGCCGGGGTACGGGCAGCAGCCGCAGCAGGGCTACGGACAGGCGCAACCTCCGTCGGGCCTCTTGCAGCCCCAGCCACCGCCAGGCTACGGACAGCAGCCGCCGCAGGGTTACGGACAGCCGGGGCCCGATCCGGCGTACGGTCAGCAGCCGCCCGCCTACGGGCAGCCGGGGCCGGCTCCCTCGTACGGCCAGCAGCCGGGAGGCTACGGAGCGCCTCAAGGAATGATGCAGTACGGCCAGGGGCAGGGGGTCGTGCAGCCTCCGGGGCCGATGCTGGGAACCTTGCAGTCCGCCGGCAACTCGCCGGGGCCGAGCAAACGCAACGCCCTCATGACGTGGCTCGTGCCCGGCCTGGTCATCTTCGGCGGGTCGATCCTCTGCTCCATCCTCGCGGCGGTGATCGCCCCGGCCCTGGGATCGCTCTCGAGTCTCTTCTTCCTCGCCGGCGGGATCATGTACCTGCTCTCCGCCATCAAGATGGTGGGCGAGCTGAAGACGGTCACGCGAAACACGGCGTTTGCCTGGTGGCCCATCGTGGTGCCGCTCTACAACTACTACTGGCTGTGGATCCTCGTGCCGGCCGAGGTGGCCAAGGCCAAGCAGATGTTGGGGGTGCAGGCGCCGCCCCGGGGCATCGTCGTGTACGTGTTTCTGTGGCATTACGCGCTCGCGTCGGATCTCAACGACATGGCCCGGTGAAGAGGCGCGCCGGCGCTCTTCGCCGGCGCCCCACCGCACATGTTCTTCGACTCCAACCAGCTTCTGGTCTCGCTCATCGCCCTCGCCCTCACCGGGGGCGCGGGGACTGCCCTGGTCTTCTGGCGCTCGGGCGCACGCCGCCGCTCGCGCCGCTGGGGGAGCGTCGTTCTCTTCGTGTGCGCCTTCGCCGCTCTGCTCGCGTGGACGCGCTTCGGTAGCCGCCACACCGTGCAGGTCGACGCCGCCGGCGAACAGCCCTCCGACCCGCACCGGAAGAAGGTCGAGCAGCACCTGAACTTCCACTTCTCGGAGTTCTTTCACTACTACCTCGGCGCCAAGTACTTTCGCGAGGTCGGCTACGAGGGGCTCTACGACTGCACGGCCCTCGCCGACAGCGAGATCGCCGCCGAGGACCACGTGCGCCCGCGCATCTACGGATGGGTGCGCGACCTCGACGACGTGCTGACCGACAAGAGCTACCCCAGCGCCCTCGCCCATTGCCGCGACGAACTCAAGCCGCGCTTCACGCCGCAGCGCTGGGCGGCCTTCGAGGGGGACATCCGCGAGCTCCGCCGTCTCGCCGGCGACGACATGTGGCCCGGCCTGGTCTACGACGCGGGCTTCAATCCTCCGCCGAGCTGGGTGATCCTGGGATCCGCCCTGGCCAACGCCATCCCCATTCGCCTGGGCGGCACTCCGTCCTTCCTCTTCGCGACGGGGCTCGACCTGGCGCTGCTGCTGGTGTGCGCCTTCGCCCTGCGGTGGGCCTTCGAGGCTCCCATCGCGGCGGTCGCTGCGGTGTTCTTCGGCGCCACGTTCATCGCCTCCTACGGCTGGAACGGAGGCGCCTTCCTCCGCTACACTTGGCTGACCACGCTGGTGGTGGGCCTCTGCGCGTTGAAGCGCGGGCGATGGGCCATGGCCGGCGCCTTTCTGGCGGCGTCGACCTGCGATCGGGTCTTCCCCGCGGCCTTCGCGGTGGGAGCCATGGTGCCGCTGGCGTGGGGCGCCTTCGGCCGGCACTCCATGGAGGATCGTCGCGCGCTCGGGCGCTTCGCGGCGGCCTTCGCGGCCACCGCCGCCATCCTGGTGGCGCTGAGCGTCGTCGTCTTCGGCGTGGGGGCGTGGCGGGTCTTCGTTCTCCGCATCGGGCGGCACGGCGACGTCTACTTCGTGATGCACATAGGAATCAAGAAGGTGCTGACCTGGCGCGAGTGGGTCCCGGCCAAGAATTTCCACGGGCACACCGGACTGCAGGCCTTCCACGACTGGAACCTCCAGCTGCGCGAGACCTGGCGCTCGATGTGGCCGGTGTCCATCCCGCTGCGCATCGCCGTGGCCGTGGGGGCGGCTTTTGCCGGGCTGCGCCGGCGTCCCTACGAAGCGGGGCTGCTGTTCGGCGTGGTGGGGATGTTCTTCTTCAGCCTGCCGGCGAACTATTACTACGTGGTGCTGGCTCTCGTGCCGGCCGTCATGCTCTACGCGGCCATGACCGCCCCGTCGCGACCGCGCCGCCTGCAGGACTACGGACTCTTCGTGGGCTTTCTGGCCTTCTGGTGCCTGACCTTGCTCGCCCCGCGCATCTGGAACGACGCCATCGTCTTCGACTACGCCATCTGCCTCGCACTGGCCCTCTTCCTCGGCGTGTGGATCGCCGTGTGGGGCGAGCACACGCGCACCCTGCTCGGCCGCGTGGCGGGGGTCCGCGCCGGGGCCGCGACGCCGGTCACCCCAGGTACGTGATGGTCACGTGCCGCGGCTGCTCTTTCACGCGCGCCAGCCAGCGGAGCACGGCGGGAAACGGCGCCAGATCCAGTCCCCCCTCGTCCGCCACGTGGGTGTACGCGTAGAGCGCGATGTCGGCCACGGTGTAGCGCTCGCCGACGAAGAAGGTCCGCGTCGACAGGTGCCGGTCCATCACGCCGAGCGCGGCGCGCCCGAGGTCCTGCTTCTTCGCCAGCTGGACGCGATCGATCTTCTCCTCGGGCACGTGCTGCAGCCAGAAGCGGGGCGTCGCCACGTTCGGCTCGTGGCTGTACTGCTCGAAGAAGAGCCACTGGTAGACTTGCGCGCGCTCCCACGGATCGGCTGGCACCAGCGGCGATCCCTCCGCCACGAAGAGGAGGATGGCGTTCGACTCCGCCAGGCGCCGGCCGTCCCCCAGGTCGAGGAGGGGAATCCTCCCGTTCGCGTTCAGGGCGAGAAACTCCGGGGTGCGCGTCATGCCCGCGACGATGTCCTTCTGCACGAGCCGGAAGGGCTTGCCCAGCTGGTGCATCGCCAGCCGGCATTTGTAACCGTTGCCCGAGGGCAGATAGTCGTAGAGCGTCCAGGAACTCATGCGACGAGCCTAGAGCACCGAGCGCCGTCCGGGTCCTGGATCGTCATGGCGTCAACGGGCCCTACTGCACGACCGCCGGGGCTGCATCGACCGTGCTCGCCTTGTGCTGGCTGACGTTGTCGCCGTCGTCCTTGCGCAGCTCGAGGAACACGCCCGCCGACAGGACGGTCAGGCCGCCCAGAATGAGGAAGGCCTGGTGGATGCCCTGGATGAGCTGCGTCGAGGTCGAGTGAAAGCGGTCGGGAATGAACATGGCCGCCACCAGCGACGCCGTGGCGACGCCAAAGCTCATCGACATCTGCTGGGCGGTGCTGGCGATGGTGCTGGCCATGCTGGTCTGGCTCTCCGACACGTCGGCGTAGACCAGCGTGTTCATGCTGGTGAACTGCAGCGACTGGAAGAACCCGAAGGCGAAGGCCTGGACGACGATGAGCCACGCCGGCGTGCGCGGGTCGATGGTGGCAAAAAGGACGATGAGGAGGCCGATGGCGACGGTGTTGGAGAGGAGGACCCCGCGGTATCCGAAGCGCGTGAGAATGTAGGGCATGGTCATCTTGAGGCTCATGGCCGCGATGGGCTGCGGCATGATGAGGAGCCCCGACTGGATGGGGGTGTAGCCGAGGCCCACCTGGTAGAGGAGCGGCAAGAGAAAGGGCATGCCCCCCACCCCGAGGCGCGTCAGAAAGCTCCCGCCGATGGCCGCGCGCAGCGTACGGATGCGAAAGAGCCCCAGGCGGAGGAGCGGATGCGCGGCGGTGACGGCGTGGCGCCCGTATCCCGCGAGGAGGACCAGAGATACCGCGACGAGCGCCAGGATGGTCGCCGGGCGCAGCGTGTGCTCGCCGAAGACCTCCAGCACCCACGAGAGGAGCGCGACGCCCGAGCCGAAGAGCACCATGCCGACCACGTCGAGCGGAGCGGTGCCCTCGGCGCGGTAGTCCGGCAAGTGCCGGTAGACCATGTAGAGCCCGAAGAGGCCCATGGGAAGGTTGACGAAGAAGATCACCCGCCAGTGCAGCACCGACACGATGAAGCCCCCCACCAGGGGGCCGATCATGGGGCCGATGAGCGCGGGGACGGCGACGAAGCTCATCGCCCGCACCAGCTCGGACTTGGCGAAGGTGCGAACCATGGTCAGCCGCCCGACCGGCACCATCATCGCCCCGCCGCAGCCCTGGAGGACGCGGCAGCCCACCAGTACGTGGATGCTGTTGGAGATCCCGCAGAGGAGCGAGCCGAGGGTGAAGAGGGCGATGGCCGCCGAGAACACGCGCCGCGTGCCGAAGCGGTCGGCGACCCAGCCGCTCACCGGAATGAACACCGCCAGGCTGAGCGTGTAGCTGGTGAGCACCGCCTTCATGCTGAGCGGCGCCACGTGGAGCGCCGCGGCGATGGCGGGGATGGCGGTGTTGAGGATGGTGGTGTCGAGCGACTCCATGAAGAAGGCCACGGCGACCAGCCAGGGCAGGAGTCGCTTGACCGGGTCGGTCTGCGCCGGCGACGCGGTCAATGTCGGGCGTCGCCTCTCAGTAGCGAGGGACCGAGGGATCCACGTCGCGCGACCACGCCTCGATGCCGCCTTCCAGGTTGTACACCTGGGTGAAGCCCTCCTGGAGGAGCCGTTCGGCCGCGCTGCGGCTGCGCCCTCCGTGGTGGCAATGCAGGGCGATCGGGGCGTCCTTCCTCAGGCCGAAGAGGTACCGCTCGCTGGCGGCGTCGAGCTTCCGGGCCTGGGCGATGGAGGCGCGCGCGCGCTCGTCGTCGGGCCGCACGTCGAAGAGCTCGACCTTGCCGGCATCGAGCATCGCCTTCAGGGCCCTGGGATCGATGGGCTTGACGCGCGGCGGCTCGTTGGGGTTGTCGATGCGGAACGCGTGGCCCTTGGGGCCTTCCACGTAGTCCACGGTGACCCCGTCCGCACGGGCCGCGAACTCGCGCGCCACGTGCAGGACCACGCCGTTGGAGGACACCGCGAAGTCACCGGCCTCCGGCGGGCCGACGTAGAGGTCGCAGTTATACTGCGGGTCGATGTCGAGTCGCAGCACGTCTTCTCCCGCGTCCGCCAGCGCGTCCTGGAAAGCCTTGGCTGCGGCGGGCGTCACGGTCAGGCGGGGCGCCTTCAGCGGCTTGGGCTCCACGCCGAGGACCTTCTGGAGCTCGCCCTGCGCGTGCATTTCCTTGACGATGTCGCAGCCGCCGACGAACTGACCGTTCACGTAGAGCTGCGGGAACGTCGGCCAGCTGGAAAACTCCTTCATTCCTTCGCGGGCGGACTGGTCCTCGAGGATGTTGACGGTCTCGTAGTCGGAGGTCAGCTGGTTGAGGATGCCGACGACGGTGGCGGAGAACCCGCACGCCGGGAAATGTCGGTTCCCCTTCATAAAGAGGAGGACCTTCTTGGAATGGACGAGCGAGTCGAGCTCGGCGCGCCGTTGATCGGTGAGCGGCATGGTGCTTTTCCTTTGGCACGGAGCGCCGTTCTTCTCAAGGGGCCGCGAAGAGCTTGACGCGGGCGCCGGCCTGAGCCCTCCTTTCGGAGCCATGCCTCGTTCCACCGTGCCGTCGAGGGGCGAGTCCATGGGCCGCCGGCTCATGTTCGCGGCGGCGGCTGCGGCCATGGCACTTTGCGCTGGCTGCCGCGACTCCGGGGCGCCCGCCGGTGGGGCCGCGCCGCCGGCCGATCCGCAGACGTGCACACGCATCGGCCAGACCTGCGAGTTCAGCCCCAACAAGCTCGGGTCCTGCGTCCTTCGCGACAACTGCACGCAGGACTGCCTGGTCTGTCAGTCGCAGCACTGAAGCGTCGGCTGGCGCGCGCCTACGGACGACCTGCTCCCCGGGCGGGTGGCGGGCCTTCCCCATGGGGGCTGGCCGGCTGCCCGGCTCAGGTCTTCGACGCAAATTCTCACACGTTGAAGCGGAAGTGCATCACGTCGCCGTCGCGCACCACGTAGTCCTTGCCCTCGATGGCGAGCTTGCCGGTCTCCCGGGCCCTGGCCTCGCCGCCGAGCTTCACGTAGTCCTCCCACCAGATGACCTCGGCCTTGATGAAGCCCTTCTCGAAGTCCGTATGGATGACGCCCGCCGCGCCGGGTGCCTTGGTGCCGCGGCGGATGGTCCAGGCGCGCACCTCGGGCTTGCCGGAGGTGAAGTACGTGATGAGGCCGAGGAGCTCGAAGCCGGTGCGGATCACGGTGTGCAAGCCAGGCTCGGCGAGGCCGGCGCTGGCGAGAAACTCGGGCCGATCGGCGGCGTCGAGCTCGGCGATCTGGGCCTCCAGGGCGGCGCAGATGGGGACGACGAGGGCGCCCTCGGCCTGGGCCAGAGCTTTCAGCGCCTGGTAATGGGTGTTGGCGTCCAGATGGGCCAGCGACCCTTCGTCGACGTTGGCGATGAAGAACGTCGGCTTGGCGGTGAGAAGGTGCATCTCCCGTACGATGCCCGGCGCTTCGGCGTGGTCGGGGAGGGGGAAGGTCCGCGCCGTCTTGCCCTGGTCGAGGTGCCGCGCGAGCGCATCGCACAGGTCGACGGCCAGCTTATCGAGCGGGTTGTTGGCCTTTAGCATCTTGCGCGAGCGATCGCCGCGCTTCTGCACGGTGTCGAGGTCCCTCAGGCAGAGCTCCGTCGTGACCGTGGCCACGTCGGCCACCGGATCGACCCGGTTCTCGACGTGGATGACGTTGCCGTCGTCGAAGCAGCGAGCGACCTGCACCACCGCGTCGACCTCGCGGATGTGCGAGAGAAACTGGTTACCGAGCCCCTCGCCCTTGTGGGCTCCGCGCACCAGCCCGGCGATGTCGACGAAGTCGATGGTGGCGGGCACGATGCGCTCGGAGTGCACCACGCCGTCGAGCGCCTGGAGACGCGCGTCGGGCACCGAGACCACGCCGACGTTGGGCTCGATGGTGCAGAAGGGATAATTCGCGGCCTCGGCCTTGGCCGAGGAAAGCGCGTTGAACAGCGTCGACTTGCCGACGTTGGGGAGGCCGACGATTCCAACGGAGAGACCCATGGGTAGGGGGCCGCACTTAACACGAGATGGCGTCGGGCTCCAGGCTGCCGTCGGGTCATACTTGCGTCCGTGAAGCGCCGGCTCTGGCTCGTCCTCTTCCTCGCCCTGGGTGGTGTCGCCGCTTGGCTGGCCATGCCTGCGCCGCGCGCGGAGAGCGGGCCGCTCGCCTCCGCCGCCCTGAACGGCACGAGGCTGCCGCTGGAGGGACGCGCGGCTTGCCTGGCCGCCGCCGTGGATGTCGCGCGTGCGTGGCTGGACCAGCCGGTGGCGGTGGTGGTGGAGGGAACGCGCGTGGTCAGGACGCGCGAGCAGCTCGGCGCGCGCCTCGACGCCGTGCACCTCGAGGCCCTGGTCGGACAGGTGGTGGACCCGCACAGCGCGCTCCGCGGCACGCACGCGCGCGACAAGCCGGGGACTCCGCTGGAGCTGGCCGTGCCTTACATCGTGGACCTCCCCGCCGCGCTCGGCGCGTTGCTCCAGATGAAGGACGAACTCGACGTCCCTGCGCTCGACGCGCGCTACGACTTCCGGAATAGGGAGCTGTCGCCCGACAAGCCGGGCCGACGGGTCGATGCCTGGGCCACCCTGGCGCGCGTGGACGACGCCTTCGCGCGCGGGGAAGGGAGCGTCACTGCGGTGGTCGAGGCCGTGTCCGCGCATCGCACCGGGGCGCAGCTGGCGGGGGTGTCGACCGACGCCGTGCTGGGCTGGTTCGAGACCAAGTATGCGCGCGACCTGAAGCACGCGGCGCGGAGCTACAACCTCGCGCTGGCCGCGTCCAAGCTGGACGGAACCGTGCTCTTGCCGGGGGAGACCTTCGACTTCAACACCGTGGTCGGGCCGCGCAACGAGGCCAACGGATACAAGGTGGCGCCGGTCATCGCGCAGGGCGAGCTGGTGGACGGCATCGGCGGCGGGACCTGTCAGGTGGCGGGGACGCTGCACGCCGCCGCGTTCTTCGCCGGGCTGGACATCCCCGACCGCCGCCCCCACACGCGGCCGAGCTTTTACATCAAGATGGGGCTCGACGCGGCCGTGGCCTACCCTACCATCTCGCTGAAGCTCGCCAACCCCATGCCCTTCCCGGTGGTCCTCCACGAGACGGTGGAGGGGGGTCTGGTGCGCGCGGAAATCCTCGGTCCCCGGCGGACGCGCGACGTGACTTTCGGACGGCGCATCGACGAGGTGGTGCAGTTCCCCGAGCGCGATGTCGAGGACGCCACGCTGCCCAGGGGCGCCCGCGAGCTCCGGCAGCGGGGCATCCCCGGCTTCAAGGTGACGCGCTGGCGCATCGTGCGCGACGGCCCCTTCGCCGTCCGCGAGCACCATCAGGATTTCTACCCGCCCACCTCGCAGATCTGGCGCGTGGGGACCGGCCCCGACGATCCGAGCTTCGAGGCCCAGGACGACGCGCACCCGGAGTACGTGGCCGACGAGTTTCTCTTCATCTCGCAAGGGGCGAGCGTGAAGGGGCCGCATGGCGGGGACATGGTCGAGTCGCGCGTTCCCGGAAAGACCGGCACCTACGGCTGGACCGTGCGCGAAGGGTTCGCCAAGGAGACGCACGGCACGCGCGC
>Ga0302325_10012379_pt1 | contig 18302 bp, 15 predicted proteins | sample Palsa_T0_2_FD_201948 | JGI IMG/M metagenome (GOLD analysis project Ga0302325, IMG submission 201948) | Peat permafrost microbial communities from Stordalen Mire near Abisko, Sweden - Palsa_T0_2 | ecosystem: Environmental > Terrestrial > Soil > Palsa > Peat permafrost | place: Sweden: Abisko...
CTGGCCAGGCCAGGCGATGTAGCGGTCGACCTCGTTGGTCACGTGGCCGCGGGTGGTCGCGGTGTGGTCATACATGAAGTCAATCGCCCGCTGACGCGACCAGCCGAGCTGGTGCAGGCCGGTGTCCACGACCAGCCGGCAGGCGCGCAGGGCGGCGAAGGACACCATCCCGAGGCGGGTGACCGGGCTGCTGTAGAGGCCGATCTCGTCCGCCAGCCGCTCCGCGTACAGCCCCCAGCCCTCGTTGAACGCGCACAGCTCGGCGTCGAGATGACGCCGGTAGCGCGGGATGTCGAGCGTCTGCGCGGTCGCGAGCTGCAGGTGGTGCCCGGGCACCGACTCGTGGAACGCGAGCGCCTCGTACTCGTAGCGGTAGCGCTCGCCCGGGCTGCTCGTCAGCAGGCAGTGCGCGCCGGGACGGCTGCCGTCGACGGCCGGCGGCCGGTAGTACGCCAGCGCGGTGTTGTCAGCGTCGATCGGGTTGACCTCCTCGATGACGCAGCCGGGGATGTCGTAGGGCGGGAAGTAAGCGTCGCGGACGGCCTCGGCCCGGTCGAGGGCGTCCCGGGCGACCGCGACGATCTCGGCGCTGGTGGTGAAGCGCAGCGCGGGGTCGTCTCGCATCCGGGCGGCGATGGTGGCGAAGTCGCTCTCGCCGAGCGCCTGCTGCCCGATCTTCGACCACAGGCCCGCCAGCTCGTCGAGTTCCGCCAGCCCGATCTGGTGGATCTCCCGCGGTGCCAGGTCGGTGGTGGTGTGCCGGGCGACGGCCGCCAGGTAGCCCGCCTCGCCGCCGGGGATCTCGCTGATGCCGACCCGGTCGTCCGGCCGGGCCTTCGGCGCCAGTTCGCGGCCGAGCAAGTCGGCCAGTTGCTGCATGGCCGGCCGGATGGTCTCGGTGATGTGGGCGGTGGCCGCGCCTTGCAATGCCGCTCGGTCTGTTTCCCGGGCCTGGTCCGCGTCGCGGACCGGCTTGAGCAGCGCGTCGTCGGCGACCGGGAGGGCGAGGTACCCCGTCAGCTGGCGGATGGAGTGCTCGACGCCGACGGCGGTCGGGGTGCGGCCGTCGGCCGCCTCGGCCAGGTACCGCTGGCCGAGCGCGTCGAGGGTCGGGCCGATCTTCGACAGCCTGCTGAGGTAGCGGGCGGCCGCCTCGGAGGTGGCGACGGTCATCGCCGGCACCGCCTGGAAGATCAGGCCCTGCCGGCTGACGTAGCTCTTGGCCGACGCGTTGGCGGCCCAGAGCGAGTGCTCGGCGTCGGCCCGGGCGCCTTCGACCAGCGCGGTCAGTACCCGGTGATCGACGCGCTCGGCGTCGGTGAGACCGGCCGGGTCGATCTCGCTCGCCTGGCGTCCGATGGCCGCGAGCTCCCGCTCGGCGCGTTCGCTGGCGTCGCGGCTCGGGTCGAACGAGAGCCCGTCGAACTCGGCCACCCCGAGCAGGGTGGCGTTGTACGGGTCGTAGCGGTGCTGGGCGGCGAAGTACGCCTCGCCGAGCCGGGCGAGTTCGGCGGCGGCGGTCTCGGTGCTGGCGGTCTCGGTGCTGGCGTCTGAGTCGGTCATGGTCCTGTCCTAGAAGAGCGAGTGCCCGCCGTCGATGGAAATCGTCTGCCCGCTGACCCAGCCGGCGTCCGGGGCCGCGAAGAACAGCACGCCGCGGGCGATGTCGTACGGCGTGCCGGTCCGGCGGGTGGCGATGCGCTCGGTGAGGGCGCGCTGGCCGTCCTCGCCGTAGCTGTCCCACTGGGCCTGGGTGGTCGGGTTGGAGAGCACGAATCCGGGTGCGATGCAGTTAACCGTGATGCCGTGCTGCCCCAGTTCGTGCGCCATCTGGCGGGTGAAGGCGATCTGGCCGGCCTTGGCGGTGGTGTAGGCCTGGATGCCGGTGAGGCTGACGCTGCGCCCGGCCCCGGACGAGATGTTGACGATCCTCCCGTAGCGGGCGGGCTTCATGATCCGGGCGGCGGCGCGGGTGCAGTTGAAGGCGGTGCGCAGGTTCGCGTCCAGCACGGCGTCCCAGTCCGCGTCGGCCACCTGGTCGATCGGGGCGTGCGTCTGCCCTTGGACCCCGCCGGCGTTGTTGACGAGAATGTGCACCTCGCCCAGGCCGGCGAAGAACGCGTCCACCGCCGCCGAGTCGCGCAGATCGACCCCGTCCTTATCGACCCGGACAACGGTCGCGCCCTCCGATTCGAGCAGGTCCGCGATCGCGCGCCCGATGCCCTGGGCGGTTCCGGTGACGACGGCGGCCTGCCCGTCGAGGTGTCCCATACGTCAGCCTTCCTTCTGCTCCTGATGCGGCGCCGCGGCTCCGATGCCGGCGCGAATGTCCCGGTAGATGTGCACGGATCGTTCCCAGTCGGCCATCCGCTCGATGGCAGCGTCGCCGAGCTCGTGGAACACGGCGTCGACCAGGCTCTCGGTCAGCACGAGGAGGGCGCCGAACGAGTCGAACGGGACGCCGCCGACGGCGGCGGGCAGCACGATGCTCGCCTCTTCGGCCGACGGGGAGAGCGACTCGTCGGTGATCAGGATGACGCTGGCGCCGCAGGCCTTCGCCATCGAGACGACCTCCTTGGCCGCCAGTTCGTAGCGGCGCAGGTCATAGACGATCACGACCGAGTCGCGGCCGGCCCGCAGGTACTTCGCGATGTCGGCCCCGAGCGGCTCGTCGGCGTAGTCAACGTTGGGGATGAGCTGGTCAAGCTGCAGCGCCAGCAGCCGGGCGATCAACCGCGAGAAGTACCCGCCGGAGATGACGACGTGCTTCGGGCGCCCCGCCAGCAAGGCGACGGCCCGTTCGATCTCGGCCGGCGGCACCGTGTCCGGCAGCTGGGCCACCAGTCCGGCTCGCTGCCGCACCGCCCGCATGAAGGCGCTGTCGTCGGACGGCACCTCCCGCCGGGCCCGGGCCCGGCTGAGCGGGCTCTCGTTCATCGAGCGGGTGACCTCGCCCCGCAGGCGCTGCTGAAACTCCGGGTAGCTGCCGAACCCGAGCCGGTCGAGCAGCCGCAGCACGGTCGGCTTGCTCGTCCCCGCCGCCGCCGCGAGCGCGGCCGTGCTCTCCAGCCCGGCCGCCGGATAGCGGGCGAGCAGGGTCCGCGCCACCTTCCGCTCGGCCGGGGTGAGCTCGTCCATCCGCTGAAAGATTTCGTCACGCAACGGCAGGGCTTCTGCCGGGGTATCCGTCATGTCGTGATCGTAGGTTCCGGGCCGGTGCCGCGGGCGGAGAACATCGCCGGCGAATTGTGGGCCACCACAATCCGGCCATCGCCGCCGACGGCGATGATCCCCCCGGTCGATCCGCGCTGGGCGAGCTCGGTCTCGATGGTCTCCCGGACCGCCGCGGCGAGGCCCGCGTTGGCGTAGCGGATCCGGGCGGCGATGTCGTAGGCGACGACGCCGCAGATGAAGGCCTCGCCGTGGCCGGTGCTCGAGATCGCCACGATGTTGTCGCGGGCGTACACGCCCGCGCCGACGATCGGCGAGTCGCCGACGCGGCCGTCGGCCTGGCCGACCATGCCGCCGGTGGAGGTGGCGGCGGCGACGCGCCCGTTGACGTCGCGGGCGACCGCGCCGACCGTCCCGTGGCGGGCGGCGGCCGCCCGCCCGTCAAGCACCCGCTCCAGCTGCTGCCGCCGCGACTCGGTGATGAAATAGCCGCGCTCGACCGGCTGGAATCCGTGGCACTCGAGAAACGCGACATCCGGGTCCACGATCAGTGCGTGCTCGGTGTGCTCCATCACGGCGCGGGCGAGCAGCACCGGGTTCCTGGCGTGCTTGGACGCGGCGACCGCGCCCGCCCGCCCGGCTCCCGTCATCACCGACGCGTCGAGCTCGGCGTGCCCGGTCGCGGTCAGCGCGGCGCCGCGGCCGGCGTTGAACAGCGGATTGTCCTCCAGTACTTCAACACTCGCGCAGACGGCGTCCAGCGCGCTGCCTCCGGCCGCCAGCACCTGCCACCCGGCGGAAAAGGCGGCCCGCAGGCCCTCGTCGTACGGGGCGCGGCCCTCGAGGGTCAGCTCCTCCACGCGCCCGCCGGCCCCGCCGTGCAGGGCCAGGCTGGGTCCTGCGTCGGGCGCGGCTTCGAAAATCTGCATTGCGATTGTCTGTCTTTCTGTCGTCCGGTCGAGAGCTCAGCGTTGGGTCCGCCTCAGCGTCCGCCGGCCTGCCGGGTGAGGTAGGTGACGGCCACGAACGACTGGTAGACGCGCCGCAGGTCGTCGCCGACGATCCGGGCGGTGCGCTCGCCGGTCCGCTCGGTGTCACGCGCCCAGGTGGCGATGTCGGCCATGTCACCGGTCTGGAACTCCATGTCCACCGCGGCCGGGGAGTCGATCGCGGGCGGCCGCACGGTTCCGGCCGCGACCCGGCGGACCGCCTCCTCGGCGCCGGCCCGGATCAGCCGGCCCGACTCGTCCGGATGCAGGTTCAGCGCCGCCCCCCGGGTGATGGACTCCTTGGTGAGCACGCTGACGGCGTCCGGCGCGAACGGCGCCGCCTCGTCGGCGGTCACCCGGTCGCCGGAGACGAAGGCGATCGGGGTGCGGTAGTGCGCCATCGGCAGGGCGTTGATGCCGCTCTCCCCCACGTACTCGCCGTTGACCTTGACGCCCGCGAACACCTCGGGGTTATAGGTGTGCGAGAGCGTCGACGGCCGTCCCGAGATCGAGCCGTGATAGCCGACGAGGAAAACGGCGTCGAAGCTGTCGTCGAGCCCTTCGACCATGTACATCGGCTTGTGCCGGCCGGACAGGTAGCTGGCCTTGCCCGCGATCTTGCGCGGGTCGAGATTGGCCATCCGGCTGTGCGAGTCGTTGACGACGAACTCCGTCGCCCCGCCGGCCGCGGCGCCCTCGATCGCGGCGTTGACCTCGTCCTGCAGCAGCGCGCAGCCAAGCGCGTAGCCGTCGCTGCCGGGGCGGCACTGGTCCCAGTCGACGATGCCGGCGACGCCTTCCATGTCGCATGAGATCCAGATCTTCATTGTTCCTCCTTCAATTCGGGCCCGCCCCGGTAGGCGGGGAGCTCGGCGGCCAGCAGGCACGCGCTGGCATGCCCGGGGCCGACCGGCGAGAGGCCGGGGTCCTCGGTGCGGCATCGATCGACGGCGACGGGGCAACGCGGATGGAATCGGCACCCGGACGGCACGTTGATCGGGCTCGGCGGCTCGCCTTCGACCTCAAACTGATCGGTGACGCTGTCGGCCGACATGCGCGGGATGGAGTCGATCAGCGCGCGCGTGTACGGATGCCGCGGGTTGCTGAAGATCTCGGCCGTCTCCGCCGTCTCGACGATACGCCCCAGGTACATCACGGCCACCCGCTGGCTGAGATGCTGGACGACGGCGAGGTTGTGCGCCACGAACAGGATGCTCAGGCCCAGTTCGTCCTGCAGGGACCTGAACAGCTCGAGGATCGTCGCCTGGACCGACACGTCGAGGGCGGAGACCGGCTCGTCGGCGACGAGCACGTCGGGGCGGACCGCCAGCGCCCGCGCGATCGCCAGCCGCTGGCGCTGGCCGCCGGAGAACTGGCTCGGGTAGGCGGACAGCGCGTCCTCTTGCAGGCCGACCCGGTTCAGCAGCCGGATGCTCTCGGCCCGGACTTCGCCGGCCGGCACCACGCGGTGCAGCCGCAGCAGTCCGGCCAGCATCGACCCCACGCTGATCCGGGGGTTGAGCGAGGAGTACGGATCCTGGAACACCATCTGCACGCGGCGCGCGCGCTCCCTGCGGCCGGCCCCGTCCGCCAGCCCGAGCTCGTGGATCTCCCCGCCGGTCGGGTTCAGCGCGCCGACGAGGATCTTGGCCAGCGTCGACTTGCCCGACCCGGACTCGCCCACCAGCGCCAGCACCTCACCGCGGCGCAGCTCGAGATCGACCCCGTCCAGCGCCTTGAGCGACGTCTTCTGCGCTCCGCCGAACCGGCTGAACAGGCCATGGCCGAGCTGGTACTCCTTGCTGATGTTGGCGACCCGCAGCACCGCCTGCTGCCCGGTGGCCTCCGGCTGCGCAGTGACATCGGTCATGCCGTCGCTCCCTGGAAGATGCGGGCGGTTTCGAAGCAGGCCGCCTCGCGCCCTGGCAGCACCGGCAGCACTGGCTCCAGCCTCGGCCGGGAGGTGGCGCAGCGCTCGACCGCGAAGGAGCAGCGGGGCTGGAACGGGCAGCCGTCCGGGCGGTCGGCGAGGTTGGGCGGGAAGCCGGCGATCGCGATCAGTTCCCGGTCGGGCTGGTCGAAATCGGGCGCCGAGTCGAGCAGGCCCTTCGTGTACGGGTGCCGCGGATCGGCGAACACGTCCTTCACCCGGCCCCGCTCGACGATCTCGCCGGCGTACATGACGCCCAGCTCCCGGCAGGTCTGGTTGACGACGCCGAGGTCGTGGGTCACGAAGACGAGCGCGGTCTCGGTGTCCTCGCACAGCTGCTCGAGCAGGCGGAGCACCTGGAGCTGGACCGTCACGTCGAGCGCGGTGGTCGGCTCGTCGCACAGCAGCAGCCGCGGCGAGCACGACAGCGCCATCGCGATCATGATGCGCTGGCGCAGTCCGCCCGATAGCTCGTGCGGGTACGCCCGGGCGCGGTGAGCCGGGTCGGGGATGCCGGTCTTGCGCATCATGTCGATGGCGAGGTCCATCGCGGCCGACTTGCTAAGCCCGAGGTTGCGCCGGGGCGACTCGGCGATCTGCTCGCCGACCCGCATCACCGGGTTCAGCGCGGTCATCGGCTCCTGGAAGATCATCGCGATCTCCTGGCCGGCCAGCCGCCGACGGGACTTGGCGGGCATGGTCTGCAGATCCTGGCCGCGGTAGGCGATCGTGCCGGACAGCACCTTCACCCCGGCGGGCAGCAGGTTGGCGATCGCCCGGAGCGTCAGCGACTTGCCGGAACCCGACTCGCCGACGATGCCGAACCGTTCCCCCTCGGCGACGTCGAAGCTGATGTCATCGACGATGACGGTGGTCGCCCTGCCCTTGCGCTGCACCCCAAGCGACAGGTTGCGCACCGAAAGCAGCGGAGTCTCGGTCATCTCACTTCCTCCGGTCCGGGCTGAGCAGGTCCGACAGGCCGTCGCCGAGCCAGGACAGCCCCAGGCTGGTGACGACGACCGCGAGGCCGGGAATCGTCGCCTGCTCCCATTGCGTGGTGATGAACTGCTGCCCCTGCGAGATCATCGATCCCCATTCGGCCGTCGGCGGGGCGATGCCGAGGCCCAGGTAGCCGAGCGTGACGATGGCCATGATGTCCTGGACGATGTCGCTCATCGCGTAGATGATCGCCTGCGACAGGACGTTGGGGCCGATGTGCCGGGCCAGCACCCGCAGGTGCGAGAAGCCGCCGAGCCGGGCGGCCATGACGTAGTCCTGCTGCTTGGCGACCAGGACCTCGCCGCGGACGATCTTGGCGTAGGACACCCACGACACCGTCGCGATCGCCAGGTAGATGCTCGTCTCGCCGGCCCCGAGGACGAAGACCAGGGCGATGACCATCACGTAGAACGGGAACGCGAAGAAGATGTCGACCAGACGCATCACGATCAGGTCGAGCCATCCCCCGAAGTAGCCGGCCAGGCCGCCCAGGATCGATCCGACCACGAACGGGATCAGCACCGCGATGAAGCCGATGCGCAGGTCGACGCGGGTTGACCAGACCAGCCGGGTGAAGACGTCACGGCCGAACTGGTCGGTGCCGAGCCAGTGCGCGCCGCTCGGCCCCTGGAGCACGTCGGTGAGGTTCTGCGTGGTCGGCGAGTAGGGGGTTATCAGGGGCGCGAAGATCGCCACCAGGATGAGCCCGCCGACGATCACGATCCCGGCGACGAGCGGGCCGTTGCGGTACCACGGTCGCAGCGAACGCGAGCGCGCGGGACGGCGGGCGGCCGTGACCGGCGGCAGGGTCGGGGCAGGGGCGGTGGTCATCGGACTGCCTCCGTGTTGGCTAGGTCGACCCGCGGATCTAGCAGCGTGTACACGACGTCGGTGACGATGCCGACGATGACCACGAAGAGGGCGACGAACAGCGCGACGCCCTGGATCGTGGGGAAGTCACGGGCGAAGATCGCGTTGATCATCAGCGACCCGAGTCCGGGAATCGCGAACACGTGCTCGATGACGAGCGATCCGCCGACCAGGTAGCCGAGGTTGACGCCGACGATGGACACGGTCGGGATCGCCGCGTTGCGCAGCACGTGGACGCGGAAGAGCGAGGCGCCGGCGATGCCCTTGGAGCGGGCCGTGCCGATGTACTCCGAGCCCAGGACCTGGATGGTCGACGCCCGCAGGCTGCGGATGATCGTCGGGCACATCGAGATGGCGAGGGTGAGGGCCGGCAGGAACAGGTAGTACAGATGGTCCAGCGGCGTCTGCCCGTAGCCGCTGACCGGGAAGAGCCGCAGCCGCACCGCGACCAGCAGGATCAGCATGATGCCGACCCAGAATTGCGGCATGCCCTGCCCGAGCAGGGTGTAGGCGCGCACGGCCAGGTCGCGGACGCCGCTTGGCTTGGTGGCGGCCCAGCCGGCCAGCGGGACGCTGATGATCAGCGACAGCACCAGCGCGTACGCGACCAGGCTCAATGTGACCGGCACGGCCGAGAACACGAGGCCGACGACCGGCTGCTGGTAGGTCAGCGACTGGCCGAGGTCACCCTGGAGGAGATGCGTCAGGAACAGCCAGTACTGCTCCCACAGGGGCTTGTCCAGCCCGAGGTGCTTCGAGAGCGCGGCCACGGAGGCCGGGGTCGCGTGACTGCCGAGGATGGCCACGGCCGGGTTGCCCGGCAGCAGGTGCGACATCAGGAAGACGAGAATGGTCACGCCGAATGCCACGGGGATCGCCTGAAGGATCCGGCCCGGAATAAATCGCAACCGGTGCAGCATGTGCTTCTCCTTGCGCGGGGCCGACGGCAAGCCGCCGGCCCCGCATTGCGAGGTGAGAGGGTGGACGTCAGCTGGACAGGTAGACGTTTTCCAGGTGGAAGTTGCCGAGCGGCGTCACGAAGAAGCCGTGCACGTTGTTGGTCGTGGCGTAGGCGTACGGCGGGTAGTACAGGTAGGCGAAAGGCGCGTCCTGTGAGGTCAGCTGCTGCAGCTGGGTGTACAGGGCGGCCCGCTTGGCCGGGTCGATTTCCTGCTCGGCCTGCTTGTTGAGGCTGATCACGGTGGGGTTGTCGTAGAAGGTGAAGGCCGACTGGGCGCCGCCGCTGGGATCCACCGCGAAGGAGGTCCACTCGTCCGGGTCCGGGATGTCCATGGTCCACAGCGAGTAGGCCATGTCGAAGGTGTCGGCTTCCAGCGACGCGTGGGCCGCCGTGGGATCGAGCTGCTGGATGTTCACCGTGATGCCCAGCGGCTGGAGCTCGGACTGCACGATCTGCGCCGCCGCCGACTCGTTGGCGTTACCTGAGGCGATCTGCAGCGTGGTGGTGAACCCATGCGGCTTGGACGATTCGGCCAGGGCCTTCTTGGCCGCCGCCAGGTTGTAGGCCTCGCCGCCGGTGGCGTCGTAGTACGGCAGGCCCGGCATGAACAGCGAGTTGGCGGCCTTGCCGTTGCCGAACAGCACGGCGTCCACCAGCGCCTTGCGGTTGATCGCGTCCGAGATCGCCTGCCGCACGTGGACGTCGCTGAACGGCGCCACCTTCTCGTTGAAGGCGAGGTAGTCGATCTCAGTGGACGGGAACGCGGTGGCGGTGATGCCCGGCGTGCTCTTCAGCGTGGCGAACGTCGACCAGTCCGGTGAGGTGTCGATGTTGGCCTGGTTGCCCTCGAGCTGGAGCTGGCGGGTGCTCGCGTCGGGAACCACGTCGAAGGTGACGCTGTTCAGGTACGGCTTGCCCGGCTGCCAGTAGTGCGGGTTCTTGACCAGCTTGATGTACTGGCCCTTCTTCCACACGTCCCACTCGAACGGCCCGGTGCCGATCGGGTGGCTGTAGAAGGCGGTCTCGCTCTCGCCGCCGTAGTTGTTCGGGATGATCCCGTTGCTGAACAGCGACAGGTCAGCCAGGATCGGCGCCCACGGGTGCTTGAGGTCGACCTGCACGGTCGAGGTGTTGACCGCGACGACCTGCTTGATCGCGGAGTTGATGTAGCCCCAGCCCGACGACCCGGTCGCGGTGTCCTGGTCGATCGAGAACTTGACGTCGGCGGCGGTCATCGGCTGCCCGTTGGAGAACTTGACCCCGCTGCGCAGCTTGATCGTGTAGGTCAGCTTGTTCGGCGACACGGTGTAGCCGGTGGCCAGCCAGGGCTCGACCGACTTCCCGTCGTTACTGACGGTGAACAGCGGCTCCATGATCTGTTCCATGACGTAGATCGAGCTGTTGTCGAACGTCGTGGTCTTGTTCATGGAAACGGCGTCGTTGGAGCGGTCGATCACGAGGTTGCCCCCGGTGACCGGCTTCGACGAGCCGCTCGCACCGGAGCCGGAACCGGAACCCGCTGCGGCCCCGCAGCCCGCGAGGACCAGCGGGACCACGGCGAGCGCCGCGGCAGCCGAGAGGCGAACTTTACTCTTCATCACGTTCCTGGGTTGTCATGAGCGCGGGGGCACTCAACCAGCAGAGAGGGACAGGCGCAGCGACGCTGCGGCGCGATTTCCGAAGCCTAGCCCTCTCGTACCAAATGTTACAAGAGACACTAATTTTTCATGATGTGTGACATTTACAACATATATTGTCGACTGGTTAAGTTGTCTTCACCGGACGGGCGAGGCCGAGCAGGAGACCGTCCGCGCAGACGGCCGGACTCGAGGTGATGAACAGCGGGACCCCGGCCGCGGGCGCGGTGATGCGCGTCGGCGTTCCCCCGATGACCGGCGAGACCGTTCCCAGCAGGTCACCCTCCGCAACCGCGGTACCGGTCGCCACCGCGGGCTGCCACCATCCGGCGTCGGCCGTTCTCATCCAGATCCACCCGTCGTGCTCGACCGGCGGGTCGAAGGCGACGGCGTTACCGGGCAGCAGCCGGAGCTGGCGCAGGACGTTCCTGAGCCCGCGCAGGTGCCGGTCGACGGCGTCGCGGTCGAGGATGCCGCACTCCCCCGACTCGGCCGTGAACGACGGGATGCCGAGATCGGCCGCGGCGGCCGAGGTGCTGCCTACCACCGTCCGGCCGTCGGACGACTGCCGCACCATGTGCCCGAGGCCGTAGGCCAGGGCGAGCTCGCGGGCCTGCCGCTCGACCGGCGACGCGTCGTAGAAGACGAACGGCTCCAGCGCTTCCGGCAGGTCCCCCGCGTGCAGGTCGATCACGTAGTCGGAGCCCTGGATGAGCTCTTCGGTGACGGCGGCGGCGATCCGCTCGGCCGCGCTGCCGCGGGCGTCGCCGGGGAAGCTGCGATTGAGGTTCTTCCCGTCGAGCGGGACCACGAACGGCGTGCGCGCCCAGAACGCCGGCAGGTTGATCAGCGGCGCGACCGTGACCGTGCCCGACAGCTGGGCCGGCCGGAGCTCCGCCAGCAGCTCGCGGGCGGCGGCGATCGACGTGTACTCGGTCCCGTGCACGCCGGCGATCACCGTCAGGTGCGGTCCCTCGCCCGCCTCACCGACGACGTTGACGTACGGAATGCCAAGCACTCCCTGATCGCCGAGGTCGACCCGCACTTCGCGTGCATCGATCATCCCTGTCTCCTCTCCCGTCGTTGTTGTAGATCGTTACCATATAAGACAATTAAGACATATCTGTACCGAATGTTACAGAACTTCCTCGGGGGTTGCGGAGCGCGCCGGTCACACTCGACAATCGGCAAGGTGGAAGTCTCCAGGGATCACGTGGTTCACATCCTGCGCAGGGCCGGGTTTCGGGGGGTGGCCGACGAGGCCGAGAAGGAGCTGCCGGTAGCGCTGGACCTCGAGGTGGCGATGAACTGGTGCGCTCAGCACGGTGTCCAGGAGAGCGACGTGATCAGCCAGCTCGGCGGCAGCCCGTGACCCGGGTCAGGCCCGGAGGAAGGACAGGACGGCGAGGACGCGGCGGTGGTCGTCGTCGTCGGGCGGCAGGTCGAGCTTGGTCAGGATGTGCCCGATGTGCTTGCCGACCGCCGCCTCCGAGACGACCAGGGCGCGGGCGACGGCGGCGTTCGAGCGGCCCTCGGCCATCAGCGCGAGCACCTCGCGCTCGCGCGCGCTGAGCCGTTCCAGCGGGTCACGGCGGTGCCGGAGCAGCTGCCGGACGACCTCCGGGTCGACCACGGTGCCGCCGGCCGCCACCCGCTGCAGCGCGTCGATGAACTCGGCCACGTCCCCGACCCGGTCCTTGAGCAGGTAGCCGACCCCGGTTCCGTCGCCGGAGTCCAGCAGCTCGCCCGCGTAGGTCTTCTCGATGTACTGGCTGAGCACGAGCACCGCCAGTCCCGGCTGGGTCTTGCGCAGCGCGACCGCGGCCCGCAGTCCTTCATCGGAGAAGCCGGGCGGCATCCGGACGTCGGTCACCACGATGTCGGGCCGGTGGGCGGCCACCGCCTGGACGAGCTGCGCGGCGTCGGTCGCCTCGGCCACGACCTGATGCCCGAACCTGGTCAGCAGCGCGGTCAGCCCGACCCGCATCAGCGCGCCGTCCTCGGCCAGCACCACCCGCAGGCTCATTGGCATGGCAGCTCCGCTCGCATCGAGGTGGGCCCGCCGGGCGGGCTTGACACCGCGACCGTACCGCCCACCACCGCGACCCGGTCGGCGAGCCCGGACAGGCCGCTGCCGCGGCTGACGTCGGCCCCGCCGACGCCATCGTCTCCGATCTCCAGCACCAGCAGGCCGCCCGTCAGCTCGGCGCGGATCCAGGCACCGGCCGCCTCGCTGTGCTTGGCGATGTTGGCCAGCGCTTCGCAGATCACGAAGTAGGCCGTCGCCTCGATCGCCTGCGGCAGCCTGCGGTCCAGCCGGAATTCCAGCTCGACCGGCACCGGCGAGCGGTCGGCCGCCTCCTCGGCGGCGGCCGCCAGGCCGCGGTCGGTCAGCACCTGCGGATAGATGCCGTAGATGAGCTCCCGCAGTTCGGTCAGGGCCAGCTTCGCCTGCTCGTGCGCATGCGCCACCTGATCGGCGGCCGGGCCGTCCGGCAGGTCAAGCCGGGCGAGCCCGAGGCTCATCGACAAGGCGACCAGCCGCTGCTGGGCGCCGTCATGCAGGTCCCTTTCTATCCGCCGCCGTTCGGCTTCGAAGGCGCTGACTAGGCGGGCGCGGGACCGCGTGACCTCCGCCAGCTGCCCGTCCAGGTTGGCCGGGGCGGTCAGCAGCCGCCGGGCGAGCCTGCCCTGAGCCACCGCCAGCGCGGTTACCAGGTAGCCGCCGCCGGCCAGCAGCACCAGCCCGGCCGGGACGGCCGCGGCGGCCTGCAGCGGGGTGCTGATCGCCACCCCGGGCCAGAGCCCTCGGTGAGCGCCGAGGGCGACCGGCAGCGGCGAGGTTATCAGGGCCAGCGGAAGCACGACCGCCGCGATCGCCACGGCCAGGTCAAGCGGCCACAGCAGCGTCACGAAGACCGCCGCGTAGCCGAGCTCCCGCCAGGTCGCCGCCTCCCGGCCGCGGGTCGCCAGCCAGCATCGGACGCCCGGCCGGGCCGGGGAGCGATGCGGATCGGCGATCGGCGCCGGATCGATGAGCCGCAGGCGCCATCGCTCGACCCGGCCCATCGGGATGCCAGCCAGCGCCAGCGCGCCCAGCAGCGGGAGGCCGATCAGCGCCTTGGCCAGGCCGCCGCCGACCGCCAGGTCGGCCGCCAGCACCGACAGCCCGAGCGCACCGGGCAGGCTCGCGGTCGCCAGATAGGCCCAGGCTCGCCACGGCCAGGCCGAGGCCAGGAACGGCCGCCGTCCCATGGCCGTGATCGGATCCACGTGAACAGGATAGAGCCGGGGCCGGGCATCGGCATTGGGCCAGACCAGACCGGCCACGGTAGGGCTGGCCATACCTCGGGAGGGGGTCCTGGGGCAATGCCGCCGGACGGCTCGGACCGGTTGCATGAAGGCATGAACGCTGACGCCATCGCCGTCCTGATCGAGTCGCTGACCCGAACCTACGGAAGCGGGCCGGATACCGTCACCGCCCTCGACCGGGTGACGCTCGCCTTTCCCGCTGGTTCCTTCACCGCGGTGATGGGCCCGTCCGGCTCGGGCAAGTCCACCCTGCTGCAGTGCGCGGCGGGCCTCGACCGGCCCGACTCGGGCGAGGTCAGCATCAACGGGACCAGGCTCGGCGGCCTCGGCGAGACCGCGCTGACCGTGTTGCGCCGAGAGCGGATCGGATTCGTCTTTCAGTCCTTCAACCTGATGCCGTCGCTGACCGCCGCGCAGAACGTGGAGTTGCCGCTGCGGCTGGCCGGCCGCCGGCCTGAGCCGGCCGCGATCAAGGCGGCGCTCGCCGCCGTCGGCCTGGCCGACCGGGCCCGGCACCGGCCCAGCGAGCTGTCGGGCGGCCAGCAGCAACGGGTGGCGATCGCCCGGGCGCTGGCTGCCAGGCCGCAGGTGCTGTTCGCGGACGAGCCCACCGGGGCGCTCGACACCGGCACGTCACGCGACGTGCTCCGGCTGCTGCGGGCGCTGGTGACCGAGCAGGGCCAGACGATCATCATGGTCACCCACGACCCGATCGCGGCCGCCTGGGCCGACCGGGTGGTGTTCCTCGCCGACGGCCGGATCGCCGGCGCCCTCGACCGCCCGACGGCCGAGGCCGTCGCCACCCGGATGACCCAGCTGGAGGTCAGCGCATGACGCTCACCGTCGCTCTCTCGACCCTGCGGACCCGCTGGGTGGCGTTCGCGGGCACGCTGGCCGCGCTCGCGCTCGGCGTGTCCGTGATCGCCACCATGGCCCTGGTCCTGGCCGCCGCCGGCGGCGGCGGGCACCAGAGCCCGGAACGGTTCGCGGCCGCGCCGTTCGTCATCCAGGCCGACCCGGCGCTGCGCGCGCACGACGCCGACGGCATCGACGCGGTGCCGCTGCCGCAGCAGCCGGACGTGCCCGCGTCCGTCATCGCGCAGCTGCCCGGCGCGATCGCTGACCGCAGCTTCTACGCGCAGCTCGTGGGCGGCTATGCGCAGCTCGTGGGTGGGCCGGCGACCGGGCCGACGCTCGGCCACGGCTGGTCGAGCGCGGCCTTCGCCCCCTACCGACTCAGTTCGGGCCATCCGCCGATGGCCGACGGCCAGATCGTCGTCGCCGGGCGGGCCGTCCTCGGCCGGCCCGTCACCGTGCTCACGGCGGGCGGGCCGCTGGCCGTCACGATCGTCGGAACCGTGCCGCCGCGGACTGGCGAGCAGCCGATCTTCTTCACCGACGCGGAGGCGGCCCGGCTCTCGCCCGGGGTCGACGCGCTGGTGACCGACGATCCGGCGACCGCGAGGCGCGCGGCCGCGCTGCCCGGGCTGCAGGTGCTGACCGGCGCGGCGCGGCATCAGGCCGACCCCGACGCCGTGCAGGACGAGGCCGAGCTGGCCGGCCTGACCACCTTCCTCGATGTCGCCGCCGCGATCTCCGCCTTCGTCGCCATCGCCGTGATCGCCTCCGCCTTCGGGCTTTCGGTCGCGCAGCGCCGCCGTGACCTGGCGCTGCTCCGCACCATCGGCGCGACGCCGCGGCAGGTCGCGCGGATGGTGCGAGCGGAGGCGGCCCTGGTCGGGGTGGCCGGCTCGGCCCTCGGCTGCCTGCTCGGCGCGGTCTGGGCGCCGCTGCTCGCGCGCTGGATCGCGGGCCAGGGCCTGTCCCCGGCCTGGTTCAGCGTGCAGTTGACCGCGGGCTCGGCGCCCGCGCTGGCCATCGCGTTCCTGGCCGGGGTCGCCGTCGCGGTCGTGTCGGTGCTGGTCGCGGCCCGCCGAGCCGGCCTGATCCGGCCGACCGAGGCGCTGCGCGAGGCGGCTGTCGAGCCGTCCCGCATCGGCCCGGCCCGGCTCTTCGGCGGCCTCGGCTGCCTGGTCGCCGGGATCGCGACGCTGGCCGCGGTGGCGGTGCTGTTCCCGTCGGCCACCAGCGACGCCAAGACCGAGGCGATGATCGTGCTGCTCCTGGTCGCCGGGGCCGTGCTGCTCGCCCCGTTCCTGGTCGGCCCGCTGACCCGGCCGTTCGGCGGCGGCACGGCCGGGATGCTGATCCGGGCCGACATCCGCACCGGTCCCGGTCGCGCCGCCGCCGCCGTGGTGCCGGCGCTGATCATCGTCGGCCTGTCGGTCTCGATCCTGGGCAGCAGCGACACCGCCAACGCGGCCGCCGACGCCGGCCTGCACGAGCAGGCCAGCGCGGCCGACTACGTGGTCCTCCCGGCGGCGGGGACGCCGGGCCTGACCACGGCGCTGGTCGACCGGATCGACGCCATCGGCGGCCTCGACGCGACCGCTGTGACCCAGACCAGCCTGCTCGCGCACGAGCCGGCCATCACCCGGTTCCACTTCGAGGCCCCGATGCCGATCCCGTTCGCCGCCATCGGCATCGACCGTGCCTCCCCCGCGCTGACCCTCCCGGTCCGCGAGGGTTCCCTGGCCGATCTGGACGCGCGCACGATCGCCGTCGACACGTCCTGGCACGAGCATCTCGGCGCCACCATGAGCCTCTGGCGGCCCGACGGCACCCCGGTCTCGTTGCGGGTCGTCGCGATTCTCGCCCCCAGCCGGTCGGGGGTCAGCCTGGTGGTGACCGCGGGCAACGCCGGCGACGCCATGCCGAGCGTCGTCTACGTGCGGCTGGACGGCGACGCGGCCGGGGCCGCGGTCGGCGCGCTGCAGACCGTCGCCCGGCAGGCGGACGACCGGGTGGTGCCTGCGTCCCGGTGGTCCGCGGCCGTCGCCGATCAGCAGAACGAGCAGAACCAGGTGGGCCTGGAGCTGCTGCTCGGCATCGCGATCGCCTACAGCGCGATCGGCATCGCCAGCACCTCCCTGATGTCGACCAGCGGCCGCCGGCCCGAGCTCGCGCTGCTGCGGCTGACCGGCGCGACCCGCCGTCAGATCGCCTGGATCCTCACCGCCGAGTCCCTGGCGCTCACGTTCGCCGCGGTTGCCGCCTCGGCCGCGATTTCCGGCCTGGTCCTGGGCGGGCTGTGGGTGGCCTTCGCCCGCGCGGCCGGGTTCACCCCGATCGTCGTTCCGTGGCTGCTGATCGGCGCCATCACCGGCGCGAGCGCGCTCATCGGCGTCGTCGCCTCAACCCTGCCGGTGCTCGGTTTCAGGGCATCAAGCTAGGAAGTTCAGAAACTCACAAGCACTGGATCGAACGGTCCGCGGCTCGAGCCTGGTCGCGTCCGCATAGACCGGAAGAACCGGGAAAGGAACCGGGCATGGAGCCAGATGTCGACGCTGATTTCTACTCGCTGGAAGCGCTGCTTGACGACGACGGCCTGGGCCGGGTCATGGCGGTGCGCGACTTCATGGAGAAGTCGGTCGCGCCGGTTATCGATCAGTACTGGATCAGGGAGGAGTTCCCGACCGACCTGCTGCCGGGCCTGGCCGGGCTCGGCATCGCCGGGCTGGCCTGCGAGGGCTACGACTGCCCGGGCGGCAACAGCCTGCTCGACGGGATGATCGCGCTGGAGCTGGCGCGGGTCGACTGCTCGATCGCGACCTTCATGGGCGTGCACGGCGGCCTGGCGATGGGCTCGATCTACCTGTGCGGGTCCGAGGAGCAGAAGCAGCGCTGGCTGCCGCCGATGGCCCGGATGGAGCAGATCGGCGCGTTCGCGCTGACCGAGCCGGACGTCGGTTCCGGCGTGGCCGGGGGGCTCACCACCACCGCGCGGCGCGACGGCGACGTGTGGGTGCTGAACGGGCAGAAGAAATGGATCGGCAACGCGACCTTCGCCGACCTGATCATCGTGTGGGCTCGCGACGTGGCCGACGACCAGGTCAAGGGGTTCGTCGTCGAGGCCGGGACCGAGGGCTTCACGCCGGTCAAGATGCACGACAAGATCGCCCTCCGGGTGGTGCAGAACGCGCAGATCACCCTGGACAACGTGCGCGTGCACGAGGACAACCGGCTGCAGCGGGCCAACTCGTTCCGCGACACCGCCAAGGTGCTGCGGCTGACCCGGGCCGGCGTGGCCTGGCAGGCGACCGGCTGCGCTCGCGGCGCCTACGAGCACGCGCTCGCCTACGCCGGGCAGCGGCAGCAGTTCGGCCGGCCGATCGCCGGCTTCCAGCTCGTGCAGGACCTGCTGGTCAAGATGCTGTCCAACGTCACCGCCTCGGCCTGCCTGTGCGTCCGGCTGTCGCAGCTGCAGGACCAGGGCAAGGCCAAAGACCACCATTCGGCGCTGGCCAAGGCGTTCTGCACGGTCCGGATGCGGGAGACCGTCGGCTACGCCCGCGAGCTGCTCGGCGGCAACG